>ERZ802830.928-NODE-928-length-28696-cov-8.62927_pt1 | contig 28696 bp, 21 predicted proteins | sample MGYA00345654_ERZ802830 | MGnify/ENA primary metagenome ERZ802830 (study PRJEB30503, sample SAMEA104212375) | marine metagenome | biome: Westerlies Biome; feature: [SRF] surface water layer (ENVO:00010504) within the epipelagic zone...; material: water...
AAATAAAAATCCTATGCATTGCAGGTTATGTATATCTACAAGACAGAAATGGTTCATACACGCCATTATTGGTTAATCGTGATTCTGTTACAGATTTAGATAAAGTTCTTCGTGTAAAAACTTGCAAGAGATACATAAAAGATAATTTGGATTAAGAAGGATTAATTATGGAAACAGAAGAAATAGCGCATCTATAGATTAGTTAGTTTTCATCTTGAATATGAGCAATGCATTCCAATTCAAAAGACGCATTCCCAGCAAGACCATCGGCACCAAAAGCACTTCTAGCTGGATAAGGTTTGGCAAAATATTGCACATATACTGAATTAAACATTGACCACTCGCTAATGTCATCAATCATCACTAAGCATTTAACAACATCATCATATCCGAGATTGAAGTGAGCCAGAATATTGCCCATCTTCTTCATTACAGTATGAGCTTCTGAAACGATACCGCCTTCAACCAGATTGCCTTCATCATCTTCTCCAATCATTCCTGATATGTATATGGTGTTATCGACTCTAACAGCATCTGAAAATGGAAAGCCTTGTTTGATTGTCTGCTCAGACGAATAGTGTTCAACCGTAATATCTTCTGCCCAACCATTAAAGCTGAAAAATAATACTGACATGAGAATGATTTTCTTCATACTCATTAACTATACCAAACTAGCTATTTCGGTAACAACTATTGCTAGACCCACGATACTGGAGTACCAGGCATATACAGTTACTAGCTCTACATTCTTGGCCATTTTTTTTGTAAGAAGTAAGTGGATCAGTACAGAGACCAGATAACTACCGCCTATAACTCCTGCTGACTGAATAATAATACTACTGGCAGTTAAGTTATCGGGTGACAAATATAATAGGACGCCACAAATGAGTACAAATGTTCCGCCGACTGCATTGATTTTATCTAAACGCATTTGATAAATATTTCTTCCAATTTGATCAAAAAATAACTATTTCATATTTTATAATGAAAACAAGATAAGTTATCTAAAAGAAAGGATCATATGAAAATTAAGTTTCTATTGTTAATTCTATTATTTTCTAACTCAGCATTTTCAAATTATAAGTTCGAGACAGTTCTTGATGATCTAGATGATGCTTGGAGTTTCGTATTTTTAAGTGAAGATAGAGTTTTATTCACTGAGATGTCTGGTAAGTTAAAAATTGCCTCTTTATCCAATAAATTTATTAATGAAATTGATGGCACCCCCCTTGTCCAATACAGCGGTCAAGGAGGGTTATCAGATTTAGCACTAGATCCTGATTTTGAATCTAATAATACGATTTACTTGAGCTATTCAGCCAAAGATCAAAATAAAAGCACAACCTTGTTCTTAATATCTGCTGAGCTTAATGGAAATTCTCTAGAGAACAGTAAAGTTATTTTTCAAGCCAAGGCACCCAGGAGATCCCCAATGCATCTTGGAGCAAAAATTGCCTTTCTAAATGACGGTACTCTTTTGCTGACAAGTGGTGATGGCTTTGATCATAGGGAAAAAGCTCAGACTTTAGACAATCATTTTGGGAAGATCATAAGAATAAACAAAGACGGATCCATTCCAAAGGATAATCCGTTTCTAGATGTTAAAGGCGCTCTTCCTGAAATCTACACTTATGGCCATAGAAACATGCAGGGGCTTTTGGTTACAAAATCCGGAGAGGTATACGAGCATGAACATGGTCCAAGGGGTGGAGATGAGATGAATCGAATTGAGCCATCATTGAATTACGGTTGGCCGGCAATAACTTATGGCATTGATTATTCAGGAGCCGTTATCAGCCCTTTCACAGAAAAAGAAGGAATGGAACAACCGCTTGTATATTGGGTCCCATCAATTGCTCCCTCAGATATGATTTATTATGAAGATGATGCATATCCCGAGCTAGAGAATAGTTTCTTAGTATCTGCACTGGTCTCGAAGGATGTCAAAAAAGTGACTTTTGCAAATGGCACGGATACTCAAGAAAGTTTATTTTCTGAGGTCAATGAAAGACTGAGAAATATTGGAGCCTCACCAAATGGAATACTGTATTTACTGACAGACGGTCCAAAAAGTCAATTAATCAAAGTTCTCCCTAAAGAATAATGAAAATAGCAAAATATCCATTTGCGATTTTCTCTGCAGCTTTGTTTGCCGTAATGTTGATGACGCCGATTTCATCAATATCAAAATTAATTTGGCTAGCTTCAGTCGACATGCCTGTGGGGCTGATTTCTTCATTAGAAGTGATTTTATTTGACTTTCAAAGACTGGGGACGGGCCTATTTGTGATCCTGGTACTTGGGTTTACAATAGCCTTCTCCACTGCTGGTTTAATTTCTAAATTTAGTCCATTAGGCGGTAAATATTTATATGCCATAGCAGGCGGAGCTGCCATTTCAATGGCCTTGTTTCTAATGGTCGAGTTGATATTCCAATCAGAATTATTGGCAGGAAATAAGACCGTCTTAGGAAAAATACTTCATTTTGGAGCAGGGTTTTTTGGTGGATATTTCTTTCATCATCTAATCTCTTCTGAGAGAAGCTACACATTTATCATAAGATTCTTAGGCATTTTTTATGCCTATTGGCTCTTTGGCTTAGTGCTCGAGTGGGTTTTTACACCGGTCAATGCTTCGGCTAATTTCGGCTTTGTATTCAATGAACTAGCAAGCGATGCACAAAATGCACTTTTGAGAGACTTTACGTCCTTTTTTATGGCTACTTTTTTATTTGCGGTATTGGGTTCCATCACTTTAAACCCGGTGTGGTTTTTCTCAGCTGGAATAGTTTATTTTGGAGCAGGAATCTTCAACTTAATGGCTATTTATGCTCATGGAACAGAATTCAATCAGATATTTATTTTCGAATTTATCTTGGGTGCTTGGCCTTCTGCTCTAGGGCTGACCATTCTTCTTAAGGAAAAAAGGCAACATAAGGATGCAAAGAGCCTAAACGAATGATCGAGGTTCTCTCGAAAATATCTCTTCAATCATGGGTATAAAATGGTTTAGGGGTTTTTCCTTATAATCCGGATCAAATGATTTCTGATCCCATTTTGCACAAAAATCGATGCAATCTTGATAATAGGGATGGTCTTTGTGTTGATCCCTTAGGTTTCTGTCTTCATCGTAGTGATGCATCCAGTAGTAACCTTGAAATAATCCATGATTGAGAACTATCCAATAATTCTTCTCACTGATGTAAGGCCTTAAAATTGCTGCGGAAGCCTGGGAGTGATTAACTGGAGATAGAACATCACCTATATCGTGCAGAAGTGCGCACACAATTGTTTCGGTATCGGCTCCATCATTTTCTGCTCGTGTTGCAGTTTGAAGGCAATGCTGAAGCCTGCTGATCTGATAAGGAGAGTCTCCATCCATCATTTTAAGCCATTCAATGACTCTCTTTGCCAAGCTCCTTTCATTCTCGGCATCATGAATCGCTATGAGATCATAATCGTCCCTGGTTCCATGATCCATTGATGTAAATTTAACTTTTTTAGACAACTCGATTAATTCCTTAAATTATTCAAAAGCACTAGATTATTTTCTACATTATCCATTTCAAAGTATGCGTCTTGAAGATGACGTTTTCCATTTGGCTTAAATTCTTCTCTGCCATGAAGTATCCGATGAGCAGAAACAAGAAGGATGTGCCCTGCTTCAAGTCGAAATTTTGACTTATATTTTTCACTATTAACTCTGTTGCAAAGCTCATGGTAAGCCTCATAAAACAAACCCACATGTTTCTTTTGAGGATCAATCATCTGCATCAATTGATTGGAGTACCTGAATCCAATGATTTCTCCTTTAGCATTTAATCTAATCATTGGTTCATCAGCATAGGTTTCATTTTCCTCATCAAACTCTCTAAATGGCACTGAAAAAGAGGACAAAATATCAAAATAATTAGGGCGATCGTCTCTTAAGTCTTTAAGCACTGCATAACCATCAACTATTATTGATCTCCCTCCTTCGCAGTCGTTTACTAGCATATGCAAAGCCTGCACACTCGGTGGCCAAGTATAGCTGGCAAAATCATTGTGAGGAGGAAGCTCAAGTGAGGTGTGCGCAATGTTGTATACATGTCCATCAACAGATACATTGTGTATACGCTCAAACAGTACCTCTCTGATAGGGCCCAATCTCGGAGCAAGCTCTTCTAATGAATTTGAAACACTTGGAGACTCTTTAATGACAATTGCGCCTTTGGTAATAAAATTAGAAATGGCATCTACAGCGGTGTCATTTTTATGGAGAAAGTCGTCCCAGCCATAATAATTTGGAATGAAATCATTGGTCCAAAGATCTTTTTCAGGCTTTCTCGGCATTGCAAGTGACTTTATATCATCAAAGCTTATAGATGTTTCGTGATCATCGGGCCAGACTATTTGAATATTTCTTTCGCTCAATCTTACATTTTTGGGTTTTATATCCATCGGTACAGAATGAAGCATAAACCTCTTTTCTTGTGTTTCTTGAACTCTGCATTCATTGCAAGAGCAGTTATCTCGAATCCACAGAAATGGTAGGTCGCACTCTAATTCTTTATTATCTATAATCTTTAATGAGGTCTCATTGAGTTCATAATCCATTTTTACCCTCCCGCCATTAATTTATAATATAAAGAATGAATCAAGAAAGTTTAAAAAATAATCAAATTAATGCAAATATGCGTAAAGTTGCCCTTACCGCTCTAGCAGGCACGAGCATAGAATGGTATGACTTCTTTCTTTACGGGGCTGCCGCTGCTCTTATTTTTCCAGCAGCTTTCTTTTCTGAAAACATCCCCCCAGCAACAGCTCTGATACTATCATTATTAACATTTGCAGCTGGTTTTATAGCAAGACCAATTGGTGGAATTATTTTTGGACATTTTGGGGACAAAATTGGACGAAAAAAAACGCTTATCAGCGCACTGATGTTAATGGGGATCTCCTCGACATTAATAGGCCTTTTACCGACTTATGCAATGATTGGTGTTGCGGCACCCATCCTTCTTACTCTATTGAGGTTCGCACAAGGATTAGCGATTGGAGGTCAATGGGGCGGCGCCATGCTTTTAGTTACTGAAAGCGCTCCATCGAATAAAAGGGGTTATTACGGAGCTTTTGCTCAAGCCGGTGCCCCAATTGGAGTGATATTAGCCAACTTAGCTCTGATCATTACCAGTGCTTTAGTATCGGAGGAATTTTTTAATACTTGGGGCTGGCGAATTCCTTTTCTTGCTAGTGCTCTTCTGATTGTTATCAGTATGTATATTCAACTCAATCTTGAAGACACCGAAGCGTTTAAGGAATTGGCGGCTCATAGGAATGAGCAAGAAAAAGATGAACAAACGGTTATTGAGAAATCACCCGTCATTGAGGCAATAAGAAAATATCCTAAAAGGATTGTTTTGGCTGCAGGAGCTTTCCTAAACATTCAGGTTACTTTTTATATCCTAATAGCATTTTTGCTGGCCTATGGAGTCCAAAGTGCAAACATGGAAAGGGATGACATGCTCACTGCAGTTTTAATTGCTTCAGGAATAATGGTCCCTGTTCAGTTTTTATTCTCTTCCTATTCGGATAGACACGGGAGAAGAGGCATCTTCATGCTCGGTGCCGTTTTATCGGGTCTATGGGCCTTTGCTGTCTTTCCATTGGTTGATACTGGAAATTTCTGGTTAATAGTTTTAGCCGTTTCTGGTGGTTTGGTCTTTCTAGCAATGATGTATGGGCCTCAGGCAGCTTTCTTCACTGAACTGTTTAGTACAGAAGTAAGGTATTCAGGAGCAACTTTGGGTTATCAGTTTGGTGCCATTCTTGGTGGAGCTTTTGCGCCCACGATTGCGGTTAAATTATGGACGGAATTAGACATTTTTTTCGTTTCGGTTTACATGGCATTTTCAGCATTGCTTACTTTGCTCTCAGTGATGGCATTAACAGAAACCTACCGGTCAGACTTAAACAAGACCGAATAAAAAAATCTCTATCTGAATGATCTACTGAATTTGCAGTTTTTTTCTAAGGCTCTTAATGCTGTCTGATTGCTGCACTATTTTTGTTTTGAAAAATAATTCATGATTTCTTTCCAGTGAATCGAGATTGTATAGATAATTGACCATGATGCCCTTTGACTGATGGATTCCCTTTAAGGATAAATCAGCATCTAAATTAACCCTTTCCAAGGTAGCCCCATTGCCCAGATGAAATCTAGCGACTGGATCATTGGGGAACTCATCCTCTCTATCTGAGTCTGAAAGATAAATTATTGCTTGCTTAAGAAGCCTATCTCCATCGATGTCCTCGTCCATGGATTTTTCTTTGAGCCATTTTGATAAATTAGGGACTGGCGAGATTGTCACAAATTTCTCCAGCGCCTCATTATTTCTTTTGAGTTTATGGGCTACTTCTTTAATTAAAAAGTTACCAAATGAAATGCCTGAGAGTCCATCCTGACAACTTGAGATGGAATAAAAAACCGCCGTATTGATGTCTGCATGAGGTGTAATGTTTCTATCAATCCTGATCACTTCACCAATAGTCTTTGGAGTGTTATCGGTCAATGCCACTTCAACAAAAATCAGTGGCTCATTGGGTATCAGCGGATGAAAGAAGGCGAAGCATCTTCGATCTTCTGGCTCCAACCTGGCTCTGAGATCACTCCATGAATTGATTTCATGAACAGCCTCGTAAGCGATGATCTTTTCCAAGATACTGGCAGGAGTGGACCAATCTATTCTTTTTAGCACTAAAAAAGAAGGATTGAACCAATGTTTAAATAAATCTAAAAGGGCAATGTCAAAAAATGCCAATTTCGGATTGCCTTTTTCAAGAGACCTGATTCTCTCTCTGAGCTTAACCAATCTAACAGTGCCTTCAGACACTGTGTTTAATCTTCTAAAAAGTTCAACCCATTGAGGTTCTGACGAATGAGAGATGGCCTCTAAATTTTTTTGAGTTTTATTTCTTGAATATTCTTTAGACGCATTTGATACGGAATGAGGATCTATGTCATATTTTTCCAAGACAGAATCAAAGAAATCGATGAATTGCCTATCACCAAGATCATCTATTAGACTGAAAAGATGTTCTGCAAATACCAAAGAAGACGCTTCTCCGCTTTTTGACATGACTGACTCTAAAGCCTTGTTGATATCCTCATGAAGATGACCAAAATCTTTTGATCGAGCATAGCGACCTCTGAGCGATCCGCTCTTTATGGATGAAATTAGATTCTGAAATAGGCTCATATAAGGTCAGGAGTATACTAGCATTCAATGATATTTACAGGTACCTCTAATACATTTGTTGCCAATCCGCCTCGAGATGTTTCTTTGTACCTAAGATGCATGTCTTCTCCAGTCTTTCGCATTGTCCGTATTACCCTGTCTAACGAAACAAAGTGAGTTCCGTCTCCTTGGAGTGCCATGCGAGCAGCATGAATTGCTTTGACTGATGCTGAAGCATTGCGTTCTATACAGGGTATTTGCACTAAACCACCTATCGGGTCACAAGTCAGTCCTAAATTATGCTCCATTGCAATTTCAGCTGCATTTTCTACTTGTGTTGGCGTTCCACCGAGAACTTCAGCCAGTGCTCCTGCTGCCATTGAGCAAGCTGATCCCACTTCTCCTTGGCAACCAACCTCGGCACCACTGATTGATGCATTCTTTTTATAAAGAATACCGATAGCAGCAGCAGTCAATAAAAATCTGACCGCTCCATCATCATCGGCATTTGGTATAAAGCGCATGTAATAATGCAACACAGCTGGGATTATGCCTGCTGCACCATTGGTAGGAGCAGTAACCACTCTTCCGCCTGCTGCGTTCTCTTCATTGGTTGCCAAAGCATAAAGCGTCACCCAATCAAGTATTGTCAATGGATCATCGGATTCTTTTTTTGATTTTTTTATTAATTGTTGATGGAGATTATGAGATCTTCTCTGAACATTCAGTCCACCGGGTAAAATGCCTTCATTATTGATGCCGTTGTCAACGACTTCTTCCATCACTGACCATAAATGCAGCAATCCCTCGCGAGTTTTATTTTCTGGTCGCCATGCACTCTCATTCTCCATCATTACATCCGATATGTTGAGGGATTCCTTTTTGCAGTATTCTAAAAGTTCAGCGGCTGAATCGTAGGGATACCTGATGGGTGTATCGTCTTCAGCAATATAATCCCCGCTCTCATTAGTATCATCAACTACAAAGCCTCCCCCCACAGAGTAGTAGGTTTTTTCTGCCAATTTATTGCCATCATCATCAAAGGCATAAAATATCATTCCATTGGGATGAAAAGGCAGTGACTTTCGACGAAAAAGCTTTAGGTCTGACTCGCGATCATAGCCGATCATTTTTTTTCCAAGTAAATTGATTTTTCCCTCATTGTGAATGTTTTCAATTCGTTGAGAGATGAGATTTGCATCTACCTGATCGGGCAGTTCTCCCTCTAATCCCAAGATGATGGCCTTAGGCGTGCCATGAGCTCTCCCTGTGGCGCCAAGTGAGCCATACATCTCTGATCGAATTCGAGTCACTTTTTCTAATTGATTCGATTCTTCTATGCCGAGTGCAAATTTTCTTGCCGCAATCATGGGACCAACGGTATGCGAACTGGATGGTCCTATACCAATTTTAAAAAGATCAAAAACGCTAATTGCCATAATGTCTCATAATATTGATCATGGTTTGGACCTTGCTGTCATCGTTTCGATTCAATGAGCTCAACATCTTCAGGCTTTACAAGATCATTCCCAAGCCCATTCAATAAAGGCTTAAGGTTTTGTGCGTATGGTTTCCATCTATCCATTCCGGACTTATTGATTGGCTTTCTGACTTGTTCTGAGCTTGCAGTTCTGACAGATCTATCGGTTTCATAGAAAGTGATGCATGAATCCTCAAAAGGCAGATCAAGAAAATGAAGCATTCTTGATACTTGACCCTCTAAGTCTTCAATTATGTCTTCGTTATTCACTCTCAAAATCTTATCTGGTAAAACATCGTCCCAATGATTCATCAGCTTAACATAACTCTTATAATAGCTGCCTGCTTCAGCTAACCCATAGGTAAATTCTTGACCTTGGGCAAATAATTGTTTGAACATACTGAAACAACAATCCAGTGGGTATCTTCTGGCATCTATGATTTTTGCATTTGGCATGATCAAATGAATCAATCCAATATGACGAAAATTATTGGGCATCTTATCGGTAAATCTCGGTGCGTCTTTCCTATGCATTCTGGTGTCATTTATAAATCTACTTCCCATTTCTATTCTTTGATCAAGCGATAGATTTTTCATGCTTTTTGGATAATTGCCCTCCTTGCCATATATATCATCGCCTCTGAGGCTTTGCGCCATAGAGAGAATGTTTGGCAACTCAAGCGTTCCGTCTACCATGGAATGAGAAGCCAATATCTGTTCGATTAAAGTTGACCCAGCCCTTGGTAAGCCTAGAATGAATATTGGATCTTTTGTTTTATATCCTCCGTCGCCGTGAGTTTCAAAGAACGATTCATCGCATACATCAATCTGTGCCTGTAACTCTTTATCCATTCTTTCAATTGAATATTTACTTTGTTTATTCTTAATCTGATTTCCGGCATAGAGATGATAAAAAGCTTCATCATACTCATTAATTGCCTCACATCCTTGAGCTAATGCAAAGTGAAAATAGACTTTATCCCTCAATGTTAAATCAACTCTTTTGAGCTGTTCCCTCATATTGTTTAATTCATTCTTGGTAAAAGAATATGTTTTTAAATTAGCCAATGAGAAGAACGCTTCACCATGATCTTGCTTCACGTTGTAAGCGGTCTGGTAACTTTTTATTGCCAGATCAGTCTGGCCCAATGTTTTTTGTGCATGGCCCTTGGATGTTAGGATGCTAAAGTTGTATGGGTTCTTACGAAGGATGTCATCAAATAGATCAATTGCTTCTTTGTGCTCTCCGTTCTGCATGATTTCACTTGCCTTCTGAGCCTGATATGAAAGGTTCGTTGGAAATTCCTCGCACAGAATATCTACTTGCTCCATGGTCTTTGAAAATTTTTGCTTTTTTCGAAGAATCATCGCATATTTCATGCGAAGCTCTCCGTCATTGGGGTTTAATTTAACCGCACTTTCAAGCAAAAATTCAGCATCATCAAAATATCCCAATCGATCAGCGATTTCAGATAATAGCGACATTGCAAACGTATTGGTTGGATGTTTTTTAAGAAATTCTCTGCACTTTTCCTCTGCTATGCCCAGTTTTCCTTCGTTCAGGATTTGGCTTATATAGAGCAAGATTCTTGGCATGGACTCCAAGGTATTCATCTGCATGTATGCATGGTCCGCAGCAGGCTGATTCTTATTCTTTTTAAAGTAATTATACAAGGCCTGCCAACATGACGATAAAGCTGGGTTTAATTCGCAAGCCTGTCGATAATGCCTAATCGCATCTTCTTCGTTACCATTATCCCTGCTTAGGTGTCCAAGTTCTTGATAAGCCCTCCCCATGTCGGGCGCATTCATCAATAAGGCTTCTATGTATTTTTTTGAGTCATCATAATTTTTTACATACCTCGAGCTAACTGCAGCCAAATAAAGGCTATCGATATGGTTTGGGTCTTTCTCAAGATTTAATTTTAATAATCTAAGCGCTTCAACAAATCGAGTCTCCTTTATCGCTTCAGTCGCCTTTGATGTATCTAGTTGAGTATTTGACATTTATTGTATTAATAAAGAAATAATGATTCTTGTTATCCATTTAAAAAGGGAGCCTAAGCTCCCTTCTTAAATTTTAGCTTATGTTTTAAAACTAAAAGTTTCTTTTATACCTTATACCCATAGTCATAGGTCTTATGTAAGACACACGTTGTCTATCAAATACGAAGGTATTACTGATTTCAGCCCTTTCATCCGTGACATTATCGATGTAGAACTCAGCGGTGGTTTCACCATCGCTCATCCCGAAACGTACGTCCATATAGCTATACTGTTGTTGTATGGCTTTATTCGGTTCCATCACATCTGAAAAACTATCACCCGAATGAGTGAATTGAACTTGAGCATGTCCAGTGTATCCGTTTGACATTTCCCATTCCTGCCTCACTCTTAGATTAGCTTGGAAACCCGGGGCAAATGCCAATTCCTCTCCAACAATAACATCATTAGTAGGTACTAATTTCTTTGTTATTTCAGTATCTAAGACTGAGAAGGCACCTGAAACGGTCAATCCTTCTTTATCAGCGTAGTAAGTAAAGTCACCCTCTACTCCTGTGATTTCACCATCTGCTGCATTATCTGAGAAGAACAAGTTAACAATGCTTGGATCAAATATGGTTGTTTGAAGTCCTTCTACATCTACATAGAAAGCACTTCCATTAAACCTAAGTTGACCATCCATAAGAACGGTCTTCCAACCGAACTCATAGTTTGTAATTTCATCTGACTTGATCTCTGGAGGTACTGAATATATCACGTTACCATTTGCATCTGTTGCAGTTCTACCCACAGGTCTATTTAGAAGACCCGGCCTAAACCCTTCAGACCATGTTAGATAGTACATAACCTCGTCACTTGGATTCCAAGAATAGGTTATCTTCCCAATCACGCCATCAGTGCTGGCTGTATCTGGATATCCGTTTGCATTACCTGGAGCGTATTGAGCCGATAAGTTTGATCCAAATTGTTGAGTATCAGGGGCACCGAATCCATTGTAAAACGATGAATTCGCACTTCCCTCAAAGTCAACCTCAATGTCATACCAGCGAGCACCTAGAGTAAGCTCTGAAGTATCACTCAATGCGATATTAAGCTCGCCAAAGAAACCTTTTTGTTCATCGGTTCTCTTAATGTCGTTAAAGAAGATGACTGGCTCACAAAATGGTCCAGCTGAGAACCATCCAGGAGAAGCATTATTGATCGAACCGGATACAGATGTATCGGTCAGAGCATAGTTACATGCATAAGTAATGTCATTACCGACTGCACCTGGGTAAGTAAACAAGTTTAATTCCTTAAGCTCTGTATCACTCATAAACGCACCGGCTGTCAGTGACATCGTGTCGCTTATGTCTGCATTTATACGAATCTCATGACTCTTCACTTCAGTGTATGTGGTTGAATCAACAAGTAAGTTAGGAGCACCACAAGTCCCTGTAGGAACATTGCCCGGTGCAAACTTTGTATAAGTTACGTAATAATCACAGATGTAATAAGGTAGATACTGACCGACAAAAAGATAGTCGGTGTAATCAACCATCTGATCAGTTTCCCTATCAGTGTATGCTCCTGCATAAATCACTTCAAGATCACCAATCATGCCTTCAAGAGTTAGACTCATGTTGTCATATTCATCGTTTATTTCATTTGCAGTGTAAGTTTGAATTTCAAGATCTCCCAATGTTGGGTCTGCAAAGAAGACCCCATCGGCTTCGATTGTTTGATGTGCTAAGACTAAATTAGCGCTCCATTGATCACTGAGATCTTGTGCCAGAGAAGCCCTAAAGCCTTGATACTCAACTCCGTTTGCATCTTCCTCTTGTATTGCAACTGCCGGAATAAGCGTTGCACCAGATAGATCTGCTCCGGCTTGAAAACCAGCTCTAGATGAAGAAACAGGCAATCCGTTCTGTCTTACAGTACCGGCAGTTCTAAAACGAGCAGATTCGCTGGCATCGACTTTACCGGCAACTTGATCGATATAGCCACCCTTTTCATCTTTATAGGCAACGACTCTCAATGCAGTACTCTCTCCGAGAGGAATATTTGTCATTGCTTCAATCTTTGATCCCGTGTCGCCTTCTGGTGTAAATCTATATTCAAACTCAACGTTGCTCTCGCTGACACCCATTTTGGGTTTATTTGTGATCATTCTGACAACGCCAGCTTGCGAACTTGCACCAAAGAGTGTTCCTTGTGGTCCAGATAGAACCTCAATACGAGCCATGTCTGCAGCATATACGTCTAAGTTTCTTCCTGGTTGTGCCAATGGTTGCTCATCCAAGTAAAAAGATACGTTGGGCGCTAAGCCAGCAACACCTGCAGTTGTAAGGTTAGGCGTGGTAGAAGCAAGGCCACGAATGTATATTGTGTTTTGACCAGGTCCTGAACCTCCAGCGGTAACTCCTGGCAATTCCAATAGGTAGTCTTCAAAGGTATTGATTCCTGAAGCTTCCAGCGATTCTTCTGTCAGTGTAGAAACTTGTAAAGGAACATCCTGAAGAGTCTCCTCTTTCTTTCTGGATGTAACAACAATTTCCTCAATTTGAGCACTTATATTGGAAGTGGCTAGAACTGCACCTGCTGCGACTATAGCTGCAGCTGATTGAGCTTTATTAATATTTTGTTTCTTCTTTATAGCCTTTGTTCTTCTTAAGGCCTTAAGTTGCTTTCTTGTCATTCGGTAACCCCCCTTTGACGAAGTAAATAATAAAAATTATTGGGATATTTTAGTATATCTACCCAAAGAATTATAGAACTCATTCGAATTAGGCTTTAAAGTCCTTATATATATGGGTTTCAGCGTTATTCTTAAGGTTTTTTTTCACCTCAGAATGGCTTAAAAACAATAATCACTTGACTGTCTTTGAAGATAATATAGATTGTCTCAAAAGCTATTTTTCTTCAAAAAATGTCACATAAAAGAATTCTGATCATTCATCATGCTTAAAAGCGTTGATTACAAAAGATTCTTTATTTCATTACTTCTTATCGCAACCTTTATAGGGATTACTCTGGTTAAACTGGATACTGCGAGTAATCTTTTCAATAGCACGCAATCCTTCATAGCCAATAACTTTGGATGGTTGATCGTTCTCTGCGCAAACGGATTTCTAATTTTTTGTATATGGATGGCGATCAGTCGATTTGGAAGCATTCGATTGGGTGGAGCCGATGCAAAACCTGAATTTAATTTTATAAATTGGATCGCAATGCTATTCAGTGCTGGACTGGGTATTGGAGTAATATTTTACTCCGTCGCAGAGCCCGTTTCCCATCTGAGCTCATTGTTGCTTTTTGAAGAAGGTGCTTCTTTCAATGAGAGGGCCACTCTATCAATGAATCTGACATTTTTGCATTGGGGCTTTCACGCCTGGGCTATATACGGTGTTGTGGGATTGTGTTTTGCATATTTTGCATTCAATTTAGGAAGACCTTTTAGGGTCAGCTCATTCTTTTTAGACATTGGACTGGAAAGTGCTTGGAGTCGAGTGATCGTTGATGTCTTTGCGATTCTTGCAACAGTCTTCGGAATTGCCACATCATTGGGCTTGGGAGCAACTCAGATAAGTACAGGTCTTGAGTACCTAGAAATAGCAAATTCGAGCCTCATGGGAACATTCTGGATTATTATCTTTATTACCTTATTGGGACTAATCAGTGTCGTTCTGGGATTGAATGCTGGCATAAAAAGACTATCGCAACTGAATATGATTTTATGTGGTTGTTTCTTAGTCGCAATATTTCTCCTCGGCCCTACTGGATATATTCTCGATGGATTTGTAGAAAATGTTGGATCTTACATCCAAAACTTTATCAGTCTTTCAACCAGTGTAAATGCCTACAATGATTCGGAGTGGCAAAATGGATGGACATTATTCTATTACTGCTGGTGGTTTGCATGGTCACCATTTGTGGGCCTTTTCATCGCAAGGATTTCTTATGGACGGACCATTAAAGAATTTATTCTTGGGGTTGTTTTACTGCCCTCACTGATTGTCTTCATATGGCTAAGCGTGTTCGGAAATGCAGCAATACATCAAGAATTTACAGCAACTGGATCGCTGGCGAATGCAATCAATGAAGATATCTCATCGTCGCTTTTCATTTTTTTAGAGCAGTATCCCGGTTCTACTCTTCTGATGGGCCTTTCTTTGATCAATATTCTTACTTTTTTTGTGACTTCCTCTGACTCGGGCGCACTGGTCAGCGCCATGATGACTAGCTCAAATCAAGGTGATTCTGTGCAACGAGATCCTGCGATATTGACCAGAGTTGTATGGGCATTAACCCTTGGAATAATAGCGATCATTCTGTTGATGGGTGGTGGTTTATCTGCATTGCAAACATCGGTTATTGTCACCGGTCTTCCGTTTGCTTTGATCGCATTTATTGCTGCACGAAATTTGTATGAAAAATTAAAGATTGAATCCAGTTAAAAAAGATTGATTCCAATAAAATTTAGTGGTGAGATGAGCATATTATGAGTATGCAATCCATTAGGTTTCCTTTACATGGCCTCTAAATTTCCAACAGAAGCAGAAGTTGTTATCGTTGGTGTTGGCGGTATTGTTGGATCGATGCTCGCATACTGGCTCACAGAGCTGGGTCAAAAAGATATTGTAGGTCTCGAAAAATCCAGCGTAATTCCATCAGACATAGCATCCACAGCACATGCTTCGGACTTTGTTTACAATACAACTCACGACAAACTTGGCAATTGGACGACTGCTTTCAGTCGAAAGTTTTATGAAGATAACGGCTTCTTTCTTAAAAAAGGAGGGCTGGAAATCTGTCGCAAAGACGACGATGTGCTTTGGGAAGAATTGAAACGAAAGGTAGCATCGGGCAAAGCCTTTGGAACCAATGTCAAACTGATTTCAGCCGCAGAAGCAAAAGAGAAGTTTCCTTTACTGGATGAAGAATCAATACGTGGTGCAATGTGGGATCCAGATGCAGGCCTAGTGACGCCTCGTTCACAAGAGGTGGTTCGCTTTGCAATTGAAAGTGCAAAAGAAAAGGGTACGCTCAGTACCTACACCGATACGCCAGCGGTTGGTTTTGATATTGAAAACGGACGCATTACCGGTGTAAAAACAGATAAAGGAACAATCAAGACGGATAAAGTAGTAATTTCATCAGGTATCTGGGGGTCTTTGGTCGGAGAGATGGCTGGTGTTAAAGTCCCTCTCATGCCCGTTGAACATCCTCTATTATTTTTTGGTCCACTTCCTGAAGCGCAAGGAGCAGATGATTTTCTTGTTTATCCATTGATGCGAGACCAAGGCAATTCGGCTTATGTTAGAGATACGGGTAAGCTTCATGGTGGCATGCTGGAATGGGGTTTTTATGAAGACAAAAAACCTCGACTGGTTGAAGCCGAGGATATTGGCAATCCTGAAAAGACCATGATGTCTGACTCAATGAGGTATCTGGATCTTGAAGAAATTGCTGAACCTCTTGAAAAAGCGTTTGAAACAACGCCCATTCTTACTGAATTAGGTTGGGATGAAAGAAGCTCTTTCAATGGGTTGCTTTCAGTGACGCCCGATGGTGGCTCTTTAATTGGTGAGAGTCCGGAAGTCAGAGGGTTTTGGTTATGTGAAGCGGTATGGGTAAAAGACGGTCCCGGCTGCGCTAGGCTATGTGCCGAATGGATGGCCACCGGTAAAACACAGATGGATATGCACTCCTTTGACATTGCAAGATTCTATCCTGCACAAAAAGAAAAAGCGTTTGTCAAAAATCGATCCTTTGAAAATGCGCAAACCATCTACACGCCACCCGTCCATCCAAAAGAGCCTTATATAAGCAGTAGAGAGTTATTCGTCAGTCCTTTTTATGCCAGAGAGAAAGAGCTGGGAGGCTATTTTGAAAATGAAGTTGGAGGCTGGGAACGTGCTTTTGCATATGAAAGCAACAGACAAAAACTTGATAATTATTTACAACAAGTCCCGGTTAGAGGAAACGAATGGGATCGGAGGCATGTGCCTTATGAAATTGCTAATGCCGAGCATTTAGCCATGAGCGAATCCGCTGGGATGATCAATCTATCGCATTTTGCAATCGTCGATGTTGAGGGTCCCGATGCAGAACGAATGCTGGAACATCTTTCAGTGGCTAAGATTGGAGGCGATACTCCAGAAGATAAAATTATCTATACAAATTTCTTGGATGATGATGGCGGTGTCCATGCGGACCTGACCATCTCTCGTTTGAGCACTGATCGTTACCGGGTCGTCACTGGTGGTGCAGATGGCAATCAAGATTGGTTGACAATGCGTAATTATCGAGACGACATGGGACTGGAAGCAGAGATTAATATTCGGACTCATGATATGGCCACTTTGGGGCTATGGGGACCCACCGCGAAAGATGCCTTGGGGCATTTTATTGACCCCAATGAAATCAGCATTGAGAACTTTCCCTTTGTTGCAGCAAAACATCTCACGCTGAATTTATCCGGTGGAAAATCAATTGATGTTTGGGCTGCACGGATTTCCTATGTTGGAGAAAGCGGGTGGGAAATCTACTTAAACAATGACGATGAAGAAGGTCTTGCACTCTATGACTCTCTGCTTGAAGTTGGAGTGGTGCCAGTAGGCATCGAAACTTATGCCAATAGTCGTCGTCTCGAAAAGAGTTTCAGGCTTCAAGGCGCAGATTTATTGAGTGAATACAATGCATGTGAATCGGCTGTTCAAAGACCGAAGGTCAAAGAAGCAGACTTTCATGGCAAAGCCGCTCATCTTGCACATCGAGAAGAAGAGCCCAGTGCAATTTTATGCACCATGACACTGGACGAATTAGATGTTTCTGGCGAAGGTAATCGATATCCAGTTGGCATCTCACCCATCATAGACCCTGACACGGGTGAGGTACCCATAGATAGCAAAGGTCGAAGGTCATACACTACAAGTATGTCCTACTGTCCATCGATTAAAAAACATGTCGTTATGGGTTATTTACCAAAAAATATTGCCGTGCAAGGCAAGAAGCTATCGCTGGAATACTTCAATGAGAATGGAGATGGTGTTTACCCCATGACCGTTCAAATCGTTGGCAAGGGCTCTCTCTATGATCCCAACAATGAAAGAGTCCGTTCATAACTCAATGAGAGTGAGGTAAGACATGCCAGAAAGAAAAAGACGAAGACAAGCCGGCGGACGAAGAGGAAAAATAGCAGCCAGAGAACAAGGCAAAGACAACTATCGCCCATATATTGAGCGTAAAATTCCATATTTTGAGATATTGGATGAGGAAGGCCTTGCAACAATCGAAAAAAATGCAGACATTCTTCTTGAGGAAATTGGAATCGAGTTTCGTGATTTCCCAAAAGCAATAGATCTATTTAAGAATGCGGGCGCAAACATCGATGGTGAACGCGTTCGATTTCCAAAAGGCTTTTGTCGAGAAATCATTCAGTCAAGTGCTCCGAGTGAATACATACAGCACGCAAGAAATCCAAAAAATAATGTAGTCATTGGTGGTAAAAATACAGTGCTTGTTCCGGCTTATGGGCCTCCCTTTGTAAGGGATCTAGATAAAGGCCGAAGATACGCAACACTTGAAGATTTTCAAAATTTCGTAAAATTGGCCTACATGAGTCCTAATCTTCACCATTCTGGTGGAACGATATGTGAGCCTGTTGATGTGCCTGTCAATAAACGTCACTTTGACATGATATACAGTCATATCAAATACAGTGATAAACCTTTCATGGGATCGGTCACTCAACCCGAAAGAGCTCAAGACACAGTGGCCATGGCAAAGCTCGTTTTTGGCGATGCTTTCGTCCAAGAAAATACTGTTTTAACCAGCTTAATCAATGCCAATTCACCGTTAACGTTTGATGGCACAATGCTTGGAGCTGCCACTGTTTATGCAGAAAATAATCAAGCGACAATAATATCGCCCTTTATTCTGGCTGGCGCAATGTCGCCGGTGACTATAGCAGGAACAGTTACACAGATTCTTGCTGAAGCACTCGCAGGGATGGCTTATATTCAATTGGTTAGGCCAGGAGCCCCCGTAATTTTTGGAACTTTTGCAAGTGCCGTTTCCATGCAAACGGGTGCTCCTACATTTGGTACACCAGAACCCAGCCATGTAATGACAATAGCCGGAGCCCTCGCCAGGCGCTTGGGCGTTCCATTTAGGAGTGGTGGTGGTTTGTGTGCATCAAAAATTCCAGATGCACAAGCGGCCTATGAATCAGCCAATACATTGCAAGCTTCTGCCTTAGCTGGAGTCAATTTTATGTTGCACACTGCTGGTTGGCTTGAGGGCGGTCTTTCGATGGGTTATGAAAAATTTGTAATGGATGCCGATCAAGCGGGAATGCTCGCAGTGCTGCTTAATGGCGTTGAATTATCTGAAAACTCTTTAGCCATGGATGCGTTTAGAGAAATTGGTCCGGGTGGCCATTTTCTTGGTGCGGCCCATACGCAAGCAAATTTTAAATCGGCTTTTTATCGGTCTGAAATTGCCGATAACAATAGCTTTGAGCAATGGGAAGAAGAAGGCAGCATGGATGCAGCAATGCGTGCAAATTTAAAATGGAAAAAAATGCTCAATGAATACGAAGCACCGGCATTGGATCCATCGATTGATGAAGCTTTACTTGAGTTTATAGCTAAGCGAAAATCTGAATTTGAAGACAGAGACTACTGATAGACCCATTGAGAATTTTAATTATTGAAACAATTGACCGAGATTAATTTATGAGCGACTCATACATAGAAAACGAAGAGGACATCATCTTAGAAGATCTCTCCGATGAAGAGCTCGTGGAGCAAATGCACGATGACTTATACGATGGCCTTAAGGAAGAAATAGAAGAAGGCACAAACATATTATTGTCTCGAAATTGGTCTCCAGAGAAGGTTTTAAACGAAGCGCTTGTGGCTGGAATGACCATTGTTGGGATCGATTTTCGCGATGGAATCCTGTTTGTTCCAGAGGTCTTGTTGGCTGCAAATGCCATGAAAGGTGGCATGGAAATTCTTAAGCCTCTGTTGGCAGAAACCGGTGCCAAGCCAGTTGGCTCTATGGTGATTGGGACAGTTAAAGGCGATATTCATGACATTGGAAAGAACCTTGTTGGCATGATGTGTGAGGGAGCGGGTTTTGAGGTGGTTGATATTGGTATAAATAATTCGGTTGAAGATTATTTTGCCGCACTAGAAAAACATAAACCTGACATATTGGGAATGTCTGCCCTTCTGACCACAACAATGCCTTATATGAAAGTGGTCATAGATGAAATGGTAAACAGGGGAATACGAGATGATTACATTGTTTTGGTTGGAGGCGCCCCATTGAATGAAGAGTTTGGAGAAGCTGTTGGGGCCGATCGTTACTGTAGAGACTCAGCTGAAGCTGCTGCTGTTGCAATGGCCATGGTGTCAGAGCGTCAGCAAAGTTCTGCTTAGTTTGAAATGATCAAAAACCGATTGCTGAAAAATCCGAATAACTATTAAGACATGACTCACATCAACAAAACATCAGAAACAGTTGCTAAGCGGATAAGAGAAGATCTTGAGAAGTCATATATGGAAATCATTCCTGTTCCAGGCATTGAAGATAGAGTAGGCCCTCTTCCCTCAGACATGTATTTAGCAGTGACCTGCTCACCGACAAAAGGAGTCGATGAAACCTTAGAACTCAGTGAAAAACTCATTGCAAGAGGATTTAAAGTTACGCCTCATATTGCATCAAAATGCGTCAGTGATGAAAAGCATCTTGAAAAAATCATAAAAAAGCTCGATGAACTAGGGATTGAGAGTATTTTTGTGCCTGGCGGGGATAGGCCTGAACCAATGGGCGATTTCAATAATGCCTTAGATCTTCTTAGAGCATTAAAAAAACTTGGGCATAACCTAAATAAAATCGGCATGGCCGCACATCCTGAAGGTCACCCAGATGTCAGCAATGAGGTCCTTATGGAAGCCCTTGAAGAGAAAAAAGACCTTGCAGATTTTATTGTCACTCAAATGTGCTTTGATGCAAAAATATTGAATGATTGGATGGTCGAAATTCACAAGAAAGGGATTGAACTTCCTGTTTGGGTTGGATTGCCTGGCGTAATTGAGAGAGGACGTCTCCTTAAAACTTCACTCAGGATAGGTGTTGGAGACTCCTTGAGATTCCTACGAAAGAAATCACAAGTTGCCACGGAATTAATGAAATCTAGTATTTATAATCCTGACGATCTACTAAAAGATATCACTGAGCAAAATGATATCAACCAAACCAATCTTGCTGGCTACCACATATATTGCTTCAATCAGATTGAAACGACCGAGAAATGGCGTTCGGATAGAATTTCTGCATTGATATAGATCCTCTAAGTGGCTTTGAAGATATTACTACCTCATATTTGAGCCAAGGCAAATCAGGCTTTATTTAAGCAGAGAATTCTAAGTCATAAAATACCCATATGTAACCTTTACTTCCCATCATAATGATGGTAAGTTTGCGTTACATTGAATTAATATAGGAGATAGAAATGGGAGAAAATGTGCATCAATTGGTGCCTGTTTTAGGAGTCCTTACAGGGATAATAATCCCTCTAGGCGTATTTGTTTGGCTGTATCTAACCGATAAGAATAAGAATGAAACCATACTTGAGATGGCGAAACAAATTGACGACCCGGAAGAAATTAAAGAATTAATCAGAACATTAAACTCTGGTGACAAACCACAAAAACCCATAGATTACAGAAGAACTGGTGTAGTGACTTTATTTGTCGGCATCGGTTTAATTCTTTTTGGTGTTTTCTTTCTTGGAGACATCTTAATCGGCGTTGGAGCCTTGGTTGTCGCTATTGGAGCCGGTCAAATAATTGCGGGTTACCTCTATCCTAGAGAAAGCGAGGAGATTACTGAGGCGGTCGAGGACTTTGAAAAGAGATAGAATTGGGCAAGAATCATAAAAAGCTGCTCAATAATCTTGAGGAACTGAGACGATCTGCTGGCCTGACACAACAGGAATTATCAGAGAGTGCAGAGGTGTCTAGAAAGAGCATCAATGCGATTGAGAACGGAATCTATGTACCCTCGACCGTTCTTGCTCTAAAGATTGCAAAAACACTTAAATGCAGCGTTGAGGATTTATTTAAACTTCCTTAATAAAGCCAATCAAAATTTCGGAAAGCTTCTGAGGTTTGGTCCATTGGTAAAAGTGACCTCCTCCGATGTGAGGTGCACTTCTGGCATTGGGTGCCATTTTCAATACATCCTTCTCAATGCCATTTGTCACGGGATCATTGCCAGCAAATACCGATAAGAATGGTTTTTTGGAAGTTGCAAAGAATTCTCTTGCTACTTTTTGGGCCTCCAATGATGCATCGGGGACAATTGGAACTTGGCTCGGCATTGCTCTCGGTCCCATTTTATAAGAAGGGTCAGGAAATGGAGCATCGTATGCTTTTACCAAGTCTGAAGAAAATGGTGACAAATGATCCAGGCCTATTTGATGAAAGAAATATTCTGTTGATAAAGAAATCTTTGATCGTCTCTCCATTGAAAAAGAGTTTACGAGACCGATTGGCAAATTCTCTGTATCCCAACAAAACTTCTGCCAATACATGAACTTAAGTGCAGGATGGGTTTTCCATGTCCTCTCTTCCGATAAGCTTTTGCCATCCATCTGTCTGATTTGTTTCGCCATCCCCATCATGGTTAATTTTTCATCGCTTTCCTTAAAAGCTTTGATTTCATCAATGACTTCTTTGGGAACATTTGGATTATAAGGCAGGCCTGTGTTTCCAATAGAAATCTTAACGAATCGGTCTGGTTCTTGTGCAACCATTCTAAGACCGATGAGACCTCCCCAATCTTGACCAAAAAATGTAATTTCCGAGAGATCATTCTCTATCAACCACTGGCCCATCCAATCGACTTGTCTCTGATAGCTGTAATCTTCTCTCGCGGCAGGCTTGTCAGACTTTCCATAGCCCGGTAAATCAGGCGCAATCACTCTTATTCCTGCAGCAGTTAAGAATGGAATCATTTTTGAATACAAATAACTCCATACCGGCTGCCCATGCATGGCCAATAGAATTGGTCCATCTGTGGGGCCTTCATCAATATGATGAATGCGAAGTTCTGAGCCATCATGCGTTGTGATGTTTGTGTAATGGGGTTCAAAAGGATAACCCTTTATGTCTTCGAATCTTTCATCCGGTGTTCGGAGTATTTTCATCCCTTCTCTCTATGAATTTGCCTCAATTCTGCATAGGGCCTTCAAAGACGATACCAGCATTCTTCAATCTTGAAATCAAAGCTCCACCAAGACCTGTCGCACTCGTCAATATGCCACCATAATCAGAGCCACCAGGCAGATCTTGTTCATTTTCAACCAGGCACAAAGCCGATTCAGTAACCAATAATGATGTGATTTTATACCCAGGATCTCCCTTACCATGCATTTTAAAAACAGAAACGTCTCCATCCTCGGCTAAAGCTTTATAGGTTGCACTGAACCATCCATTTTCTCTGACCTCTTTGGAAGGACCTTCTCCAGGTTTTTTCATCAGTGGTCTCACAATTTTTCTAAGCGGTGTCATTAAGACAAGCCCAAAGATTGCTAAAAAAGCCAGTGCCATATAAGCGCCTGTCTTTTTCTTATGAAAGGTAAATTCCTGATATGTAAAGTCTCGCCCATAATCCTCTCCTTTCTGCTCATGCAACGCTGCACTTCTTCTGACAACCCTTGTATTGGCTGCTGCCATGATAAAAGGCCCTGACCAACCATTGATTGCATTTTGTTCAAGTACACCTGTTTTATCTTTACTCAGTTTTTTCTGCTGATCAGAAACTGTGCCTTCGGGATTGAGCAAGAAGGGATCAAATATTGACTTGCCTAAATCAAGATCGGCAAGCGAAAACATCGTCTCCAGAGTTCCTCCAGATGCCTCTCCTTTCATGGTATGGAAGGCTTCAATCCTCTTGATGGGTTTATTCATTGATTGGACACAATGAAGACTACCTAAATCGGATGGAATCGAATCATATCCGCAAGATGGAATGATTCTAACCCCTTTTCTTGATGCCTCTTCATGATGCTTATCAATCAGTCCTTTGACCCAAAAATTCTCACCTGTGATGTCCACATAATGAGTATTATTTTTCACACAAGATGCAACCAATTTAGATCCGTATCGATGAAACGGTCCTGCGGTCGATAAGACAACTTTTGTTCTCTGAGTCAATCGATCCAGTGCATCTTCATCTTCTGAATCTGCAATTAGAATTTCCATATCGGGGCATAATTCATCGGCAACTTTTTTCAGTTTTTCTTGGTTTCTTCCTGCTATTGCCCACTTTGTGGATCTTTCTTGGGATGCAAGGTATTCCACACAAAGCTTTCCAGTAAATCCGGTTGCGCCGTAAACAATAATATCTAAATCTTTTTCCATAATTTTAACTCGATAATTAATTCATCAGCTTATCTTCTAAATAAGCAAGCTGTAAAGCCAAGAGAAAAGAAAACTGGTCTATGTTTGAAGTGCCAGCATGCCCTCCTTCTGTATTCTCATAATAAACAATGGCTGAACCCATATCAGTCATCTTCTTTGCCATTTTTCTTGCATGACCAGGATGAACACGATCATCTTTTGTAGAGGTATAAAAGAATACTTCAGGGTATTCAGTGCCTTCTTTTAAGTTCTGATAGGGCGAGTATTTTCTGATGAACTCCCACTCTTCAGGATTATCAGGATCACCATACTCGTCAACCCATGAAGCTCCAGCCAGTAATTTGTCATAGCGAAACATATCCAATAATGGAACGCCACAGATCACTGCATTGAATAAATCAGGCCTTTGGGTAAAAGTAGCACCAACCAACAATCCGCCATTTGATCTTCCCTCAATTCCGAGGTGATCTGGAGAAGTAATTCCCTTGTCGATCAAATCACTAGCGATAGCAATAAAATCATCATAAGCCCTCTGACGATTCTCTTTGAGGGCAGATTGATGCCATGCAGGTCCAAATTCACCCCCTCCTCGAATATTTGACACAACATAAACACCGCCTGAATCAAGCCAATATTCTGCAATTGAGCCACCCAGATATGACGGTGCTTTTGAGATTTGAAAACCTCCATATCCATATAGAATGGTCGGATTCTTTCCATCTAGCTTTATGTCCTTCCTGGAAATGAGAAAGTATGGAATTGAAGTGCCATCGGCAGAAGAAACAAAATTTTGCTCTACTTTGTACTTTTCTGGATCAATGGAATTTTTTCTAGACTTAATTTTTTTGTAATCTGTGCCATTGGAAGCATGAAAAATACTTGAAGGCTGCAAAAAATTCGAGACCGATATAAAAGAATTATCTGACCAAACATCTTGTCCATAAATATTCATGGTTGAGTTCTGAAATCCCTCAATATCCTTAGAAGCCCAATGGTCATTATTTTTCATATATCTTGTGATTTTTCCATTGACGTTTTCAAGCATACTGACCATCAACTGATTCTTGCCAATGCTCACTCCAGATATAAAGCGTTTGCCATCAGGCTCAAAAATAATTGTGACGTCATTCTCATCGATGCTATTGGTTAAAACAGAATTGACAGGGATCTCCAACAGAGATCCGGACCTTAAGACCCCCCAGTCTTCCTGGATGGTTAAGATAAGCGAATCTCTAAAAAATCCATGGATATCAATCATTAGCGGAAGATCAACCTTTATGAGTCTCTCTCCATCAAAGAGATGCAATACCTTTGAAAAGAATGTTGGCCCCTCAATGATGCCGTAATACTTACCATCCGGTCTGATGCTGACAAAGGGGAAACTAAATATTTTTTCGTAGGACCCTGTGAAAAAGATCTTTGCTCCATCTAGAGCCTCTCCCCGATTCCATAGCTTAACCTGCATGGGGTAACCTGACTCATTCATCGTTCCTTCGCCAAAATCTGCCCCTATCAAAATCTGATTCTCGTTGACCCAAGATACATTTTGCTTTGATGGATACGTGTTAAACCCATCTTCTACAAACTGTTTTTCCTCCAGATCAAACTCACGTATTGTGACTGCATCCGTCCCTCCATCGGAGAGTCTAATCAGGCAATGCTTATATTCTGGTGCAAGACAATCTGCTCCTCTATAGATCCAATTGATGCCCTCATCCTCTGCGAGTTGATCGATATCAAGGATATTTTCCCAAACGGGTTCATCTTCTAGATAAGAATCAAATGAAGTTTTCCTCCAAATGCCCCTGACATTTTCTGCATCTCTCCAAAAATTATACATCTCACCATTCTGATAGTAGGCGCTTGGTATTCTTTCTTCATCATTGAGCTCTGTCTTGATTTTCTGGTATTGCTCATTGAACTCATTTGATTGGGTGTAACGAGAGAATGTTTCTTGATTCTGTTCTTCAACCCATGCCAACGATGCCTTACCTTCAACCTCTTCGAGCCAAAGATAAGGATCTAGCTCAGATGAGCTTACATTCTGGGTCAAAGATCCAATGAACAAAAAAGACAGACAAAATCGAACCGTCTTTAATCCCATTTTCTTTCTAGAGGTATCTTTTGAAAAATAAAATAACGGTTTGTTCATAAATGTCTCTGTTTTCTTTTTTTCTGAATCCATGCCCTTCATTTAATGCATTCATATACCATACAGTTTTTTCTTTCTCTTCAAGAGATTTCACAACTTGTTCTGACTCGGTGACCGGTACCCTCGGATCGTTCTCCCCCTGAACCACAAGTATCGGAACATTGATTTTCTCAATGTTATTGTTGGGACTGATGGACTCGAGAAATGCCCTCATTTCAGGATCCCTCTCATCACCGTACTCTACTCGTCTTAAGTCTCTTCTGTAATCCTCAGTATTTTCCAAGAATGTAACGAAGTTGGATATACCGACAATATCAACGGCGGCTTTTAGGCGATTAGAATAATGTGTTGCGCTCGCAAGCACCATGTAGCCTCCGTAAGAACCGCCAATGACTGCAACTCTTTCAGAATCAAGGCACGGTTCATCCTCTATCCAGTCGAGAAGTGCTCCAATATCTTTCACTGAATCTTCTCTCAGAAAACCATTGTCTAGACCCAAATAACTCTTCCCATAACCTTCACTCCCTCTGACATTTGGTGTGATCACCGCTGCGCCAAGACTCTTTGACCAAAGTTGAATCCTTTGGCTAAAGGAGGGTCTTGATTGGCTTTCTGGCCCCCCATGGATAGATACGATAACGGGTTGTGGCTCTGTACACTCTTTTGCATAAATAAAAGCCGGTATCATTTTCCCATCAAAGCTTTGATATGAGATGAGTTTCGGCTCGACAAATTCAGAAACATCCAATCCACCAATCTCAGAAACAGTCCATCGATTTAAACTGCCATAAAGCAAAGGATTATTCTTTAGATTCAGAACATAACTATCAGAAGGTGTTTGATAACTGTTAATGGTCAAACCCAATTTTGTACCGTCTTCACTGAACTCAATGCCGCCGATGAGGCCGATTGGTATGCTCTTAACCTTTCTGTATTTCTTTGACTCGGCATCCATGAGGTACAAAGAACCCATGCCGCCCTCATTGACTGTAAAAGCTACCCTTTTATAGTCAGTGGAAATGGCAAATCCGCCAATATCCCAGGGTATGTCCTTTGTAAGAATTGAGATCTTATTGGTTGCTAGATCTTTATGAGCCAGTTGATTGAATTCACCAAACTCATTGGTAAGAAAGAAGACCCCCTTCTGTGATCGATCAAAAGACAAGATTGCATTGTATGATTCGGTGCTATCTGATCCGAGAATCATTTCTTTCTTTTTTGATTCAATGTCCAATAAATAAGCTTTTGCATTCGTGATTGAGATGTAATTTTGAATCAAAATCTTTTTACCATCTTTTGACCAATCACTGGGACCCCACCAAGTTCCATCTGGAGACTCTAGAATCATCTCCGCTGAATCTATATTTTTTGAATCCATCATCCATACATCATTGGATTGTCCGTTGCGGCGTGTACTCTGATATGCAATTCGAGAACCATTTTTCTCCCACAATGGTCCGCCATTTCTTGATTGGCCATCGCTCAGCATTTGTGAAGAACCATTCTTTGGATCCAAGACAAAGATTTGGTTATTCTCAGAGCCTCCAGCATCCATCGTGAATGCTATCAACTGGCCACCGGGCTTTCTGGATATAGAACCGATTGGCTCTTCAAAGAAAGTGATTTGCTCTCTTGCTCCGCCTTTCTTTCTCACTTTATGCAATTGACTCACATTTCCAAAACGAGTTGTGATGAAGATCTCATTGCCTTCATTATTAAATCCTCTGAAAGGCGCTGATCGCACATTTTGATATTGCGTGAGATCATTCTTAATGCTTTCAGGGATTATTGGGATATTTTTAAGGATTAGATTGCCGTTGTTTTCGGTTCTTTCATTGGCAAAGGAAGCAGTTGCCGAAAAAACAAACATGCAAAACATCAAAAGAAAATGCTTTCTCATGCTGGAACACTCCATTTTAATAGTTATTTGGATGTAAGATTATACGTCTATGTTAGCTTTTATTTTAAGCTATATGGGTCAATAAAGCTCAATTCTGGCTAGATCGATTTGAGCATCGTATTCTTTGCCAATTGCCACGACACCAATCGATCGGATGTTTGATGCATTAAATGATTTGGGTTGATAGAAGTTTGATTTATCAAAGCTATCCAATGGTAAATCAATGGTTTGCCATTCATCAGAAGCAAAAAATTGATAGGAGTAATACTGCCAAGGTGCGGGTGTTAGCCGTGTCCTGATATGGAGCTGATAGTTCTCATTATTTCCCCTCACTTTTATTCGAATACCTTCATATGCCTTCTTTGGGATGCCTGAAATACCGGTCGCGAATTGAATAAAGCCACCATTATTCTCTTCGCTGACAAAACCAGTGAGCCGATAATAACTTTCATCTTTGCCTTCTCGCAATTCTAAGTTTCCCTTTGAGACTCCCCCCATAACGGTGTCTGTGAAATAAACC
>ERZ802830.930-NODE-930-length-28670-cov-9.22719_pt1 | contig 28670 bp, 31 predicted proteins | sample MGYA00345654_ERZ802830 | MGnify/ENA primary metagenome ERZ802830 (study PRJEB30503, sample SAMEA104212375) | marine metagenome | biome: Westerlies Biome; feature: [SRF] surface water layer (ENVO:00010504) within the epipelagic zone...; material: water...
GTATGAAGGAAATGTGCCAAAATTTATTTATGCATTATAAGTCAATGATTTTATTAATAAATAATAATATATTATTTTCTAGAAGATGTTTTTATGTATATTTATTAATCATATATATAGTTTTGTTTATTTTTTAATCATTATGCAGGAAAGATACGCGGGAGATATTCACGATTTTTTTAAAATAAATTTCTTAGAATTTATATCTAATGGTCTTAGACAAAAAATTGGGCTTAATTGGTACCTGGCAAAACCAGAACTAATAGGTGTATCAGAATTAAAAAAAAAAGATGGTGAAAAAAGAAAATACCTTGAATCTCCAGAGTTTATAAAAATAAATCCCGACCTAATTGAAGAGTTAAAAATTTTTAAAAGTATGCAAAATAGAAGAATAAATAAATTTTCAACAATTCCAAAATTTAATAATTTTTTGAAATTTTATAATTCTGCATTACCTCTTAAGAACAGAGAAAAATGGTTTAATAAATCATTGATTTTCTTTAAGGATTTAGAAAATATTTTTCTTGACCCTGACAACGGTATAAGTTTCAAAGAATTAGGTAAAAAGAATATAAAATATTTGAAACTTCAAGAATTATGTCAATATTACGCTAATGGAAAAACAATAACTTTTACACAGTTTCAATCTTTCAACTTAAGTTATAAAGAATATCTCAAAAAAATTTTTTTACATCTGAATAGACATGGCCTAAGAACTGACTATCCCGTTATACGAAACAGGACAGGGCCTAACACATTTTATATTACTGTGGGAAAGATAAAAAATAAAAAATATGAATCTTTGATTAAATCCTATGCACAAAGGTTTGTAAGAGTTGAGCTAGTTATTCTTTAATTTATCTTTAATCAAAAACCAACTAGTTATAGCTGGTAATCCGATTAAAATTTCCCTTACTCTTCTTCCTAATGCTATAGAAAACGAAGTTTCAGAGCTCAAACCAACAAAATCTCCAACAATTACAAAGGCCAATTCTTGAACTCCAATTCCAGCAGGAATGAAAAAAGCAAATGCTCTAATAATTCCTGAGAAAGATTCTATGATAATAACATCAATGATATTAGGCTCAAAACCTATAATCCATAGAAAAACATAAATCTCAAAAGCTCCACCTAACCACCCAAAGATTCTACAAATCAACGCCTTAATCAAAGTAATTTTATTTTTTACCGCTTGATAAAGAGCTCTATCAATTCTAATTATCGAAAAAACCCTTTGCGATGAAATTTTATAACCAAAAAGACTGGGTATTTTTTTAATTAAAAATTTTAGGATTCTTTTACTTATAAAAAAATAAAATATTATACATGAAATAAAGATTAGTAATAAAGATAATGATAAATAAATTATATGCTTAATTAATAGGTCATCATGGCTACCAAATAGAAAATAAATAAAACTCATCACAGCTATTAAAAAAAGTGAGAAGGTAGCTATAACAAGGTCAATAAAAACTGTTGAGGTAGCCTCAGCTGTAGATAAACCTTTTTTTACTGCAAGATATATTCTTACAAATTCACCTGTAATATTTCCTGTTGGAAAAAATTTGCCAGTAGCCTGGGAAATCCAGACTATTATAAACGACCAAAGTAATGATAATCTAGGATTCTTAGATAAAATAACCCATGTCATAGCGTCAAAATACAAAGTTGGAATATGCGCAATAATTAATAGATATAAAAGATCTTTATTTTCAAGTATTATATTGATTGCTTTTTCCCCTGAAAATACATCATAAACCCACTTGAACACGAGGATGCCAACCAATAGTAGAATTAAAAACTTAATTTGAGATTTCATTTATTAAATATTTTTGAGTTTCTAATTTCATTACAAATATCGATTGGTGAATTATTATCAACTCTTGGGTGCCAAGAAAATAAACTATATCTTCTATAAAACAAGACTCCATCATGCGGTGGAGATGAATATTCGTAACTTGCTAGAGGTCTAAAGCATTCTTGTTTAAGGTTAATATATTTGAGATTTTTTTTTTCTGATTTATAAATATTCATACTTTTAGTTTTGAATAATTTTTGGTTATTGTCTAAGTCAATAACAATCTCAGTTCCGTTTTTATAAAAAAATGTATTTGAATTTATTGTTTGACCATAAAAATTATATTCAGGAAATTCAAATACTTTACAATGTGATTTAAGTTTGGAAACAATAAAGTTTGTAACATCATGGTCCTGGTGCCCACCCTCATACGCAGGACAAAACAGAGTATCTATATTCTTATTTAAAATTATTTCTTTTAAATAAATATATGATTTATCAATATTTGACTTTAAAGTTCTAGTAGGAATATCCTGTAAAAAGAAATCATTTACACCTAAATTTGCGAGGCTTTTTAGCATTTCTTGATATCTTATAGAGACTTCCTTTTTATAGTTTTTTCTATTCCAGAACCAATTCGTATTAGGACTGATAACCCCATTTGTTAAAAAAACTATAGAAACTTTTTTTTTCTTTAGAAAATCTTTAATTAAAATACATGAACCTACAATTTCATCATCAGGGTGAGGAATTACAAATAATACTTTCTTCATAGTTCTATATAATAGATTTCCATTTTTCAAAAAAGATATCATAAAATATATCTTCCCAGGATGGATAATTATTTGATAATTGAACTTTGTCTTTCATAAGTTTAATTTTTTTCTTATTCTTCAGCAATTTTTTTATTTCAACTGACCAATTTTCCGGAGATTGATTATTTAGAATAATACCGTCTTCTCTATTTTTTTTAATTCTTTTTCCACCTCCATCTTTTGAGACAACACAAACTGCTCCGCAAGATCTTGCTTCCAAAACAACTTGAGGGCCTGTCTCGTAAATAGAAGGAAATACAAAAAGATCACAAATATTAAGGAATTTGCTTACTTCAGTCTGATTTATATAATCTAAAATCAATAAATTCTTTTTACATACTTTAAGACATTCTTCACCATGTATATTTTCTCCAGCCATTACAGTTGTGACATTAAAGCCTTCTTCAACAAGAATTTTATTTATTTGTGAAAGTAAAACTGCTCCTTTTAATTTATGAATTCTGCCACAAAAAAAAATTAATTTATTTTTTGGATTTATTTTATATTTCTTTAAAAAAATATTCTTATTAATTTGTTTTTTAAAAAAAATCTTTTTATCAATACCTCTGGATATTTTACAAACTTTTATTTTATTATCTTTTAAAAAGCTCATTTGTTTATGAGTGAAATCATCATTAACAAATGCAAATTTACAATCTTTTATATATTCACGTATTTTATCTTTTTGAGAAACTGAAATTCTTTTATGAATTCTTAATTTTTTGATAAATAATTTATCGAGAAAATTTGGGAGCTTTTTCAAGATTTCTAAGATATAATATTCTGTATATGATGGTGTATCTGTATGATAAGAGGTGGTTAAAGGAGTCTTCCATATTCTTGAAGCTAACTTTGCAGTTTTAGCCATACAGTGAAGCTGATCTGTTGTGTGGATTAAGTTATAGTGTCTCAATTCAAACAAAAGTCCTAGATTTATTGGTGACAAATCTGTTATATCTGCATCAATACCTAAAAAACTTAAATTAGAGCTAGAAAAGCCAGGTTTATAAATATGAAAATTTATATTTTCACTCACTTTAATTGTTTTCTTTTTTTTCCCCAAAAAAAAAAATACCAAATCAATATTTAGCTTTTTTTTAACTAAACTTTGGCTAATTCTTTCCCAAAATTTTACATGACCTCCAGATTGATCATTAAGTTCTAAATCAACAAGGATAGCAATTTTTTTTCTAGAGCTCACTAAATACCTCCGAAAATAAATATGTAAACTGCGATTGTTAAGATGGAAGTAAAATTCATAACTAAACCATTTTTTACCATAAATTTTATTTTAAAGCTGTTATTTGAATACACAATAGCATTAGGTGGTGTTGAAATAGGCATCATAAAAGCGCAACTAGCTGATAGAATGAATGGTAGTAAAACCTGAATCAAGTCAAAATTATTTGAATTTGCAAAAACACTTAAGATTGGCAATAATAAAAATGTCGTAGCAGTATTACTTGTAAATTCTGTCAATAATGAAGTAAATAGAGCAATTACAAGAATTATTAAAAATAGATCTAAATTACTCAGAATTTCAAGGAAAACTGATAATTTATCTGCCAGACCAGATGAAATAATAAGGGATGCTAAGGCTAACCCTCCTCCAAATAAAATTAAAATATTCCAAGGTATTTTTAAAAACCATTCATTGTTTAAAATTGGTTTGCCATTAGTTGAAGGAATAATAAAAAATAAAATTCCACCAAAAATAGCAATAGCTGCATCCGTGAGGTTAATATTAAAAATAAAATTTATTTTTGATTTAAATATCCATAAAAATGCTGTTAAGGAAATAATCAATGATGCGATTTTCTCATTTATCGAAAACTTACCTAGGCTTAAATAATTTTTTTTAATTTTTGATTTTGAAATAGAATCATTGGGCTTATCAATTCTAAGATAAATATAAAGAAGCAATAAGATAATAAGAATAAAAACTAACGGGAAAATATGAAATACCCAACTTTTAAAGTCAATTATAATATTATAATTTTCCTCAACAAATCCTATAAATACTGCATTTGGAATTGTTCCTATAGGCGTCGCCATACCACCTATTGACGCTGAATAAGCGATAGCAAGTAAAAGTAAGTTTGAATAGTCTGAATCATTTTTTTTACCTAAATTCTCATCGATAATTGATTTAACTATAGGCAGCATTAATAAACAAGTAGCAGTGTTTGAAAAAATCATACTTAATGAAGCAGTTAGAAAGCATATGGATATCAAAACATTAATCTTTGTATTGCCAAACCTGTTAAGTATTCCAAGAGCAATCCTCTGATGCAATTTGCTTCTTTCAAAACCTTGAGCAATGATAAATCCTCCAAGAATCAAAAAGACTACAGCACTAGAATAGCTTGTTAGTATCTTTTTTAAATCAATATCTATGACTAAAGGTGCAACAACAATTGGAATTAGAGCAGTAACTGAGGTTGGAATTAATTCCGTTATCCATAAAACAATCATTAAAATTAATACTCTGAATACCAAGGTTTGCGTATCCGTTAAAAATTCATGGGAGGGAAAAATATCTGGAATAAAAAAAATTAAGATTCCAGTTAATATAAATAAGAAATATTTTTTCATTTTTTAATCTCCAAAGTTTTTTTCCTCAAGGTCAACCCACTCTTTCTCAAGCAAATTTAAATCATTCTGTGCTTGTTTAATTTTATTTATAGCTTCTTTATAATCTTCATTATCATAATTTATTTTTTTAATGCTCTGTATTTTTTCACTAAATTTTTTTATTTCTTTTTCCTTATTTTCAATTTTTTTTAGTATTTGGGTAATTAATTTACTTGCAGATACTGGTTTTATTTTCTGTTCTGTTGCTTTAATATTTTTCTCATTATTGTTTTTATCCTTTAAATCCTTACCAACTAAATTTAAATCTTTTTCAATATCTAATGAAAACCTATATCCTCCATTACCGTCTAAAAAAATGAACTTTTTACAAGTTTCCTTCAAAAAATCTACATCGTGTGAACTTATAAACACCCCACCATTATAAACTTTAAGAAAATCAATCATAATATCAATAGTTTCCATATCTAGATCGTTAGTGGGTTCATCAAGAAGAATAATTTCCTTTGGATCAGCAAGAATTTTTGAAAGTAATAATCTATTTTTTTCCCCTCCAGATAAGTTCACAACCTTATTATCAACACTTTTAGGGTCAAATAAGAAATTCTTTAAATAACTGCAAATATGAATTTTCTTTTCACCAACCTTTAGGTAATCTCCTCCAGAAGGAATTAAATTTTCCTTTATTGATTTACTATCTTCGAAATTTTCGGCGTCTTGATTAAAAAAACTAAAATTAATATCCTTTTTTATCTTTATTTTTCCATGATCAAAATTTAGATCTCCAGATATCATTTTTAAAAAAGATGATTTACCGACACCATTTTTACCTATTATTCCTATTTTCTCATTTCTCATAAGTTTAAAACTAAAATCTTTTATTATTATCTTGGGGGTATTATTATCTTCAAACGATTTACTTACATTTATAAAATTAATAAGTATATTTGGACCATTGTTATCTTTTTTGTCCTCAAGAGGTATTTGGATCTTTGATATAGTTTTAATAAAATCAGATCTTTGTTGTTCATAGTTTTCTTTGAATGAAAAAAACTCTTCTTTTCTTCTTTCATTTCTTTTTCGTCTAGCCTTAACTCCTTTTGATAGCCAATCACTTTCGTTATCTAAAACTTTTTTTTTATTTTTTAATTCTCTTTCTTCATGTTGAAGTAAAAGTGATTTCCATTCCTCGAAAAATTTGAATCCCTTTGGAGAAACTTTAACTTTTCCTCTATCGATCCAAAAAACTTTATTTGTTATATTTCTTAAAAAATCTCTATTGTGACTGATAACTAAATATGAACCTTTAAATTCTTTAATCAAAAAATTTTCAAGCCACTTAATAGATTCTATATCGAGATGGTTGGTTGGTTCGTCAAGTAATAATAAATCTGGCTCATCTAACATTGCCTGTATTAAACTCAATTTTCTTAATTGACCTCCAGATAAAATATTCATATCCAATTCCCAATCAAGTTTTAGTTTTTGAAATATATTTTCTATTTTAAATCTTTCAGTATGATTTTCATCATCATAAGCTTGTAATACAAAATCTTTAATTTTTATATTCCGTTTTTGAAGATTTTTTTGATGCATTATAGCAATATTTGCATTTGGATTAGACCAAAATTCACCCTCGTCTAAAGTAATTTTTTTAGCAAAAATATTGAATAGTGATGATTTACCAGCACCATTTTTACCGACAAGGGCAATCTTATCATCTCTATGTACGGTTACAGAAAGATTATTAAACAACTTTGTCTTATTGTAGCCGAAAGTACAATCAACAACTGATAGCAATACATCTTTTGAATTCATATTATTGTGGCTGGGGTGGTAGGATTCGAACCTACGAATGCCGCTACCAAAAAGCGGTGCCTTACCACTTGGCCACACCCCAATTAGCTTTAAAGATAATCATTTTTCACTTCTTATACAAGGTTTATATCATTTATAGAATTTACTAATTTCGTGTTCATGACCCAATAAAAGGGAAATTTTAATTTAATCATTTTTTCAGCACTTTCTAAACTTTCCTTATTTTCAAATATAGAAAAACAAGTTGCTCCAGAGCCAGTCATCCTTGAATATAAACTATTAGTTTTTAATCTTAAAAATTCTAAAATTATATTTATTTCTAAAAGCTCTTTTATCGCTACTGACTCAAGATGATTTTCTTTACCCTTTAAAAAATCGAGATTAATTTGGGTTAACTTGATTTCTTTTTTAACCCTTTTTTCTTTTTCTATTTTTAACTTTTCAAAAATTATTTTAGTTGAAATTTCTTTAATTGGATTTATTAAAAGTACATGATAGTCATCTAAATCATGATTAACAAACTGTATTTGATCACCAATTCCAGTTATTATTGCAGACTTACCATAGTAACAAAATGGAACATCTGCACCAATGGAAATCAAAAAATTATCAAGATACTGACTTTCATCCACATTAAAAATATCATGAATTGCCCTTATAACCGTTGCAGCATTTGATGACCCTCCTCCCATTCCTGAAGAGATTGGTAAATTTTTTTCAAGAGTCACGCTAACTCTAAATTCTCTTTCATAAAGTTGCTCAAGACCATTTACTGCTTCTACAATTATATTTTTATTAAGGTCTAAAAACCTTCCGAATGGTCCATTTATTTTTAATTTGAATGTAGAGGACTTTTCAATTCTAATAATGTCACCTAGTTCACAAAAAGTCATTAAGCTCTCCAGATTATGAAAACCATCTTTTCTTTTATTCTTTACTTCTAAGTAAAGATTTAATTTTGCAGGAGATATAAATTTATGTGATCTTTTCATATTTTCTAAAGACCTTTATTTATTTTTTCATTAACTACTTTTTTTGTTTTATACTCTGGGTCTAAAATAAGTACCTTTTTCCACTGTGATAATGCTTCTGACTTTCTATTTGACATCCAATATGCATCGCCTAAGTGGTCATTAAGTGTTGCATCATTGGGTAACATTACAACAGCCTTTTCTAAATGAAATACAGATTCTTCAAATTCTTTTGACAAAAAATATGCCCACCCTAACGAATCCCTTATATATCCATCAGATGGTTCCAACTCTACAGCTTTTTTTAAAAGTTCTAAAGCTTTGTTAATATTAATTTTTCTATCTAGCCAACTATACGCTAAATAGTTCATTACGTAAGGATCATTGGGATTTAAGTCGAGAGATCTTTTAAAATCTTGCTCAGCTCTATTCCAGTCTTTAATTTGCTCATAAGATATTCCTCTTGAGTAAAGAATATTTGAAGTCCCTTCAAGTTTATCATTTTCTATTAGTCGTGAATAAACAACTATAGCTTTTTCATAATTTTTAAGTTTTCTATATTTGTCTCCTAGTATTCTTCTCATTTCAAATTCACTCGGAAATCTATTAGTAAACTTCTTAAGTTCATCAATAAAGATATTGTTTTTTTCTAATTTTTCTAGGAATGCTAATCTCATCTTAAAAATTTTATAAAAGTAAATATTTTTTTCGTCAACGCTATTTAAATTCATCAAAGCAAGGTTATCGAGTTCTAGATCATTTAAAATACCTGAAAGTAGAAGCCTCATAGCATTAAAGTCTGTTCTAAGTCTTATAGATAGTTTTCCAAAGAAAGCTGCATACATGTTGATATCCTTAGAGTAATACCAACTAGAGATATTGTAGAGAACCTCAGCTATACCATCACTTTGGCTATAAATTGGGTTGAATAAAGATTTATTATTTTTTAAATAGTTGATATCATAATTCTGGAAGTTGATTTTTAGTTTTTTAAGCTCCTCATTTTTTTTTAATGCTTCATTATGATTTTTTTTATCAATAGCGTTTAATAGTAATATCTCCTTAAGCCTAAAAGAAGCAAAATTCTCGACCTCAATCTTTTCAAAATATTTATCTGACTTTTCTTCATTTTTCTTATTTTTGTAAAATAGAGCTGTGTGAAGGCATATTATAGGAATACACTCGGATTCAATATTTATTTCACTTTTATCTTTATAGCTTAACCAAATATTGATTGCTCTTATGAAGTTTGAATCAAATTCTTTTAGTTTAATATTATCCAAATAATTTTGCGATGATCCGGACTCTAAGAATTGATCGACCATCATATAAAAATTAGCAATTACATTATTTTTATCTTTCAAAAGAATTTTTTCGCTTATTAGCCGAGAATTATTCCAGTCACTAAAAATTACAGATTGAAATAGTATTTCTTCATAAAAAGTTTCATCTATTTTATCTAAGTCTATTTCGTATAAAAACTTCTTTAAGTTAGCGTAATCTTTATTTTGTTTTGCGTGATTCCAAGAGAGAAATCCTCCATAGTAGCTAACGTTTTTCAACTCCGATTTAACTATCCCAAAGTTAAAAATTATAATGAATAATACTAAGAAATTTCTACATACCTGTATAATTTGGGCCACCTCCTCCCTCGGGAGTAATCCAATTAATATTTTGAGATGGATCTTTTATGTCACATGTTTTGCAATGAATACAGTTCTGAGCATTTATTTGAAGTCTATCAAGCCCTTCATCATTTACAATTTCATATACACCAGCTGGACAATAACGTTGCTCGGGTGAATCATATAATGCTAAATTTGTATCGATTGGTATCTTTTCGTCAGAAATTTTAAGATGAACAGGTTGATTTTCCTCGTGGTATGTTGAAGAAAAAGAAACATTTGTTAATCTATCAAATGTTATTTTGCCATCTGGTTTGGGATAATCGATTTTTTTAGCTTTAGTCTTTTCTTGAAGTGAACAATGATCGGGTTCTCCATGTTTTAAGGTCCATGGTGCTTTTCCTCTAAGAATAATTTGGTCTATCCCAGTCAGAATTGTTCCTAATTTTAAACCATATTTGAAGGATGGGCGCACATTTCTTGCTGCTTTCAGCTCTTTTCCCGCCCATGAGTTGTTGAACTCTGATTGAAAATCTTCGAGTTCGATTCCCTCTAGGTTTTGTTCTAACTTTCTAAACACATTTTCAGAGGCAACTATCCCTGATTTCATAGCAGTGTGTGTACCTTTTATTTTTGGAGTATTTAATGTTCCAGCCTCACAACCTATTAATGACCCACCTGGAAATGAAAGCTTTGGTAAAGACTGCCATCCGCCTTCATTTAGTGCACGTGCCCCATATGAGACTCTTCTACCATCATCAAGTAAAGGCTTTATTGAAGGGTGTATTTTAAATCTTTGGAATTCTTCATAAGGTGATAAATATGGATTTTTATAGTCGAGCCCTATAACAAAGCCTAATGATACTAGATTTTTATCTAAATGGTATAAAAATGATCCCCCATAAGTTTCTTGATCTAGTGGCCATCCAATTGAGTGCATTACGTTTCCGGGTTTAGAGTTTTCAGGTTTTACTTCCCAAAGTTCTTTTAAGCCAATTCCATAGGTTTGATGTTGAGCTTTTCTTCTTAGATCAAACTGACTCATAAGTTTTTTACCTAAATGACCTCTACAACCCTCTGCAAATAAGGTAAATTTGGAATGAATTTCAATACCAGCCTGATAGTTTTGACCCGGGTTCCCCTGAATATCAACTCCTAAATCACCTGTGACAATCCCTTTAAGAATACCATTATCTACAACGATATCTGATGCCGCAAAACCTGGGTAAATCTCTACTCCCAACTTTTCTGCTTCATTACCCAACCATTTACATAAAGAACCAAGTGAAATTATAAAATTTCCTTTATTATGCATAACTGGTGGGATTAGAAAGTTTGGAATATTAAATGACTTATTATTAGTCATAAACTTGATGGATTCTTTTTTCACCTCAACCTTAACTGGACATTCAGCATTATCTCTCCAATCATCAAATAATTCATCCATTGCAGTTGGTTGAAGTATGGCACCAGATAAAATGTGAGCTCCGACCTCTGAGCCCTTTTCAACTATACAAACAGAATAATCTTTATTATTTTCGATACACATTTTTTTGAATTTAATTGCGGATGCTAATCCTGAAGGACCGGCTCCAACAATCAAAAGGTCATAATTCATTTTTTCTCTTGTCATAATTTGTTTTAATTTTTTTTTAAATTTATAGTAGAATATATATATTAATGAAAGTTAAAAACATAAAGTCTTTTATTGAGTTTTATCAAAACTTAGGCACTACCACATCAATGACTAATTCAGTTAGAGGTAATAGCACGAATCTATTATACCAAGATTTAGCTGCAAATGAATTAGAAAAAGTTCCCATTTTAAAAAAATATAATAAAAATCAGTCAAAACAAAAAAAGCTAGAAGTACTCAAATCAAGCCTAAAAGATATTAATTGTGATTTGAAGGATATTGCAACTAATTTAGTTTTTAGTGATGGTAATATTGATTCTGAGATCATGCTTATTGGAGAAGCTCCAGGTGCTGAAGAGGATAAACAAGGCAAACCATTTGTAGGAGAGGCTGGAAAGCTTTTGGATAAGATGCTTTCATTTATAGATTTAAAGAGAGAAAAAAATTTTTATGTCACAAATATCCTATATTGGAGACCGCCAGGAAATAGGACTCCGAATAACCAAGAGATTTCTCAATGCTTAGAATCTACTATAGAGCATATAAAAATTATAAAACCTAAACTTATAATTTTAGTTGGAGGAATCGCTGCAAAAACTCTACTAAAGTCTCAAGAAGGTATCACAAAAATTCGTGAAACTAGTCATTATTATTCTGATAATGATAAGACTAAAATATATACTAAAGCAATTTTTCATCCTGCATATTTATTAAAAAACCCTATTGAAAAAAAAAGAATGTGGGATGATCTTTTAGAAATTGACAAAATAATATCAAAAAACAATATAAGGAGATGAAATGTCCCAAATAAGTCTAGGAATTGTAATAATTGTTGTATCGGATAGTAGAAATGAGCAGACCGATAAATCAGGAAAGGTACTTGAAGAAAGGATTAATAAATCTGGTCATAAGTTAGTACAAAAAATTTTTCTTAAAGATAATGTTGAGGATATTAAAAGTAAACTATTAGAACTTATTAACTCTGACAATCATAATGTAGTTATTTTATCAGGTGGAACAGGATTGACAGGTAGAGACTCTACACCTGAGGCCGTGAAGGCTGTAATTAAAAAAGAAATACCTGGATTTGGAGAAATATTTAGAATGATTAGTTATGATAAGATTGCCACTTCCTCACTTCAGTCTAGAGCTATGGCTGGCTTAGCTGATGATAAATTTATATTTGCGCTGCCAGGTTCTCCTGGTGCATGTAAAGATGCTTGGGACAATATTCTTGTACACCAGCTAAATTCTGATACAAAACCTTGTAATCTTGTTGAATTAATTCCTAGATTAAGAGAAGGTTAATTATATAAGATTAAAATCTTGAATTGACTGACTTCAACCATGAGTCAATTTCATTATCTGTTTGCATACAACAAGAAGTAATTGGAAATTTATCTTTTTGTAATTTAGTTAATCTTTCATCTTCTTGGCTTGGTTGAACAAACATTACACAATTTATCTCGTGGATAACCCCATTATCAGCAGATGTGTTTTCATTCACAACCACCATATCCTTTACGTACAAACTTTCTCTTTTAAAAAGTTGAATTGATTTGTTGGTAACCGTAATTTCTTCTGTAATTTTAGAGGTTAAATCACTGCTTGATTTTTGTCCTATTAAAATATGATCCAGAATCAACATTTTTCTTAATGAAGTGTCTGATAAAATTTGATCATAGACTTTTTTTGGTAAAGCATCGAAAGCTTTATTATTGGGAACGAAAATTGTCCAATTCCATGGAAATTTTTGTTGTAAAGTTGCCTCAAGTTCGGTGTTATTAATATAAGAATAAAAACTTGATAGATTCGGATTCTCTCTAATAATTTCTACAATACCCTTAGCGTTTGCGTTGAAATAAGAAATAAAAAAGAAAAATAAAGAAAAAATTTTTAAAAACAACTTGTCTCCTTTCAATTCGTTAAACAAAACTTACCCAAAACAAATTTTTCAATATCCTTTTTTTGGATAGGTTAGTTGTTATAATAATTATAACAACTATTTTATAACCTTGGTAGTAACAAATAAAAATGACTATTACTCTGACCTTGACAACTCAATTATAGGTATAGATGAGGTTGGAAGAGGTGCTTTATGCGGGCCAGTTGTTTCTTGTGCCCTAATACTTCATAAAAATATTTCTCAAGAAAAGCTATTTGATAAAATTACAGACTCAAAAAAGTTATCAGAAAAAAAAAGATTAGAATTATCGACGATAATTAAGAAATATTCTAAATTTAATATTGGAATAAGTGATAATATGGAAATTGATAAATATAATATTCTTAATGCTACGATTTTTTCAATGAAAAGGGCATATAGGAAGTTTGAAAATACCAAATTTAAAATAAAAATAGATGGATTAAAAACTTTTGAATTAAATGACAGGACTACTTTTCATATTAAAGGGGATCAAAAATCTATAACTATTGCAGCAGCATCTATCGTAGCTAAGGTATATAGAGATGATTTGATGATAAAACATTCGAGTGATTATCCTCAATATGGTTGGGTAAGAAATAAGGGTTATGGAACTAAGGAACATATTGACGCTATTCAAAAATTTGGAATATCAAAGCACCATCGAAAGAGCTTTATAAAAAATCTAAATCTTAGCTAAGGGAAACTTTATATTCACTTCTAACCCTCCAAATTTTGATGATTTTGTCAACCAAACCTCCCCTTTAGTTGTCTCAACAATATCTTTAACTATATTTAATCCTAGACCCGTACCTGGTGTTTGTTCATCTAATCTAAATCCTCTAGCAAAAACCTTTTTCATCTTATCTTGAGGCAACCCCGGACCATCATCAGAAAATATCATTTGTATATGATTTTCGTCTGATTTTTTAATTTCTAATAAAACACTGGTGCCTGCCCACTTACAACTATTTTCAACTATGTTACCAATCACCTCTTCCATATCTTCAAAACTACTTAAAATAAATGCTTTATCTAAGCTAGAGGATAGTTTTATATCTTTGGACGGATAAAGTTTTAAAAAAATCCCAACCATCTTTTTTGATAATTCAATAATATTTATTTTTTCTTTAGCAACCTTTCCTAATGAATCTAAATGAGCTTTTTTTAAGTACCTATCAATTTGTCTTTTCATTAGTTGGATTTGGTTATCTAAAACCTTATCTTTACTGTCAATTTCATTAGAAACTACTGCAAGCGGAGTTTTAAGTACATGTGCGAGATTTCCTACATGAGTTTTTGCTCGCTCTATAATTTTTTCATTATGCTCCAACAGGTTATTTATCTCAGTTGCAAGTGGCTGAACCTCCAATGGGTAGGGGTCTTGAAGATTCTTTTCGTCTCCGTTTCTGATTTTAAAAAGAGCGGTCTTAATTTTATTTAAAGGTAATAGGCCAAAGTTGACCTGTAAAAAAACTGCAAACATTAAACCTACTCCTAAAGCTATTAAAATTGTCTGTAAGGTATTATTAAATTTCTTTATATTTCCTTGATATTCTTCTGTATCTCCTGAAACTGTAAATGTTACTGGATTTTTATATCCAGGGAAGGATATTTCTCTTTGTATTATATGTAATTTTTTCTTTTCAATTTTTTTTACTTGATTGTCATTTGTTAATGCTTGAGAGACAAATTGAGATCTCCCGCCAATAAGCCTTTTGTCAATTGTAAAAACTTGATCCCACATACTTCTTGATCTAGCTAATGTTTTTGCACCATCATTTATTTGCCAGTACCATCCAGAATATGGTTGAAAATATCTAGGATCACCAATTGTGCTTACAACGGTTATTCCATCAGAGGAGTCAAGACGACTTGAACCTATCAATGTTTCTAGTAAAAGGTTAAGTCTATCGTCAAAAGCTTTAAAATTAGAGTTTTGGTTTAAATCAGAAAGGAGAAGTCCCGCTGAAACCAAAGTTAACATGATCCAGACTGTCGCACTAATAAAAAGTCTTACAGCTAAAGAGTTCATTTTATTCTTTATCTAAGGACAAACGATAACCATGACCCCTTTCAGTTTTGATTAAATTCATACCCATTTTTTTTCTCAATCTACCTATAAAAACCTCTATTGTATTAGAATCTCTGTCAAAATCTTGATCATAAATATGTTCAACTAATTCCGTTCTTGATATTACTTTGTCTTGGTGATGTAAAAAATATTCTATTATCTTATATTCGTGTGAAGTTAATTTGAGCTTAGTTCCATTTAAAAAGACTTTATTTGACTTTGTATCAATCTTTAATGGTCCGCACTCTATATCAGATGTAGCATGGCCAGCTGATCTTCTTATCAAGGCTCTAAGTCTTGCTAATAGTTCTTCCATTTGAAAAGGTTTAGTTAGATAGTCATCCGCTCCAGCATCAAATCCTGATACCTTGTCACTCCACTGATTCCTAGCCGTTAAAATAAGCACAGGAAAATTTTTTTTTTCTTTTCTCCACTTCTCGAGAATAGTGATACCATCTATTTTAGGAAGCCCAAGATCAAGAATTACAGCATCATAGGGTTCCGTATCTCCAAGAAAATGACCTTCTTCACCATCAATTGCAAAATCAACAGAATAACCACTATCTTCCAATGATGATTTAATTTGTTTGTTTAAATTAGGATCATCCTCAATAACTAAAATTCTCAATTATCTTCTCCAGAGATGACGGATAATACCGTTGCTGTACCTGCATCAACTCTTATTTGTTTAACATTATTATTATTATCAATTATCATAATATCGTAAACCCAACCAAATAAACCTTTTTCATTATCCTTTAAGTTAATAGATATAACTCTTCCAAAAAAATTTTCAGTAATATTTTTTAGAATATCGTTTAATGGAAGTATCTCCCCTTCATTTACAGCTTTAATTGCTTTTTCGTGGTCATTTATAGTTTCAGAACAAAGATCTTTTTGAACAAACATTAAAAATGTGAACAAAATGAAAAATATTTTTGAAAAACTTAACAAAAAACCTCCTCTTGAATTTTTTTCATTAGTACTGAGGATGGCTTGTTTACAATATCTTTTTTCAAAACCCATTCAAAATTCGCAAACCTTTTTTTTCTTTTTAAGTTTATCTCAATTATGAATAGTTTCAAATGGAAATGACTAAAGGTATGTTTCACGAATTTACTAAAAACATGGTTATGGGTTATCGAATTTATTTTTTGCCAGTTATCTGCAATTGCTTTTAACAAAGGTTTTTCTGCTAATTCATTATTTACCTCAACAAATCTTGTTACAGGAAAACAATATAAATTTTCAAGAATTCTACCTTCAGACCTTTGTAATAAAACATAATCTTTAAATTTTATAAAATATGTAACTCCAAGCTTTCTTTTCACCAACCTTTTCTTTATTTTTGGTTCGGTATTTACTTTATAACTACATTCAATTTTCACAGGACAAGCCAGACAATCTGGTGTTTTATTTTTACATATTAAATTAGCCATATCCATTAGAGCCTGGCAATAGAATCTGTTATTTTTGATTGGTGTAAGCTTTGTTGCGATGTTCTTTATGTTTTTTTCTACATTCGGCTTGTTTTTATCCAAGTTGAAAGCTCTAGTAATTATTCTTTTAATGTTACCGTCAATTACAGTGCAATTTTGGTCTACAAGTATCGCACATATTGCACTAGAGACATAATCCCCAATGCCAGGAAGTTTTTTTAGATCTTCTAAATTAATATTTATCTTTTCTTTTTTTAAAATTTCTTTTGCTAAATAGAGGTTTTTTGCTCTCTGATAATAACCCATTCCTTGCCAAACAAGCAGAATTTCATCTAATGATGCATTAAAAAATGTCTCAAGGTTTGGCCATTTTTTCAGAAATTTATCGTAATAAGGTATTACAGTTTTGACAGTGGTTTGTTGAAGCATTACCTCGGATATCCAAATATTATAAAATTGTTGGTTTTTTTTTTGTCTCCATGGAAGATCTCTTTTATTTTTTGAATACCATTGTAAGATTTTTTTTTGCCAAGCTGTCTTGAATTCTTTTTTTATATGGTAATATTCCATGATGCGAAGAAATAATTATAACTCATCTTTATCTAAAATTTCAACTCTTCTTCCAAAGGTACTTAAAAATTTAAAAAAAACTAATAAGAATAGCTCTAAACTACTTGAGCTTAAGATGAAATGGAAAGATATAATTAACAATAAGATTTCCGAGGATATTTTCGTTGATTCGATAAAAAAATTAAATAATAAAAATGTCTTAATAATTATTTCAAAAAAACCAAACTTAATTGAAATATCATACTCTTCTGAAATGATTAAAGATAAAATTAACAAACATTTTAACGAATGTTTTATAGATAATATAAAGTTTAAAAGATCGTTACATTTTTGATTTTTTATGGTAAAAAATTGTAATGATAAATAGTCTTAAATACTCATTAATTTCCTTGATTCTTTCGTTTATTTTTTTGTCAAATGATACTAGCGCAAGAATCGTTGACACCATTGAAGCACTTGAAAATAAGTCAATTGGCGAAAAAGAGGCTCCGATAAAAATGATAGAATTTGCATCTTTAACTTGCGGTCATTGTGCTAAGTTTCACAATGAAGTGTTCCCATTAATTAAAGAAAATTATATAGATACTGGAAAAATTCACTTCACATACAACGATTTTCCACTCGATAAGTATGCTCTCAAAGCATCTGTGATTGCTAGATGTTCAGGAAATCAAAAATTCTTTAGTTTTCTAAAAGTTTTATATAACAAGCAAAAGGACTGGACTAGAACACAAGATCCTTTTAAGTCTTTACTAAAAATTGCAAAGCTAGGGGGCTTAAAAAATGACGAAATAAAAGTCTGTGTTGGAAATAAATCTATTGAAGATGGTCTTTTAAAGCAAAGATTAAAATCAACCAAAAGCTTCGATATAAAGGCAACTCCAACTATTTATCTAAATGCAAAAAAATATGATGGTGATTTAACGTATGAAGCTCTAAAACTAAAAATTGAATCATTATTGAAATAAAATAAATTGTTTACCGTTAAAAAATTAAAAATATCAGGATTTAAATCTTTCGCACACTCAACAGAAATTTTGATAGAAGATGGTGTCACAGGAATAATTGGTCCCAACGGTTGTGGGAAATCAAATATTTTTGAGGCTATTAGATGGGTAATGGGTGAATCATCGTCAAAGAGCCTTAGATCTAGTTCTCAGGATGAAATTATTTTTAATGGTACTCAAAATTTACCTGCAAAGAATTTTGCAGAGGTTAGTATAGAATTAAACGATTTTGAGGGTAACATTCCAAATCTTAGTACTAATGATGAAAAAAAAGTTGTTATTTCTAGAATTCTCGAAAGAGGTGTTGGTTCTTTTTTTAAGATTAACGATAAAGATGCAAGAGCAAAAGATGTAAGCATTATGTTCTACGATTCAGGTAGTGGAGCGAGATCAAGTTCAATAATCAGTCAAGGAAATATTGATCAAATAATAAACTTTAAGCCTATAGACAGAAAAATAATCCTTGAGGATGCTGCTGGAACATCAGGATTACAAGCTAGACGTCATGAATCTGAACTTAAGCTTCAGTCAACTGAAAGTAATTTAGAGAAAATTGATTTGAATCTAAATAATCTATATGAGAACCAAAAAAGTCTTTCTAGACAAGCAAGACAGGCTGAAAGATATGAACAAATGTCAAAGGATATTAAAGATTTACAATCTAAGCTTCTATTTTTAGATTGGAAAAAAATTGAATTTAATCTTAATAAAGATGAGGAACAAAGAAAGAAAATATCAAGTGAAATTGATTTTATTAAATCTAATATCAAAGAGTTAAATAATAAAAATGATCTAAGTAAAGAAACTTTTAACAAGCTACAGAAGGAAAAAGAAGTTTTAAACCAAACGCTTTTCAAACTTGAAAAGGAAATAAGTGAGCAAAAAAATAAAATTGAAAATATTAAAAATAAAAAGAATGAAATTCAGAGATTTCTTGTAACTGTTCAAAAAGATAAAAATGATGAAAAAACCAACCTAACTGAAATCAGTGAAACCATTAAACAAACTGAAATTGATATTTCAAACTTAAATTCAAGGAACTTAGAAAAAGAAAAAATAAATGAATTATTAAAAAATGAGAAAAAAATCAAAGACCAAATAAAGCAACTTGAAACATTGTATGTTAATGAAATTCAGTTAACACTCGGGGAAGAATTCAAATCCGATAACCTAAAAGAAAATAAGGAAAATTTAGAAAAAGATATAAAAAATGTAACTAGTGAAATTGATTTGCTGAGGATCAAGGGTAAGGATGATCAACTAATTCTTTCAAATTTAAATAAAGATTTGAATAAATTAAAAAAATCAAACCAAAGTATTCATATGGAACTCATTGAAAAAAAAAAAGATCTTAGAAAAAAAGAAGAAAAAAAAACCTTACCAAATAAAGAAATCAAATATAACGTAAAACAAATTGAAAAACTCTCGACATAACATACAGAAATACAAACTGAAATCAAAACTTTAGCAGAAATCGCAGGTGATAACTTACTGTCAGAAAAATCAGTAGTGAATTTACTTAAAATCAAAAAAGGTTATGAAAATGCTGTTTATGCTGCTTTAACTCATGAACTTGATGCAACGTTAACAAATTCAAAGAAACGGTGGGTTAAGGCTGTAGTAAGTAACCTCTCAAATATTGAAAGTCCTTTATCTGATTATGTTGAAAGCCCTAGTGAACTGCTTCCAATATTGTCACAAATAGGATTTATAAATGATGACAGTCATGCAATTGATTTACAAAAAAAACTTTCAGTTGGACAAATGCTTGTAAATAGGAAGGGTACCATATGGAGATGGGATGGGTTTATATCAGAGGACAATCTGCAGAAAAAAAAAATAATTGATTCTCATTTGCGTATCACCGAATTACGTGAAGGAGAAAAAGTAATAAAAAAAAAATTATCTGATTTAGAACAATTAAAAGCTATGAAAATTAATGAGGAAGATAATAACGCAAAAAAAATATTAACAATAAATTTATTGATTGAAGATCTCTATAAACAAAGTGATAGTTTAACTCCTCAAATATCAAAACTTAATGAAAAAAATTCTATTGTTAATCTAAATATTCAAAATACAAATAGCACAATATCTCAACTTAAAAGTAGCCTCACAGAATCAAATAAAAAATTACAGGAAATGAAAGATGCTGAAATTATCTCAATTAAGAATAGTAAAAGTGATACGGATAATGTTCAGAATAAAATATCAAAGCTAGATAGTAACCTTGAAACCACAAGAAATGAGATCAATCTATTAAAACAAAAAATTATGAGAGAAGAGCTCAATAAAACTTACTTTCAAAATGATCTGATAAAAGGTAAAAAAATGTTTGAAGAGGCTTCAAAAAAAATTGTCATACTTGAAAAAAGAGAAAAGTTTTATTACGAAGAAAATGCAAAGCTTGAAAATCTCCCGACAAATTTATTGGAAAGTATTGATAACCTCCAGGGCGAAATAAATAACATTTCAAGTAAAATAAAAGTTAACTTAGAGAGTCAACAGTCAACTTCCCAAAAAATATCAATAGACGAAAAGAGTCTAGATAGAATGAATAGAGATAGAGAAGCAAAACAAAATGAAATAACTATTATTCAAACAAACCTTAACAATAACAAATCTAATGAAAAGGAGTTTAGGGAGTTAATTTTTCAAAAAACATCACGCCAACCTGAGGACTTAGAAGAATTATTTAAAGAAGAAGTAAATATAGATAATCATATTAACCTGACTAATAAATTAGAGAGGTTGATAGGACAAAGAGAACAAATGGGTCCAGTTAATCTAAGAGCTAAATTGGAAGAGGACGAAATTAAAAATATAATAGATGAACTCGAGTTAGAAAAGAACGATCTCGTTCAAGCTATTGATAAACTAAGAATCGCTATATCTAAAATTAATAATGAAGGAAAGAAAAGGTTAATTGAAGCATTTGATAAAGTTGACAAAAATTTTCGTGATTTATTTAAAAAACTTTTTGATGGTGGCGAGGCAAAATTAGAATTAATTAAATCTGAAGATCCCCTACAAACCGGAATAGAAATTTATGCAAGACCTCCAGGAAAAAAACTGTCGTCTCTTTCTTTATTATCAGGTGGTGAAAAAACATTAACAGCTATTTCTCTGATATTTTCTATATTCTTAATTAATCCATCTCCTATTTGTATTCTGGACGAAGTTGATGCTGCACTGGATGAAATTAACGTTCAAAAGTTTTGTAAACTTTTGGAAGAACTAAAAAATAACACCAAAACAAAATTCTTAATAATTACACATAATAAAATTACAATGTCTTCGCTTGACAGAGTTTACGGTGTTACAATGGCTCAAAAAGGAATTTCTGATGTAGTTTCTGTTGATTTTAAACAAATAGATCTTAAAAAAGCTGTATGACAAAACAAAAAGTATCCGACAAATTAGTTTTAAGTAGTAAAAAAAATTCACAAAAAAAAAAATCTGGATATGGGATAGGAATGAAAATGTCCTTAGACCTATTTTCCTCAATATTGGTAGGTATGATGATCGGCCTTGGAATAGATAATTTTTTTTCAACAAAACCTGTATTTTTATTAATATTTTTGGTATTAGGAATAATTGCTGGTTTTTATAGCTTATATAAATCAGCTCAAAATTTAAATAAAAAGGATTAGAGGTTAAATTGGCAAGTCCATTATCACAATTTGAAGTTAAAACAATAATTCCAATAGAAGCTTTTGGCTACGATATTTCTTTTACAAACTCTTCTTTAGCTATGTTGATAACAGTGTTACTGATAGTTCTATTCATGTATATAGGTTCTAGGAATCTGTCTGTTATACCTTCACGAGGTCAAACCGTTCTAGAATCTACTTATGAATTCATTGCAGGAATGATTGGCGACAATATAGGACAAGAAGGAATGAAATATTTTTCTTTTATATTTTCACTTTTTTTGTTTATTCTGATTGGAAACCTTTTAGGTATGTTTCCATACAGTTTTACATGGACCAGTCATATTATAGTAACTTTTGCAATCGCCTTTTTCATTTTTATCGGTGTTACAATGATTGCAATATATAAGCATGGATTGTTAAAGTTTATGAGTTTTTTCGCACCTTCTGGTGTTCCTAAACCAATGCTCATACTATTGGTTCCAATTGAAATCATCTCTTATCTTTCAAGACCTATAAGTTTATCAGTAAGACTTTTTGCAAACATGATGGCGGGTCACACACTTTTAAAAGTGATAGGAGGGTTCGTGTTTGTTCTTGGGGCAAACACGTTTATAATAGGCGGAGTTCTGCCGTTAGCTTTTTTGGTTGCATTAACAGGCTTAGAAATCGTTATAGCATTTTTACAAGCTTATGTATTTGCAATATTAACTTGTTTATACATTAATGATGCAATACATTTACATTAAATTTAACTTAAGGAGAACATTAATATGGATATAGAATCTGCAAAACTATTAGGAGCCGGTATCGCTGTGCTAGGTGTAATTGGTTCTGGAATCGGTATAGGGTCAATCTTCGCTGCATTTATTTCAGCTGTAGGTAGAAATCCTGAGGCAAGAGAACACGTTTTTACTATGACAATGCTTGGCTTTGCATTAGTTGAAGCTTTAGCTCTATTCGCTTTGATCATCGCTTTACTTTTACTTTTTGTTTTCTAAAAAAATATGGTTGGAAAGATAATAATATCTTTAATTTTCTATTTTTTTTCATTTAAAGTTTTTGCAGCTGAAGAAAGTGGAGGGATGCCTCAACTTAACCCAGAGACCTTCAGCTCTCAACTCTTTTGGTTAGGAATATTCTTTGTTTTGATATTCATTATTAACCATTACCTCTTTTTACCAAAAATTGAAAAAATAAGATCATTGAGAAAAAAAACAATCGATGAATATACTTCTGAGGCCAAGGAAATAAACGATTCAATTGCGAAAGTTATTGAAAAGATAGAAACTCAGCTAAGGGTAGCAAAAGATGAGTATAACACGCAAATTAAGAAAGTTTATGAAGATAACAGAAAAATTTATGAAAATACTCTAAGAGATTTAAACGAAAAAATAGAAACAAAAAAAACAAATCATCTGAAATCTTTATCTAAGAATGAAGTATCGATTAGAAACAATTTTCCAGAAATTTGTGTTGATCTCTCTAATAAGTTATACGAGAATATAATGAATGAAAAAAGTTCTTCAAATATTGAGGAGTTTAAAAAATTTGATAAGGAAAAATAATGGACTTTAATATACTTGATGATGCAACGTTGTGGGTAGGTTTATCTTTCATATTATTTGTCCTTCTGGTTATAAAACCACTAACTTCCATGTTTTCTCAAAATATTGATGCTCAAATTAATTCTCTAAAAAAAGAAATAGATGAAGCTAAAAGGCTTAAAATAGAAGCTGAGAATCTGTTAGATGAACATAAATCTAAAGAAAAAAAAAACACGATGTATATCGATGAATTAAAGAAGCAGACAAGAAAAGAAGTAACGGAGATTGAGGAAAGAATAAAGAAAGAGATAAAGCTAGCAATTAACAGAAAAGAAGCAAATTATGAACTCATAATTAGACAGATGGAGTCTAATCTCAAAGAGAATTTACAAAAAGAAATCATGGGTAAAACACTGAAATTTACTCAATCAAGAATTGAAAAGAATATTTCTGAAAAACATAATGATAATTTTATTGATGAGTCTTTAAAGAAGCTTCCAAAACAACTATATTAGAGTTCGTATGGCAGTACATACAGTTTTATCGTCTACTGAAATAAAAAAGATTCTGAGTAACTACCAAATAGGTGATTTAAAAGACTATGTAGGAATCAAAGAAGGTATAGAAAATACAAACTACCTTGTAAATACAACACAAAATAAATTCATACTTACTATTTACGAAGAAAGAATAAGGGATGACCTAATTCCTTTTTATATGGATGTGATGTACAATTCTTGTACAAATGGAATCAAGTGTCCAACACCTATAAAAGATAGAAATGGTCAACTAATAAATATTATTAAAAAAAAAAATTATGAATTTTTTAAATTTATAAATGGAAAGTCAAAAAAAAAAAGGTCGAAGAATAATTGTTATGAAGTAGGAAAAGAACTAGCAAAATTTCAAATATTTAATAAAGATATTATAACTTTAAATAAAAATAACTTTAGCTTAGATTTTTGGAATATATCATTTAATAAGTATAAAAGTTTAATGAATAAAGAACTTCCTGGCTCTTTTGATATAGTAAACGAAGAAATAAATTTTTTAAATAAAAATTGGCCACTTAATCTACCTGAAGGTATTATTCATGCAGATTTGTTTCCAGATAATGTATTATTTAGTAGATCTCATAAAGTTTCTGGAATGATTGACTTTTACTTTGCTTGCAAGGATTTTTTTTCTTACGACATAGCTATTTTGATAAATGCGTGGTGTTTTCCAGATAATAACTTTAATAAAATATTTATGAATAACATATTAAAAGGTTACGAATCTATTAGAAAACTTCAAATAATTGAAAAAAAAAAATTGAATGTACTTTTAAGAGGCTCTTCCTTAAGATTTTTACTAACAAGAATCATAGATATACAAAAAAAAACAAAAAATAAACTTTTAGAAATTAAAAATCCTGAAGATTTTCTTAAAAGATTAATTTTTCATAGAACTATTAGTAATGAAAACTACGGTATTTGAAAATTTAAATTGTATTATTTATACAGATGGTGCTTGCCTAGGTAACCCAGGTAAGGGGGGCTGGGCAGCAGTTATAATTGAACCCTCTGGCGAAAGAGAGATTGTTGGGTGTGAAAAGTTTACCACGAATAATAGAATGGAATTAATGGCAGTTATAAGAGCTTTAAAAGAAATTAAACCTAATAGTCAAATATCACTTTTTAGTGATAGTAAATACGTAATAGATGGGATCACAAAGTGGATTAAGAATTGGAAAATGAATAACTGGCAGACAGCTAGTAAAAAACAAATTAAAAATTTAGATCTATGGAAAGATCTTGACGAACTAACATCTAAATTTGAGATTACTTGGAATTGGGTAAAAGGACATAGCACTGACGAATACAATAATAAAGTTGATAGACTTGCACGCAATGAGGCTGAAAGTATCATTTAAAGAAATTTTAGTACATTCTCAGCCTTACTCTTATCAAGCCCTCCACCCTCTTCATCAAAAATTGCATTTACCAAACCATTATCAATAATCATTGAAAACCTTGATAAACGCCTTCCTAGACCAATTACCGTTAAGTCTATCATAGCGTCAATTTCATTTAAAAAATCACCATAGCTATCGGCAATAAAACCAATATCATTCTCACCAAAGCTCTTTGACCATTCTTGCATAACAAAAGGATCATTTACAGACACAAAAAAAATCTTATCAATCCCCTTTGAAATAATATCATCCTTGTGCTTAATATAACCAGGTAAATGTTGTTCTGAACACGTAGGAGTAAAAGCACCTGGAACAGATACGAGTAGTATCTTTTTATCATTAAATAATTCAGTTGATTTAACTGAAACTGGTCCTTTATCACTCATCATATAAAAATCTACTTTTGGGAAGCAGTCACCTTTTTTAATTTTCATTTAAAACCTTTCTTAAATCTTTTGTAAGAATATCCTGTGAAAGTATTTCTGGCAATAGAATTCCTTCATTAAATTTTTTACTAAATATTATATTAACTGGAATACCAAACCTTCCGAATTTTGAAATAAATTCTAAGATTTTAGGATCCTTCTTTGTCCAATCAGCCTGTATCAGTTTAATTTCATTATCTAAAAAAATCCTATTTATTTTTTTACTATTTATTGTCGTTATTTTGTTTATTTGACAGGTAATACACCAATCAGCAGTAACATCGAGAAAAACTATTTCATTTTTTTTTATATAATCGTATACATTGGATTCATTAAACTTTTCCCATTTCAGGTTTTCTTTACTCTTATTTAAGTAACTAACAGTAGAAGAAAGTAATATTATAGTGAAACTGATAAAGAATAATTGCTTTTTAAATTTACCTTTAATAATAGAAGCTATCAAAATAATACTCAAAAATACAAAAATAAAAATTAGGTTTAATTCCAAAAGATTAAGTAACCATCCAGTAGATAAAAGTAATAAAAATCCAAGGAAAAACCTAAATTTTATCATCCATTCACCAGGTTTGGGAATGACCTTAATAATGTTGGGAAATAAAATACATAAGATGTATGGGATAGAAAATCCTATCGATATGAAAAAAAAAATACTTATAATTATTATAGGAGACCCTAGCATTGAAAACCCTACAGCAGTTCCGAGAAATGGTGCACTGCATGGAGTAGCCAGAAGTGTAGAAAAAACTCCACCTAAGAATTCTTTGTATTTAGAATTATTGGTAATGAAATTATTAAACTTATCATTTAGTGAGCGAGGTAAGAGTAATTCAAAGTATCCCAATAGATTTAAAGTAAATAAAAAAATAATAACAGTAATAAAAATTAAAAAAGTTTTATTCTGAAAATGGAATCCCCAACCTACTTGACTTCCCAAAGTTTTTAAGAAAACAACTAATAATCCTAGAAATAAAAAAGATGAGATTATTCCTAGAACAATATTTAATGATGACAACCTAATTTTCTTTTTATTTTGTTGTATCATAGAGGAAAAAGAAAGTAATTTAATTGAAATTATAGGAAGAACGCAAGGCATAAAATTAAGTATTAAACCACCAATGAATGCAATAAAATAAAAATATATAATATTATGTTTCTGCCTTAAATTATTTTTTATGAATTGAATTTCATTGACTGAAGATCCGTTGTCAAAAACTATTTGTATCGGTTTTGTTAATGCTTCAAGCGGAGTCTCTGAACTAATTTCAATAATATTTTTTGATTTATCTAGAATATTAACAGTGAGAGAGGATTCTTCAGAGTATACAAATATACTTTCTAGTTGAAAATCTTCATTTGATCTTAAGGATGCTTTTAATTTATTTGATCCCAAAAATTTTACATTATAGATTTCATATTCACTTAAATTATTCCTTGGAACTTTCTTAAATGTGCTTATAAATTCTTCAGATATTTTTATATTTTCTTTGTTAATATTAATTTGTTTTTTTTCAGAAATTGGAATGCAGATTTCTTTGCAAACTAAGTAATTTAACGTAATGATTTGCTTTATTTTGTCTTGATTATTTTTGAACTTTATACGTACTGGAAAGTTGACTGTATTCTGATATCCAATTGTAAGTATACTATTATCAATAGAGCCTTTTGGATACGGAAATAAAATTTCATAATCATCTGGTTCTGAATTTCCCCAATCAATTTGAATCGGCAAACCAGCATCACCAGGGTTTTTCCAATATGTTTTCCACCCTTTTTCTAAAACTATTCTAATATTAAAATAGTAATCATTATTAACTTTATAGACACTATTACTTGGTAATATTTCTGATGAGGCTTTAGAGTTTGTTAAATTGTCGTTACTGTATAACAATTTAAAGTTGATAAAAAAACAGAGTATAAAGATTAAGTGTCTCATTAGATTTCTTATAATTGAAAATTAATAAAATATTTGTAATAATTTAATAATGAAAAAGTCTTTTTTAAAGGGTAATATTTTGTGCGCACTTCCACAACTAAAAGATATCTTCTTTTCTAAAAGTTTAATTTACCTTACTCACCACAGTAAAGATGGTGCAGTTGGTATTATATTAAACTACAAAATCATGAATATAAAAGGAATTGATTTATTTAATAAATTAAACATTAAAAGTAATGATAGTAATAGTAATATCTCATTTCCTTTTCATGTAGGAGGACCTATGAGTCAAAATAATGGCTTCATTTTGCATTCTAATGATTACAAAAATACATCAACAATAAAAGTATCCAAGAAAGTTTTTTTAACTGTATCAACAGATATATTAATTGATATTGCTCAGGGCAATGGCCCAAAGGATTTTTTTATATCTCTTGGTTATTCTGGATGGGGGCCGGGACAACTAGAAGATGAAATTAAAAATAATAGCTGGATAAATTTAAATGAACATATGGATTTGCTATTTGATAAAAATACAGAAGAAAAATGGAACACTGCTATTAAAAGAACTGGGATAGATTTTTCAAAATTCCTAAACTTGTCTGGAAACGCATGATTTCTCAGTAATATATTGGATCAGTTCTTTTAGATTATTGTCAAGAAGATCAAACTTTTCCTCTTTATTAATAATAGATGATATTCTTTTTGGTAATTTCACTTGATCATCAATTACTTTTTTTACAGTGTCGATAAATTTACTATAATGTGCAGTTGCTAGGTAAATTCTTTTCTCACTATCATCGAGAACGATTTTACCAATCGAATAGCCAACAGCAGTATGAGGGTCGATAATTATTCTAAATCT
>ERZ802830.931-NODE-931-length-28597-cov-43.6454_pt1 | contig 28597 bp, 21 predicted proteins | sample MGYA00345654_ERZ802830 | MGnify/ENA primary metagenome ERZ802830 (study PRJEB30503, sample SAMEA104212375) | marine metagenome | biome: Westerlies Biome; feature: [SRF] surface water layer (ENVO:00010504) within the epipelagic zone...; material: water...
CACAAAGCGCACGCCCCTCAACGCTGTCATAGCCGTAGCCCATATTCATGAGCAAACCGCCAATATTGGCATAGCCCAAACCAAGCGTTCTAAAATCATAAGACCGCTGCGCAATCTCTTTTGATGGGAACTGCGCCATCATCACAGAAATTTCCAACGTCACAGTCCAAAGCCGCGTGGCGTGCATGTAATCGGCCGATTGGAATTTTCCGTCCTTTAAGAACATTAATAAATTCATAGAGGCCAAGTTACAGGCCGTATCATCCAAGAACATATATTCTGAACACGGGTTAGAGCCGCGGATTTCACCATCTTCGGGGCATGTATGCCAAGCGTTTACCGTATCGTGATATTGAATGCCCGGATCAGCGCAGGCCCAAGCCGCATGTCCAACATCCTGCCACAGCTTCCGGGCTTTGATGGTTTTGGCGACCGATCCATCTGTACGACGTAGCAATTCCCAATCCGCATCGTTTTCCACAGCCTTCAGAAACGCATCTGTTACGCGAATTGAGTTGTTTGAGTTTTGACCCGACACAGAGGCGTAGGCCTCGCTATCCCAATCTGTATCATAGGTTGGGAATTCAATGCTATCATAGCCTTGCTTGGCGTAATCCAAAACCCGCTTCACATATGTTTCCGGGATAGCAACTTTCTTTGCCGCCCGAATTGCCGATTTCAAAGAAGTGTTCTTGCTTGGATCTACCGAATCTTCGCTACTCCCATCCCAAGCCCGGATTGCGGCAAATATTTCATTCAGCTTAGCCTCATGCATTTTGCTGCCCGCGACGATACTGGCAACCTTTTGTTCTTCTTTCACTTTCCAATTGATGAACTTTTCAATATCGGGATGATCCGCGTCACAAATCACCATTTTGGCGGCTCTGCGCGTTGTACCGCCCGATTTTATCGCCCCAGCGGCGCGGTCGCCAATTTTCAAAAAGCCCATCAGGCCGGATGATTTTCCGCCCCCAGAAAGCGGCTCTCCATCACCGCGCAATGAGCTAAAGTTAGTGCCAGTACCAGATCCGTATTTGAACAGGCGCGCTTCGCGCACCCACAGATCCATAATACCACCCTCATTCACCAAATCATCCGAGACTGATTGAATGAAGCAAGCGTGCGGTTGCGGATGCTCATAAGCAGATTTTGATTTTACAAGCTTGCCGGTTTTGTAATCCACGTAATGGTGACCCTGGCTTGGACCATCAATACCATAAGCCCAATGCAGGCCTGTATTGAACCATTGTGGACTGTTGGGCGCAGCGCGCTGGGTCGCTAGCATGTGGCGCATTTCGTCATAATATGCGCGCGCATCTCCTTCGGTTGAAAAATAGCCGCCCTTCCAGCCCCAATACGCCCAAGCTCCCGCCAAACGGTTGAACACCTGCTTTGAAGACGTTTCGCCGGTGATCGGCGTTGATGGTGATGCCGCGACCGAACGCCAAAGAAACTCGGGCACGCCTGCCTCCTTAACGCGCTTCAATTCGGTCGGCACGCCCGCTTTGCGAAAATATTTCTGCGCAATCACATCGCTTGCAACCTGCGACCATGTCGCTGGCACTTCAATATTCTCAAGCGAAAAAACAACCGTGCCATCGGGATTTTTGATTTCTGAGGATGTGGTTACAAACTCAATCCCGCCATATGCATCGGCTGATTTTTTTGTAAAATTGCGTTCAATTTTCATTTTAACGTGCCTCTTTTTATACTCGCCGGTTCCCGGCTGATTGGCGCAACGGCCATGTGAGCCCCAACGCGTGTTTCCGAAGGTCAAGCAACCATTTCATTCCGTCTGCCGCCCCGACCGAACACCACATCTTGTGTCACGCGGGCCAATTTGCACAAATTGACGTATATGGGTGGGGTTGGTCAATCGGTTTTTTTAAAAATTTTCAAATAAAATAACTTGACTTCACAGTCTAAAATTTTTTCGAAATCTCAACTTGCAAGTTACGCCAGAGGCTTAAATATTTCTGGGTAGGTCATCACTTGAGAAAAACTGAGTTTTTCTTAAAGGTTAGCAGAAGAACTTGAGCTTTATGCAACCACATAAAGCGATAGCCCGCCGATTCATTTTGCGTGATATGTTCCGCAAAATACCAAAGCAAGATCTCAAACTTATCCAATGGCTTTCGATGCAGTTTGGTCACGGCGCTTTAGCTGTTTTTCTTTATCAATCCGCATATGCTCTTAATTTAAGCATTTTTAATGCGTTAACTTTGGTCGCATGCGGCAAAGTATCAGGCCTATATATACTGATTGAAACATGTCGAAAATGTCTAAATATGCGCTTTTCTTATAACGTTTATTTGGGTGTGCACCTTTGTTCCAAGGAGTTTTTGGTAAAATAGGTGGCTCAAATGGACCTGCTTTAACCTCATGTTTCTCTGTCTGATCTGAAAGTTTTGAATATTTGACGATTGAGAGTGGCGTTGTGCAGCGACAAACGCTTTAAACGCGCAATTTTTTGATCCATGCGGCCACATAAAACCTGATTCTGACAGCGGGTTCCCAAGGAACACGTAACCCGCGATGCGCGACGAAACGAGCTATTGCGCCTAAAGCGCATATCATTGCCGACTGTTTAAGATTAAATCTGCTGCTTTTTCTGCAATCATGATGGTTGGAGCGTTGGTGTTTCCGCTTGTAATACACGGCATTGCGCTGGCATCGGCCACTCTTAAGCCTTCTATGCCGCGAAGGTGCAGTTTTTCGGTCAAAGGCGCCGTTACATCTTGCCCCATACGCACGCTACATGTTGGATGAAAAATCGTTGTCCCAATCTCTCCCGCCGCCTGAATTAGATCGTGATCCGTTTGCGCTTGCAGCCCTGGCTTTTGCTCTTTTGGCTGATATCGCTGCAAGGCGGGCTGCGCCATAATCTTTCGTGTGAGGTTAATTGCATCGATTGCCACCAATCGATCGCCTTCGCTAGACAGAAAATTGGGAGATATTAAGGGGGCATCAAGGGGGTTTGAGCTGGAAAGCCGCACCGCTCCGCGGCTTTCAGGCCGCAAATGGCAAACAGAGGCGGTGATTGCGGGGTAATCATGAAGTGGTTCGCCAAAAGCATCTAAAGACAAAGGCTGCACATGGTATTCTAAATCTGCCGTTGCCACATCCGGGCGTGATTTTGCAAAAGCCCCCAATTGAGAGGGCGCCATCGACATGGGTCCAGACCGTCTAAGTAAATATTCACCAGCAATTTTAGCTTTCCCAAAAACCGAATTGGCCAAAGTATTAAGCGTTTTTGCCCCCGTTAAACGCCATGAACAGCGCAACTGCAGGTGATCTTGCAGATTTGCGCCAATTTCGGGACTATGCTGAAGCACTTCAACGCCATGCGCTTGTAGATGCGGCGCGGGCCCTATCCCCGATAATTGCAAAAGATGCGGAGATCCTATAGCCCCCGCGCACAGAATGACTTCCGCCCTTGCATAGGCCGTTTTTTGGGTTGCGCCTTGTTGATACTCTACCCCAACCGCACGGTTTTGTTTTACAATGACGCGCCGCGTTTGGGCATGCGTTTTTAAATATAGATTATCTTTGTGTTTGATCGTTTTAAGAAAAGAGCCTGCCGTATTTGAGCGCCAGCCGGAGCGTTGATTTACTTTGAAATATCCAACCCCTTCATTATCGCCTGTGTTGAAATCATCCACCGGCGGAATGCCTGCGCTTATCGCAGCCCGACGCCAATCATCCAACACTGGCCAATGCAGCCTTTGCCGCTCAACGCGCCATTCACCGCCCGCCCCGTGATATTCAGATGCGCCATCTACATAATCTTCGGATTTTTTAAAATAAGGCAGCACATCATCCCAACCCCAGCCCACAAGGCCTAATTGTCGCCAGTGATCATAATCCGCGGCCTGCCCGCGCAAATAGAGCATTCCGTTTATAGAACTGCAACCACCTAGTATTTTTCCCCGTGGGTATAACAAGCTGCGATTGTTCAAACCGATCTGTGGTTGTGTTTTAAACTGCCAATCTGTGCGTGGATTATCAATGCAATATAAATAACCCATTGGTATATGCACCCAGTGATAATTATCACGCCCCCCCGCCTCTAACAGCAATGTTTTATGACCCGCCTCGACCAAACGCTTCGCCAAAACACAGCCCGCGCTGCCCGCCCCAACAATAATGTAATCAAATTCCATAAACGCTATTAAACCCTATTTTCTAGTCGAGGTGTTACTTTTTTGAACGCTATTTTTATAAGTTTGCATAAAGAATCTAGCTGTTCAGGAAAGGCGATTGCACGCAAAATTTAAACGGTATTTCTGAGCTTGGCGTATATTTTTTTCTGATCTCTGCCATCTGGCTGCAAAGCGTTGCGTAAATAAAATTTATGAAAGCGCGCCATAATTTAGTTCCTAAAGTTATTAACGCAGTGAAAGATTGAAAGGTAAAATTTCAAAAGCCTTTTGCGTAAAACTAACCGCAATTAAACCGGATCGTAATTATTAAAGGTGATTTCGTTAATTTTAACGCTGTGCAAAGAAGGTAAAACTTTTTGTCCGTGGAATTCAAAAACATTCATATTCGCAATTAAAATAGCAAGCTTATGCTTTTGGATTAATTTGTTACGAAGGATATGAAAGCGTGGTGGATTAAGTTAAACAGCGAATACGCGCGGCGTAAAAAGGTTTATTTATAATGGTACATCGAGTTTTGATTTTGGGCGGGGGTTTCGCTGGATTATACGCTGCCCGCAATCTACAACGCTTAATGGGCAAAAAAGCGGCAATCGAAGTTGTAAATCGTGAGAATTATTTTGTGTTCCAACCTCTCTTGCCCGAGGTGGCAGGCGGCGCGATTTCAGCGGTAAATGCTGTTTCGCCTTTGCGCTTTCTCACGCGGGAGATTTTTATACGAAAAGCTGAGGTTGATAGTATCAACCCCGAGGCGCAAACTGTAACCGTTTTTCAAGGTGTACAGCGCCGACCTACGGTTTTGGAGTATGATCACCTGATTATTGCGCTTGGGTCTGGAAGCGATTTATCTCGCACAATTGGCCTAAGCGAACACGCCTTCACCATGAAAACGCTCAGTGATGCGCGGCGGTTAAGGGCGCACGTGATCGAGCGGCTGGAACATGCGGATATCACGCGCCTTCCCGAGGTGAAGAAAGGCGCCCTTACCTTCACCGTGATCGGAGGGGGGTTTTCGGGAATTGAAACCGTGGGTGAGATAAAAGAATTGATCGATCGCTCTTTACGCTACTATCCAAATATAAATGCCTCAGAAATACGCGTTGTCGTGTTGGAATTTGCCGATCGTATCTTGAATGAAATGCCTGAAAGTCTCGCCGCTTATGCGCAGAACAAATTAAACGAGCGGGGCATTGAAGTGCAGCTTGGCGTCGGTGTCGCAGAAGCAACGGGGACGCAGCTTGTCACCACAACCGGAGAGGTGATTGATACGCGCACCATCGTGGCCACCATTGGCAATACGCCGGCGCCCGTGGTTGCTAAGATGCCTCTAACGCTTGAGCAGGGGCGAATTTTGGTTCGGCGTGATTTTCGGGCGGATGGGTTTGAAAACATTTGGGCGATTGGGGATTGTGCGTTAATACCAATGACTGAAACGGCCTCAGACCGCGAAGATTTCGCCCCTCCAACAGCTCAATTTGCCGTGCGAGAGGCAAAGCATTTGGCGCAAAATGTTGTTGCAGCCCTTCAAAACCGGAGTTTGAAGAATTTTCATTACAGTTCAAAAGGATCGCTGGCCTCGCTTGGCGCTGGGCGCGGTGTTGCTGAAGTTTATGGTATCAAGTTGACCGGTCGTTTGGCTTGGCTGTTATGGCGGGTCTATTACATTTCGTTTCTGCCCGGCACGCAAACCCGCATCTCCGTGCTTTGGAATTGGCTGATGGACGGGTTTTCCCCCCGCTCAGTGGTTCAGATTAATTCGGAAAAGCCGCAAGATGCGCGATATGTTTTATACCGCGCGGGGGATCGAATTTACGAAAATGGCGCGCGCTCAGACGGGTTTTACACGATTGCTAGCGGCAGCGTCGAAATTACTGGCATAGATCCCGCAACCGGGGAAGAGACATCACGCGTTCTTAACGCGGGCGATCACTTCGGGGAACGCTTGCTTATTGGCGCAACGCGGCGGATTGCCACCGCGGTTGCGATCGAAGACACAAAGGTTTTGGTGTTAACGCGTGATGAGTTTTTAAAACTTGCTGAGGGTCTTCCCTTCTTTCGTGCATATTTCGAAACCCATTTACAAAACTCGGGACTTGGAAGCATCGAGGCTGAAAACAGGGATAGAGCTTTGTAACTGTTGAAAATACCATATTATCTTATCGAGCATGCTTTTGCGCGGCGCGCTTATGGGCGTGCTTTAATGCGATTAATATTCGCATCGCATGCCCAACTTGCTTACTCCAGTTGTAAAATACATCATCAATCAAACCCGTTATGTCGAAAATAAATTGCCTTAAACAATAAGCGCCCGCGCCAGAACCGCGCAGCGCCTAAAACCCTTAACTGGGCCGTTGACAGCAATCCGCAACTATTGCTTTCTACGCATCTCGCCACTTGCTTCAAAAAGGTATATTCATGTCTCAACAATTTGCACGCTTTCCCAGCCTATCCGGGAAAACAGTTTTTATGACGGGCGGCGCCTCCGGGATTGGCGCCGAGATTGTTAAGGCCTTTTCCGGTCAAGGCGCGAAGGTTGGGTTTTTAGATCTAGATCAGACACGCAGCGCAGAATTGGCTGAAATGCTCGGCCCAGATGTCGCGTTTGAAATTTGTGACCTGCGCGATATTACTGCGCTTAAATTGGCCTTGGATGCGTTGATTGACCGGATTGGTAGTGCCGATGTGGTGGTGAACAATGCCGCAAGAGATGATCGACATGATTGGCAGGATGTTACGGTTGAGTATTGGGACGAACGCATGGCCACAAATTTACGTCATCAATTCTTTACATTACAACATCTTGCGCCAGGAATGATTGAACGCGGTGGCGGGTCTATCATAAATATCGGTTCGAATTCATGGTGGGAAGCAGGCGGTGGTTTTCCAGCCTATGCGACCGCAAAATCGGCCGTGCATGGCCTGACCCGAACGATGGCGCGTGATTTGGGAAAACACCGCATTCGAGTCAATACCGTTGTACCAGGCTGGATTATGACCGAGCGCCAAAAAGACCTTTGGGTCACGCCGGAAGGTTTGGAAAATCAGCGTAAAAGGCAATGTCTTCCCGACTTGATCGATCCGGTCTATGTGGCGCGCATGGTTCTCTTCTTGGCCTCAGATGATGCAGCCATGTGCACGGCAAATAACTATATGGTCGAAGCGGGTTCGATCTAACATTGGAGCGTTCATAAGCTGACGTTAAATACTTTTGAATGGCTTTGGCTATTCTGATTGCGCGGCTTCAATTTTTCGCCATTTGGCTACGTTTTTATTATGCTCGGCCAGCGTTTCGGCAAAGGCATGTCCGCCCGTGCCATCGGCAACGAAAAACACCAGATTTGTCGACTCGGGGTTCAAAGCGGCTTCAATACTCGCCTTGCCGGGATTGGCGATCGGCGTCGGGGGCAATCCTTTATTCGTATACGTGTTCCAAGGGGTGTCTTTGCGCAATTCACTGCGCCGCAAGCCGCGCCCCAGCACAGCTTGACCTTTCGTAATGCCATAAATCACCGTTGGGTCGGTTTGCAGCGGCATGCCTCTGTTCAAACGGTTGATAAACACGCTGGCCACCAGACGCCGCTCGGCAGCCATGGCGGTTTCCTTTTCGATAATCGAGGCAAGTATCAGCGCCTCTTGGGGCGTAGAGAGAGGCAAACCCTCAGCGCGCAAGGCCCAAGCCTCACTCAAATAGCTTTCTTGGGTTTGGATCATGCGCTGCAACAGCCCGGTTCTTGTATCTCCATTTCGCAGCTCATAACTGATCGTCGCAAGGCTGCCTTCGGCCGGAATTTCAAGAATATCACCGGTTAAAATATCAATATTTGATAGGGCTTCGACCACCTGCCAAGAGGTTATGCCCTCGGCCATGGTTAAACGGAAGCGCAAGCCCGGGAGCGCAACCGCTTTTTTATAAGCCGCAGGTGGCGCTAGTGACAGGTCAAAACTATCGATTTCGATCAGTTTTTGCGTGACGGGATCCATTTCGCGTATTTGAGCTTGCGTTGAGTTAATTCCCAAGCGGAACACAATCTCAGTACCGCAGGTATTTGCCCCACCGCGGGTTACAATATCTGCAATCTCGCGCATTGAAGACCCTTGGGGAATTAAGAAACTGCCTGCTTTTAATTGCGCTGTTTTGTTTTCGTACTCGCTGCCAATACGAAATATCGCAGGTTGTGACAGGGCGCCCATTTCGTCTAATTTCTGCGATAATTTGCGCATGGTTTGACCACGGTCAACCAGCAAACATTTTGCTTCAGAAAGCGGACCTGCCCCAAAATATTGCGCCTGCCCCCAAAGCGCGAGCGCTCCGATCAGCAGAAACACCAAGATTAGAAAGGTCAGCGCATTGGACGCCGCGCTTCGCCACATTAGCGGGCTTTGCCCAAAACGAGTGAGGCGTTAGTGCCTCCAAAACCGAATGAGTTTGAAAGTGCAACGTCAATTTTGCGCGGACGGTTTTTATTCGCCGCCAAATCAACCGCTGTTTCCACCGCCAGATCATCAAGGTTGATTGTTGGGGGGGCCACTTGATCGCGAATTGCCAGAATGGTGAAGATCGCCTCAATGGCGCCGGCAGCCCCCAAAAGGTGGCCAGTGGCGGATTTTGTTGAGCTCATTGTTAAATTTGAAGCCGCCTCACCCATCATGCGTTCCACTGCCGCCAATTCAATCACATCCGCCATTGTCGAAGTGCCATGCGCGTTAATGTAATCAACCGCCTCTGGTTGCAATGCGGCTTTAGACAGCGCAGCGCGCATGGCGCGCTCTCCGCCTTCGCCATCTTCAGAAGGGGCGGTAATGTGATAGGCATCCCCAGATAGCCCATATCCCAAAACTTCAGCGTATATCTTGGCGCCGCGCGCAACAGCGTGCTCATATTCTTCCAGCACAACGACGCCGCTGCCTTCGCCCATCACGAAGCCGTCACGATTGCGATCATAAGGGCGCGAGGCCGCTTGTGGATTATCGGCATAATTGGTCGATAGCGCTTTACAAGCGTTAAACCCAGCTATTCCGATTTCGGAAATTGCGGCTTCGGCACCTCCGGCCACCATCACGTCTGCATCATTGGTTTGGATCAACCGCGCGGCATCGCCAATCGCATGCGCCCCCGTGGAGCAAGCGGTCACCACCGAGTGATTTGGGCCTTTAAAGCGAAAACGAATACTCACCTGTCCGGAGACAAGATTGATCAACGCTCCCGGGATAAAAAACGGCGAAACCCGACGTGGTCCGCGTTCTTTGATCAAAATGGCGGTCTCGGCAATCGAATTAAGCCCACCGATTCCCGATCCGATCATAACTCCGGTGCGCAGACGCCCTGCTTCATCTTCGGGCATCCAGCCGGAATCCTCAACTGCCTCAACAGCGGCAGCGATCCCATAAAGGATAAAATCATCTATTTTCCGCTGCTCTTTGACCGCGAGGACATCATCGGCATTGAAGCTTGCGCCGCTGCCATCGCCAAGCGGCACTTCGCAGGCATACTTCGTTGCAACCTGCTCGGCGTCAAACCGCGTGATTAAGCCCGCACCGGATTGCCCGGCCAAGATGCGTGACCACGTGGCCTCTACGCCATTCGCCAAAGGCGTTACCATTCCAAGACCTGTGACAACCACTCGACGCATCAGCCCGTCCTTCTAATCTAATTATTTCACCTGCGACCTCAGGGTCTGTAAATACGTCTATTTGTTAGAAATCACAAGAATTAGGACTTCGGATTTGTAATAAAAAAAGCCCCTGCCATTACTGACAGAGGCCGTATTCAGCATTTACGGGTGCAAGCTTACGACGCTTCACCGATAAATTTGACGGCATCTCCAAATGTTTGGATGTTTTCTGCGGCATCGTCGGGAATTTCAATTCCGAACTCTTCTTCAAAAGCCATGACCAATTCTACTGTGTCCAAGCTGTCGGCGCCAAGGTCATCAATGAATGATGCATTGTCTGCCACTTTATCTTCTTCAACACCAAGATGCTCCACAACAATCTTTTTTACGCGGTCTGCGATATCGCTCATATTTCGTTCCTCATTTTATGCGGGCCGAGCCCAGTTAACCACTCTGCGAGCGGGTCTTACCTGTTTTGTGGTTTCCCTAAGCCACAGGCGCGAACCAGTCAAGAGCCCTTGCCAAACACGCGCTGGCACTTCTGCGCCGCCTATAGCACAGCTTATTAATTAGGCAAATGATTTCGGCAAAAATATGCCTTTTTCCGCCAAATCTAAAAACTTCTGGGTTTTTCCGTCTAGCTGAACAGTTCGGGCCTTTTTGGGGCGCGCTAAATCATCGCCATGCCACCATTAACATGCAAAGTGCTGCCCGTCACATAGCCTGCGCCATCGCTTGCGAGAAACGCAACTGCGCTGGCAATATCTTCCGCGGCGCCCATCCGCCCCGCCGGGATTTGTGCTAAAATTGCCTCTTTACGATCAACAGCCAATTTATCCGTCATTGCGGTCGCAATAAACCCCGGCGCGACCACATTTACCGTTATACCACGGCTGGCCACCTCATAAGCCAGTGATTTTGACATTCCAACCATTCCAGCTTTTGAGGCCGCATAATTGCCTTGACCGGGATTGCCCGTCGCGCCCACGATCGAGCTGATATTGATAATCCGCCCCCACCGGGACTTCATCATACCGCGCAACGCGCCTTTGCACAGCTTCATGGTGGCGGTGAGATTGACATCGATCACAGATTGCCATTCCTCATCTGACATCCGCATGAATAAATTATCTCGGGTGATACCTGCGTTGTTCACTAAAATATCAAGGCTACCAAGGGTTTCGATGGCTTGCTTGGGCAAGACCTCAACCGCGGCCATATCGCTTAAATTGCAGGGCAATATATAGGCTCGTTCACCCAGTTCTTCAGCAAGCCTCTCAAGCGGTTCCTGCCGCGTTCCACTTAACGCCACCTTGGCACCCGAAGCGTGTAGCTTACGGGCAATCGCGCTGCCAATCCCACCTGATGCTCCGGTCACCAATGCGTTTTTGTTATTTAAATCATACATTTAAAACTCCACCCTTATGTGCTTATCGCTGCGGATATGTCATCAGGCGTTGCGATGTTTTTACAGGCGACAGCCCGATCAATACGCCGCACCATCCCCGAAAGCGCTTTACCCGCGCCTATTTCCCAAATCTCTGACACCTGCTGCTCAACCATCCACTGCACCGATTCACGCCAGCGCACCGAGGCCGTAATTTGTTGAAATAACAACTCGCGGATCTGTTCGGGTGCGCTGACGGCTTCAGCTTTGACATTGCAGACCAACGGCACTTTTGGGGCCGTGATAGCGACCGTTGATAAGGCTTGCGCCATTTCTGCCGCCGCGGGGGCCATCAAATCGCAGTGAAATGGAGCGCTTACAGGTAACAGCAAGGCGCGTTTTGCACCGGCTTCTTTGGCCAAAGCAATGGCTCTTTCCACTGCTCCGACATGCCCCGATACGACAACTTGCCCTGGATCATTATCATTTGCGGCTTGACAGATTTCGCCCTGGGCAGCCTCAGCTGCAAGCTTTGCAACAGCTGGAAAATCAAGGCCAAGGATCGCGGCCATGGCCCCCATGCCAACCGGCACCGCCGTTTGCATTACCTGCCCGCGTTTGCGCAAAAGGCGCGCGGTATCTGCCACTGACAAAGCGCCTGCAATTGCCAAGGCCGAATATTCCCCTAAAGAATGGCCGGCCACATAATCCACACCGTCTAAGCCCAAACCCTCTGATTGCAACGCGCGAAACGCCGCCAAAGATGTGGCCATCAGCGCCGGTTGTGCGTTTTCGGTTAGGGTTAACTCGCTCAGGTCCCCTTCCCAGATCAACCCGCTCAGATTCTCGTTCAACGCGTCATCAACTTCCTGAAAAACGGCTTTTGCCTCGGGATAGGCCTCAGATAACGCCCGCCCCATTCCGATTGTTTGTGCACCCTGTCCTGGGCAAACATATGCGCGTGCCAATGCTCTTTTCCTTTTTATTGCTTTTAATGGGGATATCCAACCCAAACGGGCGGTGCAATGCTTTTCACCAAAACCAGCAGAGACTGGACGGGTGCGTTAAAGGCTGGGCGGCCTCAGCGAGGGCCAATCACAATGTCTGTGCCACGCTTCACCCATGCATAATAGCTGTAAATCATCGCCCCTTGCCGCCATAAGCTGCAGCCCGAAGGGCAATCCTGCGGCGCCAAACCCAGCAGGAAGATTGATCACTGGCACCCCCAATAGGCTGGCAGGCGTTACGACCTGCATCCAGCGGTGATAACTGTCCATTGGTTGAGCGTTGATATGGGTTGGATAGGGTCTGTTAGCATCAAAAGGCCAAATCTGCGTCGAGGGCAAAATAATTGCATCATAGGTTTCAAGAAGTTTCGTATATTTTCTAAACCAACTTGTGCGCAAAACGCTGGCTGCGTGCAGCTCTTGGCCGGTAAAGCTTAAACCGCGCTCTATTTCCCAAATCGCCTCGGGTTTTAACAGTTTTCGGTGATCGGGCGTGTGATAATGCGTGGCTTCTGAACAGGCAATTGCCCAAGATCTAAGGATGATCCAACTTTGCCAGATATCATCTAGGGAAAACGGAGCCTCAAGACTGTCCACTTCCGCCCCCAGCTCTGTAAACGCATGAACCGCCGCGTCTGATGCGCCAATTAGCTCGGGTTCTATTGGCAATTGCCCCGACCAATCACCCAGCCATGCCAAACGCTTTCCGTTTAAATCCGGCTGCATCAGCCTTAAGTAATCTTGCGCTTTTAAACCTTGAGGTTGCCGCATGTCAGGCCCTGCTTGCACGCTTAAAAACGCCGCCAAATCGCGGGGCGATCGGGCCATCGGGCCCTGCGTGGTGTTTTGTTGCAAAAACATCTCAGCGCCAGGCTCAGAGGGCACCAATCCAAAGCTTGGTCGAAACCCGTAGACATTGTTCCAAGCTGCTGGATTGCGCAAAGAGCCCATCATATCAGAGCCATCTGCCAAAGGCAGCATGCGGGTAGAAAGCGCCGCCGCAGCCCCACCAGAGGATCCCCCGGCGCTTTTGCTCAGATCATAGGGGTTATAGGTTGTGCCATGAACTGGGTTGTATGTATGGCTGCCTAGACCAAACTCGGGCGTATTTGTTTTTCCAATGATGATAGCCCCTGCGGCGCGCACGCGTGCAACCACAATATCATCTTTTTCTGCGATGTAATCTGCAAAGATCGCAGAGCCCATAGAGCTCGGCATATCTTTGACATCATGCAGATCTTTAATCGCAATCGGCAGTCCATGCATCCAACCTGTGCGGCTTGATTTATCCGCCTGCGCCGCTTGGACTAGCAGATCCGCCTCCTCGCGCAGGGATATTATCGCATTAACCTGCGGATTTATCATTTTGATGCGGGCCAAGGTGTCTTGCATCAGTTCAACCGCGCTGATTTGGCGCCTATTTAACAGCTCTGCCTGCGCAAGCGCGCTTTTGAACAGAGCGCTCATTCTCGAACGCTATTTTGGCTATATACGCAGCTGTGAAGTGGCCAAAACATAGTTAATATGTTCAGGTTGCGATGCCTTGTGGTTTTGGCATTGCAGCGCAGATAATTGGCGTTCCAAGGTTGCAAGAATGTACACTTGATAGCGCGGTGCTCAGTCAAGATCACTGGCCTCTGCCCTTGATTTTCCTGATACATCCTGCGCCAAAGTGGCCGCCATGAACGCATCTAAATCCCCATCCAAAACCCCTTTTGTGTCAGAGGTTTCATGTCCCGTGCGCAGATCTTTCACCATCTGATACGGTTGCAAAACGTAAGATCGAATTTGATTGCCCCAACCGGCATCGCCTTTATTCTCATGAGCTTCGTTAATGGCAGAATTACGGCGGTCTAACTCCATTTGATAAAGCCGAGACTTCAAGGCTTTCATCGCAATATCACGGTTTTGATGTTGCGATTTTTCTGAGCTGGTGACCACGATGCCTGTTGGATGATGGGTGATCCGTACCGCAGAATCGGTGGTGTTCACATGCTGCCCCCCGGCCCCGGACGAGCGATATGTATCGATCCGAATATCTGCAGGGTTGACCTCTATATCAATATTATCATCCACCACGGGATAGACCCACACCGAGCAAAAGGATGTGTGGCGTTTGGCGGCAGAGTCAAAAGGAGAAATACGCACCAAACGGTGCACCCCGCTTTCAGATTTCAGCCAGCCATAAGCGTTTTGACCGCTAATCTTATAGGTCACCGATTTAATGCCAGCCTCTTCCCCGGGCGTTTCGGCTTGCATTTCGATTTTATAACCAGCTTTCTCAGACCATCGCAGATACATCCGCGCCAGCATCGAAGCCCAATCGCAGCTTTCAGTGCCACCCGCGCCCGAATGCACCTCGAGAAACGTATCGTTGCTGTCGGCCTCACCGTTCAATAAGGCTTCCAATTCTTTTGCAGCGGCTTTCTTGGCCAGTTCGTTCAAAGCGCTTTGTGCATCAGAAATCACTTCTTGATCGTCTTCCATTTCGCCTAGTTCGATCATTTCAACATTTTCATTCAGATCTTGCGCGATACTGTCATGCACCGCCACCGCATCCACAAGAGTCTGGCGTTCGCGCATCAATTTCTGCGCGCTGTCTGGATTGTTCCAGAGGTCCGGATCTTCTACCCGCGCGTTGAATTCTTCCAGTCGATGCGAGACGGTGTCCCAATTTAAACGTTGCCGAAGCAAGGCCAATGATTTGTTGATTTCAGATACAGTCGTTACGATGTCAGCGCGCATAGGTTTCCCAGTTTTAAAGCGTTGCGCTAGGGTTTACAGAAGCCAGCCCGAACTGACAAGACGAGCGCTTTTGCTTTGCCAACACTGTTTCAAACTTCAATACAACCCCCCAGAGCTGAGCGTGCCAATGCTGGCTTTGGGCCCAACCGTGACGCTTTTTCCCGAAGAGGTCTGGATTTCGCGGCTGATTTGTTCTTCGGTATCTACGCGTTCAAAATTGCTGCCCATTGCAAACCCTCCGTCAAAAGCCACCCCAAATACCGGCTCTTCGCCGTCGCGAAAATATTCAGCCACAACATTGTCGCCTTCTGCCTCATCTGGAAGGCGCGCGCCTGTGAAACGATCTATATTTATAAATTGGCCTCCCTCTGGCACTGTGAATGGCCCGCCGCCGAATTTTTCTGTGGCAGCTTGCATATATTCGTTGAAAACCGGACCGCACATGCCGCCGCCATAAGCGCGTTTTCCAAGCGGCTTGGGAAAATCATGTCCAATGTAGCAACCAGCAACAAAATTACTGGTAAATCCAACAAACCAAACATCTTTTGACTGGTTGGTCGTGCCGGTTTTGCCGGCTGCCGGCACCTCTAAGTTGATGCTGTTGCGGGCTGTCCCCCGGTCTACGACGCCTTGCATCATCGAGGTGAGTTGATAGGCGGTTGTCGCATCCATTATACGCTCGCGATTCGAAACGATCAACGGCGCGCGATTTGCAGGTATTGTTTCAAACCCACATTCAAAGCATTCGCGTTCATCATGACTGTAAATGGTTTTTCCATACCGATCTTGAATCCGATCCACCAAGGTGGGTTGTACGCGTTCTCCGCCATTGGCAAACATCGCATAAGCTGCAACAATCCTGTATAATGTGGTTTCTTGCGCGCCCAAGGAATTCGCCAAAAACGGGTTCATACGATCATAAACGCCAAAGCGCTCGGCATAATCTCCAATCACATCCATCCCAACTTCCTGGGCCAACCGAATGGTCATTAAATTACGAGACTGTTCGATGCCGGTGCGTAAAGGCGTTGGGCCATAGAACTTATCGGATGAGTTTCGCGGCGTCCACAACCCTTGCGGTGTATCAATTTCAATCGGTGCATCAATCACGATTGTTGCGGGTGAATAGCCGCTATCAAGCGCCGCTGCATAAACAAAAGGTTTAAAACTAGATCCTGGCTGCCGGTCTGCTTGTGTGGCGCGGTTATAAACAGACGCTTCATAAGAAAATCCACCCTGCATGGAAATAACTCGGCCCGTATTAACATCCATGGCCATAAACGCCCCCTGCACTTTCGACACTTGGCGCAAAGACCATCTTTCAAACGCGCCCGCCTCATCCAGAAGGGCCCGCACCAACACCACATCGCCCAGCGACAAAAGATCAGGCGCACGTTTGGCTTTTGGGCCAAGGCTGCCATCGGCTTTTTGTTTGCTGGCCCAAATAACATCGCGCGAGGGGATCCAATGCCCATCCTTATCCTCTTCAACACCTTCAATGCCGATTTGTGCCGATTTTTTGCCAAGTTTAAGAACAACAGCTGGATACCATTGCCCATCCAGCTTTATTCCGCGCGGCACCTCAATATCGCTTAGCGCTGCGCGCCACGCGTCTTCGCTGGTTAGCCGCTCAGGATCAATTGAAAGGCCGGTTCCGCGCCAAATGCCCTGCGCCCGGTCATAGGTCTCGAGCGCGCGTTGAAGCGCAATTTCCGCAACCGCTTGCAATTCAGGATCAAAGGTGGCGCGGACCGTCATACCCCCTGAGAAAAAAGCGTCTTCGCCAAAATCAGCGCTTAATTGACGACGAATTTCATCGCTGAAATACCCTCGGCGCGGCAGAGCTGATCGAAAGCTTTTAAAATCTCCATTTTGAACCGACAGCAAAGGTTGCGCAGCTTCTGCGCGATAGACCGCCTCTTCCAAAAAGCCATTTTGCCACATTTCCTTTAACACGTAATTGCGACGATCTAGCAATCTCTGTTTGCGCCGGACGGGATGAAAATCAGACGGAGCTTTGGGCAGAGAGGCTAAAAACGCCGCTTCATGAGGGGCCAACTCATCCAAGGTTTTATTGAAATAGGTTTGCGCCGCTGCCGTCACGCCATATGAGTTTTGGCCCAAGAAAATCTCGTTTAAATAGAGCTCTAAAATACGCTCCTTATCCAAGGTGTTTTCAATCCGCGTGGCGAGAATAATTTCTTTGATTTTACGCTCGGCGCGGCGCGAACCATCCAATAAAAAGTTCTTCATCACCTGCTGCGTGATGGTTGAGGCCCCCCTGACCCGGCGCCCACCAGAGCGCGCGGCATCAACTGCCGCAGATAGAATGCCACGCAAATCATAGCCCGGATGCGAATAAAAATTCTTATCTTCGGCAGAAATAAAGGCTTGTTTAATCAGAAGCGGCACATCCTGGGCTCCGGTAAACAACCGACGTTCGCGCGCAAATTCATCGACAATACGACCTTCACCAGAATAAATCCGGCTAATGGTGGGCGGTTTATATTGCGCCAATGATTCATGTGAAGGAAGATCACGGCCATAGATCCAAAACACAGCGCCGATTGTTAATGCAAAAGCAACAACCGACATCGTCAAGAACGTAAAAACACCCCCAAAAAAAGATAAAATTATACGCAGCATCGCCCGTCCTAAATCATTGCATGTCTTATAAGCAGGCTTTGACGTCGGGTCAAAAGGCTTCGATCAAACTCTTTCAATTCACTGCCGGCGCAAAGGCGCCATTTGCTTTTCTTGCGCATACCAAATCATCACGCCAAGCCGTACGCCCTCTGCAAATCTCGCCCGCCATTCAGCATTTTGCAGATTTGCCAGATCCGTTTCTGTGGACATAAACCCCGCTTCAATCAAAATCGCTGGAATATCAGCGCCTTTTAGAACTGAAAACCCCGCTTTGCGTAAAGGTTTTGCATTGAGCCCTCCCAAGACGCGGGACAGTCCTTTCACGACAGATTCTGCCAAAATTTCTGAGCTCTGCATATTTTCCAAGCGGCTCAAATCCAAAAGCGCCATCGCAACATCTTCATCAATCGCGTTTAAATCTACGCCCTGCAGCACAGAGTCAGGTTCATGGCGCAACACCAAAGATTGCGAGGCGCTTTCAGACGCGCGTGCTGGCAAAGTGTAGACCGTGGTTCCATAGGCCGTTCCTTCGACCAAAGCATCCGCATGCAAAGAAATGATCAAATCCGCTTTTACAGCTTGCGCCAAAGAAACGCGCGCTTCAAGCGGCACAAACTTATCCTCGATACGCGACAAAACGACATCAACGCCTTCAACGCGTAGCAAACTTTCTTTCAACTCTTTTGCCAGGCTCAGCATCAAGCCAGCTTCATTCACATCGCCAACTATGGCGCCTGGATCGATACCGCCATGGCCAGGGTCAATCAGAACCGTCAACCGATTTTCTGTTAAAGTCGGCGCTGTTCCTGCCGATTTCACGGCAAGCTCTGGCTCTGATTTTGCACCCCCTCGCAGCGCAAAAAGCGCAAATTCAGCAATCGTTACCGGCGTTAAAACCAAGCTCAGCGCGGCAGAACCGTCAAAGGCGTTTACGCTCAAATCGGCCGTTTCAAGGCGCATCGGCGATGTCAGCTCGAACCGCAGGGTTGATCGCTGCGAAGGGGTTTCAAAATAGGTGGCCTGCTTGATTTCTTTGCTTTTGTTAAAGTCATAACCGCTTATATCAACCGGATGTAGCGCATTAAATTCAACCTCCATCCGCAATGGGTCTTGCAGAAAATACACCCGATAAGGCACGCCTTGGCTTAATTTTAAATTTATCCGCACGCCATCCCATAACAAATCCTCGACGCTGCTGCCGTTGACGCGTAAGCGGGCCAAGCCTTGGATGGCCGGTGCGCTTTTATCCAGGGTCTCTTTGGCTTGCGTTATGCCCATGCAGGGACCAAAAACAGGAGCCAGCAACGCAATAAAAACCAGCAGTTTGCGAAGAGAGTAAATCATCCAGCAAAGCCCTTTTTCTGCATAAATTGCTTCAATCTATGCAATCCTTCCTGAATATCTTCGCTGCTGCCTGCGTAAGAAAACCGCAAGCTTCCCGCCCCGCGCTGGGTGTCGAAATCCAATCCCGGCGTAACGGCAACGCCCGCCTCCTGCAAAATCTCGCGGGCAAACGACAGGCTGTCGGATGTCAAATGCGAGATATCTGCATAAATATAAAAAGCACCATCCGGAGGGGCGATGCGATCGAACCCGGCCTTTGGCAATCCTTCAATCATTAGACGGCGGTTTTTCTGGTAGACGGCTTGATACGCGGTCAACTCTTCGCGGCACTCCATCGCAGCAAGCGCCACAACTTGGCTGGCATGCGGCGCACAGATAAACATATTTTGCGCCAAGCGTTCAACCTGACGAATATGGTTTTCGGGCACCACCATCCAACCAACGCGCCATCCTGTCATCGAAAAATATTTCGAAAATGAATTTATCACATAGCAATTATTTGTTATCTCTAACGCGCTGACCGCCTTGGTTTCATATTCAATTCCATGATAAATTTCATCGCTTATAAAGGCTGCTTCGCCGCGCTCAGTGGCCTCAATCAACGCGCCCAATTCCCGCCGCGTTAGCATTGTTCCGGTTGGGTTGGACGGTGAGGCAACCAGCAAACCGTTCAAGCTTAAATCTTCAAAATCGCTAGGGTGCGGTTGAAACTTATTTGCAGAGCTTGTTGGAATATCCACCGCGGTTAAGTCAAGTGCTTTTAGAATTTGCCGGTAGCTGGGGTAACCCGGCGCGCCAATGCCCACTCGATCTCCAGTATCAAACAAGGATGTAAAAGATAATAAAAACCCAGCCGACGAACCCGACGTTACAATCACCCGATTTGGATCTAAATCAACATCATACCATTCGCCATAGAGCTCAGAGATCTTACCGCGCAGCTCGGGCAAACCAAGCGCAACCGTATACCCCATCGCGGTTGCATTTAAACTATCGCGCAGCGCATTTCTGGCCCCCAGGGGCGCGGGAGTTGCGGGTTGCCCAACCTCCATATGAATTATGTGCCGCCCCGCCGCCTCTGCCTGACGCGCAGCTTCCATCACATCCATCACAATAAAGGGATCTACGGCGCCACGGGTTGAGTTTTTCATCGTATCAATCCAAACTCTAAATTAGTGAGTGAACTTCCTGATCTATAGGCGGCTTCGATGCGAATAATCAACAGTTTCATTGTGTTAATAGCCCTCTTTTTAACACCTGCCGCTGCCACAGCAATATCCTTGTTGCGAGATTCTGATGTTGAACACGCGCTTCAGGAATTGGCGCGCCCCATTTTGCAAGCCGCAAATCTGCCCAGCGAACGGGTGAAGATACTTGTGGTCGACGATCTTCAATTGAATGCTTTTGTTATCGACAACCATCATATCTTTCTAAATGCGGGCATGGTCTTGAAAACAAATTCGGCCAGTATGCTGCAATCCATCGTCGCGCATGAAGCAGCCCATATTGCGAATGGTCATATTGCACGACGAGCAAAGAATATCAAAACGGCCCGCAGCGCCGCGGGTTTTGGCATGGCGTTGGGCATAGCGGCGGGCGCGGCGGGCGGGAATGTTGCGCTTGGAACCGGTTTGGCCATCGGTTTAAACAGCTCCGCAGAGCGAAATTTTCTAGCCTATAATCGCAGCGAAGAAAGCTCGGCCGATCAATCCGCAATGCAATATATGCGCCGCGCAGGCGTCAGTCTACAGGGGATGGCGGATGTTTTAGAGATCTTTTCTGGTCAGGAAAGCTTATTACCAGCCCGCCAAGACACCTATCTGCGCTCGCACCCGCTCAGCCGCGAACGGCTTCGCCAAGCGCGCTCAAATGCTGCAACGCAATCCTCCAGCAAACCTGATTTATCCGCAGAATATTGGCACGCAAGAGCCAAAGCCAAATTGGCGGCGTTTTTGAGGCCACCCTCCACGATTTTGGCGCGCGATCAACGAAAACTTCCCAAGGATCTCAAGGCGATAAGCAAGGCGATTGCGCTGTCGCGGCAGGGCAAATTATCAAATGCACTTGACCAGTTGAGGATTGCGCAGAGTGTAAGGCCGAAAGACCCCTATTATCAGGATCTCTACGCAGAGCTTTTAATGCGAAATCAAAAGTTTTCAGCCGCTGTAACAGCCTATGAAAAAGCGGTGGCAATGGCCCCGAAGGATTCGTTGATTTTGGCAGGTTATGGACGCGCCTTGCTGGCCAATAACCAAATATCAGCGGCGTTAAAGACGCTCGAAAACGCTCGCTCTCGCGACTTTAGAAGCACCAAATTATTGCGCGATTTGGCGGTTGCCTATGCGCGATCAGACAAACCAGAAATGGCGGCCTTGGTGACTGCAGAACGCTTTGCGTTGCAGGGGCGGTTAAAAGATGCAAACATTCACGCTAAGCGTGCTGTTTTGGGTTTGCCAACCGGCTCTCCTGCATGGCAAAAAGCGCAAGACATACTTAGTATCACCACTAAGTAGTCAGATCACAAGGATTTATAATGCTCGTAAAAGTTTTAAGAATATGTGTCACTCTCTGGGCTCTTTTTGCTGCCTCGATCGCGTCTGCTGCGGATCTGTCTGATCTGTCTGAAGCAGAGCGGAAAGCGTTTGGTGAAGAAGTGAAACGCTATTTAATGGAAAACCCAGAAGTGATTTTTGAAGCGGTAGATGCATTCAAAGCCCAACAAGCGGCCAGCGAAGTCCAAAACGATTTTGCATTGGTGCAACAATATAGCGCGGCTTTGTTTGACGATGGCTTTTCTTATCAAGGTGGAAATTTAGAAGGCGATATCACCTTGGTCGAATTCATCGATTATCGCTGCGGTTATTGCAAGAAAGCCTTTCAAGATGTCAGCCAGCTTCTTAAAGCCGATGGAAATATCCGATTGATCCTGAAAGAGTTGCCGATTTTAGGCGAAGCCTCGGTTGCTGCCGCGCGATATGCGGTTGCTGTGAAACAGCTTTACGGCGCCGATGCATATAAACGGGTGCATGACGCATTGTTCGGTTTACGGGGCCAACCAACCCCTGCCGCGCTCAATAAAATATCCCGCAAGCTTGATTTGGATGCAGATAAGATTTTGGAGCACATGGCGTCTAATGACGTCGCAGAAGAACTTTCAAAAACCGCGGCATTGGCGCAAAGAATGAAAATCAGCGGCACTCCAACTTTCGTGATGCAAGATGAAATGTTGCGCGGGTACCTGCCCTTGGAATCGATGCAAGCGATGCTGCGAGACAAAAGGGGCTAAGCGGCGCCTTCGCTTTTAATAATCGCTTAACGGCTTCAAAAAACAAAGCAGCGCCGCCGCTGTATCTTTTGGATGGATGTCTGGAAAAAAATGCCCGCCGGCAATCGTGCTGCATTCAAACCGCTTCAGCCTTGCGCGCCAGGTTTCTGGCAGGTCAAAGGCTTTATCCATTGCGCCACCCGCGCCCCACATCACCAAGGCGGGCAGATCAAGTTGGCGGGATAAATCGCGCTGATCCAGATCAAAATCATAATCCAGCGCGGCGCGGTAATCATTGCACATCGCTTCAATCGTTGCGGGATCCCTCCAAGTTTTGCGATAGGCGTCGAGCGCGCGTTGATCGAATTGCTCTAATGTGCTGCCGCCCCAGCCAAGCAAGCAGCTTTCAAAGTAATAATCGGCATCGGCGGCGATCAAAGTCTCGGGAAACGGGCTGGGTTGCGCCAAAAAAAACCAATGATAATACGCCCGCGCAACCTCTGACTTTAGCGCATCCAACAAAAAATAGGTGGGCGTAATATCCATAACCGTTAACGACTTAATGCGATCGGTGGCATCTAGGGCCATCCGATGTGCGGTGCGCGCGCCTCGGTCATGCCCAATCAAATGGAAGCGGTCAAACCCTAAGGATGTCATAAGCCCCAATTGATCCCGGCCCATTTTTCGAAAGCTGTATTCGGCAACGCCTTTTGGCTTGGACGAGCCCCCATAGCCCCGTAAATCAGCGCAAATCACATGAAAATGTTCGGCTAAAATCGGCGCAATTCGGCTCCACATAAACCGATTTTGCGGAAACCCATGCAGCAAAAGAAGTGGCGCTTTCCCCTTGCTTTCTTCACGCTCGGAATAGGCAATTTTTACTCCGTTCAAATCGCAGATTTTATGCTGAAACCCGTCCAACATCATTTTTTTGCCATTTGTTGAGATCGCTTATCAACCGAGAGCGCCTCTAAAATCCGCGCCCAACTGCGAATACCTTTGTGAAAGCTTTGCAAATCATATTTTTCATTTGGAGAGTGAATTTGATCATTGTCTTTTGCAAAACCAATCAGCATGGGGCTGACGCCTATAATATCTTGAAAATGGCCGGCAACCGGTATCGATCCTCCGCAGCCGGTAAAGGCCGCCTCTTGCTCCCATTCGGCGCTCAGCGCGGCGCGGGCGATTTCAAATTGCGGCGCCTCACTTGGCATAACAACCGCGGGAGATGCTCCAAAGGAATTAAATTCAACCGTACAATCAGCCGGCAAATAGGACGAGACATGCGCATGCAAAGCTGCACGGATTTTTTCCGGATCCTGCCCCTCGACCAAACGGCAACTGATTTTAGCAGAGGCTTGGCTTGGCAGAACCGTTTTGAACCCCTCGCCTGTGTAGCCGCCGCAGATCCCGTTGATTTCACAAGTCGGGCGCGCCCAAATATGTTCAAGCGGGCTGTAAGCTGTTTCGCCTGCCGGCAGCCGCAAGCCGACCTCGCCAAGAAAGCTGTGATGCGAAAAGTTGAGGCTCTGCCACTGCGCTGACAAATGGGGCGGTATATCGCGCACCCCATCGTAAAATCTCGGCAGCTGCACGCGGCCAGTTTCATCATGCAAGCTGGCTAAAATTTGGCTGAGCACATGAAGTGGATTGCGCGCCATCCCGCCATAAAGACCGGAGTGCAAATCGCGGTTGGCAGCGCGCAGCACCACGTCTTCACTAACCATACCGCGCAACATCGTAACGATTGCCGGAACCCGATCATCAAATAAACCCGAATCGCAAATTAGAACCACGTCAGCCTTCAGCGCCTCTTTATGCGTTTCCATAAAAGGAACCAAACTTGGAGATCCGCTTTCCTCTTCGCCTTCAAAGAAAAAACTTATTTTACACGGCATTTGCCCATGTTCGTTTTTCCACGCGCGGCAGGCTTCGACAAAGGTCATCAATTGGCCCTTATCGTCTGAACTCCCCCTGCCTCGAATGACCTGTCCATGCGCTGTCTGTTCGACGGCTGGTTCAAATGGATCGTGATGCCATAATTCGAGCGGGTCGGCGGGCTGCACATCATAATGGCCATAAAACAAAATATGCGGCGCGTCCGGATTTGAAGATCCCGTAAAACTGCCCATAACCATTGGCTTTCCCGGCGTTTGATGTTTTTGCGCTTCTGCCCCTATGGCGCGCAATTGATCCACAAGCCAATCAGCGGCAGTATCACAGGCCTTATCAAAGGCGGAATCTGTCGAAATAGAAGGGATCCGTAACAATTCCAACAACCGCTTCGTTGCATTTTCAAGATCTGCGTCAATCCGCGCAAGAACTGGGGCTAGCGACATTTTCAAACCACCCTATGTGTGAGCATGAGTGTTCAGCCTACCATGTGTTCCTGCGCTGTCCAGTCACCCTTGACTTTAGGTGCATTCATGCCGATGAGGTTTATAGAGTAGTGTTTGGAAAAGCGCTTGGTGCTTTTGGTAAAAGATGGAAGGCCGTAGATTGACTTATAATGATTTCTTAGATCAATCTTTAAATCGTTTGCATGATGAGGGGCGGTACCGCACGTTTATTGATATCGTGCGCGAAAAAGGCAATTTTCCCCACGCGACATGGCATCGCCCCGATGGAACTAATACGCCTGTAACGGTCTGGTGTGGCAATGATTATCTGGGAATGGGGCAGCATCCGACTGTTTTAAGTGCGATGCATGAAGCGTTAGACGCCACTGGTGCAGGATCTGGCGGTACGCGGAATATTTCTGGGACAACCGTGTATCATAAGAGGCTTGAGGATGAGCTTGCCAACCTGCATGGTACAGAAAGCACTCTGCTTTTTACCAGCGCCTATATTGCCAATGATGCAACCCTGTCCACTTTGCCAAAGCTTTTTCCGGATTTAATCATTTATTCGGATGCGCTCAATCACGCCTCGATGATCGAAGGCATTCGTCGAAATGGCGGAAGTAAACGCATTTTTCGCCATAATGACCTTGGCCATTTGCGCGAATTGCTGGAAGCCGATGATCCGAAGGTACCCAAACTCATCGCGTTTGAGTCAATCTATTCGATGGATGGGGATTTTGCGCCCATTGCTGAAATTTGCGATCTAGCAGATGAGTTCAACGCCCTGACCTATCTTGATGAGGTGCATGCGGTGGGTATGTATGGTGCACGTGGTGCTGGCGTGGCCGAACGTGATCGGTTGATGCATCGCATCGATATCATCAACGGCACCCTTGCAAAGGCCTTCGGGGTGATGGGCGGATATATTGCTGCTAGCGTAAAACTGTGTGACGCGATCCGCTCATACGCGCCCGGGTTTATTTTCACGACCTCGCTGCCTCCAGCGGTCGCAGCGGGGGCCGCAGCCTCTGTCGCGCATTTAAAATCCGACAAAGATTTGCGCGCGAAACATCAAACGCAATCTAAGATTTTAAAGTACCGTTTAAAGGGGATCGGGTTGCCAATTATCGACCATGGCTCTCATATCGTTCCCGTGATTGTCGGCAACCCGGTTCATACGCAAAAACTATCTGACATGTTGCTTCAAGATTTTGGTATTTATGTGCAACCTATCAATTTCCCAACGGTGCCGCGTGGAACCGAGAGGTTGCGTTTCACGCCATCCCCTGTTCACGGGCCGGCGGAAATTGACGCATTGGTCAGGGCAATGGATACGCTCTGGGCGCATTGCGCGCTGAATCGTGCCGAAAACTCGGCGTAAAGTAACCCTAAAGTGTAATTCTTACTCAATTATGCTATCAGATCACGAGTTATATGGATAAGAACGATTCGGTCTCGAGTATTGGGAGCTGGAGCGCTGAGGCGAAAGAGCAAAAAAAACAAAGCGGCACCCGAGCTTGAGGGTGCACAAACGGCAAGTCCGAAAGGGTTTGACGATTTCGAGCTGCGGCTTGGTGACACCATGCGCGGCGAACGCGCGACCATTGGCAAATCGTTGCTTGATGTACAACGCGACCTTAAGATCAAAGCATCCTACATATCTGCGATTGAAAACTGTGACCCCGGCGCATTTGACACGCCAGGTTTTGTTGCAGGTTATGTACGATCTTACGCAAAATACTTGGGCATGGACAGCGAAGAGGTTCTTCAACAATTTTGTGCAGAAAGCGGCTTTCAAACCGTAAGCGCGCTGGCACAAGGGGCAAGCGCCAAAAAACCGCAATCCTTAGCGCCCCTTTTACCCAAGCAAAACAATTCGGGTTCAACTGATATATTCAAAACATCGCCTTTGGCGATGGAGCCGCCCGATGCCGGGTTCTTTGAAACCTTAGAAATGCGTGCCATTGCCTCTGTGGCTGTTTTGGCATCGCTCATAGGTGTTATCGGATTTGGGGCCTGGTCTTTGTTGCAAGAAGTGCAGCAAGTGAAACTGACACCAGCGGAAAACACGCCGATCGTTTTATCGGATTTAGATCCATTGGGTTCGGTGCAGTTTCCACAAACTGAGCCTACAGAAAACGCTTTAGACCAACGCCTAAACATTGAGAAGCTTGATCGACTTTATCGCCCACAGGCGCTCGATTTTCCCATACTTACAGCCCGGGATGCTCCTATATCATCCTTAAATCCGTCAGATTTCGGCAATTTTATTCCTAAACCAGACCCCGCCGCGGATCCCGGCGTCGAGATACTGGCAGATGTTGAGAAAAACCTGCCAAGCGAAGAAGAGCTGCTTGCTCAAATCGCTACGCCGCAAGTGCTCGAAACCGCTCCGCCGACGCTGGCGCTATTTGCTATTAGAGATGCTTGGGTGCGGGTGACAGCGCCTGATGGAAGCCGAATTTTTGAGAACACGATGAAAGCGGGCGAAGAATTTATCCTGCCGCAAACTGAAATGGCCCCTATGTTGCGGGCGGGTATGTCGGGCTCAGTTTATTTTGCCGTTGAGGGAAAATTATATGGCCCGGCCGGCACTGGAGGCAAAGTGGTCAAAAACGTCGAGTTGTCAGCCAGGTCTTTGATGGCCAATTATCAACCAGCCAATTTGGATCTTGATCCGGTCTTAGAACGGGTTGTAGCAGAAGCGACAGTGTCAAGCTTTACAACCGACAGAATGTCAGAGTAAGTTGACAGTAATGGCTTTTTCTTGAGGCCTTTTTTTAATAACCACTGAGACCAGATATGTCCTTGAATTCCGTACGCCCTTGGCGAAATATTTACCGCCGAAAATCGCGAAAAATTCATGTTGGTAATATCGCGGTTGGCGGAGACGCGCCGATTTCGGTTCAAACGATGACCAACACCCTAACAACTGATGTAAAAGCCACCTTAGCGCAAATAACCGCAGCAGCAGATGCAGGAGCTGACATTGTGCGTGTTTCGGTGCCCGACCAGGACAGCAGCAAGGCCTTCAGGGAAATTGCCAAGGAAAGTCCGGTTCCCTTGGTTGCAGATATCCACTTTCATTATAAACGGGGTATTGAGGCGGCGGAGGCAGGCGCGGCGTGTTTGCGTATCAATCCAGGCAATATCGGCGCACCAGATCGCGTTAAAGAAGTCATAAAAGCGGCCAAAGACAATAATTGTTCCATTCGTATTGGCGTTAATGCCGGATCACTTGAAAAACATTTGTTAGAAAAATACGGCGAACCCTGCCCAGATGCCATGCTTGAAAGTGGTTTGGATCACATCAAAATCTTACAGGATAATGATTTTCATGAGTTTAAGATCAGCTGTAAAGCCTCAGATGTTTTTATGGCAGCCGCTGCCTATCAAGCTCTGGCGGAAGCTACGGACGCCCCTATCCATTTGGGGATTACCGAAGCCGGCGGATTGACCAGCGGAACGATTAAGTCTGCGATCGGCTTGGGCAATTTATTGTGGATGGGAATCGGCGATACGATCCGCGTCTCGCTTTCTGCTGATCCGGTTGAGGAAGTCAAAGTCGGATATGAAATTCTGAAATCATTGGGATTGCGCCATCGCGGCGTAAATATCATTTCTTGCCCTAGCTGCGCGCGGCAAGGGTTTGATGTAATCAAAACTGTTGAAGTCTTGGAAAATCGGCTTGAACATATCAAAACACCGATGAGCCTATCGATCATTGGTTGTGTTGTTAATGGTCCCGGCGAAGCTTTGATGACTGATGTTGGGTTTACCGGCGGCGGCGCGGGCAGCGGCATGGTCTATTGGGCCGGAAAGCAAGACCACAAAATCGGCAATGAAAATATGGTGGATCACATTGTTGAGCTTGTTGAAAAACGCGCGGCTGAAATCGAGGCGGACGAAAAACTTATATCTGCGGCCGAGTGACTAACCCTCTTCCTGGGGCGGGCGAACCTGACCGCCAACGCAGACAGCTTTTCAAATTTTCGCCTTTACGAAACAGAAATGGCGCGGTTGACGGGGCTCGAACCCGCGACCCCCGGCGTGACAGGCCGGTACTCTAACCAACTGAGCTACAACCGC
>ERZ802830.932-NODE-932-length-28582-cov-16.3387_pt1 | contig 28582 bp, 31 predicted proteins | sample MGYA00345654_ERZ802830 | MGnify/ENA primary metagenome ERZ802830 (study PRJEB30503, sample SAMEA104212375) | marine metagenome | biome: Westerlies Biome; feature: [SRF] surface water layer (ENVO:00010504) within the epipelagic zone...; material: water...
CTTTTGAAGCATCCATTACTGTTTCTTTTAAAGATGGGAGAATATTATTAATGAAGTCCTGGTCAATGATCATGCTTAAGTTAAGGTTTTAAGTTTTTTATTCTTAATTCTGTAGCAATAGTTTCATCCGTAGGATAGTCAAAATCATATATAGCAGCTTCCCAACCCCCATACATAGGGTTAGTGATCATAAACCATTTAGTACCCCACATATCTTTGTACTTTAAAGCTAGTAATTTTCTTTCGTTTGGTTCCAAAGCTGTTTCAGCTCTTGGTAAAAAATCATTTAATTGATCCCCAACAATCATGATAATCCTATAATCATTTGCTATGAGACTTCTTCTTTTGGTTTTATCTGAACCCCACCCTGATTCTCCCTTCATCATCAAAACATCTCTATCAGAGTCTAAAGGCAAGCCTAATTCAAGCATATTTTTTCGCGTTGCTTCTTCAAGCTCTGCAACTCTATTAGTTACATAAAATATTTTTACTCCCTTTGATTGAGCCTCTAATAAAAAGTCCTTAACCCCTGCGACTGCCGGAGCTTCACCTTCATTTCCCCAGTCTATCCATCCATTGGGGTATGACAGACCAGTTAGAATAGTTCTAGCTTGAAATGCTGAGTTATCTAAAACAGTCTCATCGATATCTAAAATGATAGCAGGCGGTTTGTCTGCATAATTATCTTTTTGTTCAACAGCAGCAATCCACTCTTTATTATTAATGGCTTGTTCTAATTGAGAAGTAGCTGATGTGAAAGTTTGAATGTTATTTGCTACAAATTCGGTAGAAGTTTGAGTATATAAAACTCCCAATAATGATTGTTTTTGAAACTCATTATTATTTGAATCAATACTGCATCCGCTTAGTATTGTTAATAGAAAAACTAAATATAATGACTGACGTGCTTTCATGAGTTAGTCAGATTATAATGCTTTTAAAACATTTAAAGTAAAAATATGAACTTAGAACTTGTAGAAAATTTAAAGCAAATTGAGAACGGCTTGGTAAAGCTTAGTAAAGATAGGAAGGTTGTATTGCCGCATCATAAGACATTTGAATTAGTTGAACAGATGCGAGAATCAGTTAAAAAATCATTGGAGATTTTAAACAATGAGTAAATATAAATGTTTTGAACTTAAAGTTGATAATAATGTTGCTAATTTGGTCTTATCTCGTCCCAATGAACTAAATACAATGACAAGAGATTTTTGGGTTGAGCTTCCTGAAGTACTAGATGAAATTAATAGAAATTCTGAAATAAGGGCGGTTATTTTATCTTCTTCTGGTAAACACTTTTGTGCTGGCATGGACTTAAATGCATTTTCAAATGGAGTTGAAAATATCCCTGATGATAAGAAACCAGATCATGCAAGAGTTGGGGAGGCTTTGTACAGAGTTGCAAAAGAATTACAAGGATACATTAGCACTTTAGAAAAAATCCGAGCGCCTGTTATTGCTGCTGTACAAGGTGGCTGTGTTGGGGGTGCTTTAGATTTAATAACAGCTTGCGATATCCGATTAGCTTCTAAAGAAGCTTTCTTTTGCATACAAGAAGTTAATATAGGTATGGCAGCAGATGTAGGCACATTACAAAGATTGCCTAGACTTATTCCAGATTCAAAAATGCGAGAATTGGCTTATACGGGTAGAAAAATGCTTGCTGATGAAGCAAAAGAATCTGGATTAGTAAGTAGTGTTTTTGAATCTCAAGAAGATATGCTTAAAGCAGCTAATGAACTAGCTCTTGATATTGCAACTAAATCACCTGTTGCAATTTATGGTCTTAAAGCGTTAATGAACTATTCAAGGGATCATTCTATCGATGATAGTTTAGACTTTAATGCTTTATGGAGTGGTGCTATGTTGAGTCAAAAGGATATGGCTGAAGCTATGACTGCCCAAATGGAAAAACGAGATGCCGCTTTTAATAAAATGGTAGACGTTAAGAAATTTAACGAAAAGTAGTTAAGATTTTCTTAAGAAAACTGGATTTTCCGCAGTTGATTCAGCCTTAGAATATTTATAACCATCTAAATCAAAATTTATTAGGTCTTTTGTGTTCTTAACCCTATTTTGGATAATCCATCTTGCCATCAACCCTCTGGCTTTCTTTGCATAAAAACTAATAATTTTATATTTACCATTTTTATAATCTTTGAATACTGGGGAAATAACTTCTGCATCATTTTCTATGTCGCCAAGTGCTTTAAAGTATTCTACTGAAGCTAAATTTATAATTACTTTAGAATCTTTAAGAATTCCATCTCTAATATTGTTGCCCCAAAATTCGTACAGATTACTAGTATTACTAACTTTTAACTTAGTGCCCATCTCAAGCCGATATGGATTAATAACATCTAATGGTTTTAAGGATCCATAAAGACCAGACAAAATACGTAAATGTTTTTGAGCAAAATTCATATCCCCTTTAGTAAAATCTTCAGCATTCAAGCCTTGGTAAACGTCACCCTTAAAAACTAAAAGTGCAGGCTTTGCGGTATTACTTTCTTTTTTGGATGCTTTCCAGTTTTGATATCTATCAAAATTAAGTGTAGCTAATTTATCACTTAACCCCATTAAAGATGCTATATCTTTTGGTTCTTTTGTTTTTAAAGTTTTTATTAACTTACTTGATTGATTCAAAAATTGAGGCACTGTATATTTCTCATTTGCTGGAATTGAGTAATCTAGTGTTTTTGCAGGTGAAAGAACTATAATCATGTAAACAATTCTAACGAAATCTTGAAGAGACTTCTAATGAAAATTATAGAAAAGTATATAAATCTAATAGGTAAATGTATTTCTTACCTAATTCCAGTGATAACTATGCTTATGATTGTAATAATTGTAAGTCGTTATTTTTTTGGAACAGGAAGAACTGACCTTCAAGAGTTGGTTATGTATTTTCATTCACTTATCTTTTTAGGTTGTGCTGGATACGTCTTTAATCAAGATGAGCATGTTCGAGTAGATATCTTTTATCGTGATGCTGCAGATAAATATAAAGATATTATAAATCTAGTATGTGGAATAATTTTCTTATTGCCAGTCTGTGTGATAATTACTATCTATAGTTTTGATCTGATAAATATGTCTTGGGACATTAAAGAGACCTCAACTGAACCTGGCGGACTTAAGTATGTATATATTCAGAAAACGTTTATATATCTGTTTCCCTTAACTCTTATAGGCGCTTTTTTATATAAAGCTTCCCGAATCTTATGGAAATAATTCCTTTATTATTATTGGTGCTTATATGCTGCGCTTTATTGCTAGGCTATCCAGTTGCAATGACTCTTGCAGGAGTTTCAATTCTTTTTGCATTGATTTGTATACCTGTTGGAATATTTGATCCAAATATATTTAAAAGTATTCCTCTTAGGATTTTCGGCATTATGAATAATGTTACCTTGCTTGCCGTACCATTATTTATATTTATGGGCACCATTCTAGAAAGGTCTGGCATAGCTGCAAGAATGTTAAAGAATATGGCATCAGCTTTTAAAAATATAAAAGGTGGCTTAAGTATTTCAATTATTGTGGTTGGAGCTCTTCTTGCAGCAAGTACAGGAATAGTTGGTGCAACAGTTGTAACTATGGGACTTATGTCACTGCCAGCATTAATTCAACAAGGTTATAAGAAAGATTTTTCTGCAGGTTTAATTGCAGCTACAGGAACTTTAGGACAAATAATTCCGCCCTCTATTGCATTGGTGCTTCTGGGAGATGTAATGTCCAATGCCTATCAAAGGGCTCAGAACAATATGGGGATCTTTTCACAAAAAACTGTGACTGTGGGAGATCTTTTTGTTGGAGCAATTGTTCCAGGATTGCTTATCTGTGGTTCTTATTTGATCTATACCATTTATCAAAATAGCAAAAACTCAAATATACAGTTCCTTCCTAATTCTGAACTACCAAAAAGTGTTGAAATAGTAAAAACACTAGCCCTTCCCTTGATACTTATCTTTTTGGTACTTGGTTCTATTATTGTTGGAATAGCTACCCCCACTGAGGCTGCCGCAATTGGAGCTTCAGGTGCAATGATTATTGCTCTAATAAATGGAAAGCTCACCTTAAGTTTCTTAAAAGAAACTAGCGAAAAAACTGCAATTGTCTCTACAATGATTTTTACTATTTTAATAGGTGCTTCAATTTTCTCTTTAATTTTTAGAGGTGTGGGTGGGGATGATTTGATAGAGCTTATATTTAGTTCTATTCCTGGTGGTCCTTATACAGCTCTAATATTTGTTCTGGTACTAGTCTTCTTGCTTGGCTTTATTTTAGACTTTATTGAAATTTGCTACGTAATTGTTCCTCTTGTAGCCCCGCCATTATTAATGATGGGTTTTGATCCAGTATGGCTTGCAATACTTTTAGCTATCAACTTACAAACATCTTTTTTGACTCCACCTTTTGGATTTTCTTTGTTTTATCTTAGAGGAGTTGCGGATACTAGCATTAAGACCCTTGAAATATATAAAGGCGTTATACCATTTATTCTCATTCAACTATTTATACTTATAATGGTTTTAATATTTCCAATTATTGTCTTATGAAAAATTTAGGTCTTCTTATTATCTGCATACTAATCACTGCATGTGGTAAAGATGTAATTAATGAAAAATCTTCATTCAATATTTTTGAAAAACAAAGCATAAAATTTAAAGCATCCTCTGAAGATACTGATAATCAAATTATTACATTGGGCTCTGGAAGATTAGTTTTAAAGAAAGTTAGATTACCCTTAGAAAATGATTACCTGAATGCTAATGCAAAGATAACACTTGTTTCAACTGGTGATCCTTGGGATAAATCAGGATCTTTTTTTATGATCCCTGCTCAATCAGATTACTTAATGCAAGACTTAGCAGATGATGATGCTGAATTTCCTGGCATAAAAAAATTCACAAATCATAAAAAAGCATTCTATCCGCCTTTGGAACTTTTAAGATTCATAACACCGTTTGGAGTTGGTTATTTTAATACTCAAGAATGTTGTGAAAAATTAAAGCCTGTTTATATTGCAAGATGGGAGGATGACATAAGTTGGAATGAAGATATATCTCATTTATTACCTCTACTAAAAGATGAAATCTTCTTTGGAGTTTTTATAGATACTTGGTCTGATAAAGGTTGGGAAATAGAGGTATCTATAGAATTTTCTGAGCCCGGTTATTATAAAAAACCTAAAAGTCAGAATATTGTTTCATTGATTAACACAACGCCATTTGCACCTGGGCAAAACGGTTATGATCAATTTGATGCAAAGCCTTTAACAGCCTCATTTGAATTGGAAGAAGATGCTGATGAAGTAATGCTTTACTATCTTACAACTGGCCATGGAGGGCATGGTACTGGAGATGAATTTGTTAAAAAAACCAATGTCATAAGTTTGAACAATCAAGTTATTAAAGAATTTATTCCATGGAGAGATGATTGCGCTTCATACAGGAGATTTAATCCAAGCTCTGGTGTTTGGACCGAAACTACTAAATGGAAAGGTGAAGAAATAGAGGAGCGAATCGCATCTTCAGATTATTCTAGGTCTGGCTGGTGTCCTGGAAGTAAAGTCACTCCTAAAAAGATTAGTTTAGGCAAGCTCCCTAAAGGAAGGCATGAGGTAACTGTTTATATTCCAAATGCACAAAAAACTACTGAGACAGAATTCAACTTTTGGAATGTTGCAGCTTATATAGTGTATTGAGCTCCAAAAATAGCTACAAATTAATCTAAACTTAATATAAATCTAAAGGGTTTGATCCGAATCTATTTTCTCCTTCATCTCCTTTCTTACAATACCAATACAACAGAGGAAGTACGCCAATAATTGTAAATATAATTAAGTACCACCATCCTGATTTATTTGTATCGTGAAGTCTTCTTACAACCAAAGCTAAGGATGCTATTGTCAAAAATAACGAAAATATCACTATCAATAGTAGTACTATTATTGCAACTATTGATGGTGATAAGCCCAAAAAGAGTGTAAGAATGTTTGTAAAAATACTTGTCAAAATAACGAAGAAAGTAGCCCACCAATATTCAGACCTAGAGCTTCTTCCATTAAAATCTTTCCATCTCGCAAAAAAACTACTAACAGCTTGTGAAAAATTCATTGTTTCCTTAAGTTATGTGAATGTAGATTGAATACTAACAGTAATATGTGTTTTTTTAAACTACATTAGGTAGCTAATGTTATCTAATAAATAACCTTTTACTAACTAACTTCTTTAATGAAGTCAGCTGTTTGTTTAATGCCGCCGATTGGGAAGAAGTGAACCTGCTCAATATTTAATTCTGGATCTTGTTTCTTGTGTTCTGCCAAGCCTTTTAATATTTCAGTGGGTTTATAGGGTAACAAGAGCTTGGTGATATCTTTAGCTCTTTTTGTAAGTACCTTCATTGAAGGACCTATTCCACATTCAATAGAAAATCTAAGAAGAGTTTGGAGTTTTGCAGGTCCTGCAATACCTATATGAATAGGTATATCGATGCCATTATTCTTAATATTAGTTGCCCATTGAGACACAGCATCAGCATCAAAACAAAATTGAGTCGCGATTGCCATTTGGGCATCAGTTCTTTTAGAAAATTCTTGTTTCCATGATAAAGCACTAGAAACATTTTTACTTCCACCATCGGGATCAATATCTTTGCTACCTTCTGGATGGCCTGCAACATGCAATCTTTTAAAGCCTGCTTGGTCAAATAATCCTGTTTCAATTAGTTGCATAGAAGAATCAAACTCACCCAATACATCAGAAGATCCTCCTGCTAGCAAAAGCGCTTGATCTACATTAGCTTCATTTTTATACATAGATATCCATTCAGCTAACATAGCTTTATTCTTAATAATTCTAGCTGGGATATGCGGCATTACACTGAAACCTTCTTCATTAATCCTCTTTGCAGTAGCTACCATTGTTTTAATGTCTTCTTTTTCTGAAAGATGAGCAATGTAAACCCTTGTGCCATTTGGAAGTATTTCTGCAAAACTTTCAACTTTTGCGGCTGAATTAGGAACAACTTCTATTGAAAAACCTTCGATAAAATTTTTAACCAAAGCATCGGTCATTTTATTAAACTGCCTTGCCTAAACCGGCATTATTCTTATCTAATACTCTTTCAGCTCTATAACTAGATCTTACCATTGGGCCAGAAACGACTTCTAGAAAACCTTTTTCTATTCCAATTTCTCTATAGCGATCGAATTCTTCCGGCGTTACCCACCTTTTAACAGGAAGATGATTTAATGTTGGTCTTAAATACTGACCAAGGGTTAGAATATCTACATTATTTTCAATAAGATCATCCATTGTTTTTTCTATTTCATCATCTGTCTCACCTAGGCCAAGTATTAAACTAGTTTTTGTTAAAACAGAAGGATTGATTTTTTTTGATTCAGCTAAAACATTAAGAGTTTGTTGATAGCCTGCCCTGATATCTCTTACTGGATGCGTCAAGCGCTCAACTGTTTCCATATTTTGGGCAAATACTTCTATTCCAGAATTAACAATAGTTTCAATTGATGAAAATATACCTTTAAAATCAGGTGTTAAAGCCTCGACAGCTGTATTTGGATTCCTTGCCTTAATTGCCTTAACTGTATCAGCATAATGCTTGGCTCCACCATCTTCTAGATCATCTCTATTAACTGAGGTAAGAACTACATATTTTAAACCCATTACTGAGACTGCTTTGGCAGTGTTTTGAGGTTCATCATGATCAAGCCAACCTTTTGGATTGCCTGTATCTACCGAACAAAATTTACATGCCCTAGTGCATACTGAGCCCATTAACATAAATGTAGCTGTTCCATTTGACCAGCATTCTGAAATATTTGGACACATGCTTTCTTCACAAACAGTATTCAGACGCTTCTCTACAACTTGTTCTTTAACTTTATTATATCGAGGATCAAATGTAGCTTTAACTCTTATCCAGTCTGGTTTTCTTGTATTTGGAATATGCGAGAACTCATTAGCTTTCTGGCCATTCTTAACAGCCTTAATACCATCTCGATTTACAATTTTTACTGTTGGAATAAGTTCCATGATTACAATTTTTTACCTAGCATCTCTATTGCTAATGATTCAACACTTTTGATGTCTATGATATCAATAAAATCTTTCATTTGCGTCACTTTTAAACCCTCATAGCCACATGGATTTATTTGATTAAAGGGCTCTGTATCCATATCCACATTCAAACTTATCCCATGATAGGTTTTTCCTCGAGATATTCTAAGGCCTATGGAAGCAATTTTCTTTTCATCTACATAGACACCTGGAGCACCACCAATAATGTTAGTTTCAATATCATAATGTCTTAATAGGTCTTGAATAAAATTCTCTAAATTATTGACTAAAGCTTTTGGCCCCCATCCTAGTCTTTTTATATCTAATAGAAAATATAAAACTAGCTGGCCTGGACCATGATAAGTAACTTCTCCTCCTCTATCGCTTTGAATAATAGGTATTTCTTTAGCGTCGAGAATATGCTCCTTGCTGGCAGCAGTCCCAAGGGTAAATACTGGAGAGTGTTGGAGCAGCCAAACTTGATCTTCAAAACCTTCCTGCGCTATGTGGCTTTTCATAGCAGTGAAAGAGTCTTCGTAGTCAACTAAACCAAGCGACTTAAAAGTTATATTATTTCCCACTAATTATTTCGAGCCTCAATAAAAGCATCCTCAGAAATTGCATGGTAAGCAGAGACTTCTTCATGAAAATTTTTATAGGATTGATAGACTTTATTTATAGTTGGATCATTAGCAGCATTTTCTTCAAGGATCTGATTAGAGATAATTTTGAATTCTTCAATTACATCCTCAGGTAATTTTCTTAAATCTACTCCATGGGTATCTATCAATTCTCTTAAGGCTCTGTTATTTCTTGCAGTATATTCATCCAAAGTATCTTGATTAACTGCTTTTGCTGCTGTTTCGATAATAACTTGTAAGTGTTTTGGAAGAGAGTCCCAAGCATCCTTATTAATTATTAACTCTAACATTGAGCCTGGCTCATGCCAGCCAGGATAATAATAATATTTTGCAGCTTGCTGGAAGCCAAAAGTTAAATCATTGTATGGACCAACCCATTCAGTTGCATCAATTACTCCAGTTTGTAGAGCAGTAAAAAGTTCGCCTGCAGGAAGCGTAACTGGAATACCTCCAGCTCTTTTAAAGACTTCACCACCTACTCCTGGTATGCGCATCTTTAATCCCTTAATATCATCTAATGAATTAATCTCTTTATTAAACCAGCCAAACATTTGTGTTCCTGTATTGCCACCTGGCATAGGATAAAGATTAAATGGTTCGTAAATTTCTCTCCATATTTCTAGGCCGCCGCCTCTATAAACCCACGCATTTATTTCATCAGAGGTAAATCCAAATGGGACACCTGAGAAAAATTGAGCTGCTGGAACCTTTCCCTTCCAAAAATAACTGCCGCTATGGCCCATTTGATGAGAGCCGCTTGAAACTGCATCAAAAACGCCGAATGCAGGAACCTGTTCACCAGCTCCATAAACAGTTATTTTCATTTGGCCGTTGCTCATTTCTTCAACTAATTGCGCTATTTTTTCAGGCGCCATACCTAAGCCTGGATAATTTTTTGGCCATGCAGTAACTAAACGCCAATTGTATGTCTGACTATAAATAGAATCTTCTTCATTGTTCTGAACTATTTCATTTGAACAAGAAGATATAAAGAAGATGCCAAAAATAAATAGGTATTTATGTTTCATTATATTTTCTCAAGTTTAGCAAAAGATAAAACCAACCATTTAGTTCCAGAGCCATCAAAATTTATTTGAACTCTTGCAGCCTCGCCTGTCCCTTCATAATTAAGCACTATGCCCTCTCCAAAAGAAGGGTGCAAGACCTTTTGGCCTAATGCATAACCAATTTCATCCTCAACTTTATATTTTGTTTCTTTGGCAGATGCAAAATCTCGCCTAGTGTAAGCAGTTGTTGTTTGAGCTCGTGGCCTTATTTCATCCATAAACTTTGTAGGGATCTCTTTTATAAACCTTGAAGGAGGATTAAATGTATCTGCGCCATGTAATCTTCTTGACTCCGCATAAGTAATATAAAGCTTTTGCATTGCTCTTGTTATTCCCACATAGCAAAGTCGCCTCTCCTCTTCTAATTGTGAAATGCTGTCCATTGACCTTCCATGCGGAAAGAGGCTCTCTTCTAGACCAGTCATAATTACTAATTTAAACTCTAAGCCTTTAGCTGAATGTAGAGTCATTAATTGAGCAGCATCATCATATTCACTTGCCTGCCTATCTCCAGAATCTAATGAAATCATATCAAGATAATCTTCTGCTATTTCAATATTTTTCTTTGAATCAGCAACACTTTGTTCAAAGTTTTTAGTTGCAGATATTAATTCTTCTAAGTTTTCTGTTCGAGTTTTCCCTTTCTCACCAGGCTCTTTGCCATGATAAGCATAGAGTCCAGAGGTCTGAATAATATATTCCATCAATTCAGATAGCGTATTTGTTTCAGCTATCTCACGACAAGTGGTTATAAGTTCAAGATAAGATCTAAGACCGCTGCCACCTCTGCCAGAAATAACTCCTTCATCTAAAAGTTTTGCTGAAGATTTAATGTATGAAATATTAAATTTCTTTGCAGCGCTTCTAATTTTATTTAATGTCTTTTCACCAACACCTCGAGTTGGATTTGAAATTGATCTCTCAAAAGCTGGATTATCAGAATGATTAAAGATAATTTTAAGATAGCTAATAGCATTTTTAATTTCTAATCTTTCATAAAATCTTTGTCCGCCATAAATTCTATATGGAATAGAGGATCTCAGCAGAGCCTCTTCTAGTGCTCGAGATTGTGCATTAGATCGGTATAAAACAGCAGCATCTTCATATAGCTCACCTTTGTTCATCCATTCTTTTAAAATATCTGCTGTAAAGCGAGCTTCATCTTGTTCGTTATACGCCTGATATAAAACAATATTTTCGCCTTCAAGTTGCTCAGTCCAAAGATTTTTGCCTAATCTATCATTATTGTTCTCTATAAGTGCATTGGCTGCTGAGAGGATCACATTAGTAGATCTATAGTTTTGCTCCAACCTAATAGTTTCTGAGCCTTTAAAAGTTTTGGTAAAAGTAGCAACGTTTTCAACTTTTGCGCCTCTCCAACCATAAATTGATTGATCATCATCACCAACAGCAGTTATAGATGCATCTTTTGAGGATATTTCTAATAACCATTTATATTGAATTGAGTTAGTATCTTGAAACTCATCTATCAGAACCGTTTTAAATCTTGTATGAAAATAAGATCTTACAACTTCATTTTTTTTAATTACCTCATAAGATTTTAATAATAATTCACCAAAATCTAGTAAGTTATCTTGAATGCAAACTTCTTCATATTGCTTATAGATATTTTTTATTGTCTCTTTAAAAAAATCTCCGTTATCTTTGACTTTAGATGACCTTAAACCATCATCTTTCCATGCATTAATTTGCCATTGGCTCTGCCTTGAAGGCCAAGCAGCCTCATCTAAATTGAGCTCTTTTGAAATACGCTTAATTATTCTTAACTGATCATCGGAATCCAAAATTGTAAAACCGCTAGCTAAATCTGCTTCTTTATTAAAACGTTTAAGCAATCTATGTGATAGGCCATGAAAAGTTCCACACCACAAATCCATAGCAGGGGATTGAAGCAATTCTTCAATTCTTGATCGCATTTCTGAAGCAGCTTTATTAGTAAAAGTAACTGCCATGATTGAAGATGGGCTCTTCCTTAAAGCTTCAACCTGCCAAGCTACTTTATGAACCAGTACCCTTGTTTTTCCTGAACCAGCACCAGCTAATACCATAAGATGTTGTTTTTCAGATGTTACAGCCTGTCGTTGTTCATCGTTCAAATTGTCTAGTATGTAAGATACATCCATTTAGGTATTCATTTTTTTGCTTAGGAAGGATATTCTAACCCTATGCCAACAAAATTATTGCGTCAGATCAAAAATACTCTCCCTGAATTAAGGAAATCGGAGAAGATTGTTGCTGAATATATACTAAATGATCCTAAATCTGTAATAACTCTTAAAACTGCCGAAGCTTCATCATTAATGGGTATAAGCGAACCTACGCTAATTAGATTTTGCAAAGCAATGGGATTTTCAGGTTATCAAGAAATGAAAATCAATCTATCACAGCAACTTGCTGCTGATGATTATTTTGAAATATATGAAATCTACCCTGATGATTCTATTCACGATTTATGTGAAAAAGTTTTTGATACTGCTGTTAGTGAAATTCTAAATGTTAGATCACAAATTGATCAATCAGTATTAGAGCAAGCAATCCAGACTCTAGCAAAAGCAAGACGAGTAGAGTTTTATGCATTTGGGGGTTCAGCTCCAGTGGCCATGGATGGGCAGCATAAATTCTTTAGATTAAAAATCCCATCTTCATGTATTTCAGATCCTCATATTCAATTTATGTCAGCTAACTCTTTAAATAAAGAAGATGTCGTGGTTGCTATTTCACAATCTGGAACTACTTCAGCTCTTGTAGATAGTGTTAAAACCGTAAGAGAGTCAGGTGTAAAAGTAATTGGCATCATGCCTGGCAATACTCCATTGGCAAATATATGTGATTTATCCTTAACCATTAATGTTGGAAGCAATGATAGATTAACTATGCCGCTTACTTCAAGATTAGCTTATACAGCTGTTATTGATGTTTTAACTATGGGAGTTGCCCAATTAAGACCAGAGGCTCAAGATCATCTCTATAATATAGCTGATAGTCAAAGATCTTTAAAAATTGATAATTAAGGAAGTGTAATGAATAGAGTCTTAAAACATCTAGGATCAAAATACCCGATTGTTCAAGCTCCAATGGGATGGATTGCACGCAGTCAACTTGCTTCAGCTGTCTCAAATGCAGGAGGTTTTGGAATTATTGAGACTTCCTCTGGTGAGGTTGAGAATTGTAAAGAAGAAATTAAAAAAATGGCTGAACTTACTGATAAGCCTTTTGGTATAAATTTACCTTTATTGTTTCTAAGAGATGACAGTATGGTCAATTTTATTGTTGAGCATGGTATTAAATTTGTAACAACCTCTGCTGGTGACCCTGCAAAATATATTGGGATCCTTAAGGATGCTGGCATCACTGTTTATCATGCTGTTCCAAATGTAGCAGGTGCAATGAAAGCTATTGCAGCTGGTGTGGACGGCTTGGTTGTTGAGGGAACTGAGGGCGGAGGCTTTAAAGGTGCTGAAGAAATTGGACTTCTTGTTTTAATCCAAGCAATAAGAAGGCAATCAGATATACCTATTATTGCTGCTGGAGGAATTGTTGATGGTAAAGGCATGGCAGCAGTTTTCGCAGCTGGAGCTGAGGGTATTCAAATGGGTACAAGATTTGTTTCAAGTAAAGAAAGTCCTGTTCATGATAATTTTAAAAATAAGATTATTGATTCTGATGAAGTAGGAACATGGATTTTGAATAAGAAATCAAAACCTTGCATAAGAGCTTTAAAATCAGAAATGACAAGCAAAATTCATGAAGATGGAATCATGGATATGACGGCTTTGGCTAATATTAAGGAGCTTTATTTTGGAGGAGATATGGAAGCAGCTCCAGCATTATCGGGTCAATCAGTAGGTCTTATTGATGCTGTCAAATCAGTAGATACTATAATTAAAGAAACGATTAATGAGTTTAATGAAACATGCTTAAAGCTTTCTAAGGAGAAATTTAATGAGTAAAGAAACAAGAGATTTTTTTAAAACCTATACTGACTTTGTAACTAAGGTTACTAGTGACCCGAGTCTAGATTTAGATTCACTTAAAGAACGTTTTGATGAAATAGAGGCAGACTCTCCAATTAAAACTCCGAGATTGCTTACTGCTGCGCTTGGCCTTGGAAGTGAAACTGGTGAGTTTGTAGAAATCGTTAAAAAGATGTTTTTACAAGGCAAGCCAGCCTCGGAGGATAATATCTTTCATATGAAACGAGAGCTAGGTGACATTATGTGGTACTGGGCTACAGCTTGTGCTTCTCTTGGATTAGATCCTTATGAAGTAATTAGTGAGAACCAGAAAAAATTAGAAGCAAGATATGGCGAAAAGTTTGAAGTTGATCGAAGTGAAATAAGAAAAGACGGTGATTTATAAGCCTTTGATGAAAGATAACAAGAAGAAACCCAAAGAAGATAGTCCATCAGCAGTTGATGACTGTGCTGATGTAACTTCAAAACATGATCGATTTAAAAAGGATTCAGATAAGCCTAGGTTCCCGCCAATAGATTACGAGAAACCCCCACATTTTTAAACTAGACTATATGGTCTTCTCTTTCTTTTTTTGCAGTTCTGGTTATGCCTTCTTTAGAGGTATATTCTCCAGTGATTCCTTTAGAGCCAGCTTTGTCTTTATTTGACATATTTAGCAAAACCACAATTGCAACTAAAGCTGCTATTACTATTATTGTTAATATTAAATTACTCATTCTATAGCCTCTGTTATCCTGTAAAAAAATTCATTTGGTGAAAAAGAGGTGCCTATAAATGCACCTACGCCTCTAGGGGTGGTTGATACCCAATTTGAAAAGGACAGATTATTTGCAACTAGTTTCATTTTCCTTTCATTAGAAATATTAAGGACTGGTTCATAAAGGCTTGATCTAACAACTACAATATTTCTATTAAAATCAATCATAATATATTGGCCATCATACCCAATTGTTGAAGTAATCCAATCTGCATTTGGACAATTGTTATTTTCATCTAATGGGCTTGCGCATAGATTCCAAAATTGAAGTCCGTAACTATTTAGACCTGCAATTGAACTTACATAAGACCCATAACTTAGAACGTCATTTTCCCAGACTCCTCCTAATAGCAGCATATGGCCAAATTTTGCATAATCTCTTGCTGTTGAATCAAGACAACAATAGGCTAGATAATTACCATTAGATTGGCCTGCGTCCACATAGTCTTTCCACCAAATTGCATTTATGCCTATTTTTGAAAATAACTGATAATCTGCATATGTTTGAAGATCTTGTCCTGTTGCTCTAAAAAGAATCTCTCCAAGTACCTGGGTGTCGCAGTTTGAGTATTTAAAGTCTCCTCTGTTATAAATTATAGTATCTGAGTACCAGGGTTGTATGATGCCGCTTTCTGCAAGCTCTCTATTAATACATTTTGTTAACTGATCATCTGAAAAAACTAAATCTCCGCCTGAAGATGAATCTGAAGTATTATTACAATTATCTAATTCACCCAAATCATCATCAAAGCACATAGGATAAAGTCCAGACCTCATATCTAAAATATTTTTTATAGTTATTGATGATCTTTCATCATTTGCCCATTCTTGAATAAAAAGCGATGCTGAGTCATTTATAGATGAAATAAGATTATTTTCTACAGCAATACCAATTAAAAAACTAACAAATGATTTAGCAGATGACCAAGAGGTAACATAACTATCTGAAGTTTTGTTACCAAATAATTCCTCTAATCGAGATGAATCTAGGCTCGTTATATTGCTTAGAGTAGTTTTTTCTCCAGGTAAAATACCCCTGTATCGCTCATAAACTAATTTACCATCTTTAATCACAACAGCTGCCTGTGTATAAGCTCCATCCTGAAATGCATAATCAAAAGCTTGATCAAGTTTTGAGCTAGACATACCAACACTTTCAGGAGTAACCACATCCCATACTAATGGATGAGAAGGGAATTGATTAGGTTCTTCTTGTTGATCAGGGGTAGATGAACTTCCACCTCCTCCACATGAAGCTAAAAAAAATATTACAACTATATAAAAAAAATTTTTATAAGCTTTCATCCTTTAAATCAACATTACTTATGAAGATTTCCTAATGAATTCTTGGGTAGCTTCTTCATATTCTGATTGAATTCTGTCAACAAGCTCTTGGACGGGTGGTGAATCTATTATCCCGCCTATCCCTTGACCAGATCCCCATATATCTTTCCATGCTTTTGCATCAGTATTTCCACCTGAACCAAAATTCATTGAGCTTTTGTCTGCCTCAGGAAGATTGTTAGAATCTAAACCGGCTTTATCTATAGAAGGTTTTAGATAGTTTCCATGAACACCAGTAAATAAAGAAGAGTAAACAATATCATTTGCTGCGCTTTCTTCTAACATTTTTTTATAACCAGGATCAGCATTGGCTTCTTCTGTTGCAATAAATCTAGTACCCATATAAGCAAGATCTGCTCCTAGGGCTAGTGATGATGCAACTGAATAACCATCACCAATAGATCCTGAAAGAATTATAGTTCCATCAAACCATTCTTTAACTTCTCTAACTAAAGCAAATGGAGATAAGGCTCCTGCATGACCACCAGCGCCAGCACAAACTAAAATTAAACCATCAACACCTTGCTCAGCTGCTTTTTTTGCATGCCTAACATTAATTACATCATGAAATACTAAGCCTCCATAACTATGAGCAGCATCTACTAGCTCAGCTGGAGGTCTTAATGAAGTAATGATTATCGGCGCTTCTTGTTTTACACAAGTTTCCATATCAGCCATAAGCCTGTCATTTGATGCATGACATATTTGATTTACAGCAAAAGGCGCAACCTTTTTATCCGGATTAGCTGCCTGAAATTCAGCAAGCTCTGTCTTAATTCTAATAATCCATTCCTCTAGAACATTTTGCGGTCTTGCATTAAGAGCAGGAAAAGAACCAACAATGCCGGCTTTGCATTGAGCTATAACAAGCTCAGGCCCAGAGACTAAAAATAATGGTGATCCTATTACAGGAATAGATAAGTTTTCTTCTAATATTTTTGGTAATGCCATATTTAAATAAGGATTATTTATTAACTGCGCTATTCTAACTCAATCTTATGTATGAATTTGTAATTTTTTCTTTAAAGATTTTATCTCATCAGATTGTTGAACATTTTTAGTTTTAAAAAATAATTCATGATTCTTTTCCAACAATTCTAGATTGTATAAATAATTAACCATCATTCCTTTTGATTGTAAGATGCCTTTTTTTGATAAATCTGCATTTAAATTAATCTTTTCTAAAATAGCTCCATTACCTAAATGAAATCTAGCAACAGGATCATTGGGCAGCTTGTCTTCACGCTCTGATGCCGTTAAATATAAAAGTGCTTCTGCTGTTAAGTTATCATCATCAATGTTTTGATCCTTGGATTTACTTTCAAGCCATCTAACAAAGCCTGGAACTGGAGATAAAGTAACAAACTTTTCTATGCTATCAACCTCTTGTTTTAATTTGTGAGCGACTTGTTTAATTAAAAAGTTTCCAAAAGAAATTCCAGATAGACCATCCTGGCAATTTGAAATAGAGTAAAAAACTGCAGTATTAATATCTTTATAATTAACAATCTCACGGTCAATTTTTATTACTTCATTAATGGACTCTGGCGTCTTATTGCATAGTGCAACCTCAACAAAAATTAATGGCTCATCAGGTATTAATGGATGAAAAAAGGCAAAACACCTTCTATCATCAGGAGCTAATCTAGCACGCAAATCATCCCATGAATTTATCTCATGAACAGCCTCATATTCAATGATCTTTTCAAGGATATTTGCAGGTGTAGACCAATCTATTTTCTCTAAGACCAAAAAAGATGGATTAAACCAGCCTTTAAAAAGACTTAGTAGACTTGAATTAAAAAATGCAATTTCAGGATTGTCTTTTAGTAAGCCTCTGATTCTTTCTCGAAGACGAATTAGCTTTACCGTGCCGTCTTGAGTTGTATTAAGTCTTCTGAAAAGCTCTACCCATAAAGGCTCTGAGGACTTGGTTACTTTTTCTAAATTTGCTTGGTTTTTTTCCTTTGAATAATTAACTGTAGCTTTTGATAATGCGCCTGGATCAATATCATATTTAGCAGATAATGTTTGTAAAAAGGTTATTAGGTCTTGATCATTTAAAGCCTCAATTAAATTAAGAAGGTGCTCAGCATAGACCAATGAAGACACTTCTCCACTAGTAGACATTACAGCATCTAGTGCTTTGTTAATATCTTTGTGCAAAACGCCAAATTCTTCACCACCAAACAAACCCTTCCTAAGAGGGTTTCTCATAATAGAAGAAATTATATTTTGAAAAAAACTCATTATTGTTTAAGCATATGTTCTGTTATTTCCCATAATTTAGAAGCTTCATCAGTATCTATAGCCCAATCTGCTACACCAATATATCTTTTCATGGATTCATCTACCTCTTCTTTTAAAACGGCGACATCACAATTTTCGCAAAAAACACCACCAATGTCATTAAGCTTTGGATTTGTTGCGGCCCATAAAGTTGTAGTTGCGCCTTGTTCTGGTGTCTTAAAATTAGCAGCCGCCATATCTGACAAAGATCCATCCTCTTTCATCCAGCCCAAAGCAACCATCTCTTCATTTTCTAAGTGTCTTTGAAGGGGCGTCATAATTCCGCCAGGGTGAACACTATAACCTCTAACACCAGTGTCTTTCATTAGCCTGTCAAACTCTATAGCTATTAAAGAAGAAGCAGTTTTTGATTGTCCGTAAGCAATCCATTTATCATATGGGGTATTTTCAAAATGAATATCATCCCACAATATGCCTGTAAGAGAATGAGCTGATGAAGAAAGACTTACAAAACGAGATCCTTCACTCTTCGCCATTAATTCCATTAGGCCTTTTGTTAATACAAAATGACCAATTTGATTAACTCCAAATTGTCTTTCCCAGCCATTTCCAACTCTACCCTCAGGGCAAGCCATAACTCCAGCATTATTAATTAATAAATCTAAAGACAAGCCCTCTTTAACATAATCATTGACAAAATTTTGAACACTGCTTACGTCTGCTAAATCCATCTCAACAATATTCTCACTTGCAATAATGCCTTCCAACGCCTTTGAAGCAATGTCACGCCTTCTTGCCGGAACTACAACATTGGCACCACAGTTCTTTAATGCCCTTGTTGTTTCAAGTCCAATTCCAGAATAGCCTCCAGTAACAATTACATTTTTATTATGTAATTCTATTCCCTCTAAGATTTGAGCAGGTTCTGATCTAGCTTTAAAATTAGATCCTACAGGTCTTTGGTTTTCTGAAATCATATTATTTCCCCTAGTTATTTTATTTAAACGGAATGGTTATTTTACTCTTAGTATTATTCTTAAGTTCTGTCTTATCAAAAAAAGTTGGTTTCATCTTCTCTTCTACAAACATCTTGGCCTGATCATCATAATGAGGTGATCTAGCGTCTTGGGTTGCGCTTCCATATTGATGGATGCTCATGCTTTCTTGTTTGCTAGAGGAATCCCAAGCTAATGCTACTACTAAGCCATCTCCTGCAACAGCTTTTAAACTCCCATCATCTTGTGGTCTTCCATAGATCGCTCTTAAAGTATCTGGACCTCCCTGAATAGGCAAAGCCAAGTCTCCTCTAACAAGGAAATTAACTTCTGACCACATTGGATCAATACGACCAAATGCGCTTTCTATTTTCTTAATGCAATCAAGAAATATTTCTTCCGAGTTAGGTGCATCTATCCTATTCATAAAAGATCGCCACTCTTCAGATAAAACGCACACTCCTAATGGTGCTGCTCTATTATCAAAATCTGTTTTCAAATCCCATCCTCTTAAAAGCTCTTGAGCTTTTGATAACTCTTCATCATTAAAATCTTCTTCTAGAACTTCATAAAGGTATTTAATAGATCTGGATTCTCTTGAATAAGCATTATCAAATTTTGCAGCAAGCAAGTCACCTTCACTAAATTTCTTATCATTATCAAATATTTCTATAACCCTATAGGCTCTATTAGTCATTTTTGTTTCAATACCAAGCGTCTTGGAATAGTCACTTCTTTTTAGATTATCTGAAATGGCTGAGGCTCTAAAAGGGTCCTGATTTGCACTAGCAACCCATCCTGATTTGGGATTTACCAACAGAGGTATCTCATCAAAAGGGGTTATTTGATCCCAAATTAAAGAAGACTTGGTTCCATCCACTGGTAATGACCAATCATAATTTTCATTTCTAATAGGCCCAGCAGTATTATGAAGTAACATAATATTATCCTGATTGTCTGCATAAACAGCATTAAATGAGATTATTGCTCTCATCTTCATGGCATCTAACCACTCATCTTTAGTCTTGGCTTTATTCATTCTGAACCATTGATCAGCTTGTCTAATTTCATTCATGCCAGCAAACTTGAGTGCATAAGAGCCTGATTCAGTTTCAAGAACTAATCCATGTTTAGTAAATTTAGCTTCTCTAGTAAAGGTCCAACTAATTGGACCAAATATCTTTACCGGTAATTTGATTTCTTTAATCTTAAAGTCTTCCCAATTCCCATCTAAGAAATATTGATTCTCATTATCTGGATTTAATTTAAGCTTAAATGAATCTGTTAGGTCTGGTTGATTCACAGTCATCCCCCAGCCTAAATTTTCATTAAAACCAACAAAAATAAAAGGTGCTCCAGGAAATAAACCACCCATCATATTCCAACCCTCATCACTTGAAATATGAGCTTCATACCATGCAACAGGGCCCTCTAAAGGTTGATGAGAATTTATTATTAGACGAGTTTTGCCATCTGAAGTTTTGTTTGAATTAAGTGCAAAGGCATTTGAACCTGCTACAAGATTTGCAACTGCTAATGACTCGCCTCCTTTATCTAATTCTGCAGACTCAACTTCTTTAGGCATATTCATCAGCTCTTGAATAGCATTATCAATTTGAGCAAAGAAAATATTTTGTATTGCAAAGCTTGATACGAGATCTATTTTATTTACTGGATAATACTTTTTCGTCTCTCGATCTAAGTTTAAAGATAGCCAATAGTTTAATCCTGCTACAAACCCATCGATAACATCTCTAACTTCTTTAGATAGATCCTCATCATATTTATCTTCAACGAGCTCTCTTATACCTAAAGCTTTAATAAGATAATCTGCGACAGCGCCATCTCTTCCATTTTTTAACCCTGATCCTGCTCTAGCTAAATCTATTGTTGATAAAATATTCTTTATATCGTCATCTGCCTGAGCATAAGCAAGGCCAAAAGCCGCATCAGAATCTCTTACTCCATGGACATGAGGTACTCCGTAAATATCTCTAGTAATTGTTGCACTGTATTGAGGTATTGCTTCGTTTGCTGATAGCGTTATGAAGAATCCAAATATAGAAATAATCGAAAAGATACACTTAGTATTTAGCAACATTATATTTTCCTTAAACTTGAGAAGTTTTAATTATAAACCCTAAGATATATCTATGGGTAAAAGGTCATTAAGCTCCCTTAGTGCATTGTTTGCATCAATGACCTTGATAGTGTGCATTCCAAGAGCTCTTGCTGGCTTTAAGTTAATTCCAAGATCATCTAAAAAAACTACTTCATTAGGTTTTACTTTAGCTTCCTCTAATGCAAGTTGATAAAAGTCAGGATCTGGCTTCCTAACATTCAACTCACTTGAAGCTATAACAAAATCAAATAAACTCATAATTTCATCATTCTTGCCTGCAATGGAAACATTTTCATCACTAATTCCTTCTTCCGATGAAATTATATTATTCGTCAGGCATGCTTGAATGAGTTGACCTTTAATTTTTTTTAAAGCTTCGATCATCTCTGGTCTTAATTGGCCTTGAAGCAGGCTTATTACCTCTATACCAGGAATTGGATAGCCTAGTTCACTACTTTCAGAAAGAAATAATTCATTAAATTCTAAAATATCAATCTCATTTCTTTCAAGTTTTGCCCAGGCATTATTATCAGGATTTGTTGCATTTACTTGCCTTATAAAGTCTTTAGCTAAATTATTTTCTTTCTCATAGATATTAAAAGAATCAAAAGGGCTGGTGGTTATAACTCCACCAAAATCCCAAAAAACTGCTTTTATATCTTGCATTTTTTTCTTATAAGCTAGTCATGCGTTTTATTTTATTTTACTAGTCCCATAGAAACTAATTGCTTTGTAGCCTCTATGGCTGAATCTTCTGCTGATATATATTCCCAATCAAAAAGAGCTTTTGCCTTTGATTTATCGGTGTTAACTTCTTTGCCCAGACTGTTAACAACGCCACCCAGCTCTTTAATAAATAAAGACATTATTCTGACTAAAAGATTTGGCATTTCTCTTGTTGGTGCTTTTTTAAAACCTGCGGTGTTAAGAACCCTGCCCATTTCTACAAAAAACATCTCTTTATCGCTAACAATAATTCTTTCATTATTTGTAGCTGCAGATTTCATTGAAAAAATATGAGCCTTGGCTACATCTCTAACATCAACGAAGCCCATATGGGTTCTAGGACAGGCAGGTATTGAGCCGCCAGCTAGTTTAACTAATAAATCATTTGAAGTACCAATATCACTAGTTAACATTGGTCCAGTTACGGCAACTGGGTTAATTACAGTGAAATCAAATTTATCCTCATCGGAAAGCGTATTTACATAATCCCATGCTGCTTTTTCTGCCAAAGTTTTACTCTTTGCATAAGGGGTAATGCCTGGGCCAGTATTAGACCAATCATTTTCATTAAAGACTTTTTGTTCTTTGTGGCCATAAGCTACAGCTGCAACAGATGAAGTTAATACAACTTTTCTAACTTTATTTGTCTTGCAAGCTTTAAGCACTCTAAGTGTGCCTTCTACTGCTGGCTTTATTAAAACATTTTCATCACTTGGGATTTCTAAAATAAAAGGAGATGCAACATGTAATACATAGTCACACCCTTCGACTGCTTCATCCCAACCTTCATCTTTTAATAAATCTGCCATAACAATTTCAAGATTATTAGAATTTGATGAATTCTTTGCCATTGAATCAAGAATCTCTTGTTTCTTGGATTCAGATCTTACGGTGCTTTTAACTTCATACCCTTGATCAAGAAGTTGTTGAACGCAATGAAGTGCTATAAATCCTGAGCCGCCTGTTACTAAAACTTTTTCCATATGTATCTCTCCTTAAGATGTTAGATATTAATTTTTTAAAATTATATTAATTAGAGTGAACTCTAAGTCAAGCCTAATTATACGCAAAATACAAACTCTATTAGCACTTTTCCTAGATTCTCGTATAATCGTCCCTTTTTAACAATTATCCCCTGAAATGTCAGTAGAAAATCTTCGAAATATAGCAATTATTGCCCATGTCGATCACGGCAAAACTACTTTGGTTGATAAGTTGCTCCAACAATCTGGGACATTAGATAGAAAAAATATGGATTCTGAAAGAATCATGGATTCAAATGACCAAGAAAAAGAAAGAGGTATTACTATTCTTGCAAAAAATACTTCAATTATTTGGGAAAATCATTTAATTAATATTGTTGACACCCCTGGTCATGCTGACTTCGGTGGAGAAGTAGAAAGAGCCCTATCGATGGTTGATTCAGTATTGCTTTTAGTGGATGCTGTTGATGGTCCTATGCCTCAAACTAGATTCGTAACCCAAAAGGCTTTTGAGAAAGGTCTTAAACCAATAGTTGTTATTAATAAAGTGGATAGGGATGATGCTAGGCCTCATTGGGTGCTAGATCAAGTATTTGATCTCTTCGATAGACTTGGTGCAACAGATGAACAGTTAGACTTTCCGGTTATATATGCTTCTGCTATTCAAGGTATAGCTGGTTTAGAACCAGATCAAATGACTGCAGATATGAAGCCATTACTTCAAATGATTTTAGAAAAAGTTCCTGCTCCTAAAGTGAATATTGATGGTCCTCTTCAATTACAAATAAGTGCTCTTGATAGTAATAGTTATGTTGGTGTTATTGGAATTGGGAGAATAAAAAGAGGAATTATTAAACCAAATGATCAAGTTGTTGTTATAGATAGGGAAGGTAAAACAAGAAAAGCAAAAATTCTTCAAGTCATGGGACATGAAGGTCTGGAAAGAGTTGAGGTTACAGAGGCGCAAGCTGGCGCAATTGTATGTATAACTGGAGTAGATAAATTAAATATCTCAGATACTTTATGTCATCCTGATGCTATTGAAGCCTTGCCGGCTCTTTCAGTAGATGAGCCAACGGTTCGAATGACATTTCAAGTAAATGATTCACCTTTTGCGGGGCTTGAAGGTAAATTTGTTACTTCAAGAAATATTAAAGAAAGATTAGAAAAAGAGCTGATTTCTAATGTTGCACTTAGAGTCGAGCAAGGTGATAGTCCAGATAAATTTATTGTTTCTGGTAGAGGTGAGCTTCATCTGTCTGTGTTAATTGAAACAATGCGAAGAGAGGGTTTTGAGCTTGCAATAGCAAAACCACAGGTAATCCAAAAAGAAGTTGATGGTGAGATTCATGAGCCTTATGAAATGATAGTTATTGATATAGAAGAGCAGCATCAAGGCGCTATCATGGAAGAGTTTGGTCCTAGAAAGGCTGAACTAAAAAATCTTGAGCCTGATGGTAAAGGTCGAGTAAAGCTTGAATTTATGGCCCCATCTAGGGGAATAATAGGTTTTAGATCGCAATTTCTTACCATCACAAGCGGAACCGGAATAATGACTAGTGTATTTGATCATTATGGTCCTGCTAAGGCTGGTGAGTTAGCTAAAAGAAATAATGGGGTTATGTATTCGATGATGGCTGGCAAAACATTGGCCTACTCATTATTTAATTTACAAAATCGAGGAAAGCTTTTTGTTGGTCATGCGCTGGATGTCTATGTAGGTCAAATTGTTGGCTTGCATTCAAGGAGTAATGATTTGCCTGTAAATCCTACTAAAGCAAAACAATTAACTAATATACGTGCAGCTGGCACAGATGAGAACTTAATTTTAGTGCCACATATAAAACATACACTAGAACAAGCATTAGAATTTATTGAAGACGACGAACTCGTTGAAGTAACTCCAGCCTCTATTAGAATGCGGAAAAAGTCTATCTAAGCTTTCTAAGCTTAAGATCTTTTCTTAAGGCAACACAGCAATTAATTAACCAGTATAAATTAGCAAATACGAAGACATAAAGCCCAACATATAGCTGCACTAAAATAGCTAAGAAGCTTCCAGTAGACATGGCACCGTAACCAATTATTCTCTTATTTACTTTCTTTGAGATCATAAGTGGTGCAGCTAAAACTGTTCCAAAAAATACACTGCCAATCTGTAAAATAGTCAAAGAATCCACTTATCTTCCTAAAAAAAACAAGCCATTATCTGCTCTTTTTTTTAAAAGTAAATACTTTTTTTCACTATTTTTTTATCTTAAAAAAAGCATAATTTTTGATTAAGATTTATATAACGTTGATAATGATTTCATGAAAGATTTTTCTTCTTATATAGGCATCATTGGTGGCGGAATTGCTGGCCTTACAGCAGGATGTATTCTTAAATCTCATGGCATTAATACCATTATTTTTGAAAGATCAGAACATATAAGTGAGTATGGTGCTGGTATTTCTATTTCAGCAAATGGTTTAAAAGTATTTGATGAAATAGGAATAACAAATATTCTAGCTGACTCTAGCTTTACTCCATCCGAAACAAACTTTCAGTATTTAGATTCAATACTCAAAAAGCTTGATATTAAATCTCTTATTACCTCAAGTAGAAAAGAAGTATTGCATGTATTATTTTCGGAGTATTCGAGACTTGGCGGTGAAATACTATATGCCCACGAGCATGTAAATATCGATATAAATTCTTGTGAAATAACTTTTTCAAATAATGCCAAATATAAAGTTAGTCACATACTTGCATGTGATGGCATTAGATCAAAAGTGCGAGACATGTATTTTCCAGCATCTGGTAAACCTCTTTATAGTGGTTATAGTGCCTGGCGAGGTATTGGCAGATCAGAGTCAAAAACTATTCAATTTCATTTTGGCCCAGGAGCGCACATTGTCACTTACCCTATTAACAAAACCGGCAGATCAAGCTTTGTGGGTATTGTAAAAAATAAAGAGATATTTAAAGACTCATGGAAAGTAAAAGGTTCAAAAGAGGCGATGCTAAATGATTTCCAATCCTTTAATACAGATATTTTTAATATGATTGATTCAAGTGAAGATATTTATAAATGGGGAATATTTATAAGGCCGCCATTAAAATCCATGTGTGTTCAGAACATAACTTTAATAGGAGATGCCGCTCATCCAATGGTTCCCTTTTTAGGTCAAGGTGCTTGTATGGCAATTGAAGATGCCTATACATTTGCAGCTCTTGCAGCTGCATTAGATTGTGATTTTAATAAGGTGCAGACTCTCTATCAAAAGATAAGATCAAAGCGAAATAATCAGGTCCAAGCGACATCTATGCTGCAAGGAAGGCTGAATCACATTAAAAACCCTTTTGGTATATATATGAGAAATCTAATACTTAAATATACTCCTGTTGTTAATATACGAACAAAGAAGATCTGGGGTTATGATGCTGTAAGGGAGGTTAAAAAAGCTTTAAGTAGATTATCCTAATAAACCCAAGCAAATAAAATAAATACCCTATTGGAATAAGTGCAAATGGCTCTATTAAAAAGCCATCTGTATCTATGCTACTTCCAACAATTAAATAGCCTAAATGACAGCATACACCTATAAAAATTAAAGCCATCTGGTTATTCTTGAAGAAAATTCATAACCTTTAGAGAAATATATGCTCCTAATAATTGGGCGCAAATAAAAGGCAAAATATAATTAGGATCAATTCCTGTAAAAGTATTACTAAATCCTCTTGCAAGAGTTACGGCAGGATTTGCAAATGAAGTTGAAGAAGTAAACCAATATCCAGCAGAGATGTACAAACCAACCGCTGGTGCAATCGCAAGCATGCTAATCCTTCTTACTCCTAAAATAGTCATAATTAATCCAAATGTTGCTATCAATTCTGCTAAATATATATTTGTTCCGCCTCGAACATTTTCAGAAATTTGGATAGCCTCCAGTCCAAACATCACATTGGCTAATATAACTCCTAGCAATCCACCAAGGATCTGAAAACAGATATAATATAAAGACTCTTGCATAGAAATCTCGCCCTTGAAAAACATTACAAGAGTAACTGCTGGATTGAAATGAGCTCCAGATATAGCAATAAATATCAATATTAATGCTGTCAAGCCAGCTCCTGTTGCAATGGTGTTTGCTAAAAGAACATTAAGTTCATTGCTTGAAAGATTTTCAGCCATTATGCCTGATCCGACTACAATCATTACAAGAAAACAGGTGCCAATCAATTCAGCAAGACTTTTTTTCAATATATCTTTATTCATAGGGTTAATGTTTTAATCTTTTTTTAAATATACAACACTATTATATAAGAATTCATTTGTGCCACATTCTGTAAAGCCCAATTTTCTATGAAATTTTAATGATGGTTCATTAAGAGGCTTGGTATTCACTTCACAAACAACAGGCAAACCAAGTTCATTGGCTTTATTAAATGCCTGCTCATAAATCTTCTTACCAACGCCTTGATGCCTGTATATATCTTTTATTGCTATTCTATCTATATATAAAAATTTACTAATGCTCTCACTAAAAAATTTATAGTTTAATGAACCATAAGCTGATTTATCCCTAAAACATACTATATAGCCTATAACTTCATCATCTATTTTAGCTATTAAGTTATAGCTACTCATGTGAAGAAGTTTTTGAAATTCTGAAACATTAGCTATTGAGCCAACCTCAGGTACATTCGCTTGATTGAGATTATAAATACTATCTAAATCTGCTCTACTCAGATCCTCTGCAAATAAAGCAATAGTTAAATCTTTCATCTGCTATTACTTTTTAGTTTCGATATTTAATTGGCCTTTTAGTCCTGCTGCTCTGTGTTTGGCACTCTCTTGGTAGTCAGGATCTAGGATCATATCAAGCATTGCTTTTTTATTAGGGTAGCGTGCAATTGCAACCATATCCCAAAGCTCCTCAACTTCTCCAAGCATTAAGCGACTTACTTCTCCTACAAAAATCGTCTCAGCTCCAACTTTACTAAGATGATCTACTACTTCTGTTGCATAAATTCTATAAGCCTCTATGCCTGAAAGATTAGTCTCCCTGCCATCTTCATATTCTGCTTTATCTTTAAATTTCAATAAATTTACCATCTCTATAGGAGACTCTGTATCACCCTCAAGAAAGCCTTGCATTTGTTCCTCATTTGGCTCTATTGCATTTTTTACTTCCATAATTACTCCAGTATTATTTCGCACCCAGTGCCGTTGAGAAATGTCTTGACTCTAGTTTTGTCATTTTCACTTAAGGTATTAAATTCTGCTTTAATCCACTTTAAACATTTAGCCTGATAAGGAAATGCTTTTTGTTTCCAGACAGATCCATCAATTTCAGTCTCCCATGTTTCATCGCCTTCCATAATTGCATTTGCATTTGCTAGTAATGCTGGGACATACATTTTGCCAAACTCTTTCATAATTTCTTTTAGAGTTGAAGGACTATCTTCAAGGGAGGTCCAGCTGCTATTAACAACATCATGACCTGATAAATCAGCCATCACATCAACCCAAGCAACAAGCCTTCTTGAGGTTGCGTATGCAATGTCTCTAGATGTTGGATCAAAACCAATCAACTGGGTTAACTGACCATAAATAGCAAAATCTGCAGAAGA
>ERZ802830.933-NODE-933-length-28580-cov-12.1057_pt1 | contig 28580 bp, 25 predicted proteins | sample MGYA00345654_ERZ802830 | MGnify/ENA primary metagenome ERZ802830 (study PRJEB30503, sample SAMEA104212375) | marine metagenome | biome: Westerlies Biome; feature: [SRF] surface water layer (ENVO:00010504) within the epipelagic zone...; material: water...
TTTCATATTGCTCTCCGTTCGATTTACATCGATTAAAGTATTTAGTTTATAACTGGCAATAGAAGATAGACTCTTGAGATAAACGACTCCGTTTCTTCAGCTTCCGCTTACTTGCGTCTCAAAATTGGTTTAGAAACCAAAATTTTTTTGCAGGTTGTACGAATTACACCATCAGATTGATCATACTAATAAATTATTATTTGATCAATTCACAATTGCAAAAAAAAGGATTTTTTTTAAAAAAAATTTTTTATCTCTATTTTATACGTAAATAAGTTACGTCAAATTATGTCAATGCTATTTAACTTTTTAAATGCAAGCTATAATGGAGAAAAAAGTGGTTCGAATATGACAGCAAAAACAATGGATGAATTGGTTGCTCTTTGCAAAAGAAGAGGATTTATATTTCAGTCAAATGAGATATATGGAGGCCTTCAAGGCTTATATGATTACGGTCCTCTTGGTACAGAGCTCAAAAATAATCTAAAACAATCTTGGTGGAGTTCAATGGTTTACGAAAGAGACGACATTGAAGGATTAGATGCTGCTATATTAACCAGCCCCGAAGTGCTGAAACAATCAGGGCATGAAGACACATTTTCTGATCCAATGGTTGATTGTAAATCCTGCGGTGAAAGGTTTAGAGCGGATCAAGTTCCAGATTATTGCAAAAAAGAGGATTTAACAGAACCTCGTCAATTTAATCTAATGTTCAAAACAACCATGGGGCCAATTGATGATGGTAGTTCATTTGCTTACCTAAGGCCAGAAACAGCGCAGCAAATATTTGTAAATTTCAAAAATGTTTTGGATTCAACTCCACATCATTTGCCATTTGGTATTGCACAAATTGGTAAGGCTTTTAGAAATGAAATTACTCCGAGAAATTTTATATTTAGAGTCAGGGAATTTGAGCAAATGGAGCTTGAGTTTTTTGTTAAAGAAGGTTCCGATGAAGAGTGGCATAAGATATGGACTGACCTAAGGATACAGTGGTGGATAGATCAAGGTGTAAGCAAAAAAAATATGGAAATTCTTTATGTCCCAGATGACGAATTAGCTCATTATTCAAAAGCTACAGTCGATATCATGTATAAGTTTCCTCATGGACTAGAAGAACTAGAGGGTATAGCAAACAGAACAGACTTTGATCTTGGTTCTCACACTAAAGATCAAGAAAGCATCAAAATACATTCCAACGTAATGAACAATAAGAACTCAAACAGCAGGCTTGCAATCCAAAATAAAGAGACAAAGAAATGGGAAATACCGTTTGTCATCGAGCCATCTGCAGGAGTCGATCGCGGAGTATTGGCAATTTTGAATGAGTCATATAAAAAGGAGAAACTTGATAATGGAAAAGAAAGAATTGTCCTAGCATTTAAGCCTCATCTTGCACCAATTAAAGCAGCAGTCATTCCACTAAAAAGAAATAACGATGATCTTGTTCAAAAAGCGTTAGCCCTGAAATCAACCTTACAACAACAAAAACTAGGTAGAGTTATATTCGAAAATACAGGTAATATAGGTAAAAGTTATCGTAAGCATGATGAAATTGGAACGCCTCTTTGTATAACAATAGATTTTGAAACCTTAGATGATCAAAGTGTGACCATTAGAGACAGAGATACAATGAAACAAAGCAGAATGAAATTAGATGACATCCCTGCATATTTTAGAAACTATATAGAAGCAAAAACAATATAGTGATATTGATAAAATCATTAATATTTCAAATTTATTTTTATTGTTCTGTTCTTATTGCGAGTCTGTTAGTCGTTATTCTTCCTAATACTTATTCATCCAAATTCAAAATTGCACGAAGTTGGGGTTCGGGAATGATATGGGCTGGATCTAAAATCTGTGGCCTTAAGTTTAAATTGGAGGGCGTTGAAAATATCCCAAAAACTCCAAGTGTTATTATGATTAGACATTCGAGTGTTTTTGAGGCTTATGCTCAGCTTGTTGTATTTCCTCAACAAACATGGATTGTTAAGAAAGAATTAAATTGGATACCAATTTTTGGGCTCGCATTAAAAAACCTTAAAGCAATTTCGATTGATAGAAAAAGCGGAAGAAGTGCAGTCACTCAAGTTATAAGACAAGGAAAAGAACGATTAAAGCAAGGAATATGGATCACAATATTTCCAGAGGGAACAAGAATGATGCCTGGCGAAACAAAAAGATATGGTATCAGTGGCGCTGCATTAGCCAGAGAAGCGGGCGTTTGTATTGTTCCTGTTGCTCATAATGCAGAAGATTTTTGGAAGAGTGGCACCCTGCAAAAGAAACCAGGTACAATAAGATTTTGTATAGGAAAGCCTATAGAAACATGCGATCTAGCACCGAAAGATGTTATTGACGATGTAAAGTTTTGGATTGACGAAAAGATGAAAGATATTAGTGAACATCATCACTCATGAGAAATTTTATATATCTATATTCGTGGCAGACAGTGCATTTTTCTCAATAAATTCTCTGCGAGGCTCAACATGATCTCCCATAAGCGTAGTAAATACCTCATCTGCCTTTAAGGCATCCTCCACCTTAACCTGAAGTAATCTTCTTGTTTCTGGATTTACCGTTGTCTCCCACAACTGATCAGGATTCATTTCGCCTAATCCCTTATATCTCTGAATATATTGTCCTTTTCTTGCAAGATTCATTAACCACGATATCGCCTCATCGAATGACGAAATATTTTGTTTGTTTTCACCTTTAGTAACATAGGCGCCATTTTCAATTAATCCTTTAATTTTAAGTCTATTGGTGACCAAGGTTTTATAGTCTTTTGAACTAAAAAATGAATTAGCGATATATTTTTTAGTGGTAACACCGTGTTTTGATTTAATGATGGATATTTTTGGGTTTTTTCCGGCAACGCCTGCTTTTTCGTAGCTTACACTAAGTGTTTGTATGGGATTTTCACTGCCTTGTCTTTGTGATATTACATTTTTTAATTCTTTTGAGAGCAATTTGACAAAACTTTGAAGCTTTTTTTCGTCTTGGCTGTCTTTAGTAGTTATAGGTTTTATCTGACTTAGAGCCTCTAATATTTCTATATCATAAAGAGCTGATAGTCGATGTAGAATATTTTCAGTATCCATGTACTCTTGCGCAAGGCTCTCAAATGCCTTATCCGAAAGCGGAGGCGCGGACTTTGACAGGCTTATTTTTGAGTCCTCAAGAGCAATGTGTAACAGATATTTATTCAGCTCAGCATCATCCTTTACATATGTTTCTTGTTTGCCTTTTTTAATCTTATATAGAGGTGGTTGAGCAATGTATATGTGCCCTCTTTTAATTAGTTCTTCCATTTGTCTATAGAAAAAGGTCAAAAGCAATGTTCTAATATGAGACCCATCAACATCAGCATCAGTCATTATGATAATTCTGTGATACCTCAATTTCTCTGGGTCAAAATCTTCTCTTCCAATCCCGCACCCAAGCGCTGTTATTAATGTTCCTACCTCTACTGAAGATAGCATTTTATCAAACCTGGCTTTTTCGACATTTAGAATTTTTCCTTTAAGAGGAAGAATTGCCTGGGTTTTTCTGTCCCTTCCCTGTTTTGCTGAACCACCTGCTGAGTCACCCTCTACTAAAAATATTTCAGATTGTGCAGGATCTTTCTCTTGGCAATCTGCAAGCTTTCCTGGAAGGCCTGCTATATCAAGCGCCCCTTTTCTTCTTGTCATTTCGCGAGCTTTTCTAGCAGCTTCTCGAGCACGGGCTGCATCAATAATTTTATTTACAATTATTTTTGCTTCATGAGGGTGCTCGAGCAAAAACTCTGAAAGTTTTTCCGCCATTGAGGACTCTACTATTCCTTTAATTTCTGAAGAGACTAGTTTATCTTTTGTTTGTGACGAAAACTTTGGATCAGGAACCTTCACAGATAAAACTGCCGTCAACCCCTCCCGGGCATCATCACCGCTTGGGTTAAATTTATCATTATTTGATAATTCTTTTTCTATATAGTTATTTAACGTTCTAGTGAGTGCGCCTCTGAATCCAGCGAGGTGTGTCCCGCCATCTTTTTGTGGAATATTGTTGGTAAAGCAGAAAACATTTTCTTGATAGCCGTCATTCCATTGCAAGGCAGCCTCTACGACAACATCATCTTTTTCAGTTTTAAAACTAAATATTTCATCATGTATTGCTGACTTGTTTCTATTAAGGTGCGATACAAAGGCATTGATCCCTCCCTTAAATTGAAATATATCTTTCTTATCATCACGCTCATCAATTAGCTCGATTTTAACCCCAGAGTTTAAAAATGAGAGCTCTCTAAGACGTTTTGATAAAATGTCGTATTCAAATTCAATATTACTAAATGTTTTTTCACTCGGCTTAAATGTCAGCGATGTGCCGGTTACTGTTGATTTTCCTATAGCTTTTATTGGGGCTAGGGGCTCGCCTTCTTTATATTCTTGTTTATAGACTTTCTTATCACGATGTATCGTTAATGTTAAAGTCTCTGACAGGGCATTAACAACCGAAACACCAACCCCATGAAGTCCACCTGAAACTTTGTATGAATTATCATCAAACTTTCCTCCTGCATGTAAAACAGTCATTATTACTTCAGCTGCAGATATTTTTTCCTCGGGGTGAATATCAACGGGCACGCCACGTCCATCATCAGATACAGTTATAGATTCATCACTGTGTATAGTTACCGAAATTAAATCACAATGTCCTGCAAGAGCTTCATCAATTGAATTATCAACAACCTCAAAAACCATATGATGAAGACCAGTTCCATCATCGGTATCTCCTATGTACATTCCTGGGCGTTTTCTGACTGCCTCAAGACCTTTTAGAACTTTTATATTACTGCTTGTATAATCTTTTTTAGCGGCCATTTTTTTCTCTATTATTTATTACAATGATAACATTTTTCATATAATTAGTGGATATTTAATACGAATAAACTGAGAGTAATTTTATTTCTAGATCTGGCTTAATAATATATAAACTATTGATTTATATGGATTTTATTTTTTTATGTTCCACGTGAAACAATTTTAACTTACCTTCAAACAAATACTCTTCTGGATCAATGGAGGTTGCAATTACTTGGCTATCTAGTTTAGCTATCTTTTTCATAAGCTTGCTTGTTGAATGACGATCTAGCTCAGCTTTTGGGTCATCAACTAACAACAACAATGGTTTGTCATTATACATTTGTACAATTTCCACAGAAGCTGTAATTAATGCGCATGCAAGAAGTTTTTGCTGGCCTCTTGAAACAAAATCTTTTGCCGTACCAGCCTCCAATACAACCCTTATATCTGCTCTATGAGGTCCGCATGTTGTGTTTTTATATTGTATATCTCTTTTTAAGTTTAAGTTTAGACTATCAAGCAAGCTCTTCTCTTTACTCCACCCTTTTTCAAAAATCATTGATATGCTAGAGCCAATTAGATCATATGCGTTTTCTATTATGACTGGCTCTATAATTATGAAAACATCTTCTCTCAATTTATTAATTTGTTCACCATATTCAGATAACCCTTTATTCCAATACTCAATCTCATTTTTATCAGAAATATTTTTTAAAGCGGCGTTTCTTTGTTTGAGTGCTCTTTTGTACTTTCTCCATATTTCTATGTATTTTGGTTCCACGTGAAACAATATCCAGTCAATATAGCGCCTCCTCTCTTCCGGAGAGCCACTTATTAAATTGTGTGAGTTAGGATCAATTACCTGAAGAGGTAGGGCCTTTGCTAAACCTGCTATACCAAGACTGTGGTCACCATTAATACTGGACTGAAGGCCCCCTTTACCATTCATTACACCGATAGATGTATATTGCGCATTATTCTCAACTTTGCCATACACGAGCAAATCATCTGAGCCCCACCTAACTATATCCGCTATTTTTGGGTTTCGAAAAGACCGCCCTCTTCCAAGGTAAGAGATTGCCTCAAGGATCGTTGTCTTTCCTGAGGCGTTATCACCGAAAATCAAGTTATGATTTCTATCGAAATCAAGCTCAACAGACTCGAATAAGCGAAAATCCTCTGCTTTTAAGAGCTTTAGAAACAAGGTTCTTTTATAATCGCATTGGCATTATGACAAATTTCGATGTTTCGTCATCTGGGTCTGATATTAAGCAACTAGAATTATTATCGACAACTGACAAGATAACTTTGTCTGAACCCACAACATTAAGGGCATCGATAAGATAGGTTACGTTGAATCCAATTTCAATATCGTTTCCCTGGTATTCTATTACTATACTTTCTTCAGCCTTCTCTTGCTCAGGATTATGGGCCTGTATCATTAGCTCGTTGGTTTTTATAATGAGCCTAATTCCACGATATTTTTCATTTGAAAGAATTGCAGCCCTAGATAACGCAGTTTTAAGATCATTTTTGCTTGCTATAAGTTTATTCTCTGTGTTGGATGGTATTACTCTCCCATACTCTGGAAACTTTCCATCAATAAGTTTAGATGTAAATGAAACTGTTTCAAATTTTACCTGGATATGGTTGTCACTAAGTCTAACTTTTATTTCATTTTGTCCGTCAAGAAGCCTTTGTAACTCCATTACACCTTTCCTTGGAAGTATAACCTGAGTACCTCTTTCCTTTTCATTATCACCTTCCATTTTTGAGCTGGAAAGCGCTAACCTATGTCCGTCCGTTGCAACTGCTCTTATTTTTTCTGATTCAAGCTCTATTAGTAGTCCGTTTAGATAATATCTAACATCTTGTTGAGCCATAGAAAAGTGTGTCTTATCAATAATTTGTTTCAATCTATCTTGTTTGATAGTGATTTCATCATTGCATTGTATGTCTTTGATAACAGGAAACTCATTTTCAGGTAAAGTGGTTAAGTTAAACTTGCTCTTTCCGGACAAAACTTGAATTTTATTGTCATTACTCTTGATTTGAACAGATGAATCAGCTGGAAGTGCACGGCAGATGTCCAAAAGCTTTCTCCCGGGCGCGGTAAAAGAGAATTCTTCTGTATTGTTTGAATAAACGTACGAAATTAATTCTACTTCCAAATCAGTTGCGGTTACTGAATAATGGTCAGTCTTTATATTAATTAAGACATTTGCCAGAATAGGCATGGTTTGTTTCCGTTCAACAACACCTATTACTGATTGTAGTGATTGTAGTAAATCATCTCTTTTTACATCGATTTTCATTTATTTATCCTGTTAATATCATAGGGAATATATTATACTTATTATTATTATTAGGGTTAGATATGGTTGTGGATATATTTTCTTTTATTATATTAATCAATAATTTAGAACACATTAATACATAGAAATATTTTTGTAATACAAGCTTATTTTTTGTTAATATAATGTGGATATCTTTTTCCTTTTGTTTTATCAACAGTTTATTCACTTATCCTGTCAAGGTTCTCAACAGGTTTAAGTAGTCCTCATTAACCCTGTTCTCTGTCTTTCTAAGCTCTATTATACGCCTATAACCATGTAAAACTGTAGTGTGATCCCTTCCACCAAAAGCGTCTCCAATTTCTGGTAAGCTGTGGTTAGTTAGCTCTTTTGCCAACGTCATCGCAATTTGTCTTGGTCTCGCCACAGATCGACTTCTTCTTTTTGACAGTAGGTCTGCAACCCTTAGTTTAAAATAATCTGCTACTGTTTTTTGAATATTTTCAATAGACACCAATCTTTCTTGCATTGAAAGCAGGTCTTTTAGGGCCTGTTTAGCAAATTCAAGCGTTATCTCAGACCCAGTGAACTGTGAGTTTGCTACCACCCTTCGAAGAGCGCCTTCAAGCTCTCTTATATTCGATCGTATTCTCTTTGCTATAAAAAAAGCAACCTCTTCTGGCAGAACAACCGATTCAATGCTCGCTTTTTTCATCAAAATTGCTACAGATGTTTCTAATTCGGGCGGCTCAATGGCCACAGTTAAACCCCAACCAAACCTTGACTTGAGCCTTTCTTCAAGTCCGCTTACCTCTTTTGGGTATCTGTCACAAGTTAGTATAATTTGTTTCTGCCCCTCAAGCAGCGCATTGAATGTATGAAAAAACTCTTCTTGTGAACGCTCTTTTCCCGCAAAAAACTGAATGTCATCTATTAATAAGGCATCAAGAGACCTATACGATCTCTTAAAATCAGAGATTGTGTTGTGCTGGAGCCCTCGAACCATATCTCCTACGAACCTTTCTGAATGAACGTAACTTACGCGTGCACCAGGTTGTTTTGTCATAACAGCGTTTCCCACCGCTTGCATAAGATGGGTTTTTCCTAAGCCAACCCCGCCATAGATAAATAAGGGGTTATATGAATTACCCAAATTTTCAGAAACTTGAATAGCCGCAGCCTTTGCTAGCTGGTTACTCTTTCCTTCAACAAATGCATCGAAAGTAAAGCCTGAGTTCAGCCTGCTTTGAATAGATGGGAGAATTTCCTTGCGTTCCGGCACATCATGCATTTTGATTTCAGGGGTAGTACTTGTGTTATCTCGGGAGCCGACCGTTATTGAAACATCAACTGCGCTGTTCTGGCTTAAAACTATCTCTTTTATTCGTTCTATATAATCTTCATTTACCTTTTTTAAAACAAAGTTATTTGGCGCTAATAGCTGTAGGCTGTCTTCTTCTTCGATTGATTGAATCGGCCTAATCCAGGTATTGAAGAGCTTCTCAGGAACCTCTCCTTTCAAGCTATTAAGGCATTTTAGCCAAATTTGTTTGTCGCTAGATAACATTATCACTTCTAATTGCAGGGTGAAAACACTTTAAGTCTATAATTTATATGCTAAGTTATCCACAGCTTCAAGAACTATTATAATGTAAAAAATTTATGTTCTTTTGGTTGACATGATTATTAAGCGCAAGTAACCTTTCCGCCTCATTTTTATAGATTCTTTAAGTAGAATCGTGCTCAGGTAAAACAAATGAAAAGAACATTTCAACCAAGTAATTTAAAAAGGGCGCGCACACATGGTTTTAGGTCGCGTATGGCAACAAAAGCGGGAAGAGCTGTGATAAATAGACGTCGCGCGAAAGGCCGTATAAAGCTTACACCATCACACGCATAAACTTCACTGCCTACAAAAAATAAAAACAACTCTCTTGTGGAATGCGCAAGTCTTAAAAAGAAAAACCGGCTACTAGATAAGAAAAAATTCGATTCTGTTTTTCAGAGCCCGTCAAAGACAAGCGATAAATATTTTACTTTACTATTTTGCAAAAACAATAAAAGTTATTCACGACTTGGATTGGTAATTTCAAAAAAAAAATGTAAATTAGCGGTCAATCGAAACAAGATAAAAAGAATAATAAGAGAGTCATTTCGTACTAATAAAAACTCACTAAATGGATATGATGTTGTGGTTTTAAACAAACACACAACTTATAATGGTGATTCGAGTATGCTAAGAAAAAGTCTTAAAAATCATTGGCAAAAGATCCAGGGGTAAACAAATTGGAAAATAATCAAAGAATATTAATATGGTCATTTTTTGGGTTTATGGTTTTTCTAAATTACCAGGCTTGGATGCTCACAACTAATGATGAATATTCATATGCAGATGATCAAACCATTTCTCTTGATCAAGTTCCACAGAAGTTCACAGCTGGTGCCGGAGACGACTTATTAGAATTAAACGATGTCCCGAACCAACAAGAAATCGAAGCATTGAGTATAACTCTCGATGATGAAGTAACGTCTCAAGATAATTTGGTTTCAATAAAAACAGACGTATTTGATATTTTAATAGATAAAAAAGGTGCAACTCTTCAGCAAATCAAGTTGGTATCTTATCCAAAATCAAAAGATCGTCCAGATGAGGCTGTTGAGTTAATAGGATCAAGTTCTGATAATTTTGGGCTTATTCAGTCAGGACTGAGATCTCCAGATCAAGATAGTGAGCCAAATCATCTAGTAAGCTATGAAACAAACTCATCCACTTATGAGCTGACTCATAGCGGAGAGTTGATTGTTCCTTTCTATTGGGAAGACGGGAGCGGGATTAGAGTCGTTAAACGATTCAGATTTAATAATGGAAGCTATCGAGTCTCAATAGAGCATACAGTTGAAAATGAATCAAATCGTATTTGGAGAGGCGCTCAATACTCTCAATTAGTTAGAAGAATTAATCAAGACGAAAGATCCATGTTTGATGTTGAGAGCTTTTCGTTTGATGGCCCAGTAATTTATGATGGTGAAAAAAGCGACAAACTCGATTCGTCTGATTTGGCTGACGAGGGTGCATATAATTTTAATGCAAAAAACGGATGGCTAGGTTCGATTCAACATCATTTTGTTAGCGCGATTATTCCAAATGCAAATGAAGAATACAAATACCAGGTAAATGCAGATCAAACAAAAACCATATCTAGTTTTATTGGTCCACTCAGTTCAATTAATACTGGAGAAAGGAGAACATTCTCTCAAGATGTATTTATAGGGCCAAAACTTCAATCACAAATGGAAGAAATTTCTCCATCTCTTAAGCTTACTGTCGATTATGGATTTTTAACAATATTGTCTGACCCTCTTTTTTGGTTGTTGAGCCTAATTTATTCATTTGTTAACAATTGGGGATTCTCAATTATATTGACTACACTTGTAATCAAGCTTTTGTTTTACAAGCTTACCGAAAAATCGGGTAAGTCAATGGCAAAAATGAGAGTTCTTGCTCCCAGACTAAAGTCAATACAAGAGCGCTATAAAGATAATCGGACGGAGCTGGGAAGAGCAACTATGGAGCTCTATAAGAGAGAGAAAGTCAATCCAGTTGCAGGCTGCATGCCAATGTTAATTCAAATGCCATTTTTTTTAGCATTTTATTGGGTTTTGCTAGAAAGTGTAGAGATGAGACAAGCACCATTTGTCTTTTGGCTAACAGATTTGTCATCTAAGGACCCCTATTTTGTATTGCCCCTAATAATGGCTGGCGCTATGTTTTTTCAAACAAAGTTAAATCCAGCACCGGCAGACCCAATGCAAGCAAAAGTTATGCAGATCATGCCATTAATGTTTTCGGTAATGTTTGCTTTTTTTCCTTCAGGGCTTGTTCTTTATTGGGTAACAAATACAGTTTTATCAATTTTCCAACAATGGCTTATAAATAAAAAATATGGTGCAACTGGCTCCACATAAACAGGCCAATAAATAAGAAGCAATAAAACCATCATAGGTATAATAAAATGCCTAACGAAAAAATATATATCGAAGACACAATTGTTGCCTCAGCATCAGGCGAAGGGAGTGCCGGAGTGAATGTTATTAGGGTTTCAGGACCCGATACCGAAGAAATTGCATCTATATTGTTACAAAGTCTGCCTGAACCAAGAGTCGCCACTTACACAAAATTTAAAAATAAAAACAAAGAAACTATTGACGTAGGCATAGCTCTCTACTTTCCGGCGCCCAATTCATATACTGGTGAGTCAATATTGGAATTACATGCTCACGGGGGTTCAATTATTGGAAATTCAATTATAGAAGAAATAATCAGTCTAGGTGCGAGACAAGCACAACCGGGTGAGTTTACAAAAAGGGCATATCTCAATGGTAAGATTGATTTAACACAAGCGGAAGCAGTCGCCGATCTTATTAATAGCGGAACCAAAAGATCAGCTAAAGCGGCAATCCAATCACTGACTGGGAAATTTTCAAATTTGGTAAAATCATTAGATGAGCAATTAACCAAATTAAGATTATTTGTAGAGGCATCAATAGATTTTCCAGAAGAAGATATCGATTTTTTGGCTGATGAAAAATTAATTGATGAAATATCATCTTGCAACTCACTTTACAAATCCCTAATTTCTGGCGCATCTTCTGGAGAAATATTAAGAAATGGAGTTCGGGTTGCAATTATAGGCCTCCCAAATGCAGGCAAATCCAGCCTTCTGAATTTATTAAGCGATACAGATAAGGCAATTGTTACAGATATAGCAGGAACAACGAGAGATATTCTCAATGTTTCAGTAGACATAGATGGTATTCTTTTCGATTTTTTTGATACCGCAGGATATCGTGACACACCCGAAACAATCGAAGCAGAAGGAATCAAAAGAACCAATAAGTTGTTAAGAGGTGTTGATCTAGCTATTTGGGTTCACGATATATCAGCAAATAAAGAGCTAGATACATGCTATATACCTGATGATTTAGATTACATAGTAGCAAATAATAAAATTGATTTAATACAAGGAAAAAGCAGAAAAAACATGGATCAGAGGACAGTTAACATATCGGCACAAAACGGAGAGGGTCTTGAAAACCTCATCACTAAGATAAAATCTACAATCCAAGAAAATTTATCAGGGGACGGTATTTTCACGGCCAGATCCAGGCACATTGATTCTTTAAAGAAATCATACGAATATTTTCTAGTTGGAAAATCTCAACTAGAAAATCAAAGAGCGGGTGAGCTATTCGCAGAGGACATAAAGCAGGCTAAAAATGAGTTATCAGAAATCACCGGAGAAATGACCAGTGATGAATTGCTTGGAGAGATATTTTCAGAGTTTTGTATCGGCAAATAAATCTGTTACAGCCCTAATATATTCAATTTGAATACACAATCTTAAAATTTTGATTAGAATACATTTATGAGCATAAATAAAAAATTCGAGGTAATAATTATTGGGGGAGGCCATGCTGGTACAGAAGCAGCATCTGTATCGGCAAGGTCCGGCTCAAAAACATTGTTGATTACACAAAAAGTGTCCTCGATTGGCGAAATGAGCTGTAATCCAGCGATTGGTGGAATTGGAAAAGGCCATCTTACAAAAGAAATAGATGCAATGGGCGGAGTTATGGCTGAGGCGATCGATAAAGCTGGAATTCATTTTAGAACATTGAATGCCAGTAAGGGCCCCGCTGTTCGGGCGACAAGAGCACAAGCTGATCGTGTTCTATATAACAAAGCTGTAAAATTCATATTATCCAGACAAAAAAATTTAACCATACATGAAGATACTGTCGATGCTCTTATCATGAAGAATGGAATTATAGAAGGAGTAATCACAAAACAATCTGGAAATATTTATGCAAAAAGTGTGGTTCTAACTACCGGCACCTTTCTTGCAGGTAAAATTCTTTGTGGAGATAAATCTGAAGAGGGTGGCAGAATAGGCGATAGACCCTCTAACAATCTTTCAAAAAATATAAGAGAACTAGATTTTAAAGTTGGCAGACTCAAAACTGGGACACCTCCTCGATTAAAAAAAGAAAGCTTAAACTATAGTGTTATGAATACTCAACCAGGGGATAACCCAAGACCAGTTTTTTCTTTTATGGGTAATCGATCACAACATCCAGAGCAGTTAAATTGTCACATAACCAGAACGACAAAAGAAACGCATCGAATTATATCTGATGCATTGCACAAGTCCCCGATTTATAGTGGAGCGATAAGCTCAGTTGGACCAAGATATTGTCCTTCAATTGAGGATAAAATTGTACGCTTTGCTGATAAAGATTCACACCAAGTTTTTGTAGAGCCAGAAGGAATTAATTCAGAAATAGTCTATCCAAATGGTATATCCACAAGCCTACCAAAGGAAACTCAAGAAAAATTTGTCAGATCAATCATAGGATTTGAAAATGCCGAGATCAGCCAATATGGTTATGCAATAGAATATGATTATATTGATCCAAGGAGCCTAAAGCCGACTCTAGAGACAAAAAAGATTCAGGGGTTGTATTTTGCTGGACAAATTAATGGAACAACAGGTTATGAAGAAGCTGCAGCTCAAGGCTTAATTGCTGGTCTAAACGCTAGCAGATACTCAAATAATCAAGAATTATGGTATCCGCTTAGACAAAATTCTTATATGGGGGTGCTTGTTGATGATTTGACCGGTCGAGGTGTTAGCGAGCCATATAGGATGTTTACGAGCAGGGCAGAATATAGGTTACTTTTGAGAGAGGATAATGCAGACCAGAGAATGACGCCCATTGCGAAAACGTTTGGCATCATCAGCAAAGAGAGATGGGAGCGTTATCAACAAAAAATAGAAATGGTAAACTCAGAAGAAACACGACTTAAATCTATTTTTATAAGTAACAAAAAAATCGAGAGCGGCGATAAATTAGTTCTCGGAAAAAATTATAAAAAAGAATCAAATGCTTTAGATTTACTAAAAAGACCTGAATTTTCTCATAAAATGATTACTTCATTATCTATGGTAGGTAAGCCAAGCTGGAGGCATAATGAGATAGATTCCGAACAAATTGAGCAGGCACATAACCAGATAGAAATTTCAGCAAAGTATGAAGGATATATCCAGAGACAAATACGGGAAATCGAGAAATTTGAGAAAAATGAAAAGTTAATTTTATCAAAAAAAATAGATTATTCACTAGTTCAGGGATTGTCTAATGAGGCCAAACAAAAACTCCAAGAAGTAATGCCTGAATCCTTGGGACAAGCATCAAGATTAGAAGGAATAACGCCGGCAGCAATATCATTGATCCTTCTTCACTTAAAAAAAACTAGCAAGAAAATTGCATGAAACACTCATAGAGAACGAAGAGATCATGAGTAATTTTGGCATCATTCCTATAGATACGAATTTCATCAGGTCAAAATATAATGCAAGCCATCTAATCTGTCATGATGGCAAGGCAGCGTTTGTGGATGTTGGCACGTCAAATAACATAGAGCTGCTTGAAGATGCCTTAACAGATAATAATCTAGACAAAGGAGATGTTGAGTTTGTTTTTTTGACTCATGTGCACCTTGATCATGCTGGAGGCGCCGGCAAGCTAATGCAAAATTTGCCAAATGCAAAACTTATAGTTCATCCATATGGAGCAAAACATATGATTGATCCATCAAAACTTATTGCGAGCTCAGAAAGAGTCTATGGAAAAAATTTATTTAACCAATTGTTTGGGGACGTTTTGCCTGTCGAAGAGCAGAAAATATTAAGCCCGGAAGATGGGCAAGAGTTATTACTAAATAACAGAACAATGAGAATCTTTTATACTGAAGGCCACGCTAGACATCATTATTGTATATATGATGAATACTCTAAATCAGTATTTTCAGGGGATAGTTTTGGTATGTCTTTAAGGGAATTTGATTCAAAAAAAGGAAGCTTTATCATTCCAATTACTGCGCCAACTCAATTTGATCCTAACGAAGCCCACAATGCCATTGATGAGATAATAAAATATCAGCCAGACGCAATATATCTAGCACACTACAGCAAAATTGAGCAAACTGAAAAACTCGGCTCTGATATGCATGATTTAATCGATGACTTTGTTGATATTGCACTGTTGTATAAAAATGAAGGCAAAAGAATGGAACACATTCATAAAAAGCTTCAATCTCACCTTATGCATAAACTTCGGAGCCATGGTTGTATTTTAGACGATGCTCAGATCAAAAATATACTCCAATCTGACTTATATGTTAATGCTGCTGGACTGGATTTTTGGCTAACTAAACATGCACCATAACGGAGAAAAAAATGAGTAAATTCAGAGCTTTCAGAATTGATGAAAAAGAAGGTAAAGTTATTTCAGGATTTGAGCAAATTGAAATCAATGATCTCTCTGAGGGCGATGTTACAGTTAAGGTGAGTCATTCATCAATTAATTATAAAGACGCGCTCGCGGCAACAGGAAAAGGAAAAATATTAAAAAAGTATCCATTAGTTGGTGGCATAGACCTTGTTGGGGTTGTAAAGGAAACGACAGCCAAAAATTTTTCTGAAGGAGATAATGTCTTAGTTAATGGTTGTGGCTTAAGTGAGACTAGAGATGGCGGTTATTCAGAATACGCAAGAGTTTCTTCAGAATCAGTCATTAAATTACCAAAGAATATTAACGCAAATCAGGCAATGCAAATCGGTACAGCGGGATATACCGCCGCATTAGCTATTCATCAAATGGAGAAGAACGGTCAGAACCCTTCAATGGGTCCAATTGTGGTCACTGGAGCTACAGGCGGTGTTGGAAGCATTGCTGTAGATATGCTCTCATCATCTGGTTATGAAGTTGTTGCTATCACCGGAAAAAATGATCAGATAAATTATCTAAATAGCATTGGTGCACAAAAAGTAATTATTAGAGGCGATTTGGATTTTGGAAAACGACCTTTAGAGAAAGCAGTTTGGGGGGGTGCTATCGATAATCTTGGGGGCGAGGTGTTATCATGGCTCCTAAAAACAACAAATTACGGCGGCAATGTCGCTTCCATAGGCTTGGCTTCAAGCTTTAAGCTTGAGACAACTGTCATGCCCTTAATTTTACGTGCTGTGAATTTACTCGGAATAAATTCTGTGGACACACCAAGATGCTTAAGAGAAGAAGTATGGCAAAGAATTGGAACAGACTTAAAGCCTCAAAAATTAGATATAATTGCTTCAGAAGCAATTACTTTTGATGCTTTACCGCAGGCATTTGAAGCTTTTATTGATGGAAAAATAAAGGGCCGCATCGTTGTAAATATTTTGTAATTGAATATTGAATAAATTTTTAATGGAAAATTAATGAACAAAAAATTATTGAATGCAATGAAAAGCGAACAACCGCTCCAAGTTGTTGGAACTATTAATGCATATTCTTCATTATTGGCCAAAAAAGCAGGCTTTAAGGCTATATATTTATCCGGCGCTGGGGTCGCAAATTATTCATTTGGTCTACCAGACTTGGCAATGACTACATTGAATGATGTATGTGAGGATGTTAGACGAATAACATATGCTTGCGATCTTCCTCTTATTGTGGATGCAGATACTGGATGGGGAAATGCTTTTATGATCTCTAGAACCATCAAGGAGCTTCAAAGAGCAGGAGCGAGCGGTTGTCATATTGAAGACCAAGTATCATCTAAGAGATGTGGTCATCGACCAGGAAAGGAGCTTGTATCATCCAGCGAAATGAATGAGAGAATAAAGGCAGCAGTGGATTCAAGGGTTAGAGATTTTAGCATTATTGCGCGAACAGATGCACTTGCCACTGAAGGATTAGAGGCAACCATAGAAAGGGCTCACTCATATATTGATTCTGGTGCCGATATAATATTTGCCGAAGCTTTAACAGATATAGAGCAATATAAAATCTTTACGAACTCAGTTGATGTACCGGTACTCGCTAATTTAACTGAGTTTGGTATGACTCCGCTATTTTCAGTTACTGAGATGCGAGATGCCGGTGTGGAAATCATACTTTATCCTCTATCTGCTGCTCGAGCCATGGCCAAAGCCTCAGCAGGCGTTTATCAAGAGATAAAAAAACAAGGCACTCAAAAAAATCAAACGCATAATATGCAAACAAGAGATGAGTTATATGAAACACTGAACTACAAAAACTATGAAGAGAAAATCGATAGGATTTTAAAAGAAAAAAAAGAACTAGAGTAAGGTGACAAATGAAGACTAATAAAAAAACAGGAGGACTGGCTGGTATAACGGCTGGTGAAACAGAACTATGCACAGTTGGCAAAGAGGGGGCTGGACTAACTTATTGTGGTTACGATATTTATGATTTGGTTGATAATGCGTCTTTCGAAGAAGTTGCATATCTTTTGCTTAGAGGCAGCCCACCTAGCTCAGATGAATTAATGAGATATAAGGAAAAATTGAAAAGAATGCGAGATCTTCCGGGTGAGTTGAAAAAAGTTCTAGAAATGATCCCAGAAAATACACATCCAATGGATGTGCTCAGAACAGGAGTCTCATTTCTCGGAAATTGTGAACCGGAAGACAAAAACTTTTCAGACCAAAAAGAAGTTGCTGATAGATTACTATCTTGTCTTCCATCAATCCTTCTTTATTGGCATCGATACCACAAGAATGGGATTAAAATAGATCTTGCAACAGATGAAGATAGTATTTCTGGGCATTTTCTTCATCTATTACATGGAAGATCACCCTCTGAATTACACAGAAAAACACTCGATACAACACTTATTCTCTATGCAGAGCATGAGTTTAATGCTTCAACTTTCACCGGTAGAGTAATTACAGCAACGTTATCTGATATTCATTCAGCGATAACGGGCGCAATTGGAGCTTTAAGAGGGTCGCTTCATGGCGGAGCAAATGAAGCTGCTATGGAATTAATTGAACAATTTGATAGCCCAGAAAGCGCGATTGACGGTGTCAAGCTAATGCTCAAGAATAAGGATAAAATTATGGGATTCGGTCACCGTGTTTATACAACTTCTGATCCTCGTAATAGTGTAAATAAAAAAATGTCAAAAATTCTTTCAGAAGAAAAAAATGACAAAAAATTATTTGCTGTATCTGAGGCAATTGAAGATTTGATGTGGAAAGAGAAAGGCTTATTCGCAAATGCAGATTTCTTCGCTGCAAGTGTATATCATTTTATGGGCATCCCGACGTATTTATTCACTCCTATTTTTGTGTGTTCAAGAATAACAGGCTGGAGCGCCCATGTAATTGAGCAAAGAAAAAATAATAAGCTCATAAGACCGGCAGCCGAATATGTTGGGCCAAGCCTTATGAAGTGGCCATCTAAAAATTAAAAAGCATTCAGTGCGATAGACCAAAAACGGAGATTTGATGACAAAGTATGATATTCGTTCAGCAGAGCGTAAACTTCCTGATGATGTGCTAGTTAAAATTGCGGATTTTATCTGCTCCGAAATGCAGCACACTGAGCTTGCCTATGAAACAGCAAAGTACTGTTTAATGGATACGCTTGCGTGTGGTTTCCAAGCCCTAGACTATCCAGCGTGCACAAAGTTATTAGGGCCCATTGTTCCCGGAGCAACATTAAGAGGTGGGGCAAGAGTTCCTGGAACATCCTATGAGCTTGAACCAGTTATGGCAGCTTTCAATATTGGCGCGATGATTCGATGGCTGGATTTTAATGATACATGGCTCGCTGCTGAATGGGGACATCCGTCGGATAATTTAGGAGGAATTCTTGCGTTGGCTGATTATCAAGGTCGACAAGGTCGCATGAATGGAAGCCCTATACCAAAAATTAAAGACGTTCTTACTGCCATGATAAAAGCCCACGAAATTCAGGGTGTTCTAGCACTGGAAAACAGCTTTAATCGCGTTGGTTTAGATCATGTTTTGCTTGTCCGGATCGCATCCACTGCCGTGCTCACTGGAATGATGGGTGGAGACAGGGAAAAAATTATTAACGCCATCTCAAATGCATTTGTTGATGGCGGAGCACTTAGGACTTATCGCCATGCACCAAATACTGGATCAAGAAAAAGCTGGGCAGCTGGTGATGCTACAAGCAGAGCGATGCGTCTAGCATACATTGCAATGACCAATGAAATGGGTTATCCCACAGCACTTACAGCAAAAACATGGGGTTTTCATGATGTGCTTTTTAATGGCAATCCAATCAAAATTGATCAAGAGTTTGGCTCTTATGTCATGGAAAATGTTCTATTTAAAATCTCTTATCCCGCAGAATTTCACGCCCAAACAGCTGTAGAGGCAGCTATGACCTTGCATGATGTTGTCAAAAACAAGCTTGATTTCATAAAAGCTATAAAAATAGAAACTCAAGAGGCTGGATCAAGAATAATAGACAAAACAGGTCCGCTTGATAATCCAGCAGATCGAGATCATTGCATTCAATATATGGTTGCAATTCCATTAATATTTGGGCGGCTTTCAGCAGCAGATTATGAGGATAATGTTGCTATGGATCCCCGAATAGATGCTTTACGAAAAAAAATGTGCGTCGAGGAAAATGAAAAATTCACAAGAGATTATTTTGATTCAACTAAGCGTTATATTGGAAATGCGCTACAAATTGAATTTGAAGATGGCTCAAAAACTGAACGCATAGAGGTTGCCTATCCAGTTGGTCATCGTGAACGTCGAAAAGAAGGTATCCCAATTCTTAAAGAAAAATTTAAAAACAGCATAAAACATAAACTAAAAAGCGATCAATGGTCCAAACTTAATGACTTATTTCAAGATGATAAAAAATTGAATAATACCTATATCGATGAATTTATGTCTCTTTTGGTCTCATAGTCTTCCAGTGAGAAAATTAGATTTATGTTAATTAATTTCCAATGATTGAAGAGCATATAAGAAAAAAAATCGCTAGTGCTATTCGTGATATTCCACAAGCTGACACATTTGTTTCTAACAGATTATCTCTCTTAATCGAAGAATTAGAAAAATGGAATAAAAAATATAATTTAACCGCAATTCGTGCTCCTAATGAGATGATTCATGGCCATATCATGGATAGCCTCTCAGCTCTTGAATTTATAAAAGGAAAGAATGTTATCGATATAGGTACTGGCGCGGGTTTTCCGGGGTTGCCTCTTGCAATCATGATGCCGAAAAATCATTTTTTACTTATTGATGGTAATGGAAAAAAAATTGGTTTCATCCAGCATATTATTAGCCTCTTTGAGTTAAAAAATGTTCAGGCGAAAAAAATTCGTGCAGAAAACTTTTTTCCCGACCAACTGTTTGATACTGTAATTGCAAGAGCACTAGCAACGTTACCAAAATTGATTTCATTGTCTGAGCATTTGTTAAAAGAGCATGGCACTATTGTTGCCATGAAAGGAAAGCTTCCTATAAAAGAGCTTAATTCAATAAATAATGGATGGCAGCACCAAGTTCACCCAATAAGAATAGACGGTATGAGTAATCGAGAAAGACACATAATACTATTGAACAAAGAACGGAAATGTAAATTGTGATCAGGGTCATTTCAATTGCGAATCAAAAAGGCGGTGTTGGCAAAACAACCACATGCGTGAATCTCGCTGCTTCGTTAGCTGCTACGAAACGAAAAGTTCTATTAATTGATTTAGATCCTCAAGGCAACGCCACCATGGGATGTGGTGTAGAAAAGAATGATCTTAATATTACAACATGCGATGTTTTATTAGGCGATTCATCCGCCTCCGAAGCTATTATAAATGCACCTGACTGCGGGTTTGATATCATGCCTGGAAATGAGGAGCTCACTCTATCCGAGGTTAAGCTTTTGCAAGAAATTGGCAGAGAGATGAAACTTCGTAATGCGCTAGAAGCTGTGAAAATGAATTATGATTTTATATTAATAGACTGCCCGCCTTCTATAAACATGCTGACAGTAAACGCGCTAACCGCATCTGATGGTGTGCTTATTCCAATGCAATGCGAGTACTATGCGCTTGAAGGATTATCTTCTTTGATAAATACAATTGATCAAATAAAAATGACAGTAAACCCCCAACTGGAACTTTATGGTCTATTGAGAACGATGGTTGATCAGCGTGTCAATTTATCAGACGAAGTATCTGAGCAATTAATAAATCATTTTGGAGAAAAAGTTTTTCGTACCATGGTGCCAAGAAATGTCACTTTAGCTGAAGCTCCAAGCTTCGGTCGACCGGTTTTAATGCATGATCGCAAATCAAGAGGCGCAATTGCTTATCTAGCATTGGCAGGTGAAATGTTAAGAAGAGGAGATGAGGTCTCCAAAACTATTGAATAAGTTACAACTTGAGAAAATATAAGAGACATAATGAATACAAAAAAAAGACTAGGTAGAGGATTAGACGCGCTTCTTTCGGGAGCAAATCAGCAAAATCCAACAACGCATCAAAGTAAAACAAACGATCAGCTCACTCGAATACCTATAGAGCATTTGCAAAGAGGTCGGTATCAACCTCGCTCTGATATGCGACAAGAGACCCTTGATGAACTGGCAAACTCCATTCTGTCACAAGGAATTGTTCAACCATTAGTGGTGAGGCAATTACTTACGGATGAAAATGCGGAAATAAAGTACGAGATAATTGCAGGAGAAAGAAGGTGGAGGGCAGCACAAATTGCAGGCTTAGCAGAAGTTCCGGTTGTAATAAAAGACATACCTGATTCAGATGCAATAGCGATGTCTCTTATAGAAAATATACAAAGGGAGAACCTAAATCCACTTGAAGAAGCACTAGCTCTTGATAGATTGATAAGAGAGTTTGAGCTTACTCATCAGGAAGCCGCTGATGCAGTGGGCAGATCTCGTGCAAGTGTATCTAATTTGCTCAGACTTATAGAATTACCAGAGAAGGTCGCAGCGCTGCTTATTTCAAGAAAAATTGATATGGGGCATGCAAGAGCATTGTTATCACTCAAAGACCCACACGTACAATCAAAAATTTCTCAGGAAATTATAAAAAAAGGTTTATCTGTAAGGGCTACAGAAAAACTAATAAGAAAATTAAGCGCAAAAGAAGACAACAAAAAAAGAAACTTAATAAAATCTTCAAATCCTGATATTCAGAGGCTTGAGCTTTCTATATCAGAAAAGCTAGGCGCTAAACTTAATATTGATCACAAAGCCAAAGGAAATGGCAGGATAATAATTAGATATAACTCATTAGATGAATTAGAAGGAATAATTGATCATATAAAGTGAGTTAAATTACTAAATTTTTTAAGTATCAAAAGAAGATCGTTGCCATGTTGTTTTCACATAACTATAATGCAAGTGCTGAAAGCTTTATGAAGAGTGAATTATATGCAAAAATTTTACTCTAGTCTGGAAGCATATATAGATGAATCGTGAAACATTTAAGCACAATCAAAACCAAAGTGATTCGGGAATTGTAAGAATCCTTATTTATCAAGGTTCAACAATGGTTGTTTTGACATTTTTGTTTTGGTTGACTGTGAATAATACAGCAGGATACTCATCTTTTTTTGGTGGTTTAATTAGTTTGGTACCGAATTTTTTTTTAGGAGCTAGACTAATTTCTTCAAAGAATGATGCAAAAGGTTTGTTAAGAGCTGCCTATATAGGTGAATTAGGAAAAATTGTTTTAACTGTTTTATTGTTTGGGTTGGTTTTTTATATGGTCAGACCTCTGGACGCGTTGTATCTTTTTTTAAGCTTTATAATCGTTCAGTTTTCAGTAAGCTTGGAATTATTTTTTAAAAATATTGATTAAAGTGACAACAAGAAAGTAAATATATGGCAACCGAAGGCGGACACGGATCTCAAACCTCTGGAGAATACATTCAGCACCACTTGCAGAATCTCCAAATTTGTAAATTAGATAATGGTGAATGGGCCTGGAATCAATGTGCAGGTAATCCAATGGCATTAAATGTAGACTCCATGTTTTGGTCTCTGCTTCTAGGATTTATTTTTATTTTTCTATTTGGGCGTGCTGCAAAGAAAGCATCACCAGAGAAGCCGTCCAAATTTCAGGCATTGATTGAGATAGTTGTCGACTTTATTGACAGCAGTGTCAGGGATACATTTCATGGAAAAAGTAGATTAATAGCGCCACTAGCATTGACTATTTTTGTGTGGGTATTTTTCATGAATCTTATGGATTTAATTCCGGTCGACTGGATTCCTGAATTATCAAAAATGCTTGGAACAGTTACTGGCTATGACCAACTGTATTATATGAAAGTCGTACCAACCACAGATGTGAATATCACTTTTGGCATGTCAATATCTGTTTTCATCTTAATTATTTTTTATTCTATAAAAAGCAAAGGGTTGGGTGGTTTTGTAGCGGAGCTCACGCTCCACCCTATAGCGCCATCCTTCAAAGGTGCTGGTATTATTGCTGCACCTATCATTATTGCTTTTAATTTTATTCTTGAATCAGTTGCCCTGCTCGCAAAACCACTTTCCTTGTCGTTGCGATTATTTGGAAATATGTTTGCTGGGGAATTAATTTTTATACTGATTGCGTTACTGGGAGTATGGCAACTTCCTCTCCATTTTGGATGGGCTGTTTTCCATATTTTGATTGTGACGCTTCAGGCTTTTATTTTCATGATGTTAACCGTAGTTTATCTCACGCTAGCATCTGAAGAACACTAAGAGGTTTTTTGTTTAATATTTTTTACTGGAGAAAATGATGGAAACTGTTATTGGTTATACTGCGATATCTGTCGCACTTCTTATCGGGCTTGGTGCTCTTGGCGTTGGAATTGGAATGGGTTTATTGGGTGGCCGTTTTCTTGAAGGCGCCGCTCGTCAACCTGAACTGGCTCCCATGCTACAAACTAAAATGTTTTTAGTCGTTGCACTTCTTGATGCGGTTGCCATGATTGGTGTTGGTATTGCGTTATTTTTCGCATTTGCTAATCCATTCATTGCACAATATCAAAACGCTGTAGGTGGTTAGCCAAGAAAATCAACTTAACCATACTTATATAAAAAGTAGATAGGAGCACTCAGTGGATTTAAACGCGACAATAATTGGCCAATCAATTGCAATGATTGTCTTTGTATGGTTCTGCATGAAATATATTTGGCCGCCTTTGATGGACGCCATAGAAGAACGACAAACACAAATTGCAGACGGTTTGGCGGCAGGTGAGGAAGGCAAAATCAAGCTCGACAATGCTAATGTTGAGTCAAAAAAAATACTTGATGATGCCCGTAAGCAAGCAACAAGTATACTAGATCAAGCAAACGCAAGAGCTAACGAAATTGTTGCTGATGGTAAACAGGATGGACAAACAGAAAGAGAGCAACAATTATCTCTGGCGAAAAGCGATATTGAGCAAGAAACAAATAAAGCAAGGGATGAGCTTAGAGGTCAGGTCTCCGAACTTGCAATTGCATCGGCTGAAAAGATTTTAAATAGAGAAATCAATAAGCAAGATCATGCCGATATTCTTGATGCACTTGTGAAAAAAATATAACGATTATGATTAACGGTATAAACAACTAAATGGCTGATAACAACACAACTGCAAGACCATATGCTCAAGCGATATTTGATATCGCTAAAGACACCGGTACCATGGAGCTGTGGGCTGAAGGGCTGATGCTTGCAAAAGAAATATTTAAGGACAGCCATCTGAATGATTTTTTGTCAAAACCTTCTTTATCGCCAGAACAAAAATTAAAATTTATCAGCGAACTTTTTTCTGAAATAACAGACGAAACAATGATATTTTCTGGTGATGATGATTGTGGAAATAATTTAATAAAGCTTCTAATTGAAAATTCAAGAATATCTGTTTTCCCAGAAATTTCAGAGCACTTTAATTCATTAAAATCGGAGCTTGAGAACTCAGTTAACGTAACAGTGTCTTCTGCTGTTCCTTTATCAGAAGATCAGAAATTAGCACTAGAAGAAGTTTTAAAGAAACGTTTTGATAGTGAAATTTATTTGCAAACAGAAATCGATGAAACACTTGTTGGTGGTGCGATAATTCGCACTGGCGACGTCGTTATTGATGGGTCTTTAAGAGCAAGCCTCAGTGGACTCTCTAACGTAATTAATTCTTAAACAAAGGAAAGAGATATGTCATTAAAAGCTTCAGAAATCAGCAAACTGATTAGAGAGCGTATAGAAAATTTTGAAACCACTGCTGAGGCACGTGATGTTGGGACTGTGATCGGTGTAACAGACGGTATTGTTCGTATACATGGTCTTACTGACGCACGTTACGGAGAGATGCTTGAGTTCCCAGAAAGCACTTTCGGCATGGCTTTAAACTTGGAACAAGATTCTGTCGGCGCTGTTGTACTAGGTGAGTATAAGCATGTTTCAGAAGGCGATACCGTCAAAACAACAGGGAAGATTCTTGAAGTACCAATAGGCGAAGCCCTTTTAGGAAGAGTTGTTGATGCGCTGGGTAACCCAATTGATGGAAAAGGAGCAATTGATACAAAACTAAGTGCGCCAATTGAAAAAGTTGCCCCTGGAGTAATTTCCAGAAAATCAGTAGATCAGCCTGTACAAACAGGCCTGAAAGCGATCGATTCGATGGTTCCTATCGGAAGAGGTCAAAGAGAGCTTATCATTGGGGACAGACAAACAGGGAAGACCGCTGTAGCAGTAGATGCAATTATCAACCAAAAAGGAACCGGTATTAAGTGCATCTATGTTGCTATAGGTCAAAAAGCATCTTCCATTGCTGGAGTGGTCAGAAAATTAGAAGAAGAGGGAGCAATGGAGCACACAATTGTTGTTGCAGCTGCAGCAGCAGACTCTCCCGCCATGCAATATATTGCCCCATATTCAGGAACCTCGATGGGTGAATACTTTTTGGATAATGGCGAGGACGCATTGATTATATTTGATGACTTAACAAAACAAGCTTGGGCATATCGTCAAGTTTCGCTGTTATTAAGAAGGCCGCCAGGCAGAGAAGCTTATCCTGGCGATGTTTTTTATCTCCATTCCCGTCTTCTTGAAAGAGCATCTAGAGTAAGTGAAGAGCACGTTGAATCAATCACTGGCGGAAAGGTAAAAGGGAAAACAGGATCATTAACCGCATTACCAATTATCGAAACTCAGGCCGGTGATGTATCTGCATTCGTACCAACTAATGTAATTTCAATTACAGACGGACAAATATTTCTAGAAACCGATCTCTTTAATGCAGGCATAAGGCCGGCCATCAATGCAGGGTTATCAGTTTCTCGTGTGGGAGGTTCTGCGCAAACTAAAATTATTAAAAAGTTAGGTGGAGGTATCAGGCTGGCATTGGCGCAATACAGAGAATTAGCCGCTTTTGCTCAATTTGCTTCAGATCTAGATGAAGCCACAAGAAAACAACTTGAGCGCGGACAAAGAGCGACTGAACTTATGAAACAAAAACAATATTCACCGCTCTCTGTTTCTGAGATGGCATTATCACTATTTGCGGTTAATGAGGGATTTTTAGATGATGTTGATGTAACAAAAATTGGTGACTATGAGAGTGCGTTGCACGACTTTGCAAAAACAAAATCAAGTAAGCTTTTAGAAAAAATAAATGAAACAGGTGATTTTAATGATGATATCGAAGCTTCATTGAAGAAAATTTGTGAAGATTTTTCTAAAAATGGCGCTTATTAAGATCTCAAATTCTTATTTTAAATTGACAGGTAACTAAATTGGCAGGCGATAAAGAAATATTAAATAAAATCCGAAGCGTGAAAAACATGCAGAAGATTACCAGCGCTATGGAAATGGTTGCTGCCAGTAAAATAAGAAAAGCGCAGGATCAGATGAATGCAGCTAAACCATATGCTGATAGGATCAGGCGTGTGATTGGACACTTAGGTGCAGCCAATCCTGATTATAAGCATCCATTTTTAAGCGAAAGAGACATAAAAAGGGTTGGTATTATTGTTGTGTCTACTGATAGAGGATTATGTGGCGGGTTAAATGTCAATTTGTTCAAGCGAGTTATTTCCGATATCGCAGAATATAAAAAAGAGAATATTGAAGTAGATCTTGTTCTTGTCGGCGCAAAAGCGGTTCAATTTTTTAAGAGACTTGGTGGAAATGTTTTGGCAACAACAACACATTTAGGTGACCGTCCAAAGGTTAACGATTTAGTCGGCGCAATAAAAATAATGCTCGATGCTTACAATGAAGAAAAAATTGATCGATTATTAATTGCACACAATGAGTTCGTAAGCACCATGAGTCAAAAACCGGACATGAAGACTCTTCTTCCAGTTAGTTCAATTGATGAGAATGATGAATCTTTACAAGCACATTGGGATTATATTTACGAGCCTGACGCTATCGATTTGCTTGATGGCGTGCTTATGCGCTACATCGAATCACAAGTTTATAGAGGCGCAACAGAAAACTTTGCTTGTGAAATGGCGGCCAAAATGGTCGCAATGAAGTCTGCTACAGATAACGCTGGAGAAATAATAGATAAATTACAACTTATATATAACAAAGCTAGACAAGCAGCTATTACCCAAGAAATTTCGGAGATAGTAGGTGGGGCAGCTGCTGTTTCAGGATAAAAATTTTTAATTTAATGATGATGACATTTGGTTGTCACAAAAGGAAATGAGGAAATAATATGAGCACCGGAACTACTGTGCAAATTATCGGAGCTGTCGTGGATGTTGAATTTCCAAGCAGCGAAATACCAAAAATTTATGATGCATTAACAATTGACGATGCTGACTTAACTCTTGAAGTACAACAACAACTTGGAGATGGTGTAGTTAGAACCATTGCAATGGGATCAAGTGAAGGTCTGAAGCGAGGCATGGCTGTCAGTAATACAGGTCAGCCCATATCAGTTCCTGTCGGTGAAAAGACCCTCGGCAGGATAATGGATGTGCTAGGAACCCCCATTGACAATAAAGGCGATATTGGTGCCGAGTTGAATATGCCAATTCATAGAACTCCTCCGACGTATGAAGAACAAGCATCTTCGACAGAAGTGCTTGAAACTGGTATTAAAGTAATCGATTTAATTATGCCGATCGCAAAAGGCGGTAAAGTTGGACTCTTTGGTGGTGCTGGTGTTGGTAAAACCGTAACTCTAATGGAGTTAATTCGAAATATTGCTGCGGAGCATTCTGGATATTCAGTATTTGCAGGGGTTGGTGAAAGAACCAGAGAAGGAAACGATTTTTATCATGAAATGACAGAATCTAATGTTATAGACAAAGTATCCCTTGTATATGGTCAGATGAATGAGCCCCCAGGTAATAGATTAAGAGTAGCGTTAACTGGGCTGACAATGGCAGAAGCGTTTAGGGATGAGGGAAGAGATGTTTTAATGTTTATTGATAACATTTATAGATATACGCTTGCTGGAACCGAAGTTTCTGCTCTTTTGGGGCGTATGCCATCTGCGGTCGGTTATCAACCGACACTTGCAGAAGAAATGGGTGTGTTACAAGAAAGAATTACATCAACAAAAACTGGTTC
>ERZ802830.936-NODE-936-length-28550-cov-5.71297_pt1 | contig 28550 bp, 23 predicted proteins | sample MGYA00345654_ERZ802830 | MGnify/ENA primary metagenome ERZ802830 (study PRJEB30503, sample SAMEA104212375) | marine metagenome | biome: Westerlies Biome; feature: [SRF] surface water layer (ENVO:00010504) within the epipelagic zone...; material: water...
AACCGGCGCTATATTGAAATATAGAAGCAGGCTACTCTTCTGGGAAAGTGGGGGGGCGCCGTTCAATAAAGGCGGTTATTCCCTCTTTTGCTTCTGCCCCGCCCAGTGCTTGCGCAAGATTATCTGCCTCTGCTTCGAGCTGTTCATCAAAGCTGTTGGAGGTTGCCCCGCTAAGCAAGCTTTTTGCGCGCATAATCGCCCCCGCAGGCCCTGCCTCTAGCCTTGTTGCCATCGCCATCGCCGCCTCTAATGCCCTGCCTTCCTCTGCCAGATGGTTCACTACGCCTAATTCATATAGCCGCGTGGCTGGAATTTTATCCCCCGTAAATAATAACTCAGCAGCTAGCCAGCGCGGTATAGCTGCATTTAAAAATACCGTTGTACCTGCATCAGGCGTTAAACCGATTTTCACATAACTAGAGGCAAGAAAAGCTGTCTTGGACGCAAAAATCATATCACAGGCCAGCGCAATAGCCGCGCCTGCGCCTGCTGCCCCGCCTTCAACACAAGCTATCACCGGACAGGGGCAGGTGCGAATGGCCCGCACCAACTCGTTCAACCTGTCAATGAGGGCGCGCCGCGCGGCATAGTGACCTTGTGTGCGTTCCTGCAAACCAGACATATCGCCGCCAGAGCAGAAGAAACCACCAGCACCACTTAGGATAACCGCCCGCGGCTTGGGCTTCGCTGCTTCCCTGAAATCATTCAAGAGCGTTGCCAGCCCGTTAATATAATCTAGGGTCAGCGAGTTACGCGTTGCCGGATTATTATTGACCACATGGCAAATCTGACCCTCATAGGTAATGATAATTGGCGATCCCATCTTCTCCCTCCCTTTACATAAATACTCATCCTGCATTCTGATTCTTAATTCTGATTCTGCGTTCTAACTCTGGGTCTAAAGCTTGAAAAAGCTGAACCGTGCGAGGCGCACCCGCGCCACGCGGTCACAAATCAGAAAGACACATAATGGTAGAGCCATCTGCATCAAGCTGGCAATACCCAGATTCTGCCGCCCTGCGCCTGCTGCTAGGGTAACCGCCTCGGTAGTTAACGTCATCACCCGTCCATTACTCGCAAAAATAGTTGGCAAATATAGCGCTGAGCTTACCGCAAATCCAACCGCAAAGGCGGTGAGCACAGGCAGCGTCATCATGGCGAGCTTGATAGCCAGAAATCGGCGCAAAGGCCCAGCACCCAATGTGGCAGCAATCGCGAGATACCGAGCATCAAAGCGCCGCCATGTTGGGGCTAATGATAACATCACATAAGGAAAGACAAATAAGGAATGCGCCCATATAAGCGCCAGGAACAAACCATCAAATCCCAGCCATATCAACAGAATTTGCATGCCAAATAAAAACGCAATTTGTGGCAGTAATAAAGGAATATAAATCAGCCTTTCAGCATGCTTATCACCTTTCGCGGTTTCGGTTTGCAACCATAATAGCGCCAGCGAAACACAAATCGCGGCTGTCACCAGCCCCAAAACCAAACTATTTAAGGTCGCTTGCCCAAGGCTTATATAAGCGTATTTCCATGCATTCAGGCCCCATTCATCTGGCAAAGCAGAAGGATAGCGCCAAATATCGGCAAAGGCCCAGATAAGCGCCGCTAACATCCCGAAACAGGCCATAGCGCAAGGCCATACCGCCAGTATCACACCGCCTTTTTTCAAAGCAGAAACAAAGCTGGAAGGAAGGCGCGAGAAACGCTGACCGGCCGCGCTAAGCCGGGCGATTAGAAACAAAATGGCTTTATCTGTTCCCACCCATATAACGCAGGCTAAAAGCGCACAAGCAAGCTGCATCACCGCCGCCGCCGCGGCAATGAATTGGTAAGATAAATCTGGGTCACGAAACCAAGTTAATATACGCACCGCCAACGGGGCAGGGGTAGAGGGCGCAAGAAGTATCGCCATATCAACCACGGATATCGAAAACACCATCACGATTAAAACCGCTAAACGCAAACGCGCCGCCAATTGTGGTTGCACCAGATGCATCCAACCCGCGAGCGGGCCATAACCAAGTGATGCAGCTGTATCTAATAGCGGGCGTACCTTTATCTGGCTCAAAGCCGACAGCCCCATCAATAATAAAAAGGGCAACTCTTTGGCAATGAGCGCCAAGACGAGTACGAACGCATTTTCATCTGGCACAATGTTTAAATTAGGGGGACGCTGCCAGCCAGTAAGCCATGGCGAGAACAGCCGTGATAACCAGCCACTGGGCTGTAAAAGGAATAAGAACCCAACCGCAATGGTAATATGCGGAACAGATAAGAGCGGCGATATCAGTCTGAACAAAAACCCGGCGCGTCCCTGCCCATACAAAATGGCCAGCAAAAACATCGCCAGCCAATAAGATAAAAAGGTAGCAAGCAGTCCAACAGAAAGGCTCAGATAAAGCGATCGCCGCAAGCCCGGCTGGGCAAAGAAATCAACAAAGGGCTGGAAAGAGAAATGATATTCCCCTAGCGGCGGAAACCAGCCTAAGGCTGGCAGAATAGCCCCCAGCAATCCAACCGCCACAGGCATCAAACACAATAACAATATTGCTATTCTCACCATCTACCCACCGACGAAAATGCTTTCACAATCGCATATCGTAAAAAGCTGGCAAGTCTAACCAGCACTGCTTTTATTAATTAGCAGAATAGCGTGCCATCCATGCCCGTTCAATCACCCCCACCCAACTTGGATGCGGTTCTGGCAACGTGCGGTTTAAATCTGCTGGGCTCAGAGTAGCCATACCGCGTGGCAAATCTGCAAAGGCTTTCGCATCTGTTGCATCTAGCTTTGGAATGGAAAGAACCGTCGGATCGCCCCACAGCTCAGGATTGGCTTTACGAATTTGTGCCTCTGGTGAGAGCAGAAAATTAGCCACCACCTGCGCACCATCGGCTGCAGAAGCATTAAAGGGGATAGCAACGAAATGAACATTCGCGAGGGTACCAGCATCATGAATATAGGTGCGCACGCTATCTGGCAAAATACCCTGTGAAATGCCATTAGAAAATTCGGCAGGGTTAAATGCCATCGCAATCGCCAATTCACCATCCCCTAGCGGTTGCACCAGAGACGTGTAATTTGGGGGAGACTTCACCCCGCCCCGCCAAAGACGTGGGCGTACCCTGTCGAGCCATGAAAATAGAGGTGCTAAGGCTGTTTTTGTATCTGCTTCACTAGCTGGCGCTGCAAAAATACCCTTATCCGGGCTAACCTCTAGTAAAATCTGTTTCAGAAAACTGGTACCTGTAAAATCTGGCGGCTGTGGAAAGGTAAATCGACCGGGGTTTTTTTCAATCCAGTTTGCAAGTTCTTCGGCTGACCGCGGCGGGTTTGGAACAAATTGGGTGTCATACCCAAACACAAGTTGGGCGCGTCCCCATGGCGATTCCAGCCCGTCGGTTGGGTTCGCAAAATCGCTAATGATACCGGGTAATGCCTCTGCATCTGTATAAGCGAAAGAAGGCAGGGCAAACGCCCAGCTATCAGAGCGCAACAGACCTTGCCGCTTGAGCGACGCAAAATTCTCACCATTTACCCAAACCAAATCCACAGATCCGCCTCGGGTTTTGCCTGCTGACTTTTCCGCCAAAATACGCGCTACCGCATCTGCTGTTTCGGTAAGTTTCACATGAACAAGCGTTACACCATATCGCGATTTAATCTGGCTACCTGCCCAAGCAATATAACTGTTAGTCTGGGGCGAGCCGCCCCACGCATTGAAATAGACAGTCTGGCCTCTCGCTTTTTTAGCCATCAGTTCAAAATCAGCAGCTTGTGCAGAAACACCCCCGAACACCAATCCAGAGGCCATCATCAAAGCCAAAAATTTGGTGCGGAAAATTTGCCGGTATTTCAGGAAATGAAAAGGAATACGCATGCGAAAATGCCCCCGCAGTTTGATGTCAAAAAATGTGCTTGGCGCATCCATTTTACTGGCGGCCTGTTTGTGATTGCACAAGAACATATCATGCTAGCCTAATTTCCTTAAATAAGGTTTAAGAAATTATCAAAATTCAGATAATTTCCGTATTTTATTTCGTCTGAGCAGAATGTTACTTATACACTATCAGGAAATGGTGGCTTGGTTAAAGGGGGCTAGCTTTCTGGAACCTATGCTTTAGAAATACCAAAAAGCCATAAAACCAAGCTACCATACTACCAAGCTGTCATAAAACTAAGCTGCCATAATTAAGGGGTGTCATCTATGCTTATCCTCAAAGATATATCCCTAAATTTTCAAAACACGCCCCTTTTTGCCCCCCTAACGCTTGAGATTGGCGGCGGCGATATCTGTGTTTTGAGCGCGCCTAGCGGGGCTGGCAAATCTACCTTGCTACGCTGGGTAGCAGGTATCCCAACCGAAGGTTTGACGGCGCAGGGCTGTATTTGGCTGAATGGCCAGAAAATAGATGCGCTTGCACCAGAAAGACGGCGTGTCGGGTTAATGTTTCAACAACCTTTATTATTTCCTCATCTTAGTGTGGCAGATAATTTGGGCTTTGGCCTTCCAGCTTGTGTAAAGGGGGAGAGCCGAAAAGCGCAAATAAAAGAAGCCCTAGCTATTGCAGGACTAGAAGGGATGGGCGGGCGCGATCCAGAAACATTATCAGGTGGTCAGCAAGCCCGCATCGCCCTTTTGCGCACGCTCCTCGCCAAGCCTGAGGCGCTGTTGCTGGATGAGCCTTTTTCAAGCTTGGATGATAGCCGGCGCACGCAAATTGTCTCGCTTGTACAACGCGAAGCCCAGCGCCTAAACCTGCCCGTGCTGCTGGTTAGCCATGATCCGCGTGATGTGGATGCCGCAACAAATAATGTTGTCGAGCTGGAAACTATTTAGCCCTATCCTGCCAGCATATTCGCGATCATATCCGCAGAAGCGTCTGTTCTGGAAAGGTGCAGCAAAGCCCGTCTTTCACGGGCATATCAAGTTTGCTCATCACTCACTGCGTCCTGACCATCATCTGCAACAATGATAGTCGCAATCGCCATGGCAACGACTTTATTATGCGCAGTGAACATGCCTTTATCGACGCCATCCTGCATAAAGCTATCCATCTTTTCTATCAGGCTATGACTGGCCAGCCTCACTTCAGGCACCTTGCTTGGCTGATAGCCTGTCGCAAGCGCCTTGGTTTCAGCAATGGCACTGGCCAGCAACCTGTCCCGGCTCATCACGGCGATATCATGCCCCTCACGGAAATATTCAAACTTTGCCGATAATTGTGGTGAGCTTCCCGTGCGACCATAGCCAATTTGCATCCAAACCTTCCATGCCGCTTCATCCCAGTCACCGGTTTTTGCATACCAGCGCAGATAGCTTTCCTTGACGCCCCCGCCACTTGGCACCAGCCCAACCCCTGCTTCCACAAGCCCCAATACTGAATTGGTATGCACGACCAGCTTGTCGCAATGCATCAGCACTTCAAAGCCGCCACCAGCCGCCAAGCCAGAAGGGGCACCTACCACAGGTACAGGCGCATATTTCAACGCCTTAACGGCTTGCTGAAAACGGTTAAGAAAGGCATCAACTTCATCAAAATCCCGGACTTTGATCAGCGCCTGAAAATGGTTTAGATCCACGCCTGCCGAAAAATGCTGCGCATCATTATGCACAATTATTCCGCGCCCATGATCAGATGCAGCTGCCTGCACAATCTGCATGGATAAATCATTTAGCGCGTTTGCTTTGGAATGAAATTCAATAAGACGCAAATCACCTTCCAAACGATAAAGGCTAGCGGCGTCATTCGTTTCTAGCAGCTCTGTGCTGCGCCGTAGCATTGAAAAGCGCATCGCACCATCTGGCAGGCTAACAGGCTGATAGCCTGCGCCCGCAACTTCAATTTCCAACTGTCCATTTTCGGCGCGGTAATAAGGCTGGCTGCGCTGTGATAGCTGTTCTGGCAGCGGCAACGCCATTTGTGTTGCCAGCGCTTTAATCCGCTCAATGCCGACCGCATCAATCATCTCAAAAGGGCCGCGTTGCCAATTAAAGCCAAGCTTCATAGCATCATCAATATCTTGCGCAGATGCGGTAATTTCTGGTACCAGACTAGCTGCATAAGATAAGATGCGCAGCAATACACGGCGCGCAAACGCCCCCTCATTACTGTTATCCTCAAAAATGGCATCTAGCGGTTCTGCCTGACGAGCTTGATATTCAGCAGCACGCATAGCAGCAGCAGGAAGCTGGCCTGAAGCCGCAGCCCAGCCCTTATCAACACCCCCTTTAGCTATGACGCGCACCTCGCGCCCATCATCCCCTTCACGGTAGAAACCGCCTCTACCTTTATTGCCGGTATAGCCATCCTTTATCATTTGTTGCACCAATTCAGGCGCAAAGCCGACCTTATGAAACGCGTCTCCTTCGGGGAGAATAGTAGCAAGAGACTTTACAACATCTGACATCAGGTCAATGCCGATAAGGTCATATAAACCGAACACCCCTGTTTTTGGAATGCCCATAGGCCGGCCGATAAGCGCATCTGCATCTTCCAGCGCAATCCCGCTAGCAAGGGCTTCATGCAAGCCCACTTGCAGTGCAAAAACACCAACTCTATTACCAAGAAAACCGGGTGTGTCCTGACAGCGAACCACCCCCTTACCAAGCATTTGGTCATTAAATTCTGCTAGCCTATCCAGAATTTCTGGCTTCGTCTCTGCCCCGCTAACCAACTCCAACAAGCGCATATAACGTACCGGATTAAAATAATGCGTAATAGCAAAGCGCGCACAAAAATCGGCCGGCATCTGCGCGGTTAACAAAGAGATAGGAATGGTAGAGGTGTTTGAGGTTATGACACAATCTTCAGATATTGTTTCATAGAGCCGCTTATATAAGGATTGCTTGACAGGCAGCTGCTCGATAACCGCTTCAATGATCAAATCGCACTTTGCCAATTTGTCAAAATCAGCTTCCATATCCCCTGTTGTGATCTTCGCGGCAAGGCTGGGATGCATAAATTGTGGTGGCTCAGACTTTAACAGCTTTTGAATAGCCTGCTCTGCGGGGCTTACCTGCTGATCTGGTCTACATGGCAAATCTAGCAACAGAACGGGCAAACCCGCATTCGCAATTTGCGCAGCGATACCGCTGCCCATTGTCCCTGCACCAATGACAGCAATATTTGAAAAGATTTTTGATGCAGACATCCTACACCCTTCCCTGAATTATATTAACAAAAACGGCAGCTAACCCAACATATAAGCTGGTGACAGATAGCGTTAAGCAGGCGCGGTCAAAAACCCTGCAAGCGCTGAATTTACGTCATCTGGACTTTCCGAAGGCAACATATGGCCAGCGCCAGCAATTTCAACGAGCTGACTGCCAGCTATTGCCTGCGCTAACGCCCGCCCTTTTTTAGGCGGCGTCATTTTATCAGAGCCTGCCAATATAATCAGGCAAGGCTGATGAATTGCAGCAGCAGCCTCTGCACCGCCATCATACGCATTACAGGCACCCAAATCAGCATGCAAGCTGGTGGTATTATTGCCAGCCATAAGCGCACGACCAAAGCCCAGATGCGAAAAACCGGGCTGGGTATTATCGTAAAAATGCCCCGCGCTACCATGCCCCCACCCCGTCATCATCTTAATCGCGGCGGGCTGTTTATCTTTTGATGCAGAAACCAAATAATCATTTACCGGTATAGCAAGGGCGGTTGCGATCAATACCAATTTATCAACGCGGGCTGGATAGCGGGCTGCGAGCTCCAGAGCTACAAGCCCACCTTGCGAATGGCCAAGCACCACCGCCTTGTCGATACCAAGCGTATCCATGAGCGCAATAATCCAGTCTGCCATTTCCTCGATACGCGCCAATGGCGTCCCTTCTGATAGGCCGTGCCCCGGAAAATCTGGTGCAATAACATTGAACGCTTCATAAGCAAAAAACCGTGTTTGCAACACCCAGCTTAAATGGGATTGCCCGCTACCATGCAGGAAAATCAAAAAAGGCGCTTGGTCGTTAAATTTTCTGCCACCCGTAGAGAGATAGCTTTTCTGTGCCTGAACTTGCGCAAACATAACCTCTCCTAGCCTCTGGTCTTTTTACGGGCAGCCCGAAAGCCATTTTCAAAATCAGCCTTGATATCATCAATATCTTCCAAGCCTACGGAAAGCCTTATCATATCATCGCTCAAACCACCCTGCTTCATCGCCTCTGCATCAATATGCGAATGGGTCGTGCTGGCAGGATGAATAACAAGCGTCTTGGCATCCCCCACATTTGCTAGATGCGAGGCCAGTTGCACCGCCTCGATAAAGGCACGTCCGGCATCCCGCCCGCCCTTAACACCAAAGCTGATAATAGAGCCTGCACCGCGCGGCATCAGTCGCTTGGCAACTTCATGCCCCGGATGGTCAGCTAGGTTTGGATGACGCACCCATGCCACACCTTCATGACGTTTCAGGAAATCAAGCAGAGCAAAAGTATTATCCATATGGCGCTGCATACGAAGCGGCAGCGTTTCTAGCCCTTGCAGTAAATGAAACGCATTTGTTGGTGACAGGCAGGGGCCAAAATTATACATCGCTTCGGCGCGAAACTTTGCCGTAAAGGCAACCGGGCCATATTCTTCGGCAAAATTAATGCCATCCATCGAATAATGCGGCTCGGCAATGGTGGGGAATTTATCATTCTGGCGCCAGTTAAAATTACCGCCATCAACAACGGCACCGCCAATGGCCACACCATGCCCGCCCATCCATTTTGTCAGCGAATGAATGATAATATCAACACCCTTTGTTACCGGCTTTAACAACCAAGGCGTATTAAAAGTCGCATCTATCACCAAAGGAATACCAGCTTCATGCGCAATAGTGCTGACCGCTTCAACATCCATAATATCTAGACCAGGATTGCCGATAACCTCGCCAAAGACTAACTTGGTATTAGGCTGTATTGCAGCCCTAAAGGCCTCTGGATCCGTGGCAGAAACAAAGCTGGTTTCAATACCAAAACGGGGCAGGGTATATTTAAGCAAATTCACATTTGCGCCGTAAAGCTGGCCAGAGGCAACAATATGATCGCCAGCAGAACACAGCGTCATTAATGCAGAGGAAAGGGCGGCCATGCCAGAGGCAGTCGCGGTGCAGGCCGCAGCCCCTTCAAGAGCCGCAATACGCTGTTCTAGCACCGCTACAGTTGGGTTGGAAATACGCGAATATAAATGCCCGCCAACTTCCATATTATACAGGGCTGCGGCATGGCGCGTATCTTTAAACACATAAGAAGTAGTCTGGTGGATAGGCACCGCGCGCGAACCATACCGGTCATCAGGAACATGACCAGCATGCAGGCTTAGCGTATCAAATTTATAATCATCACTCATCAGCTTCGTCCAATTTTCTTGGCAAGAAAGGGTGCTGCCAATCTGACAAGAAATGCCCTATCTGGCAAGCCATTCTGGGCGCATGGATAACACATCAGACCCAGCTGAACAGATTTTATCTGATAGAGCCCCAATATGCGGCAAACAGCTAGATAACTAGATTTGGCATGTAGCCTGCTTCGCCGCTACAAAATCAGGTGAGAAAGTCGCTACCGCATCCCTGCCAGCTATATGCGCTGATTTTGCCATTTGCCAGCCACCAAAAAGGTAGCCAAGCAACATAAGCCAATCGACCCCGCTAACCGCCACATCCCGGGGGTTGTTCGCACGTGCGCATAAAGTATCCAAAGTTGCTCTAGCCGTATCTAGCCCCTGCATCACCGGCGTTGAATATTGGGCTGACACGCCTTTCATATCGCCTTCGATTTCAGCGAATAAAGCTGTTAGTCCAGCGCCATTATCGCGCAAGGTTTTCCGGAATAGCAGATCATTTGCCTGAATAGCGGTGGTACCTTCATAAATCGGCAGAATACGCGAATCACGGAAATGCTGGGCAGCGCCTGTTTCCTCAATAAAACCCATGCCGCCATGCACCTGCACCGCATCTGAGGTCAGCGCCACCGACCGTTCGGTCAGCCATCCTTTAATAATAGGGATCAACAGCGAGGCACGCTGCTCTTCAAAGGCTTTTTGGCCTTCCTCAGCATGGTGGGCTTTATCCAGTGCCGCCCCACCAACAAGGATAAGCGCACGCATCGCCTCTACCTCTGCCCGCATCACACTCACCAGACGCAATACATCTGGATGCTCTATAATAGCTGTTCCTTCCGGCCTATCAAGCGGGGCTCCCTGCACCCGGTTAGCCGCATAATCCACCGCCTGTTGATAAGCGCGTTCAGCGATAGAAAGTCCCTGCAAGCCGACCGCAAAACGGGCATGGTTCATCATGCCAAACATGATCTCCAGCCCCTTATTTTCTTCTCCTACCAGATAGCCTATTGCCCCGCCTTTCTCTCCATATTGCAGAACAGCGGTAGGCGAGGCTTTAATGCCCAGCTTTTTTTCAATAGACAGGCATTTCACATCATTGCGCGCGCCCAAACTGCCATCTTCATTGACCAGAAATTTTGGCACGATAAACACGGAAATACCCTTTACCCCCGGCGGGGCATCAGGGGTGCGGGCCAGCACCAGATGAATGATATTTTCTGCCATATCATGCTCGCCATAGGTGATATATATTTTCTGGCCGCTTATCAGATAATGATCGCCGTTCGGGACTGCCCGACTTTTAATCGCGGCAAGGTCGGTACCTGCCTGCGGCTCGGTCAGGTTCATGGTGCCTGTCCAACGCCCCTCCACCATCGGCGGGACAAATATTTCTTTTTGTGCATCATTGGCTGATTTCTGGAGCGCGTAAATCTGACCTTGCGTTAGCAAATGGCATAAAGCAAAGCTCAGGCTAGCAGATTGCCACATCTCATTCACTGCGGCACTAACAGCCATCGGCATATGCTGGCCACCAAATTCTTCGGCGGCTTCCATCGCAGTCCAGCCCGCCTCGCCCATCGCTTTATAGGCGCTTGCAAACCCATCTGGGGTTTTAACCTCACCATCTTCAGTTCGCACACATCCCTGATTGTCAGCACTATGATTTAAAGGAGCAATCACATCCGCTGCCAGTTTGCCAGCTTCCTCTAAAACAGCATCTGCTAGCTCTGTGCTGATATCCCCAAATGGCGGCAATCCCGACAGCTTGTCTAAATCTGCCAGATAGCGCAGGCCAAATTTCATATCATCAATAGGCGGTGTATAATTCATAACCCTCTACCTTTATCCTGTTTTGTTTTTTCTTTTTACCTGCGCACTTCTATTGCGCACTTCTATTTTGTGCACTTCTATTCTGCATAGAAACGTTTCTTTAACGCCTGTAATTCTGTCTCTGCCGCAATCATATGGCTTAGGCGCACAGGGCCAAAGCCACGTATTTTGTCTGGAAGGCTGGCCATTTCCACTGCAGATTCATAATTTTTTGGCGTTAGATTAGCACAAATTTCCACGAGTATCGCACAATAATCATCACGGGCTTGGCGCTCTCGTTTGCGCTCTTCTGTATAGCCAAAAACATCCATCCATGTGCCGCGCACCGCACGCAGATGCCGCAATAGTTTGAAAGCTGGCCAAATCCAGCTGCCATATTGGGATTTGCGTGGGCGTCCGCTCGCGGGATCTTGCTTGGCCAATAATGGCGGCGCCAGATGCACAGACAGTTTTATATCCCCTTCAAACATTTGTTTTATCTGCTGGCTGAACTGGCCATCGCTGTAGAGGCGTGCCACCTCATACTCATCTTTGATAGCCATCATCTTATATAAATATCTAGCCGCAGCTTTTGATAATCTTTGGCGCTCATCCTTATCGCCCGCGATAACCGGGCTAAGCAAGCTGCGATACTGTTCTGCATAGCGTGCATCCTGATAAGTAGTAAGGCGGGCCACTCGGTCAGCGATAATATCGTCTAAATCTTCAATGCGGCTAGCCATAGCAAGCGGCACCGTGGCTGCTTTTTCAGCAAGCGCTGCTTCCACCTCTTCAGGGTCTGCTACCCATTGGCGCCCCCACATAAAGGCCTGTTTGGACTGCTCAACAGCAACATTATTTAACGTTATCGCCTCTTCTATAGCGCCCGCAGAAAGCGGGATAAGGCCGCGCTGAAAAGCTACACCTAGCAAGAATAAATTGGCCGCAATGGCATCGCCTAGCAAGCTAAGCGCCATCTGGGTTGCATTAACCATAAAGGCGCGGTCTTCGCCAACAATGCCAGACAGACGCTGGGCAATATCCGCGCTGGGCAAACTTGCATCAGCATCACGGGTAAAATCGCCTGTTGGCATCTCATAGCTATTTGCAACAACATGACCATCTGCGCGCATAAGCTTTAACAGCCCTGCTTCAGCACTGACCAAATTATCACAGCCAAGCAATAGATCAGCACTGCCCGGCCCGATACGGATAGCTGAAATATCTTCAGGGGTGGCAGCAATACGAATATGGCTGGTTACGGCCCCACCCTTCTGAGCTAGCCCTGCCATATCGATAATGCCGCACCCCCTACCTTCGAGATGCGCTGCCATTCCCAACAAGGCACCGATAGTGACGACACCGGTACCGCCCACCCCGGTTAAAACGATGCTCATTGGCTTATCAAGCGGGAAGACAGGTGTAGGCGCAGCTAAATCACTGGTTAGCTGGGTAGCTTCTGGTTTGCGCAATTGGCCACCCTTGACGCTAACAAAGCTTGGGCAAAACCCTTTAATACATGAAAAATCTTTATTACACGCAGACTGATCGATCTGGCGTTTGCGACCTAATTCTGTTTCTAAAGGCAAAATAGCCACACAGTTTGATTGCACACCGCAATCGCCGCATCCCTCACATACCTCAGGGTTGATCATAATCCGCTCATTAGGATCAACCATCTTGCCGCGCTTGCGCCGCCGTCGCTTTTCGGTTGCGCATGTCTGGTCATAAATTAGACCGCTAACGCCTTTAACCTCGGCCAATTCTTTTTGCACAATCTGCAATTCGCTGCGGTGATAAAAGCGCATCCCATCAGGATAAGCCGATTTATCATGGCGGGTTAAATCATCTGTGACCAGCACCAGCGGCGCCACCCCGCTAGCACGCAGCAAACCAGCAATTTCAACAGGTGTTATCCCGCCTTCATGCGTTTGCCCACCTGTCATTGCCACCGCATCATTATATAACACTTTATAGGTCATATTGACGCCTGCTGCGACCGCCGCCCGTATCGCCATTAATCCAGAATGATTAAAGGTGCCATCACCGATATTCTGGAACATATGCGGGCGATGCGAAAAACAGGCCTCGCCAATCCAGTTAGCCCCCTCGCCCCCCATATGGGTAAAGCCTTCCACATCCCGGTCCATAAATTGGGCCATCCAGTGACAGCCGATACCCGCATAACCGCGCGTGCCTTCGGGCAGAACAGTGGAGCTATTATGTGGACAGCCTGCACAAAAATAGGGGGCACGCGTCACTGATAAAGGCGCAAATTCCCGCATTAATGCTGTATCTATTTCAGCCAGCCTCTTATTCAGGCTGGCGCTTCGTACCTCTTCTGGCAGCAGCTTTGCAGCAATAGCTCTGGCCACCTCCATAGAGGTTATAGAGCCTTCTTCGGTCAGCAAACGCGCGCCCTCAAGATCGCGCTTACCAAAAACAGATGGCGGCTGCGCAGTATTATAGAGAATTTCTTTAACCTGACTTTCCAGCAATCCGCGTTTTTCTTCGACCACAAGGATATCGGTTAACCCAGATGCAAATGCTTTCAATCCTTCTGGTTCAACCGGCCAGGACATACCTATTTTATAAACACTAAGGCCAAGCTTCTCTGCTGCACGCGCATCAATGCCTAAATCAGCGAGCGCCTGCACCACATCCATATAGGCCTTGCCAGTACTGACAATGCCAAAGCGCGGCGTTTGCCCGCCGCTTACCGTGACGCGGTCTAATTTATTCGCCCGCACATAGGCATTAACCGCCCGCATTTTATGCGCGTGCAAACGCTGTTCCTGATCATGACGATGGTCAGCACGCCTGATATTAAGCCCGCCCATCGGCATCTCAAAATCATTGGGCAAATGGGTATGAAAACTATCTGGGGTTAAGGTAACAGATGCGGTGGATTCGATATTATCTTTAACACATTTTATCCCGCACCAGACACTGGCAAAACGTGACAACGCCCATCCATGCAAACCAAAATCTACCATCTCTTCTAGATTGGCAGGGTTCAGAACCGGGATCATCACATCCATCATAGCATATTCTGACTGGTGGCAGACGGTTGAGCTTTCACCGCCATGGTCATCCCCCATCAGCGCCAATACCCCGCCCTTATCAGCCGTGCCTGCGAGGTTTGCATGGCGAAATACATCGCCTGTTCTATCAACGCCCGGCCCTTTGCCATACCAGATGCCGAACACCCCATCATATTTGCCCTCCCCATGCAGATTAGCTTGCTGGGTACCCCACAATGCTGTGGCCGCTAAATCTTCGTTCAAGGCAGGCGCAAAAGTAACATTGGCCGCTTCTAAAACGTTGGTTGCTTGTTCAAACTGCAAATCGATGCTGCCCAAAGGAGAGCCCCGATAGCCGCTGACATATCCGGCCGTATTTAGACCAGCGCGGCGGTCTATTTCTGCCTGCAACAGGCACAAGCGCACTAACGCCTGAGTGCCGCTAACAAATACATCTGGGGTTTCCAGATCATATTTATCGGCAAGGCTTACCGGGCGCAAAGCAGCCTCATGCAAAATACGGGTATTTTTAGTATCACCATCCATAGTTTTATGTTAGCCCGATCTCTGTTCTTTCGCCAATATAATCAAAACTAATCTACCTCTGTTTTTTTATAATGTGATGCAAAGATACCAAAGACAGGCCTTAAAACATCAATATTTGGATTTTACTAAAACTGCGCTTATGCTTAGATATAGTGTTTGCACCCCAAGAGGATAGGGCAGAACGCCTAAGGGAGAAGCTAGATGACACCAGATGCACAAAATCCAGAAGAAAGTTCGCGTGAAAAAACGCAAGAAGCCTATGTGCTGGAAGTCCATGACGGCACTATCGCAACGCTGACGCTAAATCGGCCAGAAGCCAGAAACAGCTTGTCCCTAGCGATGCTAGATGCGCTACATGACGCTATCAAACGGCTATCAGAAGATAGCCTTATCAAAGTTGTTATCCTTAGCGCCAACGGGCCGGTTTTTTGCGCAGGACACGATCTGAAAGAATTGACCGCCGCGCGAAGCCAGCCCGATAGAGGCCGCGCTTTCTTTGATAAGACCATGACCAAATGTTCCCAAGTGATGCAAGCCATCATTGCCTGTCCAAAGCCGGTCATTGCCTCTGTACAGGGCACAGCAACGGCGGCTGGGTGCCAGCTGGTGGCAACCTGCGATCTGGCCGTTGCCGCAGAAGAAGCAAGCTTTGCAACGCCAGGTGTGCATATTGGGCTCTTTTGTTCTACCCCCATGGTTGCCTTATCGCGCAATGTGCCGCGCAAAAAAGCCATGCAAATGCTGCTGACCGGCGAGATGGTCAGCGCACAGCAAGCGGTTGAATGGGGCCTGTTAAACCAAGCCGTTCCTCTGTCAGAGCTGAAGCCAGCAACCATCAAAATGGCCGAACTTATCGCTAGCAAACCTGCCTCAACGGTCAAAATCGGTAAAGAAGCGTTTTATAAACAAGCTGAAATGGGCCTTGCAGACGCTTATGATTATGCTGCATCTGTAATGACCCAGAATATGCTGGAGCGAGATGCCGAGGAAGGCATAGGCGCTTTTATCGAAAAGCGCAGCCCGAACTGGCAATCCTAAAGCTGCGAAGTTACGGCTTTAGCCGATACCCAGTTTTAAAAATTACTGAAATCACCGCAACAAATAGCAAGCTGAATAAAGCAATCGCCATAAGGCTATAGGTGACCGCAACATCTGCTGTATCAAAAAACGCCCAGCGAAAGCCAGAGACCAGATAAACTACCGGATTAAACAAGGTTGCTGTCTGCCAGAAAGGAGGCAGCATGCTGATAGAATAAAAACTGCCACCTAGGAAAACAAGCGGCGTAATAATAAGCGCAGGCACCAAATTCAGCTGTTCAAAATTTCGCGCACAAATACCAATAATAAAACCAAGCAAACTAAAGGAAACACACGTCAGCGCAAGGAAAGCGACCATCCAGACAGGATGCGCAATCTGCAATGGCACAAACAAAAATGAAGTCGCTAAAATAATCAAACCAATTATCATAGACTTTGTAGCTGCCGCGCCAACATAACCAACCAGCATTTCAAGATAGGAAACAGGCGCTGACAAAGGCTCGTAGATCGTGCCAATGAATTTCGGAAAATAAATGCCAAACGAAGCGTTGGTAACGCTCTGCATCAGAACCGTTAACATGATAAGGCCGGGAACAATAAACGCGCCATATGATACCCCATCAATGGCAACCATGCGGCTGCCGATGGCAGAGCCAAACACAATAAAATATAAAGCTGTGGAAATCACAGGCGAGATAATAGATTGTAATAAGGTGCGAAAAGTGCGCGCCATTTCAAAGAAATAAATTGCTTTAACTGCATGCAGATTCATCTGCTTAATCCTTTACCAAATCAACAAAGATATCTTCCAGAGAACTTTGCGAGGTTTGCAAATCGCGCAACAATAAACCAGCGCTAGAGAGATCAGCTAGCAAGCCTGTAATGCCGGTGCGCTCTGCTTTGGTATCATAGCTGTAAATCACGCTTTGTTTATCCGGCGCAAGGCGCAACGCATATCCTGCCAGTGCTTCTGGCAGCTTATCAACAGATTGCTGCAAATGAATAGTCAGCTCTTTGGTGCCCATTTGGTGCATGAGCTGGTCTTTATTTTCTACCAACAAAATGCGGCCATGCGAGATAACCCCCACCCTATCTGCAAGGGCTTCAGCCTCTTCAATATAATGGGTGGTTAGCACGATGGTCACACCGTCTGCTTTTAGCTCTTCAACAATCCGCCACATATCTTTGCGCAATTCGACATCCACGCCGGCAGTTGGTTCATCCAAGAATAGCACACGCGGCTCATGGCTCAGCGCTTTGGCGATCAGCACGCGCCTTTTCATGCCCCCAGACAACTCCCTAATCGGGGTATCGCGCTTATCCCATAAGGACAGCTTTTTCAGCACCGCTTCGATATAAGATTTATCAGGAGCAAACCCAAACAGGCCGCGCGAAAACTGCACCGTATTGATGACTTTCTCAAATGGCTCTAGGGCTACTTCTTGCGGCACCAATCCAATAAGCCGGCGTGCGGCGCGGTAATCTGTTAGGATATCATACCCATCCACACTAACACGGCCAGCGCTGGGGTTTACCAACCCACAAATCATCGAAATCAGAGTAGTTTTACCGGCACCATTTGGCCCCAACAAAGCAAGGATTTCGCCCTTATTGATCTCAAGATCAACCTTGTCCAAAGCAATATTGCCAGATGCATATACCTTGGAAAGGCCCTGCACTGAAATCATTTTTTCCATATAATTTGTCCCTGAAGGGCAGTTTCTATACCTGCACTAGTCCCATTCGATTTTGAAATGAGTAGCCAGGTCCTTAATTTGGGCATCGTCCATGATAGTGGGTTTCATGCCTTTGAGTAATAGACATAACTTAGCGGTCTCTTCTAATTCTTCAATGGCAAATACAGCAGCTTCTAACTCTAGTCCAGCAACAACGGGCCCATGGCTAGCCAACATCACTGCCGAGCGCTTGCCAGCAAGCGAGCGCACCGCATCCCCCATCGCTGGATCGCCCGGCCGAAAATAAGGCAGTAATTCAACCCTGCCAAGCCGCATCACCGAATAGGCTGTCAAAGGCGGCAGAAAAGGGGTGCCATCTTGCGGGGTCACCATAGATAACGCGACCGAATGGCTAGAATGTAAATGCACTACTGCCCCTGTATTTTGGCGACTTTCATAAAAGGCGCTATGCAGCGACATTTCCTTGGTTGGGGCATCCCCGGATAGCAACGCTCCAGTATCGCTGATATGGGAAAGCTGGCCGGGATCAAGACGGCCAAAACAGGCACCAGTAGGCGTAACCAATAAGCTATTATCCGCCAAGCGAACAGAAATATTACCACTCGCCCCAGCTGTCAGACCGCGATCAAACATGGACTTTGCCAGCATACAAATCTGCTCACGTGTCTTTGCATTACTCATCGCCTTACCCCTTGCTCGCCAGCCTATCTGCCTATTTTCCTGCAAGGCAGTCTGCTGCCTTAAGGAAGAAATCCTCTGCGCCGAAATTGCCGCTTTTAAGGGCAAGGGTGAGGGCGGGGCCGCCGCGTAAGGCCGGCACGCCCGGGTCAATCTCTGGCCCAATAATCAGCGCTGGCAGGCCAAGCGCTTCAACAACCGCACCAGACGTCTCACCGCCAGCAACTATCAGCCGGCTAGCCATATCATTAACCACCGCAACAGCCAACGCACCAAAGAAACTCTCAAACGCTTCTGCTGCTAGCTCACGGCCAAATTCTTGCTGAATTTTGCGCACCTCTTCTGGCTCTGCAGAACTATATATCAGCGGCACCGCATCTGGGCTTGCCGCCAATGTTTCTTCTGCCCATGCCAGCGCGTCTGATATCCCAAACTCCCCTGTAATGACCGCAGCGCTATCTAGGGATAATACTGGCTGTCCAGCTGTCTTATGGGCAGCTATCTGGGCACGGGTAGCTGCCGCGCAAGATCCACAAATAGCCACACATTTTCCAGCCTCACCTGTCCAGTTTTGTGAGCTATGTTTGCCTCCAGCTAGCCCATCAAAATTTTGCGGCAAGCCGATAGCAATTCCAGAACCACCCGTGACGAGCTTCTGTGATTTCAATGCCTTGCCTACAACCATCAAATCCTCATCATTAATGGCGTCCACAATCATGTAATTTCTGCCGGCAGCGGCTTCATCAGCCATTTTCTGGCGCACTTGGCTATCCCCTTGCCGCACATCTTCATAAGCCACATGACCAATTTTTGTTCCCGTTTGCAGAGCCAGCCATTTACGCAAATCAGATTCTGTCATTGGATTTAAAGGATGGTCTTTTAACGGGCTATCCGATAGCAATTCTTGGCCTACAAACAGATGTCCTTGATAAATAGACCGCCCCGTAGTTGGAAAGGCAGGACAGAAAATGACCTGCTTTGCGGAAAGCCTTTCTGCCAGTGCCATTGCCACCTGACCAATATTACCTTCTGGGGTCGAATCAAAGGTCGAACAATATTTGAAAAAGAATTGCTCACAGCCTTGTGCTTGCAGCCAGTCAAGCGCGGCAAGTGATTGGGCAATAGCCTCATCAACCGGAATAGAACGCGATTTTAGCGCAACAATACCTGCGTCAACATCACCAGCAGCCGGCATATCTGGTATGCCCGAATATTGAACCACATGCATGCCTGCTTTGGTGAGCATATTTCCAAGATCGCTGGAACCTGTAAAATCATCACCTATACAACCCAGATACATTGCTATCCCCTCATCGTAAAAATGGTAAAGGCTATTTCAGCCTATCAATAAAAGCGCGGGCAGCTGGACTAAACTGGCTGAGATCAGCATCAGACTGCAGGCTGTTTGCCATCTGTTTGCCAAGCTCCACCCCCCATTGATCAAAACTATTCACATCCCAGATAAACCCTGAAACTACCGTAATATGTTCATATAATGCTAGCAAGCGCCCCAATGCGTAAGGGGTTGTTTTATCCCAACTTAACAAAATTGTTGGCCGATTGCCCGGAAAATGGCGATGTGGCTCAGCCGTATTTTCCGAGCCAAGTGCCAAGGCTTCTGCTTGGGCAACCGCATTGATAGCCAGCATTCTATGGCTAGCCTGCCATTTTGCATCTTCTAGTCCTTTTGCTGGTTGCAGAGCTATTAAGATATCGATAGGCGTGACATCAACACCCTGATGCAACCATTGAAAAAAACTATGTTGACTATTGGTGCCGGGCTCACCCCAAATCAGCGGCCCAGCTGGCGCATCTAGCGGCTGACCCGCACGGCTGACCTGCTTGCCATTACTTTCCATTTCCAGTTGCTGTGCCCATGCAGGCAGACGCGCTAGGCGCTGATCATAAGGCATCAACCCATAAGTAGGAGCCTTTAAATAGCTGCGGTGCCAAACGCGCAACAGCCCCATAATGACGCCTATATTCTGGCCCAACTCACCTTCCCTTACATGCCTGTCCATAGCGTGCGCACCAGCCAGCATTTCTGAAAAATTATGGCTACCGATAGCTATCATCACGGATAGGCCAACCGCAGACCATAGCGAATAACGCCCGCCCACCCCTTCGGCAAAGGAAAAAATCTGTGCCTCTGGAACACCCCAATCGCGGGCACGCTTATCATAAGCAGTCACGGCTGCCATTGCTGTATTCGGTGCCACGCCATACTCTTCCAGCCAGCTTTTTGCAAGCTCAGCATTGGCAAGGGTTTCAGCCGTAGTAAAGGTCTTTGAGGTGATAATAAATAGCGTTTTATCTGCCTCACATTTTGCCAGTACATCATGCAAATCGCTAGGGCAGATATTGCCAACATAATAGCATTCCGGCCCATCATGATAACCAGCAAGCGCCCCTGCCACCATCGCTGGCCCCAGATCAGAGCCGCCTATGCCCAAATTCACAATCGCGTTAATATCACCAGCGCTGCGCACCTTCTCTGCAAAGGCGCATAGACGCATATATTCATCAGACTGCCCGCGTTCGGGGCGGCGCAAATCACAATGCACAACAGGCCGGCTTTCCGTTACATTAACAGCTGCGCCAGAAAACATTTCCTCCAGACGTGCCTTTAGGCCACGCGCTTGTGCCAGCTCCAGCAATAAGGACAGGGCCTCGCTATCAATGGGCTGACGGGTACAGTCAGCTTCTAAATCCTCAAAGCGAAAGATGAGCTTATCGCGGCTTGGCGCACGCATCAGATCAGACAGGCGGGTATCTGCTAGTCTGGCGGCAGCCGCTTCTAATGCCTTATGAATCTCTATTTCATTTTTATCTGACATAGTTTTTTTCCGTAGCTTTTTTCTTTCCGAAGACCGCCTCTGGCTTTCTGCATCCCTTACTTCTGCATCACTTACTTCTGGGCCGCTTATTATTGGCCTATTTGCGAAGCGGCGCGTGCATTCTCCGCAATAGCCTTGAAATTTTGCTCTGCAATAAGCTTTTGTGGGGCAACCCAGCTGCCACCCAGGCAGGGTATATTACCAAGCGCGAGCCAGTCTGGTGCCGTAGCAAGGGTAATACCGCCCGTTGGGCAGAACTGAAATTGCGGCAACGGGCTTATCAGCGCTTTTAGAAAATTTAAGCCGCCCGCAGCCGTGGCAGGGAAGAATTTCAAAACTGAGAAGCCTTTCTCGCCAAGTGCCATCATCTCAGATACGGTGCTTGCCCCGGGCAATAACGGCAAGCTTGCTGCTTTACAGCCTTCTATCAATGCGTCTGTAGCGCCCGGACTAACCGCAAAACACCCGCCTGCATCCCGCACGCGAGCTGCATTTTCCGCACTCATTACAGTACCTGCACCAACGAGCAAATCAGGGCAGGCCCTCGCCATCGCTTCTATTGCATCCAAAGCTTCGGGCGTACGCAACGTTACTTCAGCGGTTTTAATGCCGCCCTCTAGCAGCGCATTCCCAAGCGCGCTAGCATCACGCGCCTTATCGATAACAATGACCGGCATTATCCGGCCGGCTGCGATAATATTTTGAATATTCATTAAACTTCCCCTGCGTTCTGGCTAGACATTTGGCCTAACAATGTTACGCCCCCACCTTGTTCTGCATCGCCTGCGCTGTTTCGCATAGCCGCCATTAACCCACGTCCAAATCCGCTTTTATTCAAAACAAAATCTGTCTTAGGCGGCCGCGCAGATAAATCAGCATCAACACTTAGCGCGCCCGTGACCGCATCAAGGGTGATGATATCGCCCTCTGCTATTTGACCAATTGGCCCACCTGCCACAGCTTCGGGGCAAAGATGGATAGCCGCTGGCACATTCCCTGACGCACCAGACATTCGGCCATCGGTAACCAATGCAACCTTAAAGCCCTTATCTTGAAGCGTGGATAGAAGCGGGGTCAAACTATGCAATTCTGGCATACCGCAGGCGCGCGGACCTTGGGCGCGGACAATAACAATACAATCTTTATCTAACCTGCCTTCTGCAAAGGCCTGCTTTACATCTGCTTCATTTTCAAAAACGACTGCTGGGGCTTTGATGATATGCCGGCTTTCCTCTACTGCCGAAATTTTAATCACTGCCCGCCCCATATTGCCAGACAGCATTTTCAGTCCGCCTGTTTTAGCATGTGGGCGAATGGCGGGGCGCAAAATTTCTTCATCTGCTGACATCTCAGGCGCTGCACGCCAAGCAATATCATTACCTGCCAAGATAGGCTCCACCGCGCAATCTTCTATATTTTCGCCATAGATGGAGGCCGCACTTCCATCTAGCAACCCTTCTTCAAGCAAGGTACGCATTACAAATCCGATGCCGCCCGCAGCATGAAACTGATTTACATCTGCTTTGCCATTTGGATAGACCCGCGCCAATAGCGGAATAATATCTGAGAGATCAGCAAAATCTTCCCAGCGCAAATCAATGCCTGCTGCTGCTGCCATCGCTGGCAGATGCAGTGTATGGTTAGTTGAGCCGCCCGTAGCGTGCAACCCAACAATTGCATTGATGAAAGAACGCTCGTCCAAAATCTGGCCAAGTGGGCGCGGCTGTCCAGAACGACGATGGATAGCTACCGCCTGATGCACAGCCTTTGCTGTCATGGCGTGGCGCAAGTCACTATGTGGGTGCACAAAAGCAGAGCCGGGAAGATGCAACCCCATAATTTCCATTAACATCTGATTGGAATTTGCGGTGCCATAAAAGGTACAGGTGCCTGCCGCATGATAAGCTGCACTCTCTGCTTTTAGGAGCTCGGCACGTCCTATCTCACCCCTAGCAAAAGCTTTGCGAATTTGCGCTTTTTCAGCATTTGGCAGACCAGATTCCATTGGCCCTGCGGGAACAAAAATAACGGGTAGATGACCAAAGGATAGCGCGCCCATTACCAAGCCCGGAACAATTTTATCACAGACGCCAAGACATAAAGCCGCATCATAAACATTGTGTGACAAGCCAACAGCTGTGGACATGGCAATAATATCACGGCTGAAAAGAGACAGCTCCATACCTGGCCGGCCTTGTGTCACCCCGTCACACATAGCAGGCACGCCCCCAGCCACCTGTGCTGTGGCACCCGCCTCTCTAGCCGCTGCCCGGATAAGCGCTGGATAATTCTCAAAAGGCTGATGTGCAGAAAGCATATCATTATACGCAGTGATGATGGCAATATTGGGCTTTAACGCCTCTGACTGGCTTAGCAATTCATCTTGGTCTTGCCCAGCAGCAGCAGCGACATGTGCCATATTAGAGCAGGATACAGACCGTCTGTCTGAGTCAGGCGCAATATGCATCGCTTTTATATCTGCAAGATAGGCAGAACGGCTGGCAGCGGAGCGTTCGCGCACGCGATCAAGAACCTGCTGTATTTTTTTGTGCAATGGCTTTTTTTGCAACGGCTTCATACTATTCCTCTATAAATAGGCGTTAATCTAACATACATAGCTGCACAGTTTTTTTGCTTTGTGCCAAAAGCATCCCCACCGGATAGCGTTGTGGGGCAGCAACGGCTTCGCCGCGCACCTCCTCTATGAGTGCTTTTTTTTCTTCTCCCTTAACCAGTAATAATAAAGCCTGACAATTTGTTAGCATTGCTAAATTCATGGTGATGCGCGGCAAAAGCGGGTTGCCTTTAGCCTCTGTCGTTAGAATTTGCGGCGGCGCACGCAAGCTAAACGCATCTGCATTATCCAGCATATCTGGAAAGAGCGAGGCAATATGCCCATCAGGCCCCATCCCTAATAGCACAACATCAAAGGGCATTTCACCACCCGCATCTAAATCCTGAAGCGGGCTAAATGTAGCCGCCGCTGCATATCCAATTAACAAATGCTCCGATACCAGCTTGATATTGCTATGCCCATCGCTTGCTTCTACCAGCCGGTCATCTGCAAGCGTGATATGCACCGCCCCCCAATTGATCTGTATAGTGGAAAGCTCAGCAAAAACACCTAGAGGGCTAGAACCGCCACAAACAACCAAGCTTGCTTTGCCATTTGCCTCTATTGCTTTTTCCAAACGTGCAGCAATAGCCTTAGCGATTTGCTGGCTAGAGGTATTATTATGGGGATCTGTCATGGCAGGGTTCATTGAGGCTGGTCTGTTAAAAACAAATCAGCTTTCATCCTCTCTTGGGTTTAGCCAGCTATCATTGCCATCATCAAAGAAACTATCTTCTGGGCCAAAAGTGCCCGCACGATACAAGCTTGGCGGCGTCTGACGAGCGAGCGCGATAACGGGGTCAACAAAGGCCCACGCAGCGAGCACTTCATCATGGCGCATAAACAAGGTTTGATTGCCTCTAGCCGTATCCATCAAAAGGCGCTCATAGGCATCTGGTAGGCGCGCCTCAAACGTATTGTCAAAAGATAGATTAAGCTCTGACGGGAATAGGCGCATGCCCCCCGGCCCGGGCTCTTTTGAGATGAGTTGCAAGCGCAGCCCTTCTTGAGGTTGCAGCCTTATCACCAGCCGGTTCGGCAAGTCATCTTTAGCATTTGCCTGTTTGCCATTAGCGAAAATATCATGCGGCTTTTTCTTGAACGTAATGACGATTTCGCTCGCGCGCATCGCTAGCTTCTTGCCCGTGCGCACATAAAAAGGCACCCCAGCCCATCGCCAATTCTCAATACCAAGTTTTAACGCAACATAGGTTTCTGTATCCGAGCGGCCACCGATTTCCCCCTCATATTCCTGATATTGACCGCGCATAATATCTTCTGCTTGCAACGGACGAAGTGCCTTTAAGACGCGTAATTTTTCGTCACGAACCTGATTTGCATCAAAGTGCGAAGGCGGCTCCATCGCCACCAGACAGACCAGCTGCAAGATATGGTTTTGAACCATATCACGCAAAGCACCGCTTTCATCATAATAGCTGCCGCGCTGACCCACCCCGACCGTTTCCGCAACGGTGATTTGCACATGATCAATAGCGTTGTTATTCCATTGACTTTCAAAAATGACATTTGCAAAACGCAACGCCATAAGGTTTTGAACTGTCTCTTTGCCCAAATAATGATCAATTCGGTAAATTTGATCTTCACTGAAGACAGAACGCACTTCCTGACTGATTTTTTCAGCTGATGCGTAATCATGGCCTAGCGGTTTTTCCACCACCAACCGGCTCTGTGGCAAGGCTAGCCCAACTTTTTCCAAAAGCTGGCAACTTGGCCCGAACAAGGCAGGTGCAACAGCTAGATAGAAAATTAACGGCCTGTCCTTGCTCGCGCCCTGCGTAAGGAAACCAGCCATCTCTTCTGCCCCATCACCTGAGGCAATATCTACAATCTGGATGGTAACAAGCTGGATAAATTCTTGCCAAAGCGTATCTGCATTCGCGGTGGTTGATAACGCATCCTGACAAAAAGGCTTTAGCTTTTCTGAAAATTCAGACACATCAATTGGCTTGCGCGAAGTCGCTATCAGCCGGAAATTTTTACCAATCTGACCATCAATGTAACGCCAAAAAAGGGCTGGGAAAATTTTGCGTAATGCAAGGTCGCCTGTGCCACCAAATATCACATAATCGCTATCTGGTATGGCCGCGCTCTGGGGAATTTGTTCTAGCATTTTCACTAACTATTTTTGAGTTTCAAAACTAGGGCGGTTCTAGCACAAAGAAGGCGAATTGTCTTGTTTTAATCAAGGCCTGTTAAAAAAGCAGCCGCCTAAAAATTTATACATTTACCCTAGATGCACCGGCTGGCCATGGGGGGTATGTTTGTAGGCGTCTGCCCATCTATGTTTCATCTTGGCGATATCCTGATGTGAGGTTATCTGCTTATCACAAAGAAGCGCACAAAGCGCCCCTAGCCATGCATGATAATACGCATCATCCCCCGCATCTCCTTTGATATTATTATCAAGGCCTTCTTTGGCGAGATCAAACTCCGGCACATGCTCTTCTTTTAGCGCCTTACCCAGATATTGTGTCCATTCTGGCCAGCTAAAATGGCCAGCTTTATGCAAGGATAGCGTCAACGCAAAAAGCTCTGCATGCCAAGGGGATTGAAAGTTTCCCTGCTTATATGACGGCAACAAATTAGAGAGGTGCGCCTCTGTTTTATCGGAGTGGTTTTTATCGCTCATATTTTCACCGGCTCCAGATAACTCTCAAACAGATCTAGGCAAATCTCGTCCCCGGGCCGCTCAGGATTTGGGAAAAGATCGCCTGCCAGAAATCGCACGCCATAAAGATATTCCGGTGCTTCACCTTTAAAGTGCGCATGGCTATCTGGCAAAATATGCGCATCATGGCACGCGATAATCACACCTTTTTTAACGCTGGCATAATAGGGCAGGCGGGTATGGTTATTTTGCTGAGGGGATATTTGAGACAGGGATTTGGTCATTACAACATCACCGACAATAAAGCACGGTTCAGCAGCGATCGCTCGCCGTGTAGGCCCACCCTTTTTTAAGACAGCTGGAACCTTTGCCGCTGGCAAGGGGGTGGCGGCTATATCAGCAGCCTCTTTATTTGCCTGTCCTGCGCGTAATTCATCTGGGCTAACAAGTTGGTGGTCTACCAGTAAATTGGTCAGTCCAGCCAGCCACTTTTCGTAATAGCTAAAGCGGTTATAATCATCTGCTGGCAGGCATTCACGCGCATTTCGGGATGCATCTAAATTCCAGCGCCCTAATGCGCCAGCCGCCAATGTTAGCGCTAGTGCCCGGCCATGCCAGCCTTCTTTAAATACAGCCTCTTTGCCAAAATCAGGGACGATAGCCCCGCCTGGCAAGCCGCCCATATCATGCGGTTTGTTGCTCATATACGCCTGCCTATCCTGCCTCAGGGGGTTTTGGAAACCCTGTGCCGATCATGCTGTCTCTTGTAACCCAGCCTCGCAGCGCCTCATCCGTCAACCCTGCGGTTTCGGCTGGACGTTCAGGCAATACCAGATAGCGAATTTCGGCGGTAGAATCCCATACCCGAATTTTCTTATCCTCTGGAAGTTCAACGCCAAATTCGGCAAGTACGGAGCGCGGGCTATGCACAGCGCGGCGGCGATAGGCATCTGACTTATACCAAGAAGGTGGAATGCCCAATAGTGGCCAAGGGTAGCAGCTACATAAGGTGCACACCACCAGATTATGTGTATCTTCTGTATTTTCAACGACAACAACATGCTCACCTTGCCGTCCAGAAAGCGCCATTTCCCCTAATACAGCTTCAGCGTCCGCTAGCAACCGTTCTTTGAAGGCCGGCTCTTGCCAAGCTCTAGCAACAATATCGGCGCCGATTTGTGGGCCTATCTGATTTTGATAGACATCAATAATGGCATCAAGAGCCGCTCGGTCAATCAACCCTTTTTCGCTAAGGATAGTCTCAAGTGCCTTTACCTGAAGCTGCGGGTCAGGAGGCAAAAGGCTATGGGAATGGTCATCATTATGATCATGTGGCATGAAAAAATACTGCCACAGCCGCGCGGCATCGGTAAAGCGAGATTTAACGCTTGTTAAAACCCTATCAAAGTAAAAGAGGTGAACCCTGCAAATTCAGCTTGTTTCAGCACGCTAGCAACGATAGATTCTATCCTTATGGAAAATAAATTTGATATTAACGATGTAAAAGACAGGCTAGCTGCGGCAGGGATCACGCAGGCAGAGATTAACCTAGCAGCAGAGACAAGTGCCAGTTTGCTGGAATTGCTCGCCAGCTATCCACTAGATGAGCGAATGAAAAAATCTGTTAAGGATTTATTCGAAGATGCCGCCGCCAGCCAGCGCCGCGCGATGGATAATTAGCCATGCCGTTTTATCAATCAATCCCTGAGATACTAGCAGAGAACCGTGCCGATAAAAAAGCGGTGGAGACACGCGCTGAAAGGGTCGTTAGCGCGCTTGACGGGTTGGGCAGGGAATTAGACGCAACGGTTTTTCTAGACCCTGAATTTAGCCATAATCAGGCCAGAAGCCTCAGCGACGGAGATAAAAATCTGCCGCTTTTTGGCGTGCCACTCGCGCATAAAGAATTATATGGCCGCAAACAAGCCGGTGCGGTCTGGCCAGATGAAGGGGGATCGAAATCCTGTAAAGGCCAGATGGCCACAAAGACAGCCACAGTGATTGATAAGCTGGACACCGCCGGCGCAGTAGATTGCGGAAGGCTGGTTTCGGTTGAATATGCGCTGGGGGTTACTGGCCATAATGCCTATGCAGGCACCCCTAAAAATCCATGGAATCGTGAATATATTTGCGGCGGCTCTTCTTCAGGTTCAGCTGCTGTGGTGGCGGGCGGTATTGTAGCAGGGGCGCTGGGCAGTGATACAGGCGGGTCTATTCGCCTGCCTGCGGCGGCTTGTGGGCTGGGGGGGATCAAACCTACGCAAGGGCTGGGTTCGCGAAGCGGTATCTTCCCAGTTTCCACCTCTCTTGATACAGCAGGCCCCCCTCGCACGTGCGTTGCAG
>ERZ802830.937-NODE-937-length-28541-cov-16.2858_pt1 | contig 28541 bp, 32 predicted proteins | sample MGYA00345654_ERZ802830 | MGnify/ENA primary metagenome ERZ802830 (study PRJEB30503, sample SAMEA104212375) | marine metagenome | biome: Westerlies Biome; feature: [SRF] surface water layer (ENVO:00010504) within the epipelagic zone...; material: water...
GCCGTCAAAGACCGTAGGTGTCGAAAGACTTAATTTCCTACGTAGGTGGTGTTCAAATTGTAATTTTGCAATTTGTCGCCAAATAGCCGAAAGGCTTTAATTGGAGAATTGCTGTGGCATTATCTAAAAATGAAAAAGAAAATATAGTTAAGGAAGTTAAAGAAGTTGCATCAAATGCATCTTCTTTAGTAATTTCTGATGCTAGAGGTTTAAAAGTTTCTGAGCTCTCTGAGATCAGAACTAAGGCAAATGAATCCGGTATTCATATTCAAGTAATCAAGAATTCACTTGCTAAATTAGCTTTTGAGGGAACAGACTTTGGGTGTTCTGATGAGGTTTTATTTGGACCATCATTATTTGCTTTTTCTTTTGATGAGCCAGGTGCAGCAGCTAAATTGCTCAAAACATATGCTAAAAACTTTGATGACTTAGAAATCAAGGCATTAGTAGTTGAGGGGCAATTATTAGATGGTAGCCAAATCGATATTTTGGCAAAACTTCCGTCTAAAGATGAAGCATATGGCTTAATTGCTAATGTTTTACAAGCTCCTGTTAATAAATTTGCTACTTTATTAAATGAAGTTCCAAGTAAATTAGCTAGAGTTTTATCAGCAGTTCGAGACAATAAAGAGGCGTCAGCCTAAATTATAAGGAGAATAAGAATGGCAACTAGTAAAGAAGATATCTTAAAAGCAATAGAAGAAATGTCTGTTATGGATTTAGTAGATCTTATATCAGATATTGAAGAAAAATTTGGTGTAACTGCAGCAGCAGCTGTAGCAGCGGCACCAGCAGCAGCAGGTGGCGATGACGCTCCAGCAGCTGAAGAAAAAAGTGAGTTCGATGTTGTTTTATCAGCAGTGGGCGATCAAAAAGTACAAGTTATTAAAGCGGTTAGATCAATAACCGGTTTAGGACTTAAAGAAGCAAAAGATATGGTTGATGGAGCTCCTAGCACTTTAAAAGAAGGTGTTAAGAAAGAGGAAGCAGAAGAAATGTTAGCACAGCTTAGTGAAGCTGGAGCAACAGGCGAGCTAAAGTAACAATCATATTAATTTAACAGGGCGCATTTATGTCATATAGCTATACAGAAAAGAAACGAATAAGAAAGAACTTTGGTACTTTTGCAAAGGTTATGGAACTTCCAAACCTTGTCGAGACCCAAACAAATTCTTATGCAGAATTTTTACAAGCTGATGTGGCACCTGAAGCAAGAAAGAAACAGGGACTTGAAGAGGTATTTAAGTCTCTATTTCCTATAAAAAGTGTTTCAGGAAATGCAGCCTTAGAATATGTTTCTTATGAATTAGGAAAAAATACATATGATGTTCAAGAATGCTTGATTCAAGGACTGTCTTACTCAGCTCCATTAAGAATTAAAGTAAAGCTAGTCTTATTTGATAGAGACTCTAATTTCAAAGAAGTAAAAGACATTAAAGAAGGAGAAGTTTTTATGGGCGAAGTCCCATTAATGACTGATGATGCATCGTTTATAATCAATGGAACTGAAAGAGTTGTTGTGTCCCAACTTCATAGATCTCCTGGTGTATTTTATGATCATGATAAAGGTAAAACACATTCTTCAGGAAAAGTCTTATATTCCGCAAGAATTATTCCATATAGAGGCTCATGGCTTGATTTCGAGTTTGATCCTAAAGATATTTTATTTAGCAGAATAGACAGAAGGAGAAAAATACCTGCAACAATAATGCTAAGAGCTTTAGGAATGAGTACTGAAGAAATCATTTCAGAGTTTTATGAGACAGATACTTATACCATCGACAAGGATTCAGTAAAAGTTGCCTTGGTTCCAGAAAGATTAAGAGGTGAAACTCTACCTGTTGATATTAAGGTTAAAAGTAAAGTCTATGTTGAAGCTGGTAAAAGGATTACTGCTCGACACATAAAAGAATTAACAAATTCTAAAGCTAGTGAAATCACTCTTTCAGAGGAATTTTTAATTGGTAAAGTTTTAGCAGAAGATATTTTTTCCTCTTCTACTAAAGAAATAGAAGTTGAAAAGGAAAGTATTGATAAAGAAACTGGTGAAGTAAAAAAGAAAACTGTTAAAGAAAAAGCAAAAGAACCTGAACCATTATTTAAAGCAAATACTGAAATTGATGAAGAAGTTTTAACTCAAATAAAAGAAAATGAAATCAAAGAACTTAAATGTTTATATATAAATGAATTAGTAAAAGGGCCATACATTTCTAATACATTAAGAGTTGACCCAACATCGAATAGATTAGAGGCGTTGGTAGAAATTTATAGAATGATGAGACCTGGCGAACCGCCAACAAAAGATTCTGCCGAAACTTTATTTAATAACTTGTTCTTTAATGAAGAGAGATATGATCTTTCTGAAGTTGGAAGAATGAAATTTAATAGAAGACTTAAATTAGACGCAAAAAAAGAAAATCCGCATATTCTTGATGATCAGGACATTATTGAGGTCATGAAAGGTATAGTTAATATTCGTGATGGTCATGATATTGTTGATGATATTGATCACCTGGGTAATAGAAGAGTAAGGTCTGTTGGTGAAATGACAGCTAATCAATTTAGAGTTGGTCTTATTCGAGTAGAAAGAGCAGTCAGAGAAAGACTAAGCATGGCTGAGGCAGATGAACTTGGCCCACAAGATCTTATAAATGCCAAACCTGTTACAGCTGCTATCAAAGAGTTTTTTGGGTCAAGCCAACTTTCTCAATTTATGGATCAAAATAATCCATTATCAGAAATCACACATAAGCGAAGAGTTTCAGCTTTAGGGCCTGGAGGTTTAACACGAGAAAGAGCAGGCTTTGAAGTAAGAGATGTTCATCCAACTCATTATGGAAGAGTTTGTCCAATTGAAACACCTGAAGGACCAAATATTGGGTTAATTAATTCTTTCGCATCTTATTCAAGAACTAATCAATATGGCTTTATTGAGACACCATATAGAAAAGTTACTAACGGAAAAGTAACAGATGAGATTATTTATCTGTCAGCAATTGATGAGGCAGATCATGTTATTGCTCAGGCAAATGTAATGTTAGATAAAAATAATAAGTTTATAGATGAGTTAGTAGCTGTTAGGCATGCTAATGAGTTTGAGTTAATGTCTCCTGACAGAATTGACCTTATGGATGTTTCTCCCCAACAAGTTGTTTCTATCGCTGCATCTTTAATACCTTTCTTAGAGCATGATGACGCAAATAGGGCATTAATGGGGTCAAATATGCAACGTCAAGCAGTTCCAGTCCTTAAGGCAGAAAAACCTCTCGTTGGCACCGGACTAGAGACAGTTGTTGCTAGAGATTCAGGTGTTTGCATAGTTGCAAGAAATTCAGGTGTTGTTGAGAGTGTCGATGCATCAAGAATTGTAGTTAGGGTTACAGATAAAAAATCTAAAACAGCTTCAGATGTCTATAATTTAATAAAATATACAAGGTCTAATCAAAATACATGTATTAATCAGCGCCCAATTGTTAAAGCAGGTGATGTTGTAAAAGCTGATGATATTCTTGCTGACGGTCCTTCTGTTGATAATGGAGAACTAGCACTTGGGCAAAATATACGTATAGCTTTTATGCCATGGAATGGATATAACTTTGAGGATTCAATATTAATCTCAGAAAAAGTTGCCAGAGAGGATAGATTCACATCTATACATATCCAAGAAATAGTCTGTATAGCTAGGGATACAAAACTTGGCTCTGAAGAAATTACAGCTGATATACCAAATGTTGGTGAGGGATCTTTAAACAAGCTAGATGATTGCGGCATTGTTTATGTAGGCGCAGAAGTAGAACCTGGTGATATTCTTGTTGGTAAAATTACTCCTAAAGGCGAAACACAACTTTCTCCAGAAGAAAAATTGTTGAGAGCGATATTTGGAGAAAAAGCATCAGATGTTAAAGATACCTCTCAAAGATCAAGCTCTAAAGGGACGGTAATTGGGGTTGAAGTATTTACAAGAGATGGTGTTGAAAAAGATGAAAGGACTCAGTCCATAGAACAAGATCATCTTGATCAATCAAAAAAAGATTCAGATGATGAGGCAGCTGTTGTTGAACAAGCAACCAAGACTAGATTATGTGAATTATTAAAATCTAAAAAAGCTGTAAAGGGTAATGGGGTTAAAAAAGGTGAAATACTCTCCATCGAATCGCTTGAAGCTTTTAAATTAAATGATATTTTTTCAATAAGGACTGATACAGATAATATTAATGAAACTATAGAAGAAACCGAGAGTCTCTATAAAGCATATATAAAAGATATTAAGACTAGGTTCGAAGAGAAAAAGTCTAAAATTATTAGAGGTCATGACCTTGCTCCCGGAGTAATCAAAATTGTAAAAGTTTACTTAGCAATTAAGAGAAGAATTCAACCAGGTGACAAGATGGCTGGAAGGCATGGAAATAAAGGAGTTATTTCTGAAATTATGCCTGTTGAAGATATGCCATATGATAATGAGGGAAATCCAGTAGATGTTGTTCTAAACCCTTTGGGAGTTCCTTCAAGAATGAATGTTGGGCAAGTCCTCGAAACACACATGGGCTCAGCTGCAAAAGGCATCGGTAAAAAAATAGACATGATGCTTAAAAATAATGCAAAACCAGCAGAATTAAAGACATATCTTGATAAGCTTTATAATACAAACGCAGCTAACAAAGAAGATATAAACTCTTTTAATAATTCAGAAATTATGGAATTGGCTGAAAATCTCAGAGATGGACTGCCTATTGCTACACCTGTATTTGATGGAGCTAAAGAAAGTGAAATTAAAGATCTCCTGAAATTAGCAGATATTCCTGAGTCAGGACAAATTACTTTATATGATGGACGAACAGGTCAAAAATTCGATAGGCCTGTAACAGTTGGTTATATGTACATAATTAAACTTAATCATTTAGTAGATGACAAAATGCATGCAAGATCTACAGGATCATATAGTTTAGTTACTCAACAACCTTTAGGGGGTAAAGCACAATTTGGTGGTCAAAGGTTTGGTGAAATGGAGGTATGGGCTCTAGAAGCATATGGCGCCTCTTATACATTACAAGAAATGTTAACTGTTAAATCAGATGATGTTTCTGGAAGAACTAAGATGTATAAAAATATTGTAGATGGTAGCTTTGAAATGGATGCAAATGTTCCAGAGTCATTTAATGTGCTTAGTAAAGAAATTAAGTCATTAGGTATCAATATTGAATTAGATTTAGATAATAAATAGGAGAAACAATTGAAAGATTTATTAAATTCTTTAAAAACTGGTCAAGAAGATTTTACAACAATCTCAGCGGGCTTAGCGTCTCCTCAGGTTATCAAATCATGGTCATTTGGCGAGGTTAAAAAACCTGAGACCATAAATTACAGAACTTTTAAACCGGAAAGAGATGGTTTGTTTTGCGCTAAGATTTTTGGTCCTGTTAAGGACTATGAATGTATATGTGGAAAATATAAAAGAATGAAACACCGAGGTGTTGTATGTGAAAAATGCGGTGTTGAGGTAACTCTAGCTAAAGTTAGAAGAGAGAGAATGGGCCATATCGATCTTGCTGCTCCTGTTGCTCATATATGGTTTTTAAAATCTTTACCTTCAAGAATTGGATTATTACTTAATGTTACTTTAAGAGAAATAGAAAGAGTTTTATATTTTGAGAGTTATATTGTTACAGATCCTGGACTTACAGAATTAGAGAAAGGTGAAATCCTTACCGAAGAAGAATGGGTAGAAAAATATGAAGAATTCGGAGACGAATTCACAGCAGGAATGGGTGCTGAAGCAGTTCAAGTTCTATTAGAAGAATTAGACATAGATGATGAAATTAGAATAATTCGAGAAGAAATACCACAAACAAATTCTGAAACAAAACTAAAAAAACTTTCTAAAAGGTTAAAATTATTAGAAGCATTCAAGGATTCTGGTAACAAACCAGAATGGATGATTATGAACATTTTGCCGGTATTACCTCCAGATTTAAGACCTTTGGTGCCTCTTGAAGGAGGAAGGTTCGCAACATCAGACCTTAATGATTTATACAGAAGAGTCATAAATAGAAACAATAGATTAAAAAGGTTACTAGAGTTGAACGCACCTGAAATTATTGTAAGAAATGAAAAAAGAATGCTTCAAGAGTCAGTTGATGCACTTCTTGATAATGGAAGAAGAGGAAGAGTAATTACAGGAACAAATAAAAGACCATTAAAATCATTAGCTGACATGATTAAGGGCAAAGGCGGTAGATTTAGACAAAATCTTCTTGGTAAGCGTGTTGATTATTCAGGTAGATCTGTAATTGTTGCAGGTCCTAATCTCAAATTACACCAATGTGGCCTTCCTAAAAAGATGGCGTTGGAGCTATTCAAACCTTTTGTTTATGGAAAACTTGAAAATAGAGAGCTTGCAACAACTATAAAGGCTGCAAAGAAATTAGTAGAAAGAGAAACACCAGAAGTATGGGAGGTTCTTGAAGAAGTTATTAGAGAGCATCCAGTCTTATTAAATAGGGCTCCCACATTGCATAGATTAGGGCTTCAAGCCTTCGAACCTAAACTAATTGAGGGTAAGGCTATACAGCTTCATCCTTTGGTTTGTGTTGCATTCAATGCTGACTTTGATGGAGATCAAATGGCAGTTCATGTCCCATTAACACTAGAAGCTCAACTTGAGGCAAGAGCGCTGATGATGTCAACAAATAATATTTTATCACCTGCAGATGGTGCTCCTATTATTAATCCTACTCAAGATGTTGTTCTAGGTCTTTACTATATGACTAGAGACAATGCTAATTCATCAGGTGGTGGAAGAGTCTTCAGTAACCCTGATGAGGTACTTCGAGCATATGAAACTGAGAACTTAGAAATACATTCACCTATTAAAGTAAGGGTAGAACATGCTAATGGTGAAACCTCTCTTGAAGAAACCACAGTTGGAAGAATACTTATATGGAGAATAACTCCTGTAGAAGTAGGCTTTGATAATATAAATAATGTTTTAAACAAAAAGTCTGTATCAAAATTAGTTGATATTTCATACAGAAAAGCTGGACTCAAGAAAACTGTAATCTTTGCTGACCAATTAATGTATTTAGGTTTTGATTTCTCAACACGTTCAGGTTCTTCCATTGGCGTTAATGATTTTGTGATACCAGAGGAAAAAGCAAAAATTATTGATACTTCTGAAAAAGAGGTTAAGGCAATTGAAAAACAATTTGATTCAGGTCTTGTTACAAGAGGTGAAAGATATAACAAAGTTATTGATATTTGGTCGAGAGCTAATGAGCAAGTTGCAAAAGCTATGATGGAAAAAATTAGTACTGAAAGTGCCAGTACTCCTGATGGAGAAACTGTTGACCAATCTTCATTTAATTCAGTATTCATTTATGCTGATTCAGGTGCGAGGGGTTCTCCAGCTCAAATAAGACAGCTTTCAGGTATGAGAGGGTTAATGTCAAAGCCAGATGGTTCAATTATAGAAACACCAATTACAGCTAATTTCAGAGAGGGATTATCTGTATTGCAGTACTTTATATCAACACATGGTGCTAGAAAGGGTCTAGCTGATACAGCTCTTAAAACTGCTAACTCAGGTTACTTAACCAGAAGATTATGTGATGTATCGATGGATTCTGTTATTAACATTGAGGATTGTGGAACAAAAGAATCAATTGTGGTTACTTCTATCATTGATGGCGGTGAAATTATTCAAGCATTAACTGACAGAATACTTGGAAGAGTAATTGCTGAACCAATAATGGATGCTGATGGAAATGAGCTTTTCCCAGTAAATACAATGCTAGATGAAGATGCTTTAGAAGTTATCGATGAGCTAAATCTATCTAGTTTGAAGATTAGATCCCCAATGACATGTGAAGCTTCTATTGGTGTATGCGCAATGTGTTATGGAAGAGACTTAGCTAGAGGGCATCTTGTGCACAGAGGTGAAGCAGTTGGTGTGGTAGCAGCTCAATCAATTGGTGAGCCTGGTACACAATTAACTATGAGAACATTCCATATTGGTGGAGCTGCATCAAGCTCATCTGAAGACAATGCAATTTTCAATAAAAGTGCAGGCGTTGTATCTTTTTCTGATGATATGAAAACAGTAACTAATAAAGATAAATTAGAAGTTGTTGTTTCAAGGAATGCAATGTGCTCTATTTCTGATGTTAATGGAAGAATTATTGAACAATATAGAGTTCCATATGGTGCAACTCTAGAGGTTGGTGATGCAGCTGATCTTACTGATAGTGTTAAGGTAGCCTCTTGGGATCCATATACAAGACCTATTGTTTCTGAAACTTCAGGTAAGGTTAAGTTTAGTGACATAGAGGATGGCGTGACTGTAAGAGAACAATTAGATCAACTAACAGGATTATCAAGTATTGAAATAATTGAAGTTGCAGATAGGACTTCTGCAGGGCGAGATATGATACCAACAATTGAAATTGTTGATTCTAAAGGGAAGCCAGTTTTAGTTGGCGAATTTAAACAACCTGCAGTTTATCCATTACCAGCTGGAGGATTAGTCAATCTTGTAAATGGCCAAAAGATTAATGCAGGTGAAGTTATCGCAAGAATGCCTTTAGTTGCATCTAAAACTAAGGATATAACTGGTGGTTTGCCAAGGGTTGCTGACCTATTTGAAGCTAGGAAACCAAAAGATGCAGCAGTCTTGGCAGAAGAATCTGGAGTAATTTCCTTTGGAAAAGAAACAAAAGGAAAAGTTAGATTAGTTATAACACCAGAAGGCGCAACTAAGAAAACTGAGAATAAAGAAATGTTAATACCTAAACATAGAACTCTTAATGTTTTTGAAGGTGAAAGAGTCAATAGAGGTGATGTAATATCTGAAGGACCCTTAAGTCCCCATGATATTCTCAGATTAAAGGGTGTGCCTGAGCTTACTAACTTCATTGTTAATGAGATTCAAGATGTTTATAGGCTTCAAGGTGTTTCAATAAATGATAAACATATTGAAACTATCCTAAGACAAATGTTAAGGAAAGCTTTAATTCTTGATGGTGGAGATACAAAGTTCATTCAAGGAGATCAGGTTAGCTATGCTGAACTTGTAGATGAAAACGCAAAGGCTGAAGCTGACGGTAAAACTCCTGCTGAATATGAAAGAGTTCTTCTAGGTATTACCAAAGCTTCTCTTGCAACTGATTCGTTTATTTCAGCGGCATCATTCCAAGAAACTACAAGAGTTTTAACAGAGGCTGCGGTAACTGGTAAAAAAGATCATCTTAGAGGTCTAAAAGAAAATGTAGTCGTAGGAAGATTAATTCCTGCTGGAACAGGAATGGAGTTCCATGATAGATTAAAAAGCAAAAAACAAGGTGAATTTGATGACCAAGTGCTATCAGATGATGATATAGAAGCAGCTTTAAGACAAGAGCTTCAAGAAAATGATGAAGAATAATGTTGACCATTAACGATCTGCTCTATAAAATCGCCGCGTATATAGAAATTTAATATGGCAACTGTAAATCAATTAATTAAAAAGTCACGCAAACCTAAGGTTAAAAAAACTGATGTTCCTGCCTTAAATGCATGTCCTCAAAGAAGAGGAGTCTGCACACGTGTTTATACTACAACCCCTAAGAAACCAAACTCTGCATTAAGAAAAGTTTGTAGAGTAAGGTTAACAAGTGGCTACGAAGTTACCTCATATATTGGTGGTGAAGGTCATAATCTTCAAGAACATTCACTTGTATTAATCAGAGGTGGAAGAGTTAAAGATTTACCTGGTGTTAGATATCATACTGTTAGGGGAACCCTTGATACATCAGGTGTGGCAGGAAGAAAACAAAGAAGATCTAAATATGGAGCCAAAAAAGGTAAATAATTATGCCTAGAAGACGAAGTCCTGAAAAAAGAAAAGTACTGCCAGATCCAAAATATAAAGATGTGGTATTAGCCAAATTTATGAACAACCTTATGAAAGATGGCAAAAAGTCAGTTGCAGAAAAAATTGTTTATGGAGCTTTTGATCAAATTAATAAAAATTCAAAAGAGGACCCTTTAGGAATTTTCATGAAAGCTCTTGAAGAAGTAAGTCCAGTTGTAGAGGTTAAATCAAGAAGAGTCGGCGGTGCTAACTACCAGGTTCCTGTTGAGATTCGTCCTTCTAGAAGACAGGCTTTGGCTATGAGATGGATAGTAGAAGCTGCAAGAAAAAGAAGTGAAAAATCTATGGATTTAAGGCTTGCTGGTGAACTTCAAGATGCATCTCAAAAAAAAGGATCAGCATTCAGAAAAAGAGAAGATGTTCATAAAATGGCTGAGGCAAATAAAGCTTTTTCACATTTCAGATTTTAAATAAATTTAAAAAAATATAATTATGGCAAGAGATACTGTTTTAAATAAATATAGAAACGTTGGGATATGTGCTCACGTTGATGCGGGTAAGACCACTACTACTGAAAGAGTTTTATTTTACACGGGTCTATCTCATAAAATCGGAGAGGTTCATGACGGTGCAGCCGTTATGGATTGGATGGAGCAAGAACAAGAAAGAGGAATAACTATAACTTCAGCTGCAACAACCTGTTTTTGGAGTGGGATGGAACAACAGTATCCCCAACATAGAATTAATATTATTGATACTCCAGGTCACGTTGATTTTACAATCGAAGTTGAGCGCTCTTTAAGAGTTTTAGATGGAGCAGTTGTTGTTTTTTGCGGAACATCAGGCGTCGAGCCTCAATCTGAAACAGTATGGAGACAAGCTAATCGTTATGAAGTCCCCAGAATTGTATTTGTAAATAAGATGGATAGAGCTGGAGCTAATTTTGAAAAAGTTGTAGATCAGATTAAAGACAGGCTTCAAGCAAACATCATTCCTATCCAATACAACATTGGAACAGAAGAAGACTTTAAAGGTGTTGTAGATCTAATTAATATGAGAGCTATATATTGGAATGAAGAAGACCAGGGCCTTACCTTTGATTCTAAAGAAATCCCTGAAGACCTGATGGACAAATGTTCAAAATTACGAGAAGAAATGCTAGAAGCTGCTGCAGAGGCAAATGAAGAGCTTATGGATGCTTATCTTGAGTCAGGCGAGCTGTCTGTGGAACAAATTAAAGAGGGCCTAAGAATAAGATCATTAGGAAATGAAATTATTCTTGCTCTTTGCGGTTCAGCTTTTAAAAATAAAGGTGTTCAAGCTGTTCTTGATGCTGTAATTGACTTTTTGCCTGCTCCAGACGAAGTAAAAGCTATTGAAGGTGTTATACCAAATAACAGTGATGAAGAAGAAGAAACTGATTCAAGAACTTCATCTGATGACGAGCCATTTTCAGCACTAGCATTCAAAATTGCTACAGACCCATTTGTTGGAACTTTAACATTTATAAGAGTCTACTCTGGAGTATTGAGTGTTGGTGATGGAGTTATGAATACAACTCGTTCAAAAAAAGAAAGAGTTGGAAGAATGGTTCAAATGCACTCTAATAATAGAGAAGAAATTAAGGAAGTAAGAGCAGGGGATATAGCAGCTTGTATTGGTTTAAAAGACATTACAACTGGTGATACTTTGTCAGATGCAAACAAACCAATTGTTCTTGAAAGAATGGACTTCCCCGAACCAGTAATATCTGTAGCGGTTGAACCAAAATCTAAACAAGATCAAGAAAAAATGTCATTAGCTCTTGGAAAATTAGCACAAGAAGATCCTTCTTTCAGGGTTGCTAGTGATGAAGAGTCTGGACAAACTATTATTTCTGGCATGGGTGAACTTCACCTAGATGTTCTTGTTGATAGAATGAAAAGAGAATTTTCTGTTGAAGCTAATATTGGAAAACCACAAGTAGCCTACAGAGAAACAATTAAAAATGAGATTGAAGTTGAAGGAAAGTTTGTAAGACAAAGTGGTGGTAAAGGTCAATATGGGCATGTTTGGTTAAAATTAGAGCCTCTTGGTTTAGATGATGAATATGAATTTGTTGATAAGATTGTAGGTGGCGTTATTCCAAAAGAGTATATTCCTGCTGTAAACAAGGGTATTCAAGAACAAATGCAAAATGGTGTAATAGCTGGATATCCACTATTAGCTCTAAGAGCCACTTTATATGATGGATCATTCCATGATGTTGATTCTAATGAAATGGCATTCAAGATTGCCGGATCTATGGCTTTAAAAGAAGGCGCAAACAAAGCTAATCCAGCTCTACTTGAGCCAGTAATGAAAGTTGTTGTTGTTACTCCAGAAGAGCATATGGGTGATGTGGTCGGAGATCTCAACAGAAGAAGAGGAATTATATTAGGAATGGATGATATAACCTCAGGAAAAGAAGTATCGTCTGAAGTTCCGTTAGCAGAAATGTTTGGATATGCCACAGATTTACGTTCTCAAACACAAGGTAGAGCAACTTTTACCATGGAATTCACTAAATATGGTGAAGTACCAAAAAATATTGCTGAAGGGCTTAAAACTTCTTAAAAAATTATATTTATAAAACTGTTCAATAAAGTTGACAGTTCTGCTCTAAGAAGCTTAGAATACGCCACATTTTACGATTTGTAGGATGTATATTTAATTTTTATATAGGTAAAAAAAATAGGGAAATGGAGAATCAATCAATAAGAATTAGGCTTAAAGCTTTTGATTACAGATTAATTGATGCTTCTGCAAAATTGATTGTTGAAACTGTTAAAAAAACGGGTGCGATTATCAATGGACCGATACCATTGCCGGTAAAAAAAGAGAGAACAACAATATTGATATCACCGCATAAAGATAAAGATGCTAGAGACCAATATGAAATTGTTACTTATAAAAGATTAATGGACATTGTCAAACCGACTGATAAGACGGTTGATGCTTTAATGAAACTTGATCTATCCTCAGGGGTGGATGTTCAGATAAGTTTAGGACAATAATTTTAACGCGAATGCGGCCATAGAGGGTTTATAGCCCCGTAAAAGGAGATAAAATTGAGCATAGGCTTAATAGGAAAAAAATCTGGGATGTCACGTCTTTTTCTTGAGGATGGTGAGTCTATTCCAGTTACTGCTGTTTCGGTATGCGGAAATTTTGTAGCGGATATTAAAACCATAGAAAAAAATGGTTATAACGCTTTAGTAGTATCAAAAAATAAAAAATCCAATAATTATAAAAAATCACAAACAGAATTCTTTAAAAAGATAAATATTAATCCAGGTTCCTTAGCAGAATTTAAAATAGAAGATGATTCAATAATTCACGAAGTTGGCACTCACCTTACTGCGGATATATTTGAGGTTGGACAACATGTTGATGTAACAGGTATCTCGAAAGGTAAGGGTTATGCTGGAGTTATAAAAAGACATAATTTTGCCATGCAAGATGCAACACATGGAAACTCCCTAGCTCACAGAGCTCACGGCTCTATTGGACAGTGTCAAACTCCTGGTAGAGTTTGGAAAGGAAAAAAAATGTCAGGTCATATGGGGCATGAACAAAAAACTATTCAAAGTTTAAAAATTGTTGATATGGATATTGAGAATAACGTTATTTATGTCAAAGGAGCCATCCCTGGCTTTAATGGATCAGAAGTAAAAATAAAACCCTCAATCAAAAAATCATGAAAATAGAATTATTATCAAATACAAAAAATAAAGATATCTCTATTTCAAGTGATGCATTCAGTAAAGAATTTAACGAATCTTTAGTCCATCAAGCAGTCGTTAGCTTCATGGCATCTTCAAGACAGGGAAGCTCCAAACAAAAAAATAGATCAGAAGTCAGAGGTGGAGGAAAGAAACCATACAGACAAAAGGGCACGGGAAGAGCCAGAGCAGGAACTATTAGAAGCCCCTTATGGAGAGGCGGGGGTGTAACTTTTGCTTCAAGACCAAGAGACTTCAGTAAAAAAATTAACAAGAAGATGTATCGTGCTGCGATCAAATCTATTTTTTCTGAACTTGTTCGGCAAAATAGGCTAGTAGCGATTGAAAAACCTGTCCTTGAAAAACCAAAAACAAAAGAGATTGCTAATTTCTTAAATGAATTCTCTTTAAGTAAAGTTCTGATCATTATCGACGAGTTAGATATAAATTTATATCTATCTGCTAGAAACATACCGAATGTAGATGTTATTACTGTAAGGGAAATAAATCCAATAAACCTTCTTAAGCCTCATAAAGTTGCTGTAACTAGTGAAGCTTTAAAACAAATAGAGGAGTGGGTTAATGGATAGAGAAAAATTGTTCACATTAATTAAAGCTCCAATTATTACTGAACAAACTGCAAGTCTTGGAGAAAACCTTAAACAGGTTGTTTTTAAGGTGGATTTGTCTGCAAATAAAAGAGAAATAAAAAAAGCTGTAGAAGAATTATTTAAAGTAGAAGTCATTAAAGTAACAACTTCAGTGGTAAAAGGAAAAACAAAAAGAAATAGATTTGGAGTTTATAAGAAATCAAACTACAAGAAAGCATTTGTATCAATCAGCAAGGATTCAGAAATACAGTTTGAGGGTATAAATTAATGGCAATTATAAAATCAAAACCAACTTCTCCAGGAAGAAGAGGATTAATTTCAGTTAAATCTGACTTGCACAAGGGAAAGCCGCATAAATCTCTTATTGAGTCTAAATCTAAAAAAGGTGGAAGAAATAATAATGGAAGAATAACTGTAAGGCACCAAGGTGGAGGACATAAGCAACACTATAGAATAATCGATTTTAAAAGAAATAAATTTGATATTCCTGCAGTAGTTGAAAGAATTGAATATGATCCAAACAGATCAGCCCATATTGCTTTATTAAAGTATTTGGACGGGGAAAGAAGATACATCATTGCGCCTTCAAAAATTAAAGTTGGAGATGAAATTATTTCTTCAGATAAATGCGAAATCAAAACTGGTAATTCAATGAAGTTAAAAGATATTCCACTAGGGACAAATATTCATTGTGTAGAACTTAAGCCAATGAAAGGTGCTCAACTTGCAAGAAGTGCTGGAACATCAGCTAGGTTAATTGCTAAAGAAGGAATATATGCCACTTTAAGACTTCAGTCAGGCGAGACTAGAAAAGTTCTTTGGGAATGCAGAGCAACACTCGGTACAGTCTCTAATCAAGAAAATAATTTGAAGTCTTTAGGTAAAGCTGGGGCAAAAAGATGGAGAGGAGTAAGACCTACGGTAAGAGGTGTTGCCATGAATCCAGTTGATCACCCTCATGGCGGTGGTGAAGGAAGAACTTCAGGTGGAAGACACCCATCTACACCTTGGGGAGTTCCAACCAAAGGATATAAAACAAGAAAAAATCAAAGAACTGATGATTTAATTATTAGAAGAAGAGGAAAGAAATAGTATGCCTAGATCACTAAAAAAAGGCCCATTTGTCGATTTATCTTTATCTAAAAAAGTTGATCAAGCAATTGCAAATAACGACAAGAAGCCAATTAAGACATGGTCAAGAAGATCAATGATTATTCCTTCTATGGTAGGTTTAACAATCTCTGTGCACAATGGAAGACAGCATGTGCCTGTATTTATAAATGAAGACATGGTCGGTCATAAACTGGGTGAGTTCGCCATGACGAGGACTTTTAAATTGCACTCAGGAGATAGAAAGGCTTAATTATGGAAACTAGAGCATATTTAAAAGGAACAAGACTTTCACCTCAAAAGGCCGCATTAGTTGCAGATCAAATTAGAGGCAAAAAAATTGATGAAGCAATGGATTTCTTAGCCTATAACAAACAAAAGGGATCAGCAGTAATTAAAAAGTTATTAGAATCTGCAATTGCAAATGCAGAAAATAATAATAATTCTGATATAGACAAACTTTCTGTTAAATCAATTATTGTGAATCAAGGTATGAGGTTAAAAAGAATGAAGCCAAGAGCAAGGGGCAGAGCAGATAGAATTGTTAAACCTACATGCCATATAGAAATAATACTGGTTGAGGGAGGTAAGTAATGGGACAGAAAGTAAATCCAACTGGTTTTAGATTAGGAGTTTCTAAAAAGCAAAATGCAAATTGGTATGCAAAAGGAAAAGATTTTTCTAAATATTTAATTGAAGATCTTAAAGTAAGAAAACATCTGGCAACAAAGTTAAAAAATTCTTCAATAAGCAAAATCGAGTTAGAGAGAACTGCAGACACTTTTGTTGTAAATATTCATACTGCTAGACCTGGAATAATTATTGGTAAACGTGGAGAAGAAATTGAAAATCTTAAAAAAGCAGTTGAAAAAATAGTCAAAGGTCCTTCTCAAATAAATATTAAAGAAGTTAAGAAACCAGACTTAGATGCAACAATTTTAGCTGAAGGAGTTGCGCAGCAGCTTGAAAAAAGAGTGATGTTTAGAAGAGCAATGAAGCGAACAGTTCAAAGCGCCCTAAGACAAAGTGCAAAAGGTGTGAGAATAGAAGTATCCGGTCGATTAAATGGTGCTGAGATTGCTAGAACGGAATGGTATAGAGAGGGAAGAGTCCCATTGCATACATTAAGAGCAGATATTAACTATGGAACTGCTGAGGCTTTAACCACATACGGAATTATAGGAATAAAAGTTTGGGTTTACACAGGCGAAATTAATGAAGATCCATACAAAGTTCAAGGAGCTAATTAACAAAAATGTTACAGCCAAAACAAACCAAGTTTAGAAAAATGCATAAGGGTCGTAACAGAGGATTGGCCCAAAATGGTAATACTATTGCCTTTGGTAGGTTTGGATTAGTTGCATCAGATAGAGGCAGGATTACAGCAAGACAAATAGAAGCAGCTAGACGAGCAATGACTAGATATATCAAAAGAGGCGGTAATATTTGGATAAGAATTTTTCCTGACAAACCAATTACAAAAAAACCTCTTGAAGTAAGAATGGGCAAAGGAAAAGGTAATGTTGAGTACTGGGTTGCACTTGTCCAGCCTGGAAAAGTAATGTTTGAAATGGCAGGAGTTGAAGAAGAGCTTGCAAGAGAAGCTTTTAGACTTGCTTCAGCTAAATTACCAATCAAAACACATTTTATTAAGAAGGATCTGTAAATGAGTAAAGAATTAGTAGATCTAAGAAAAAAGAATTTAGAACAGTTAAATGCTGAACTTATTTCTGCTCGCGAATCTCAGTTTGGATTGAGGATTAAGCATAAGACAGGCCAATTAAATGAAACTAGCGAATTAAAAAAAGTAAGAAAAAAAATTGCGATGATAAAAACTATTATTAATGAAGCAAAATTGAAGGATAAAGAATAATGGAAACAACTAACCCAAGAATTTTAACAGGGATTGTTACCAGCAATAAAGCTGATAAAACCGTTACTGTCAAAATTGAAAGAAAAGTCAAGCATCCTTTATATGGAAAAGTTATAAAACGAGCTACAAAGGTTCATGCTCACGATGAGAATAATTCTGCATCTATAGGCGATATTGTATCTGTAAAAGAATGTAGACCTCTTTCTAAAACAAAAACTTGGACCCTAGTATCAGGTGACTCTAATTCAGATTCTGATGTTATCGAGGAGAAAGAATAATGATACAAATGCAATCACTACTCAAAATAGCAGATAACAGTGGTGCTAGAAGTGTAATGTGTATAAAAGTCCTTGGTGGATCTAAAAGAAGATATGCAAATATCGGAGATGTAATAAAGGTTGCTATTCGTGAAGCTATTCCAACGGGTAAGGTTAAAAAAGGACAGGTTGTTGATGCTCTTATTGTTAGAACAAAAAAAGGCGTTAGAAGGAGAGACGGTTCTTTAATTAAATTTGATGAAAATGCTGCAGTTCTTATTAATGCTCAGAAAGCTCCAATTGGAACACGGGTTTTTGGACCTGTTACAAGAGAATTAAGAGATGGAAAGCATATGAAAATATTATCACTAGCACCAGAGGTTATATAAAATGAAAAATCAAACAGTGCCAACAAAATTAAGATCAGGTGATGAAGTTATCGTTATTGCTGGAAAAGATATTGGAAAAAAAGGCACTTTGAGAGAAATTCAAACAAGTAAAAACAAGGGATTTGTTACTGGAATAAATATGGTTAAAAAACATACTAAACCAAATCCAGAAATGGGTATTACTGGCGGTGTTGTTGAACAAGAAGCAGCAATTGAATTATCAAATTTGGCAATATGGAATCCAAAAAATAAATCTAAAGACAAAATCGCATACTCAAAAGATAAAGATGGCAAAAAAATAAGGTTATATAAATCTGATGGAGTTGAAATTAAATAATGGCTAATTTAAGAGAAAAATATAACAAGGAATTACGACCAGCTCTTAAAGAAGAGTTAGGATTGCAAAATATAATGGCTGTTCCAAAGATAACGAAAGTTGTAATCAATATGGGTGTTGGTGAAGCAGCTAATGATAAGAAACACTTAGAATCTGCTCTAGAGAACCTTACTGTTATTGCTGGCCAAAAACCAATAGTTACCAAAGCAAGACAATCTGTAGCTAGTTTTAAGATTAGGGAGGGTTGGCCTTTAGGGTGCAAAGTTACTTTAAGAGGTAACAAAATGTATGACTTTTTAGAGAGATTAATTGTTATTGCAATTCCAAGAGAAAGAGATTTCAGAGGATTAAATCCTAAGTCTTTTGATCAACAGGGCAACTATAATTTTGGAATCAAAGAACAAATAATTTTTCCAGAAATTAACTATGACAATATTGATAATATTAGAGGTATGGACATTTGTATTAATACATCTGCTAAATCTCAAGATGATGCAAGAGCTCTATTAAAAGCTTTTAATTTTCCATTTAAACAAAGGTAGAAATATGGCAAAGAAATCAATGATAGCGAGAGAGGTAAAGAGAATTAAAACAGTGGCAAAATACGCTGATAAAAGAATTGCTCTTAAGAAAATTATTAATGATCAGAGTCTATCAAGTGAAGAAAGGTACGATGCGCGTATTAAGTTTCAAAAACTTCCAAGAAACGCAAGCCCGTCTCGTGTAGTAAGAAGATGTCAGGTTACAGGAAGGCCTCATGCTGTCTATAGAAAATTTGGTTTAAGCCGAATTAAATTAAGAGAAGCTGCAATGAGAGGAGATATACCTGGTTTAGTTAAATCAAGTTGGTAATATTATGAGTTTTCAAGATCCAATATCAGACTGCTTAACAAGAATTAGAAACGGATTAATGCGTGGAAAGAATAACGTATTGGTTCCTTATTCAAAATTAAAACATGACCTTGTTTCTGTTTTAATTTCTGAAGGTTATCTAAAGTCCTGTAAAAAAACTTCCTTGGAAGACAAACCAATGATCGACGTAGAATTAAAATATTATGATAATGCTCCAGTTATCAAAGAGCTTAAAAGAATAAGCAAACCAAGTTTAAGAAAGTATTCAAGTGCTTCAGATTTTGATTTAGTTAAAGGAGGCCTAGGTGCATATATTATTTCTACTAATCAGGGACTTATGACTGATAAAGATGCAAAGGCCAAAAATATTGGCGGCGAAATTTTGTGTGAGGTGTTTTAATGTCTAGAGTAGCAAAAAATCCAATCACTATTCCCAATACTGCAAACATTACTGTTGATAATACTACTGTGAAAGTTAAAGGGAATAAGGGTGAATTAGATTTTGATTTACCTTCTTCAGTGTCAATTGTGATAAATGAGAACATCATTACTGTTAACTACGATGAGACTAACCAAAAATCTGTTGCCTTGGCTGGAACAACAAGATCGATAGTAAATAATATGATTATTGGAGTGACAGAAGGCTTTGAAAAAAAATTAGAGCTTATTGGAGTTGGTTATAGAGCAAAAGCATCAGGAAAATTGCTTGAGCTTACGTTAGGTTTTTCTCATCCAATTAAATATCAGTTACCAGATGCTGTTGAAGTAGAAACACCTTCACAAACCGAAGTAGTCCTAAAGAGTCATAACAAGCAAATATTAGGTCAGGCTGCTGCAGAGATTAGAGCATTTAGACCTCCAGAACCCTACAAAGGAAAAGGTGTTAGATATTCTGATGAGCAAGTTAAAAGAAAAGAAGCTAAGAAGGCTGCTGGGGCGGGTGCATAATGAGCATTAAAAATATATCAAGATTAAGAAGAGCTAGGAAATCTAGATCAAATATTAGAAATCAAGAATCTCCTAGATTAAGTGTTTACAGATCTTCTCAGCATTTCTATGCTCAAATTTTTGATAGTCTTGGATCAAAGGTAATTGTTTCTGCATCTACCGTCGAAAAAGACATGAATTTAAAGTCAAATAATATTGATGCGGCGGTTCAAGTAGGAAAAAAAGTTGCAGAGAGAGCATTAGAGAATGGTGTTAAAAAAGTTGTATTTGATAGATCGGGATACAGATATCACGGCAGAATAAAAGCGTTAGCAGATTCAGCAAGAGAAGCAGGATTGGAGTTTTAATTAAATGAAAGAAAATAAAGCAATGAATAATCAACAGGTTGATGCTCTTGAAGAGAAGTTAGTTCAAGTCAACAGAGTAGCTAAAGTCGTCAAAGGTGGAAGAATTTTTGGTTTTACCGCACTAACAGTTGTTGGTGATGGAAATGGAAGAGTTGGTTTCGGAAGAGGCAAGTCTAAAGAAGTGCCACTTGCTATTCAAAAAGCTATGGAGAATGCAAGAAGAAGTATGGTTGAAGTAGAGCTAAATAATACTACTTTATGGTATCCAATAAAGGCAAAACATGGTTCAGCTAATGTTTACATGCAACCAGCATCAGAAGGTACTGGTATCATCGCTGGCGGAGCCATGAGAGCAGTTCTTGAGCTTGCTGGTGTTCAAAATGTTTTAGCAAAATGTTATGGCTCTACAAATCCTGTTAATGTTGTGAGAGCAACTATAAATGCATTAAGTGCAATGGAATCACCAGAAACAGTAGCTTTAAGAAGAGGCAAAAAAGCAGAAGAAATATCATGAGTAAAGACAAAGTAATAAAAATCAAGCTTGTAAAAAGTGGCATTGGAAGAATGAAAAATCATAAGCTTTGTATTCAAGGTTTGGGCTTCAAAAAAGTTAATCAAACACTAACGGTTGTTGATACGCCAAGCAACAGAGGCATGATTAATAAAATTTCGGATATGTTAGAAATAGTGGAAAACTAAAATGAGTGAAGAATTAAATAATACAATGAACCTTAACTCTATTTCTGATCAGGGCTCTTTAAAAAAGAGAAAAAGAGTTGGAAGAGGTATTGGTTCTGGTTTAGGAAAGACAGCAGGAAGAGGTCATAAAGGTCAAAAATCAAGATCAGGTGGAAGTATCAGGCCTGGATTTGAAGGCGGTCAAATGCCATTACAAATGAGATTACCAAAATTTGGTTTTTCTTCGAGAGTTAACAATAATTTTAAAGAAGTTAATATTAAGAATATCAATGGTATGGACGTGATTAATCTTAAAACTTTAAAAGAAAATAAAATAATAAGTAAGGCTGTAAAGAAAGTTAAGATATTTGGCAATTCTGCTATTGAATCTAAAGTAACAGTTGAAGGATTAGCAGTTTCTAAAGGTGCAAAAGAAGCAATTGAAAAAGCTGGTGGAAAAATTATAGATACTGACATTAAAAAAGATACTTTAGAAGGTGATAAGGAATAATGAGCGAACAAGGTAACATGAGTGATCTTTGGAAACGACTTCGTTTCGTTTTCTTCGCTATTCTTGTTTATAGAATAGGAACTCATATACCTATACCTGGTATTGATCCAGATAGGCTTGCAGCTTTATTTCAACAGAATCAGGGAACCATAATTGAAATGTTCAATTTGTTCTCAGGTGGTGCATTAGAAAGAATGAGTATTTTTGCATTAAATGTTGTTCCATATATTTCTTCAGCAATCATTATGCAACTTTTTTCTAATTCGATTCCCTATTTACAGGAACTTAAAAAAGATGGTCAAGCAGGAAGAAATAAAATCACACAATACACAAGATACGGAACTGCTGTGCTAGCTTTCATTCAAGCATCTGCTTTAGCTGTAACATTATCTGCAAGTGGACTTGCATATGTTCCTGGCCCATCTTTCTTTGTATCCGCTGTATTTTCAGTTGTTGCTGGAACAATGTTTTTAATGTGGCTGGGTGAACAGGTTTCTGAAAGAGGTATTGGTAATGGAATCTCCATCATCATTGCTACAAGTATTCTCACAGGTATTCCAGGTGCTATTGGGCAAGCATTAGAACAGTCAAGACAAGGCGACTTAAGTATTCTTCTTTTAATAGGAATTGGATTACTTTCTATGTCAGTAATTGCTGTAGTTGTATTTATTGAAAGAGGACAAAGAAGAATAACTGTTAATTATGCTCAAAGACAACAAGGTAGAAGGCTAATGCAAGCACAAACAAGTCATCTACCTTTTAAAGTTAATATGGCTGGTGTTATTCCTGCAATTTTCGCAAGCACCTTTCTTTTGTTTCCAGCTTCACTTTCTACTTGGTTTGGAGAGAATGAATCACTTAGCTTTCTTCAAAGTTTCTCATTAGCTCTTAATCCAGGACAACCGCTTTACATATTAGTATTTGCAGGTTTGATTATAAGTTTTTGCTTTATTTGGCTAGCTTTAACATTTAATACAAAAGATGTTTCAGATAATCTTAAAAGATCAGGAGCATATATAGCAGGTATAAGGCCGGGTGAACAAACTGCAAATTATATTGATTCAGTTTTAGCAAGATTAACAGTCTTTGGAGCAATCTACCTAACATTAATATGTTTGCTGCCTTTAGCGCTTATTAATTTTGCCGGAATCTCCCCAACAATATCTATTGGAGGCACCTCAGTGCTAATCATAGTAGTTGTTTTGATGGATTTTATGGCACAAGTTCAATCTCATATGATGTCATCCCAATATGCATCTTTAATGAAAAAAGCAAATTTAAAAAATTATAAAAGGTAATATGAAAGTTAAAGCGTCAGTAAAAAAAATATGTAGGAATTGCAAAATAGTAAGAAGAAATGGCGTCTTATTTGTAATTTGCAAAACAGATCCAAAACACAAACAGAGGCAAGGTTAAGTTATGGCAAGGATAGCAGGGGTAAATATTCCAGAAAATAAACATGTTGAGATTTCTTTAACTCATATTTTTGGTATAGGAAGAAAAACAGCACAAGATATATGTTTATCATTAAAAATAGACTATACAAGAAAAATATCTGATCTTTCTGAAGAAGAAATAGAAAACATAAGAAATGCAGTAGCAACGCACACTGTCGAAGGAGATCTTCGAAGAAATATAAGTACAAATATTAAAAGATTAATGGATTTGGCAAGTTATCGAGGAATAAGACACAGAAGAAAATTACCAACTAGAGGACAGAATACTAAAAATAATGCAAGAACAAGAAAAGGCCCTAAAAAGCCAATGAGAGGATAATAATGGCAGTAAAAGGAAAGAAAAATAAAAAAATTGTTACCGATGGTGTGGCACACATACATTCGTCTTTTAACAACACTATTGTGACAATTACTGATAAGCAAGGTAACACAATTTGTTGGGCAACATCTGGAGGTTCTGGTTTTAAAGGTTCTAGAAAAAGCACACCTTTTGCAGCACAGATTGCTGCTGATAAAGCTGGAAATGCTGCTAAGGAATTTGGAATGATAAATTTAGATGTAAAGGTTAAAGGACCGGGTGGAGGCAGAGAGTCGGCAATAAGATCTCTTAATTCATGTGGACTTAAGATAAAAAGCATTACAGATGTAACACCGCTTCCACACAATGGATGCAGACCATCTAAAAAAAGAAGGGTATAAAGGAGAAATAAATGGCTAGATACAGAGGACCATCACTAAGACTTTCTAGAAGAGAGGGCACCGACTTACTTCTTAAAAGTGGAGTAAGAGCGATAGAATCTAAATGTAATATGGATACAGTTCCTGGAGTCCACGGAGCTAGAAGAGGAAGATTATCTGATTATGGTTTGCAGCTTAGAGAAAAACAAAAAGTAAGAAGAATGTATGGAGTATTAGAAAAACAATTTAGAAATTACTATAAGAAAGCTGCTTCATTAAAAGGAAATACTGGTGAGAACTTACTTTCATTACTTGAAAAAAGACTTGATAACGTAGTTTATAGAATGGGTTTTGGTTCTACTAGAGCTGAAGCAAGACAAATGGTTTCTCACAAAGCTTTTATGGTAAATAACAAAACTGTAAATATTCCCTCCTATCAAGTTCAACCAGGTGACGAAATAGAGGTAAGAGAATCAAAAAGAGGGCACTTAAGAATTGCCGCAGCTTTAAAAATTGCAGAATCTAGAGAGGAATGTGATTGGTTGGAAGTTGATAGTGAAAATTTAAAAGGCGTATTCAAATCTGTCCCGGATAGAACAGACTTAAGTACAGAAATTAACGAAAATCTCATCATAGAGCTTTACTCAAAATAATTTAACAAAGGCGGAGAAAATTATGCAAACATCAGTAATAGACTTATTAGTACCAACTGAAATTCAAGTTGATGACGTATCACCAACTTTATCAAAGGTTACACTCGAGCCTTTAGAAAGAGGTTTTGGACACACACTAGGTAATGCTTTAAGAAGAATTCTTCTTTCATCTATGCCTGGAGCTGCTGTGACAGATGTATCAATTGATGGAATATCTCACGAATATAGCACTATAGAAGGAATAAGAGAGGATGTAATTAATATATTACTCAATATTAAGGATATGCCGATTAATTTAATTGAAGGTGATTCTGCAGAGATAACACTGGATGTTACAGGGCCATGTGATGTATTGGCATCGTCTTTTGATGTTCCTGGTAACGTTGAATTGGTGAACCAAGATTTTCATGTAGCTACTATTGTCGACAAAGTTAATCTTAAGATGACGCTTACAGTTAAAACTGGAAGAGGTTATGAGCCTGCTGATTTAAGAGAGGATGAAGACATTGTGGTCGGAGCTCTAAAAGTAGATGCCTCATATAGTCCAGTGAGAAGGGTTTCGTATACAGTTGATAATGCTAGATCAGGAAAAAGAACTGACTTAGATAAATTAGTAGTTGAGCTTGAAACTGATGGAACTATTGATCCAAAAATGGCAATTGAACACTGTGCAACAATCCTACAACAACAATTAAGTGCTTTTGTTGATTTAGATGCAATTGCTGAGCAAGAAGCCAAAAAAGATCAAAATGATTTTGATCCAATCTTATTAAGGTCTATTGAAGAATTAGAACTTACAGTAAGATCGACGAATTGTCTTAAGGCCGAGAGTATTTTCCTTATTGGTGACTTAATTCATAGATCTGAATTTGATTTACTTAAAACTCCTAACTTAGGAAAGAAATCTTTAAATGAAATAAAAGATGTTCTAGCTTCAAAAAATCTTTCACTAGGTATGAACGTAGAAAACTGGCCTCCAGTAGGATAAAAAATGAGACATAAGAAATCAGGTAGAAAATTTAATAGAAATTCGTCTCATAGGAAGGCATTGTTCAAAAATCTTGCAATAGCTCTTATCGAAAGAGATATCATTAAAACAACACTACCTAAAGCTAAAGAGTTAAGAAGATTTATTGAGCCTTTAATTACTATCGGCAAAACTGATACGGTTGCTAATCGAAGACATGCTTTTAGTAAATTAAGATCCGATTCGGCAGTTGCTAAACTTTTCACTGAAGTTTCTGTTAATGCTAAAGATAGGAACGGTGGTTATACAAGAATTATCAAAGCAGGATTCAGACCTGGCGATAAGGCTGATATGGCATATATAGAACTTGTTGATAGAGTTATTGAAGATTCAGAGGACTTAGAGCCTGAATTAAAAGAAGAAGAGTCAGCGGCCTAATTTAGAACTTCTTTTAAAAACTCTCCAGTATAAGAGCCCTTGTTCTTAGCTACATCCTCTGGAGTGCCCTCAGCAACAATTGTGCCGCCATCTGAGCCTCCTTCTGGACCTAAATCTATAATCCAATCAGCTGTTTTAATTACATCAAGATTATGTTCAATAACAACAACTGTATTGCCTTGTTGCTTAAGCCTATCTAAAACTTTTAAGAGTAACTCTATGTCAGCAAAATGAAGACCCGTTGTAGGCTCATCCAATATAAAAAGTGTTTTACCAGTGCTTCTTTTTGATAACTCCTTAGCTAACTTTATTCTTTGCGCTTCTCCACCAGATAATGTAAGAGCTGACTGACCAAGTGTGATATATCCAAGACCAACATCGTTTAGTGTGATCAATTTCTTTTTTATTGATGGATGCGCATCAAAGAAGGTCAAAGCGTCTTCGACAGTCATATCAAGAATGTCACTTATATTTTTTTCTTTATATTTAATTTCTAAAGTCTGTTCATTGTATCTTTTCCCATTGCAAACATCGCATTTCACATAAACATCAGCAAGGAAATGCATTTCAACCTTAATCATTCCGTCACCTTGACAGGCCTCACATCTACCACCTTTAACATTAAAGCTGAATCTTCCTGGTTTATAACCTCTCGATCTTGCTTCAATAGTTTGAGATAAGAGATCTCTAATATGAGAAAAAAGTCCTGTATAGGTTGCAGGATTTGATCTTGGAGTTCTACCAATAGGAGATTGATCAATACTAATTACTTTATCAAGATGATCCAATCCTTCAATTTTTTCACATTTTATCTCTTTTGTGAGTTTTGATTTATTAAGTAAGAAAGAGCTTATAGGTAAAAGAGTTTGATTAATTAATGTTGATTTTCCAGATCCTGATACACCTGTGATACATGTAAAAAGACCAACAGGAATGCTTGCAGATATTTTCTTTAGATTATTTTCATGAGCATCAATAATATTTATATTTTTATCTTTTACTTTTGTTCTTTTTTTAGGCACTTTGATTTTTCTTTTACCTGATAGGAATTTAGCAGTTATAGAGTTTTTATTTTTTAAAATAGCATCTATATCTCCTTGAGCGCATATTTCTCCACCATGTTTTCCAGCACCAGGACCAATATCAATAATATGATCTGCAGACCTTATTGCTTCTTCATCATGCTCAACAACAATAACTGTATTTCCTAGATCTTTTAAGTTATTAAGAGTTTTGATTAATTTCGTATTATCTCTTTGATGAAGACCAATAGAGGGTTCATCAAGAACATACGTAACACCTACAAGCCCAGAACCAATCTGACTAGCTAGCCTAATTCTCTGAGCCTCTCCACCTGATAATGTCTCAGCACTTCTATCAAGTGTAAGATAACTTAAGCCAACATCTTCTAAGAAGGTAAGCCTATCTCTAATCTCTTTTAATATTTTTTCAGCAATTTTTTCTTTTGAGCCTTCAAGTTTCATTTTTTTTATAAAACTTAGTGCATCGGTTATTTTCATAGATGTAATGTTATGGATTTGAGTATTGTTAATAAAAACATTTCTTGCATATGTATTAAGTCTTGATCCATCGCATTCATCACATGTGCTTTCAGACATTAATTTTGCAAGCTCATTTCTAATATATTCTGAATCTGTTTCTTTGAATCTTCTTTCTGTAGAAGGAATTACTCCTTCAAAACGATGCTTTCTTATTATCCTACTTCCACTTCTAAACCTGTGAGAGAAATCAATTTTTTCTTTTGTACCCCACAGAATTATGTCTTTAATTTTTTGAGGATAGTCTTTCCATTTTGTTGTTAAAGTAAAATCAAAATGATTACTAAGGCATCTTAATTGATAATAGTAAAATCTATTTCTTCTTGTCCATCCTTTTATAGCACCATTAGCAATTGAAACGTCTTCATCTTGAATTAGTTGTTTTTCGTTAAAAAATTGAATAACTCCAAGTCCATCACACTTAGGACAGGCTCCATGAGGATTATTGAAGGAAAACATTCTTGGCTCCAATTCAGGTATTGAATATCCACACTGAGAGCAAGAAAAACTTGAAGAAAATAAACTCAAAGAATTTGAATCAAGATCTTCAATTTCAATCAAACCATCAGATAGCAAAAGAGATGTCTCAACAGATTCAGATATTCTTGATCTAATATCATTTCCAGATTTAATTACTAATCTATCTATTACAGCTGAGATATTATGTTTTTTATTTTTTTCGAGATCTGGAAATTCTTCAATCGGATAAACCACATCATTGACCTTGACTCTCACATATCCGCTCTTTCTAAGCTCATCATAGATTGCTAGATGTTCACCTTTCTTATCTCTCACCACAGGAGCCATTATCATAATTTTTGAACCTTCCTTGAGCTTAAGGATTTCGTCACATATTTCAGAAACAGTTTTTGCTCTTAATTCTTCATTATGATCAGGACATACTGGAGTACCTATTCTTGAATATAGAAGTCTAAGATAATCATATATTTCTGTAACAGTACCTACAGTGGATCTTGGATTATGTGATGTTGATTTCTGTTCAATTGAAATAGCTGGAGATAGTCCCTCGATTTGATCAACATCCGGCTTCTCCATCATAGACAAGAATCTTCTTGCATATGTTGATAATGATTCTACATATCTTCTTTGTCCCTCAGCATAAAGAGTATCAAATGCAAGAGAAGATTTACCAGACCCAGACAATCCTGTAATTACTACTATCTTGTTTCTTGGTATTTCGAGACTCACATTCTTTAAATTATGTGTTCTCGCTCCTTTTATAAAAATACTATCCATATGAAATAAAAATTCCGTGATGAAAAAATTAA
>ERZ802830.939-NODE-939-length-28516-cov-7.07877_pt1 | contig 28516 bp, 28 predicted proteins | sample MGYA00345654_ERZ802830 | MGnify/ENA primary metagenome ERZ802830 (study PRJEB30503, sample SAMEA104212375) | marine metagenome | biome: Westerlies Biome; feature: [SRF] surface water layer (ENVO:00010504) within the epipelagic zone...; material: water...
CAGCAGTAAGTTGGAGCTGTCTGAAACGCTTGAGATAAGAATGATGCCACGGTTGTCCAAAATGATTAATCATGATGATAAAGCAGGCCATATTTTGATCAATGCATTGCTTAAACTCAATGATCAGCTTAATCCCAGCATCTCTGGAGAGATTGAAGCTGAACTGACTCTGACATGCCAGCGCTGTCTAGGCCATATAAAATGGTCTGAAAAAATAGAGTATTCAATAAATTTTATAAATGGATCAGAAGCACAAGAGATTCGAGACAACGTCGATTATATTTCCATCAATGATGAAGGAATCACCCTCTTGGATATTCTGGAAGATGAGGTCCTAACTTCAATTCCCATGTCAATAATGCATAAAAACATTGAATTATGTGAGAATATCGATAAGTTAAGCATGTTTTTAAGATCTTCTGATAAAAAACCGGTAAAGAAAAACAAACCGTTCAGTGATTTATCAGAAATTATGGGTAAAGACGACAATTGAATATTGTTGATAGAGGAGAGGAACATGGCAGTCCAGAAGAGTAAAAAAACCAGATCTATAAGGGGTATGAGGAGATCAAAAATCAAGGCCAAGGCGCCTGCGATTTCCAGTGATCCCAATACAGGTGAAGATCACCTGAGACACAACATTAGCCCGCAAGGCTTCTACCGAGGTAAACAAGTTATCTCAATCAAAGAGAAGGTTACGGACCTAGAAGAACAAGAGTAGGGTTTTCATTTGAGCATCAAATATAAACTTGCACTCGATGTCATGAGTGGCGAGAGAGATCCTCTTGCCTCATTGGACGGCGCAATTGAAGCGCTCAAAAATGATGATGCGTTGCAACTTTCTTTAGTGGGAGATGAAAACATCATTTTGAATCATATTCCAAATGAACTTCTATCAAGGATAGATATTGTTCACACGGTTGAAGTCGTATCAATGGATGAATCACCAGTTGACGCATTGCGAAAGAAGAAGAATTCATCTATGCGACTTGCTGTTAATTTAGTCGGGGAAGGAAAAGCAGATGGGTGTGTTAGTTCAGGCAATACTGGGGCTTTAATGGCCAATGCTAAATATGTTCTGAAAACACTTCCCTCAATTGACAGGCCTGCATTCATGAAAGCAATACCGACAAAAGGGGACTTTACCTATATGCTTGATTTGGGAGCAAATTCAACTTGTACTGCCGAGCAACTCTATCAATTTGCATTAATGGGGAATGTTGTTGCCAGAGAGATAAAAGGTATTCCTTCACCAAAAATCGCACTTTTAAATATTGGAGAAGAGGAAATCAAAGGCCATGAGATGATCAAGGAGGCCTCAATATTGCTTGAGCAATCCTCAATCAATTATGTTGGTTATGTTGAAGGGAATGATATCGTTGAAAATAAGGCTGATGTGATTGTCACGGATGGGTTTACAGGAAATATTGCCATTAAAGCCATGGAAGGAACAATAGAGTTGATGACAAGCGTATTAAAAGATTCCATAAGAAATGGTTCATCGGATGACTCTGCTTTCGATGGTTCTAGGTTTGCATTGGATATTTTTAAAAACAGCATTGATCCAAGAAAACACAATGGAGCTCTTCTCGTTGGTTTGAATGGAATCGTGGTCAAGAGTCACGGATCATCAGATTCATATGGACATTACCATGCTATCCTAACTGCTGTGAATGAAGTTAAGAAGCAGATCATCCCAAAGCTCACTGAGATATTTTAAGCACAAAGTCATGAATTCAAAGATCATATCGATTGGAAGTTATACACCAGATAATGTAGTTACCAATAAAGATCTGGAAGAAACTGTTGATACCACCGATGAATGGATTGTATCCAGAACTGGAATTAAACAAAGACCAATAGCTGACTCTTCGCAAGCCACATCTGATTTAGCCTATGAAGCTGCAAAGATTGCAATTGAGAGAGCCAATATTGATAGTTCTGAGATCGATTTAATTATTGTCGCTACTTGCACGCCAGACGTTGCAACCCCGAATGTAGGTACTTTGATTCAAAAAAGATTGGGGCTGAGTAATTTTCCTGCTTTCAGCATTGAAGCGGCATGCAGCGGGTTCATTTATGCTCTAAATATTGCGGATAAGTTTATAAAATCAGGTGAATCAAAGTGTGCTTTGGTTGTAGGTGCTGAGACACTCTCAAGGATAACAAATTGGGGTGACCGCAATACATGCGTTCTGTTTGCAGACGGTGCTGGCGCAGCCGTAGTAAAGCCATCTAATGATAAAGGGATCATATTTTCAGAGCTGGGTGCAAACGGAGAATATGCTGAACTTCTTCATGTTCCATTTGGAACATCAAGAAAGCCAGAGAACCCAGGTGAAGACGATTATTACCTTCAAATGAGTGGCAATGAAGTATTTAAGGTTGCAGTTAAAACACTAGAAGAGATAGCTGTTGATGCACTCGAAAAATGCAATATTGAAAGTAAGGATGTGGACTGGTTTATACCGCATCAAGCAAATGTAAGGATAATCCAGGCGGTGGCAAAGAGGATGAATTTACCAAAGGAAAAAGTAATCCTCAGCATGGATATTCATGGAAACACCTCAGCTGCATCAATCCCTCTAGCCTTTGATCGAGCTATTCAGGACGGAAGAATACAAAAGGGCGATACAATTTTAATGCAAAGTTTTGGAGCAGGCTTTACTTGGGGCAGCGTTTTACTCGAACTATAGAAGAGAAAACTATTTCTTAGTATTTTTCTCAGCGAGTTCTTCCCAAACTTCATCGGCTGTTTTTTCTTCCTCGAGCTCAGCCTCTGTTTCAGCCAACTCAGCTTCTGTAGCAGCCAATTCTTGTTCTAAATCAGTGACTTGATCTTTTAACTGAGAGTTGCAGCCAAATAGAAATATTGAGAAAAAGAACAATGAGAAAAGCTTATATAGGTTGATCATTTATTTATCCTGTATTTATTTGATTGATCCATTATCAAATTAAATGATCCAATAGTAAATCATGTTTCCCTAAAAACTATTCTCCCTTTTGATAAGTCATATGGACTGATGTCTACTAAAACTTTATCCCCTGTGAGTATTCTGATGTAGTTTTTTCTCATTTTTCCAGAGATGTGAGCAGTAATTATATGGCCATTTTCTAGTTCCACGCGCAATACGGTATTCGGCAGGGTTTCTTTGACCACTCCGCTCATTTGTATTGCTTCTTCTTTTGCCATAATCAGATCATTTTTTAGGATTGGTTATTCTACTTGAAATATCTAGCTTTGTTCTAAGAATTTTTCTGCATCCAAAGCTGCCATGCAACCGCTTCCCGCAGATGTGACAGCTTGTCTATAGACTGGATCAGCGACATCTCCTGCCGCAAAGACACCCTCTATACTGGTTTGAGTTGCGAATCGATCATTGGATTTATCTAAGACGATGTAATTGGAGTCATCTAAAATTAAATTGTTTCCAAAGAAAGATGTATTCGGATCGTGACCGATTGCGATAAAGACGCCCTGAACATCTAGGTTGGTTTTGGTTGATTCTTGATTCACATCAGAACTAATGATTCCGGTAACTCCTGATTCATCTCCAATCACTTCATCCAATACGTGGTTCCATAAGATATCTATGTTTCCACCATCGCCTGTTTTTTCGAAAAGCTTCTCTTGTAACATTTTCTCCGCTCTCAGTTCGTCTCTTCGATGAATCAATGTTACTTTTCTCGCAATATTCGATAGGTAGATTGCCTCTTCAACTGCAACATTGCCTCCGCCAACGACTACCACGTCTTGATCCTTATAGAAGAATCCATCGCAAGTTGCACAGGCTGAAACACCTTTGCCTTTATATTCTTCTTCAGATTTCAGGCCTAGGTATCTAGCCGTTGAGCCTGTTGCGATAATTAATGCATCAGCAGTATATGTAGCATTTCCTCCATTTAGAACAAAAGGCCTTGACCCCAGTTCTGCAGTTTCAATGTGGTCATATATGATTTCAGTATCAAATTTCTTTACGTGTTCCAACATCCTATCCATCAGAGCAGGGCCGATCAAACCCTCGGCATCACCTGGCCAATTCTCAACATCTGTTGTTGTCATGAGTTGACCGCCGGGTTCAGATCCAGTGATGATGACTGGATTAAGATTTGCTCGAGCAGCATAAACTGCTGCGGAGTAGCCTGCTGGACCAGAGCCGAGAATGATTAATTTATGATGTATTGATTCTGTCATATCAAAAGTCTGTTGTTAGATTTTCTATAAAGAATCATAATAATGCAATCATGAAAAAATTATTCTTAAATAATTACCGATTCATCAATTAAATAAAGAGAGGCATGCCATCAAGAAAAAGAATCTCAAATCTCTAGTGACTTCATTTTCTATGCTGAGAGAATCGGTGTTTATTGTTCTACTCGGCTTAGGTTTAATCAGTTTTATTTCTCTTGTCAGTTATGACATCACTGACCCTGGTTTCAGCACAACAGGCACTAGTGTGGAGTTAAACAATTATATCGGTTTATTTGGTGCATATTTTTCTAGTTTCTTATTCTCATTTTTCGGCTTAGCAAGTTATTTTTTACCGTTACTCTTTCTTTCTGCTGGCATACACCTGATAAGCGGTGATCGGAATAAGATCAATGGATCCGTAATTTCCATTAGAGTTCTATCATTTTTTATTCTACTTCTCTCGTCCTCTACGCTTTTTTCAATTCATATCGGAATAAATGGATTCCCTGAAGGATCGGGAGGAGTCTTGGGTTTATTGGTATCTGCATGGTTTATTGAGAGTTTAGGCTTGACTGGAAGCACAGTAATTCTAGTGGCGATGATACTTTCTTTCATGCCACTGATGATTGGATTTTCTTGGCTGAAGGTCGGAGACTTTATTGGAATACATCTTCTTTATTTGATGGACAAGATAGCTGATATTCTTTCCAAGCTTGTATCTGTGATCCAGGGGCGACTAAAGGAGAGAGCGAAAAAGAAAGAACAGGCGTCTCAGAAAGACCCAATAGAGTCGATAAAAAAACCATTGAAAGAAACAGTGGTTCAGAAAATCAAGCAAAGTGCAAAAAAGAAAGAAACCAATATTAAGATTGAGAAATCTGCACCTCCCATTGAAGAAAGCAAAAGAGCCAGTGAGCAAAGACAGGTTAAGATGTTTGATTCATCCACAGACTCTATCATCCCGGATCTCAATCTACTAAATGAAGCTCCGGCTCAGCAACAAGGCGCTTCAAAAGAATCCATCGAGGCACTCTCAAGCCTGCTTGAGTTAAAACTTAAAGACTTCGGTATTATTGCAACAGTGGAGGAGGTGCTTAAAGGACCCATTGTTACACGATTTGAAATCAATCCTGCTGCAGGAGTGAAGGTCAGTCAAATCAGTAACCTATCGAAGGACTTAGCCAGATCGTTATCCGTTTCTAGCGTGAGGGTTGTTGAAGTCATTGAGGGCAAATCTTTCATTGGCATTGAAATCCCTAATGAAACGAGAGACCTGGTTACACTGGGAGAAATATTGAGATCAAGAACCTTTGAAGACTACTCATCCTCATTGACCATTGCTCTTGGCAAGGACATTGCAGGCAATCCAATCGTTGCAGATCTGCAAAAAATGCCTCATCTACTGATTGCTGGAACAACGGGATCTGGTAAATCTGTTGGCATCAATGCAATCATAATTAGCTTGTTATACAAATCAACACCTAGAAATGTCCGCATGATATTGATTGATCCAAAGATGCTAGAGTTGTCTGTATATGAAGGTATACCGCATCTTCTATGTCCAGTTGTGACGGACATGAAGCAAGCTGCCAATGCTCTTCGATGGTGTGTTGTCGAAATGGAGAGACGCTATAAATTGATGTCAAAGCTCAAAGTCAGAAACCTGAAGGGTTTAAATCAAAAAATTGAAGATGCCATAGCATCCGGTAAACCGATAAAAGACCCATTGTTTGATCCAAAAAAAGAAGTCCAAACCACCGAGAACATAGAAGCACCAGATTTAGAGCCGCTACCAAATATAGTCGTTGTGGTTGATGAATTGTCTGACCTGATGATCCAAGTGGGTAAAAAAGTAGAGCAACTCATCTCAAGATTGGCAGCTAAGGCTAGGGCATCAGGCATTCATATGATAATTGCAACCCAAAGACCCTCGGTTGATGTTATCACCGGATTAATTAAGGCAAATATACCCTCAAGAATTGCATTTCAGGTTTCTGCAAAAGTTGACTCTCGAACAATTCTGGATCAGATGGGAGCAGAGAATCTTCTGGGCAATGGGGATATGCTTTATATTCCGCCAGGCTCATCTACACCTGGAAGAGTACATGGGGCATTTGTTTCTGATGAGGAAGTAAATGCTGTGTCGGATGACCTGCAGTCAAAATCTCAACCAATATTCAATGATGAAGTCACATCCGGTCAATTGGACACACCGATCCCTGGAGATGCCCCAAGTTCTGGTGGAGAAGGAGATTCTGAAAGCGATCCATTGTTTGATGAAGCGGTTGCCTTGGTCACAGAGTCAAGAAATGCATCCATTTCATCTGTGCAGAGAAAGCTTAGAATTGGCTACAACAGAGCAGCTAGAATTGTAGAAAAAATGGAAGAAATAGGCATTGTGGGAGAATTGGAATCGAATGGAAGAAGGGAAGTTCTGGCACCTCCGCCTCCTGAGGATTAATCAATCGAGTACTGACATCATTTTTCTTAAACTTTTAACCGTCAGTTTATTTTTCGCACAAGTATCTTTTGCTTTGGATGATTCAGAAGCATTGAACTTTAATACCATGAGGGCCTCATTTGTCCAGACCATTCAAAACAATGATGATGATTTAGGCTCTAAATCAAAAGGGTACTTAGTTGTCAAAAGACCAGAATTAATGCTTTGGCATATTAATGAGCCATCCGAAAGGATTTTAATTTTTGATCGTGGATCAATATTGATATTTGATCCAGATCTCAATCAAGTTATTAAAACAGACATTAAACAGTATCAAGAGTCCAATTGGATAAAAATTCTCTTGGGCCAGAGTGAATTAAATGATTTTTATAAACAATATAGAGAAGATTCCAGTTCCCATACATTGATTAGATATGAGCCTTTATCGAATAATTCTCTGATGAATACTATCCTTCTTACAATAAAGGAAGATGTAATTCACTCCATTGAGATTAAACAATCGGAAATGGAAACAATTCACATTGATTTTGATGAGATTGATATGAATATAGAGATAAAAGACAGTTTCTTTTATGAGAGCATTCCGAATGATGCCGAAGTCATAGAATGATTAGTATGTTTCAACGCATTCGGTCTCTTTCTCTGAATTTGAAAATTATTCTTTCAGTTATTCTCATTGCCTTTGTCACATTCCTTCACTTCATGACAACGCCATCATTATCTATTGAAACATCCTTATTGATTGACAAAATTGCTCATATGATGATGTTTTATTTTGTTGGGTTATGGTTTTTTATTATTGCTAAAAATGTCAGGATTATTTTTTTATTTGTTCTCCTATGCGGATATGCCCTGAGCATGGAATTCATGCAAATGAATATCTCATACAGAAGTTTTGAATGGCTTGATTGGGTTGCAGATGTATTTGGAATTTTGTTAAGTGTTTTTCATCTTTCTAAAAAGTTATAATGTCTTAATAAAATAATTCTAAAACATGTTAGATCCGAAAATAATTAGAAAAGAAACCGATAAAGTCAGAGATGCTCTGCAAAAAAGAGCATCTGATTTTGATCTAGATGGATATCTGGAGAAGGATCAGAAAACAAGAGATCTGATATCAACTGTTGAAGATCTAAGGTCCTCTAAGAATGCGATTAATAAGAGCATTGGTAAGCCAGAATTGTCCGATGAAGAAAAGTCTGATCTTCTTTCTAAGGTAGGCCAAATAAATAAAAAGTTAAAGGACTCTGAGCAGTCACTTAATGATCTTTCTAGGCAGACCAGAGATTTAAGCCTTGAGATTCCTAATATTCTTAACGACTCTGTACCACAGGGGAGTAGTGAGGATCAAAATCTGGAAATTAGATCATGGGGCGAGATACCAACATTTGAATTTGAACCCAAAGATCATTCCGAGCTTGGAGAAAAAACAGGAGGGATTGATTTTGAATCTGCAGCAAAAATATCCGGCTCGAGGTTCGTAGTTATGAAAGACGGGTATGCAAAGTTACACAGGGCATTGAAGCAGTTTATGCTTGATTTCCAAACAGAAGAAAATGGATACACAGAAATGTATGTCCCAAATATTGTAAGGTCAGATTGTCTTGAAGGGACTGGACAATTGCCAAAGTTTGCGGATGATCAGTATAAGATTGAAAACGAAGAAGCTCTTTATTTGATTCCAACTGCTGAGGTTCCATTAACAAACTTAATCAGAGAAAGCATTATTGATGAGGACGAATTGCCGATCAAAATGACTGCACATACTCCGTGCTTCAGGCAGGAGGCAGGTTCTTATGGCAAAGATACCAAAGGGATGATTAGGCAACATCAATTTGAAAAGGTGGAACTTGTTCATATTGTTAAACCGGATCAATCATACGATGCTCTTGAGGAACTGACTGAAAATGCAGAATCAATTCTCAAACAATTGAATCTCCCATATAGGGTTATGCTTCTGTGCTCAGGAGATACTGGTTTTTCAGCGGCAAAAACTTATGATCTTGAAGTGTGGCTCCCTTCTCAAGGCAGATACAGAGAAATATCATCTTGCAGCAATTGCGAGTCATTTCAAGCACGAAGAATGAAAGCTCGATTCAAAAACACCGATACCAATCAGACAGAGTTTCCTCACACGCTCAATGGCTCAGGATTAGCGATTGGAAGAGCGCTCATTGCTGTTATAGAGAATTATCAAAATGAGGACGGATCAGTGACGGTTCCAGAGGTCTTAAGACCCTACCTTCAAAACCGAGAAACGGTTTAATCTTTCTTACTCATCTCTATCAGGCGACTCGTCGTTCTAGTAAATTCAGATTGAAGCTTGTTTCCTTTATAGAGATCCAAATAGTCTCCGAGTGCCGTCATGAAAAGCTTAATATTCTGATCATATAATTCATCGATTAATGCTATGAACCTTCGAGCCTCATTTTCAGATGTTGATGTAAATATAGGCACTGCAGTGATCACAACGGTCTCAAATTGATCAGAAATATCAATATAGTCTTTGACGCTTCTTTGTTGACCACATATTGCATCGAATTCAAACCAAACCAGTTGATTGGTTTTGACTATGCATTCTATCTCTCGGTTCCTTATGGTTATGACCGAGTCTTTCATTTCTAATTCCTTATCATAAAATCCTAGATATTTAGCCAATCTAACCATGCTTTTATCGTCGTGAATTGAGATACGCTCAATGTCATTGTTTGTAGAAGAGCGCCTGAAGTCTTTCCCATCTCCAATATGAATAACTTGAAGGTTTTCATTGATTTTATTTATGGCTGGAATAAATAAATCTCTTTGTAGGCCATTTTTATATAATTCATCAGGCATGCAATTAGAAGTCATCACCAGCTTTATATCATGATCTAAAAGCGATTCAATCAGCCTCGCCATAATTGTGGCATCAGCGATATCTTCAACATAAAATTCATCGATGCATAAAACTCTGTACTTTTTGGACATCGACTCAGCAACTTTATTGATTGGATCTTGATGATCTTTAAAACGCTTAATGCCACCGTGAATTTCCTCCATTAAACGATGAAAATGTCTTCTGTCTTTCTCAATAATCGATAGTGTTTCATAAAACAGATCCATTAAGAATGTTTTCCCTCTTCCGACATTGCCCCATAAGTAGATTCCCTTTGAACTGGACTGACTGTCTTTTAAGAATGAGATAACTTTACCTACTATCTTCCTTTCATTGATGACCGCTTGTTGGAAATCATTGAGAGTATCGACAATATCTCTCTGATACTGATCGGGCTCAATATTTTTTTGGGATGAGAACTTATCTCGAATACTCATATCTTGGATGTTTAAGATTTGGGCTATTTTTTCTTTTTGTTTTCCTCAGACCAGTCCCTGATATGGAGATCTCTTTGAGGAAACGGAATAACAATGTTTTCCGAAGCAAATCGTTGATTAATACTAAAATTTAGATCGCTCAATACATCATAGCGTCTCTTAATATCAGTAATTCTTACCCTTAATTCAAAATCGAGAGAGCTGTCACCAAATCCCATAAACAAGGCTTTAGGTGGAGATGCTCTTCCATCGCTTATGACCTGTTCGTGTTGATTTGCGGAATCTTCCAAGATAGCAGCAACTTTTTCAATATCACTGCCGTATGCCACGCCAATTTTTACAATAAGCCTTCCATAAGGATTATGAAGAACCCAGTTTGTAACCCTACCAGAAATAAGCTCTGAATTAGGGATCAACATGTCTTGATTATCCAGTGTTTCAATCTCTGTGGCACGAATACTGATTTTTCTGACAAATCCTTCAACGTCACCAACGCTGACAAAGTCTCCCGCTTTAATGGGTCTTTCGAAGAGGAGAATAATTCCGGAAACAAAATTATTGGCAATAGCCTGTAGACCGAAACCAATACCGACAGAAAGTGCACCGGCAACCACAGCAATACCCGTAATATTTACACCACTGATGGATAGACCTACCAATGCCGAGATCGAAAAACCAGTGTAACCAACAACAGTGACAAGCGCATCCCTTGCACCTCTATCCGGAGTAATTTGTCTCAACCATCTTTTATCAATCCATCTTTTAACCCAACCGGTAAGTCCTGCAAGTATTGTGAATGCAATAATTCCTGCCAAGATATTTGTTGGAATAACCCGGATGTCACCCATTGGAATACCGTCTGTTGCATAGGATGATAGGGTTTCAACAAGTGTCCCTGTTGGATCCCAAACTCTTATCAGGATTGAGAGATAAATAATCCAAAATGACGCATCAAAAAAGAGTTGGTAAATAGCCAATTTAGATTTTCCTGCATCTCGTGTAAGATCCATTGCAGATCTAATCCTGATTCCAACGAGATTGGTTGACCCATTGATCCATTTAACGGTATTTTCGGTTAATGCCAAAAGAGACCAAAGAAAATATGTTGAAAAAAGAGTGAGAATAAATCCATTTAAGACGAAGCTTGAAAGATTATGAAAACCTGAGAGCTCTGAAATGAAGCTCAGAGCCAATGCAGAATACCCCATGAATCTTATGACTCCATATTGCCCATCTTCCATAAAGAGACTAGTTGATTTATTAAGGACCGGTATTAATGCAAAGATCATTAATGAAACAAGTGTAATCCTCATTAGCGATTGATCGCTTGCCAGTTCACTTCCAAGCCATTCTGGGCCAAATACAATATAAGTGATGATTAAAATGAGTGAGAGAAAGTTCAATCGCTGTTTTAAGTTTCTTGCTGCATCTGAAACAGATTTCTCATCTGTATCTGCTGGAGAAAAAGGCCCGGTAATCCAATTAATTAATAGATAGAGTATTGAAGCAAGAAATGGGCTTAGTCCTAAGCGAATGATCCATGAATGCGATGGCGAGATTGACAGTGAAAGCGCGATGGCCGCTGATATTCCAAGTGAACCAAACAGGATCGGCGATTGAACCCTGCCAAATGGTTTAAACAGAGCCCTTAATTTTAAGATGATGGATCGGTCAATGGACTTAAATGGATCTGAATATTGGATTCGTTTAATTTGATCACCAAAGAAATAACCAAAACTGAAGCCCAGTATTAAAAACAATATCAGGAGAAAGAGGGTGTCATTAGTAATTCTTTGAATGACAGTGTCATTAAAGAAAAGGTCTGGAAGTTGTTTTAGTTGTGCAGGCAATGTTGCAATGGCATCAAAAATATCTTCATTCTTTTCGCTAAGCAATTCGGTCGTGAGTTCATTGAGTAACTGATTTGACAGATCAATGATTCTTGAAGAGCGAACAACAGTCAAAGAGCAGTTTTTTAGTTTTGCATCTTCTGCGGAGAGTTGACCTCTGGACGCTGAGAGTCGTTCATAAATCTGTATATCGACATCTGGACTAATCTGTTCAAGTGCCTCAACCTCAAGCTTGAGTGTTTCAACCTGCGGTTCAATCTGATTCACGCAACTGAGTGCTTCCGTTCTGATATCGATTGCTTTTTCTCGAGTTTCTTTGAGCATACGCTCATTGATATCCGATTGATTAAGTGATTCTTGAAGAATCGATAGCTCAGAAATGGCTTTATTTGCATCAATTTGAGCATTGACGATTGATGACATTGACATCAAAATCAATAAACTTCCTAATGCAAATTTGAATTTCATTTTTTTAGAGATAAATTATGATTGAACTAGTTTCCCTGATCATGTAAAAATTCTATCATGCAATAGAAGGTCATATTTAGATTTATGAAAAGAACAAATGCCATCCTCGGCGGAGGAGCTTTAAAAAATCCTGAAACAGGACCAATTGATGATTATTGGAATCAAGCGATTGCGTCAAAACCTGAATTAGCTATAGATCATCAAATTCGATCCATTGGTATAGATGAAGAAACAACGGTATTGATAATTGATTTTATTAAAGAAGGTGAAAAGGTCGGTACTTTTTCACTGCCATGGTTGATGGAAAGCGAAAACATTCCTGCCAGCCATACAGGACAACCCATCATCCTTTTATCCTATGATGGAAAGCCTGAAATAGTGGTCCAAATTACGGATATTGAGGAGACAACATTTGGTGAGATCGATTACGAAGTCACAAAAATAGATGGACCACCGGTTAGGGACCCTGAAGTATGGATACCGCTTCATCGGGAGTATTGGAACAATATTTTAAAACCATATGGTCGTTCCTGCACAGATGACATGCCAGTTATTGTTGAGCGTTTTAAATTGGTGTATTCGGAATAAAATATGAACCATTTCTTTGAAGGCTTTGTTATAATTTTATGAACCTAATCAGGAACGAATTTATGAAAACCAATCAGGTAATTAAACCACTTATATTTGTTTTAGCATGCGTTATCGCTGCCAGATTTATATTGCCGGCTAACTGGACGCCTATATTGGCTTTAGCGGTGTTTATGCCATATGTCACAAGCAATAAGTCTATCCAAGTTTTAATGCCAATTGGTATTCTCCTGCTTACAGATATTTTCCTTGGCTTTTATGGTCAAACCATGTTTTTTGTTTACAGCACTTTGATACTCATTGCTTTGATCTCTAGATATCAGTCTACTGGCTCATTATTGTCACTAATGAAGTACAGCGTTGGCAGCGTTCTTATTTGGCACGTTGTGGTTAATTTTGGTGTTTATCTGAATGGCCATGACGGCAGTTCACTCGCACAAACTTATCTTTTGGCAATTCCATTTGATTTAAGGCTCTTGGCCAGTACTGCATTCTTCTCATTAATCTTTTATAGCGCTTGGGCAACAAAAGAGTATTTTAGAAGTTCTATTGAAAAAGCTTAGATTCTCTGACCTAGAAGTCTTCCATATGTCAGTGCCGGAGTGACTCCCATTCCATTGACATACGCATTCCCTGAAGTTGCTCCAAACCCAATTACTTCACCGATAGCATAGAGGTTCTTGATGGGTTCCCCGGTTGGACGGGTGACTTCAAAGTTCTCATTCACACCTAATCCGGCAAATGAGCATAAGCTCCAACCACTCATTCTCACCGAATAAAAAGGTCCTTCCTCAATGGCTAGAGGACGATGCAATCTTCCCGTCGAGTCCGCTTGTTTATTTTTCAGACTTGCATTGAAGTCATTGACTGATTTTTCAAGATTAACCGGATGAAGTCCTGACTTAATAGCCAATTCTCTGATACTGGATGCGCTTTTGAACATGGTGTGACTGCCTGCCTCATTCATGATTCTCTCATTGGTCCAGTCATAGATCATAGGAGGCATTTCATTCAACATTCTTTGATCGAGTATCGCCCAATGACGATGAGCAGACTGCTTTCCAATCTGATGTTCGATGTGATCAATGCTTTTATGATCTTCCTGAACAAATCTTTTGCCTTCAGCATTGACAAGAATTTCCCAAGGTTTTCGCTCTATTGCATTTATAACAACGCCGTAAGGAGTCGATGGTACTTTATCATCGGATAAAACCATTCCATAGAGTGGGGAATATTTTTCTCCGCCTCTCAAATATCCACCGACCGATTGACCCAAGATCAGTCCAGCACCTTGGCTTTGAGGATATGCCATTTGGCAATAGAGTGGAACGCCATGGAGCTCTTCATACATTCTTGGATTCGATGCACATCCGCCCGATGCAAGAATGACGCTTTGACCTTTGTATTCCAACGTTTGTCCTTCATTGTTTTGCGTGACAACACCCTTGATGTCACCGTTTGGTGACTGGATAAGATCAACCGCACTTGTTTCTAGAAGGATGGTTATGGAGCCTTTGTTTACTTCTTTATCAAATAAAGGCTTCATCGTATTTAGAATTGCTAAACCGCCACCCCACAGGGATTTAGCGCCTTTTGGACCTTGTTGATACCTTGCTACAGAAAAGGCATCATGCGACATCTTCGTCACTGGGTGATTCTCGAAGATTGTATAACCATTTGCTGCCAACCAATTAATGGTCGGTCCAGCATGGTCAGCAAGTATTCTAGTGAGTTTTGGATCCGATGTATTGTGATTCAATCTCATGATGTCGTCGTAATGTTGATCAGGGGAATCTTTGATTCCCTTTCTCTCTTGAAAGACCGTGCCGGCTCCTGATATTTGACCCGTGGATACGAAAAGCGTGCCTCCAATAACAGAGGCTTTTTCAATCACCAAGACTTTCAGACCTCTCTCGGCTGCGGATATTGCAGCAGGTATTCCTGCTGTTCCTGCACCGATAACAATCGCATCCCATTGTTCTTTTGCAAGCGCTGCTTGATATGGATAGGGAAGGGCCGCTGCAGTCATTAGACTCGTGCCGTATTTCAGGAAGTCACGTTTTGTTAATCGTAGATTGCTCATTGGTTTAAATGCGTTGTCGAATTCATCAACTATATTAGCAGTATCTCCTTTTTAATTGTAATCAACAAATATTGGCGATGACCATGCTCGGTGACCTCCTGGTCCTAAGCACTCTTCTTCATAGTCTTCTCTGTAATCGGCGTAACAGGGGTTAATTGATATCGGGTGACCATCGGCATCAACTTGTGTCCGCATATTGCTCCCATTCACCAAGAGACTGTCCTCTTCAATGATTCTGACATAGTAAACCGCATCTCTTTGATCGTTCTCAAATTTATCATCTGTGAATTCAACTTCACATTGGACTTGATTTGGATTGCACTGAAATGTTTTCCAATCATCAAAGATCAATGTTGATGGATCTTCGTTTTTATTGTTTTGAGGTGTGATCTTAATGACTTCTATTCTTTCCAAGCGATAACGCTCATCCGATGGATGATAACATTCACCATTCGCTATTTTTTGCAGCTTCTTTTCTGTGAGAGCGTCATGGACATAATCTGGACATCCTGGCAGTTGTTTAAAAGAGCCCATGGCTTTCACACGAAAGGTTGGATTCGAGGTTGATTCAATAAAGCTTCCCATGGGGTTTAGTGAGTCTCCATCTATTAAATCAAAATGAAGGAGTATTCTATGCCCTGTTGTTGCATAGACCTCTTTGCGTTTCATGGCCTGCCATATTGATTCACGGTCTCTGCCACTAGAGTGAACGGCCATTAAACCGCCTAAAGACCAGAAACTTGCTTGTCTTTCGACATCAATTGCTGAAACACCGGTCAGTTCATTCAGTTCTTCAAGTGTTCTTAGTCCGGATTCTGTTTTTTCAGCAGTCACATCGTTTAAAAGTTTTCTCCACCTTGCGCTCACTGCTCCTCTTGCCTCAGTCCCACCAACGCGGAGCAATTGTTTGAAACCGTGTCCGGCCCTTGCGGTATGAGTATCGCTGGAGGCAATGAATCCCCATTTGAAACGTTCTTTTTCGTCCTCATAATCCTCCTTTCTTAATGCCAGGCCATACTGAGCAGATTTTTTGGGTCGATAATTGAATGCAGGACGATAGGCACCTCTGGCTTGTCCCGCATCTAGCCAATCATCATCGTTGACACCAAATAGAGCTCTCGCTCCTGAAGCACCAGGAAATTCATTGACGCGTTTTTTTGTTTGTTCAGCCAAATCTTCACAGAACTTTTCAGATTTACCTTCTTGTAAGCATCTATTTTTATTTATGACAGCAGCTTGATAACAAGTAGGCAGATAATTTTCAGTCGGTTCTGGGCAAATCATTTCACCGTTTGAATCGAAATCAACTTCTTTGAAATCCAAGTACTCTTCTGAGTTTCCATGACCTGAATATATTTCAATCATGCTTGAATAATCGGGCCTGATATTGTCTTGATCCATCATGTATTCGTCCCAGGATGCTGCCTGAGGAGTATAAAATCCCCAAGTCGTTCCATGTGGAATAACCTCTGTTTCAAATCCCCAGTCATCTAGCTTTCCGTATAGCTCAGCTGGGGTTGCTGCAGTTTCCCAGCAATCCTTTGGTAAATAATTTGATGGCAATCCTTCCTGACAAGTATCCGTTTCGAGAATAGCATCGAGGAAGTTTGCGAATGAAAAATAATATTCACTGTTCACAGGATCAAAAAGAAATAAATTACGATTCACATCGGCCAACTGAATCCTTAAAATCAGAGCAATTGTTCCTCCTGCAGCTATTGGTCGATCTGGAATCATGCCTTCCTTATAGTCTTTAAAGAAGACATTATGATGTCCATAGTGTGTCTCTGGAGTGCTCCAAGCTCGGGTCCATTTCCAACCAATAAATGCCACTAAGTCTGGGTTTTCTTCACCAGAAATGGCATTGCATTGACGAATGCTTTCAACTTGGTCGTTCCATGTCCTAGGAGTGTATGATTCTGCATGATCAGTCAATACATAAAAATCAATCTGTGAAATAAATCGAGCATAATCACATGCAAATGCTGGAGGGAATGCCCCTCTTGAGCCATGCATAAGAGGGAGCGATATATAGAATGCATCCATGGAGTAGGTGGTGTGAACGTGTGTGTCACCCCAGAGTATTTGTTTTGAATCGCTATCTACTAATTCGATTGGCCTTTTGATATTTGTTGGATCTTGATTTGTAAAAGGATTGGTGTCGTAATAGTCAGTTGTAAATTTTTTATAGCTATGAGGTGAAGTTGAAAGTATAAAAGCCGATGCACCGATCAATGTTAATACCAATACGATCAAAATATATTTACTAATTTTCCCCATCACTGCTCCCCCAAAAAATTTACCCTAATAAACGTGTTAAAAACCAATATAGACCAATTGAACACAAGATAGAAGAGACCAGATGAGTTATCTTTTGAATATCTTTAGCGAGAATTTTTGTCACTAAATACGTTGTTAAAATCCACATGGATAACAGAACCAATATCTGTCCGATCTCAACGCCAAAATTGAACCCCAAAAGTGAGAATAGAAAATTTGTTCTATCTAGGTTTATTTCATTGAGAACATTTGCAAAACCAAATCCATGTATGGTTCCGAAAATGATTGCCAGCATTGGTCTCAACTTCTCAGACTCCTCACTGTCTTCATTCAATCGCAGTATTGCCAGTGTTAGGATGCCAAGCCCAATTATGAAACCAGTTTTGAAATCTGCAACACCGAGTAAACTCAAAGCCGAAAAAGTCATTACCATGATCAATATCCCTAATTGTATTTTTCTCATTTCACGTTTAGGTATATTCAATGCCTCAATGCTCGCTAGGACAATTGTCCATCCAATCAATGATTCGATGATATTGATTTCGGGAATGATAATATTTGATGCAGCAAGTGCTAGGGTTACACTGTGACCTATGGTAAATCCGGTTGCTGCGAAGAATAGGCTTTTGAGCGATTTGCATAAAATAAACAAAGCCAGTAAAAAAAGTAAATGGTCGATGCCCTCTAGGATGTGAGTGAAACCAAGACCAAGATATTGCTTAAAAGAATCAGAAGGTCCTTGCTCCAATACTTCTTCCGCTTTTGTTAGAAATGCTATCTGATGGTTGTTTTCATTCAGAACTAAGGTTCTTTTTTGTCCTGATTCATAATTAATTTTTACGTAGTGAACATGACTAGGAATTTGATTAAAAAATATATTCACATCAAAAATATATTCTTCAGCTTTATCAATCTTAAACTTAAGGGACAGGCCCGTTGTTCCAGGTTCAGTATTTAGGATATTGATTACAGGCTTTGAAATCATATTATCCGAGTTAATATGTTCCATGAGATGGCCTTTCAGACTGTCAGTCAGGCTTGGGTAATTATCTCGGTATTCTATCAATTTTGTAACTTCTCGAGACGCGATAGTGAAGTTGACTATGACCTCTTCTTCTTGAATGGCCCATGAGGAGTAGGAGACACTTTTTGTGTGTGCCAATGTTTCGTTTTGAAAGGATATCAATAAGAGTATCGATACCAGAAGCGAACCGAGAGTTTTCATCATTCTGAAAAACTGCTATTAATATTGATATCGGATTGTCTCTTTAGATCGCTCAATAAATCATTAAGAATGGTTTCGCGTTGTCGCCTTTTGTATTCTTGTAAAACAATTTCATTTATCTCTTTGAAATCAGGAATAACTCGACCCTTTTTGTCTATCAAAGTCACAATTGAGTAGCCATAGATTGTCTCCAATGGTTCGCTTGTTTCGCCTAATTTAAGCGATAAGACAACGTCTCTTAGGAGAGGTCCAATCAATGTTCCCAATCGATACTTAGAGATAAAATCTGATGATATTTCAAGTTTTTTTATGCTTCCTATTTCATTCATCAGCAATGGAATATCATAGCTATCCTGCCAAATAATTTTTCCAGCATTGATGTCAGACCCATTCTGGGAAGATAAAATGACAATCCGAAATTGCTCATCGATTGTAAACAACGGCAGATTATCTTGATAAAAGTCTCTGAGAGTCTTTTCATTGGGTATCACTGATATCGATTGCTCAGCAATGGAGTCTACGACTGATCTAACAATGCTCTTTCTCAGAAGATCATCGGCCTCAAGGAATCCATTTTGATAGGCGTATTGGACCAGTAGCTCTTCTTCTATGATTCGCTCTAGGGCCATCTTGCGATCAATGTCTGTCAGATCATCTCTTTTATCATTTTTGATTAACTGAATGACAGTTTGATACCTCTCACTCGGAATAATTTTGTCATTTACCACTGCTGCAACATTATCCGGAAGCGAAGAATAATTTTTATTGCTATCCATGATTGAATAGATGGCAAGAAGTGTGCCTATAATAGATGCCAATAAAAGTAACTTAGATTGATTACTCATCAGACTATAATCCAGTTCTTAGGAGGTAATGACAAGATGAAAGTTTTAGATTTATTCGAAAAATTAAATGGTTTACCATTCGGAAGTAGAATTTTTACGTTCATGGTTTGCATGAATGCACCATATTTTTTCTCCATAAAATCCCATGTGACTTTACTTGAAAAAAATAGATGTGAAGTTCAGCTTAAGAAGAGAAGGGCGGTAACAAATCACATTAAAACTGTACATGCGATTGCTATGTGCAATATGGCCGAATTATCAGGTGGGTTAATGATCGAAGCTTCTTTGCCCAGAGATAAGCAATGGATTCCCTCAGGAATGACAGTTGAGTACTTAAAGAAAGCAGAAACCAACCTTTTGGCTGTCTCCGACGGGTCTGAGATCGATTGGAACCAAACAGGAACGATCGTTGTACCAGTTGAAGTAAAAGATACAAATGACCAAATTGTTTTTACTGCAAAGATCAATATGTATGTAAAAAATAGGTGATAGCCTTTTACCGTGTCCAGCTTTAAAGAAATGTTTCCATATATAGCGCCTTCACTGACGGTGAGCAATGATATGTGTGATCAAAATGGACATATGAATGTGGCTTATTATCTACAAGCTTTTGATGTGAACTCAAGGGATTTATTTGAAGAGATTGGCTTTGATGGAGATTATTTTCAATCGGGATATTCATGTTTTGCAATCGAAGACAGTCTTAGATATCTAAGGGAGTTTTTAGAAGGAGACGAGATAAGATCCATGTTTAGGATTCATGATTTCAATGAGAAATTGATTCATATAGTGGGTGTTTTACTTGATAGCCAAGATAGATTATCAGCTATTTCTGAGACTCTTGTGGTTCATATTGACATGGATTCAAGAAAGGCATCGGCGATGCCTGATCAGCTTTTGAAAAAAGTAAAAGATGTCCATCGGAATCACAATGCTTGCCCAATTGATGATTTTGATATCAGATTAAAAATAAAAAAGAAATGAGGATACAAATGAAAAAAGCCTATCAGGTAACAATAGCTTTATATTTAACCATGACGTCGAGTCTTTATGGCTTAGAGCTGATAGATGAATCAGCAATTGAAAGCCTGAGATCAATGCCATATGAAGAATACGATTCGGGATATGGATTTTGGGATTCTGCAGATCTTGAGCTTTTTGTGAGCAAGGATGAGAATTTCAGTATTGGTATATGGAAATCAAAAGCTGGTTCTGAAGAGATCAATACACCTTATCCATATAACGTTTTCTTCCTGATTAAATCCGGTGAGATCAGGACTAAAACTACTAATGGCGAGACCAATCAATTTGTTTCTGGAGAAGGTTTCTTAATACCAAAAGGTTGGATTGGTTCATTTGAGATTTCAAAAGATGTAGAGGCCATTTATTTCTATGATGGACTTGTAAAAACCACTAATGATCCTGATAGAGATATCTATGAAGATGCGAGAATGCACTATAACTATCAAACAATTCTTTCATCCATGTCTAAGAAAGAATTCAATAAACAAGATGGTCTTAAAACAAAGGAACAGCAGACTTTTAATAATTTAGATGAGTCCTTCTCAATGGGACTTTGGGAGTCCTCAAAAGCAAACATCCCATCAGACTGGTCCTATGACGAATTCATGTTTGTAATTGAAGGTCAGATAATTATGACTGATGAAAATGGTAATTCTCATGAAATAAACCCAGGAGAAGGAATGATTGTTCCAACAGGATCCAAGGGAAGATTCATAGTGCCTGAAAGAGTAGTAAAGATTTGGGCTATTTATGATCCAAGTTAAATTTTAGACGGGCTCGCCCATTTCTCTTGCACGATCAAGCTTCGTTGGCTCCTCCTTAGGAAGATAATAGCAGGCACCAATCAAAGCAAATATAGTGATTAAGAGTGCTGACTGACCCCAAGCCAATGCATATTTAAGCGATACTGCATCAGAGTACCCAAGTGAGAAAAAGTAATCACTAATGTACCCAATAGAATATGGACCGAGTGCGAGGCCCAACATACTGACCATTAAAATATAAAATGCACCTGCAACGCCTCTCATTCTTGGAAGCACTAAATCAGAGACCGTCGTCGGGGCAATCCCGACCCACATTGGTGTCGCAATTTGAAACAGAGAGTAGTAAACATAAGACATGACTAAACTCTCCGTGAACAACATGCCCAATGCCATAGGTGCAGCAAGAATAATCAATCCAAAGCCAACATAGAGGCGTCCATTGATGTGTTTCGCTCTCAAACGATCGCCAATGTATCCGCCTAATATTACACCCAAGCTTCCAAATACAGCAGTAATGAGTCCAAGAATTGTTGCCACCTCACCTTCAGAGATTCCAAAGTTTCTCATATAGAAAGCCGGACCAAAGGCTGCGATTGAATAAGTCACGAATGAAATAAAGGGAAATCCAATGACAGTGAATAACAGAGATTTCGTTTTAAATAATAAGCTAAATGTCACAGGGTCTCTAAATCTAAGTCCCTGAATCCAACAACTTAAAAGATAGGCACCCAAGCCAAATGCAACCCATTGAATGAGATCATTTGTGAGCCTATACAAGGCAAAACAAATTGAACTGATTATGAATGCCATTAGAAGATTGATCATTGAGGCTTTTAATTTATTTTTAGATGCAAAGATAACAAGTGGTGAGATACCGATAAACTCCTCTTTCAAAGCAGTCAATGGATCAGTGGTGATGATCGTTTCAATTCCTTCGCTGCCACCTCTTTTCGGCTCTTTGATCTGCCATGTAAAGAATGCAAGTAATACACCAGGCAAGCCAACAAGCACGAATGCTGCCTGCCAACCTTTAAGCGATAGCGGAGCAAGACTGGGATCCGGATATGCTTCCGTCCATAGCTCTACAATCCAGCCACCAAGAAAAAGACCAATTCCTGCCCCTAGATATACCCCACTCGAGTAGATTGAGAGAATGGTTGATCGAACTTTTGGTGAAAAGTAATCAGAAAGAATAGAATAAGAAGACGGGCTTGCAGTCGATTCACCGATGCCCACTCCAATTCGATAAATTGACAGTGATGTCAGTGATTTTGCTGTACCCGATAAAGCAGTCATTAGACTCCAAAGTGCCAGCCCAATGCTCAGAAGATTCTTTCGAGACCAAGTATCTGCCAATTTTCCAAGAGGAATACCAAAGATTGAATAAAAAACTGCAAAAGCGGTACCAAAGAGAAATCCCAGATCGCTATCGGTTAAATTAAGGTCTGCTTTTATCTCCTCGGCAAGGACAGAGAGTATTTGCCTATCTACAAAATTAAAAATATAAACAATCACGAGTAACACCAAGGCTACTTTTGCGGATCGACCGCCAACTTTCGGATAATGATTATCGCTCATATTCTATAAATGAAATATAATCAAAACATTGTACTCAAATTTTTTGAAAATGATTGAAAAGAAACACAAACGATTAGAGCTTTTGGATTTACCTGCTGAATATTCTAATTTAGATCAAACACTCAATTCTGCATTTAAGATTTTAGAAGATGCATCAAAGAATAGACGCAGCCTTTTTCATACTCCAACCTTGTCAACTTTTGATGGGAATAGGGTGTCGATTCGAACAATGGTTTTGAGAGAATTTGATCCAGATAAGAGATTGATCAGATTTCATACTGATTATAGATCCATAAAGATACAACAACTTAAAAAAGACTCTCATGGAGCGGTTCATGGTTATGACCCAAGCTTAAAGATCCAGATAAGACTTGATGGAAAAATTAATCTTCATCACAAAGATGAAATCACCAAAGGTTCTTGGGAACTATCAAAAGACATGTCCAAAGAATGCTACTTTGTGGGTGGACCGCCAGGCTCAAAAATAGATGATCCAACTGAGTACGAACCATCGACGTTTAATCTTAAGACATTCAATGGCTTTGATAACTTTTGCGTTATAGTTTTTGAGATTGAGTCCATGGAGTTTCTATACTTAAAAAAGAGCGGCCATAGAAGAGCAATTCATAATTGGTCAATGGGCGAGCATCAAGCATCTTGGTTGATTCCATAGCTCATGAAGGCACTATTGACTTATCCTAGTTATGAGGTAAATATTTAGATATGGAAAAAAATTATGCACTCATCACAGGGGGGTCATCTGGCATTGGATTTGAAATTGCGAAGGACCTTGCAAATAGAGGGTACAACATTATTCTGGTATCGCGAAATGAGCAAAATCTTCAAGATTGCTGCAAGCATCTGTCCGAGGAATTCAATGTTTCTTCTGACTACATATCAAGTGATTTAGCCAACAAAGAGTCTGTTCGGCATATTTATCAAACCACAAAGGAAAGGGGATACAACATAGAAATTCTTATAAACAATGCTGGGTATGGGATAGCGTCACCTTTTCATGAGACATCGTTAGAAGATGAAGAGAAATTTGTAAGGGTTCTGGCAACCTCAGTGATCAGTCTAACTAAGTTATTTGTAAGAGACATGGTTGAAAAGAAAGCTGGGAAAATTATGATTGTATCTTCCGTCGCAGCATTTGCTCCACCCTCTGCAATTCAGGTCCTGTATGGGCCAATTAAAACATTTATGAATCGTTTCAGTGATGCAATGAACTCCAGTTACAATCACATTGGGATAACATCAACCGCAGTATGCCCTGGTTTTACAGTGACTAATTTTCATACCGCAAGCAATGTTCAAAAAATGATGGATGATGTTCCTTCATTCATGAAATTCAGTGCTGAAAGGATTGCAAAAGAGGGAACGGAAGCCATGTTCAAGGGCAAACATTTGTGCGTGCCAACAAAAACATATAAATTTTTAGTCTTTCTTCTCAGAGTCACTCCTTATTGGTTTATTAGATTATTGGAAAATACACTGGCGCCCGGCAGGTACGAAAAAAAAGAAACCTGAAATGAATAATCATTTGAGAAATATTTTATGTATCTCATTTATCATTATCATCTCTGCTTGTGCTTCAACGGACAATCAAAATAAAAGCATCATCGATGGATATAAAGAGGTACTACTTGATCAGGATGCAAATCATTATAGAGTTACATATGAAGGACCTCGATGGATAAATAAATCTGCTGCAGAAGCACAAAAGGTGCTCGATTATTCCCTGCTGAGATCTGCAGAATTATCATTAGAGAACGATTTCCCATTTTTTGTAATTCTTTCAAATGACTCAGAAACCAGAGAGATCATCAGAGATGATCCTGCATGCAATCTTGATGATATGAATCAAATGTATAAAAAGAAATGTCTCAGATACAAATCAATTGGAGACTTAACCTCAGTATTCCTTAAGGATCCTCTTGAGGTAGATGTGGGAACTAATATCATTACGGACGGAGCTTATGAAGGCAAAGCTTTGTTTGCTTCCTTAAACGTCTATGAGGTCATTTCAAGAAGATATAATTTAGATAGGTCAAAATATCGTTTTCAAGAACAAAGATCAGTGCCTGACCATATGTCTGCAAGCGATTCATCAAGGCAATCTCATGTTAGAGACGTGCCACCGTCCAATAATAATTAAATTAATCCAAAGTAGGCTAATATAAATAATGAAACTGAATCTTTTATTCAATGAGGTTTTATTTTGATTTCTTTTGGTATCTATTTGGCAGAACGAGGACTGATTCCAGACTCATTACTCAGGCTCTTCATAAAGCGCTTTAGTCTCTCTAGGCTAAGAGAAGCAAACAATGATGATGCAAAGAGATCGGTCATTGATGGATTGAATAACGGACCCATTGCTGAAAATACGATCGATGCCAATGAGCAACACTATGAGGTTCCTGCAGAATATTTTAAAGCAGTCCTAGGCCCTAGACTTAAATATTCATGTTGTTGGTTTGATGATGAAAATACCTCACTCGGTGAAGCTGAAAAAAAGATGATGGAATCATACCTTGAGAGAGCAAAAATAGAAGACGGTCAAACCATTTTAGATCTCGGATGTGGCTGGGGGAGTCTATCCATTTTTCTTGCAGAGCGATTTCCCAATTGCACCATTTATTCGGTCAGTAACTCAAGCGATCAAATTGAACACATTAAAAAAACTGCAAGAGATAAGAATCTTAAAAACCTTCATCCCGAAGTACAAGACGTTAATTCATTAAGTTTAATGGAGAAGTTTGACCGAGTAGTCTCGATAGAAATGTTTGAGCACATGAGAAACTACAAAGCGCTCTTACAGAAAATAAAACATCTACTGAAACCAGATGGATTGCTTTTTATTCATATCTTTTGTCACAAGACAACGGCATACCTATATGAAGAATCCGGTGAGAAAGACTGGATGACTCGCAATTTTTTCAGAGGCGGAATAATGCCATCAAACGACATATTTAGTTATTTTGGTGATTTTCAAGTCAATCAAACATGGACGGTCAATGGTACCCAATATTCAAGGACACTTGATGAATGGCTAAATATACATGATCAATCAAAAGAAAGGATCATCGATATCTTCCGCAATCATTATCACAATCCATCCATTCATTTTTACAGATGGAGGTTGTTTTATATAGCTTGTTCAGAGTTCTTCAGTATCAACCAAGGAGAGGAGTGGTTTGTTTCACATTATTTGCTCTCTCCAAAAGAGTGAATAGAAATCTTTAAGGCTTTGTTAGTCGGCGCTCAAGTGTTTTGATGCCAGCTCCTTTAATTCATCGGACATAGCGACCGATTGACGTGTTTCTAGATCAAAAAGCACGCATATAACCTGCAGGGTCGCTGCAATATCATTGTTGCCAAGATTTTTCATTCCGTAATGAATCGTGATCGATTTATTACCAATTTTAGTAAGTTTTGCCTCAATCTCTAGAATATCACCGACAGAAACCTCTGCTTTGTAATCAATAATATGCTGCACATCCGCCCATGCAATCTTGTTATCATCATCGCTGGATCCAGTCCATCCAAATACGTTATAAAGCATATGATAAGCTGCATCATCAAACATCGCGACGTAATGACGAGTCGTCATGTGACCTAGAACATCACACATCCATGGGTGGGCAACACTTTTTTGAACTAGAACCATAATGTACTCCTATGAAGGCTTTTTTAAACCAAGTGTTTCTCGAGCTTCTGAGGGCGTTTGGATTGAGCAACCCATCAGCTCGACAATACTACGAGCTTTCTCAACCAATTGTGCATTCGAAGCAAAAACACCTTTTTCTAAATAGAGATTGTCCTCCAGGCCAACACGAATATTTCCACCCAAAAGAACTGCTTGTGCAACCATTGGCATTTCTGTTGCACCAGTACCAAAACCTGCCCAATTGCAGCCATCTGGTAGGGCGTCAACCATGGCTTTAAAGGACGCAGTGTTTGCTTCAGAGGCCCATTTTATTCCCAAGCAAACTTGGAATAATGGTGGATCATCAAGTAATCCCTTAGCAATCAGATGTTTGGCAAAAGATAAGTGCCCAAGATCAAAGACTTCCAATTCAGGTTTTACTCCAATCTCTTGAAGTCTTTTGGCTCCTTGTTCAAGCATATTTGGAGTTGATATATAGACATAATCACCTTCTGCATAGTTGAAAGATCCACAATCAAGAGAGCAGATTTCTGGCAATAGTTCTTCGACATGTATCATGCGTTCCATCATTCCAACGCAGTCTGTGTTATCTCCTAAGTTCATTGGATTTTCATCTGGACCTAGAAATAAGTCACCACCCATACCAGTGGTGAGATTAATAATGATATCGACATCACTTTCTCGAATCCGCTCAACCACCTCACGATACAAATCAACACGCCGGCTCGGTTTACCGGTCTCAGGTTCTCGTACATGTATGTGTGCAATTGAAGCCCCAGCTTTACCTGCCTCAATGGCTGCATTTGCAATTTCTTTGGGAGTTACTGGTATTGCAGGATGTTTGTTAACAGTATCACCAGAACCTGTAACAGCACAGGTCACAATTACGTCACGATTCATTGGTTGACTTCTTGGTATTTAATTTGATTAAACATAACACTCATAATTGAACCTTAGTTAGATTATAGCAACTTAAGAATAAACATCACGCAGACATACTTTTTATTGTTTTAAAACATTACCATTCTCTATAGAATACTAATCTAAATCTTCAGGAGAGGTGGCAGAGCGGTCGAATGCGGCGGTCTTGAAAACCGTTGACGGGTTAAACCGTCCGGGGGTTCGAATCCCTCCCTCTCCGCCATAGACAACCTAAATATACAAATGAGCCTTCTAGAAGAACATCAATTAGATTGTCCAAACTGTGGGGAGGAGGTAACTGTAGTTATCGATACATCAATTCTTCAGCAAAATTATATTGAAGATTGCTTTGTTTGTTGCACACCAATAATGATAACGGTGAATCAGGAAAGTGAATTCCAGAAAGTTTCATGCACCAATGAAACAGATTTATATTAATAATATAATAATCAACTATCTAAGGCATCTTTTCTAGCAAGTCTTTCCTTTTCACCTTCCGGCGTTATCACGGCTATCAAAATACCTAATGATATTGCTGCTGTAATCAATACAAGTTCAAATATATATTCTCTTGGTGATAGCCATATTTCATTCAAAATCTTCCACCTCAGCATTATCTCGTATGAGGCAAAAGCTATGAGTGCAGTCGGAATGGCATATCTCACAGCACGAGTAACATTCCAAAACTTAGCCAATCGCAGTAATAGAAACAATGCCCAAATCGAGTTAAGAAAGAAAAATGTATAAGTGATTGGACTTCTATCTCCAGCAAATTCATAGAGTAGATATAGAATAATGTAAAAAAACCACATTACATAAATCGTTTCCATCGCTGTGATTGCTGCATAGTTTCTTCTATATCCACTGGTTGGCTTACCAGTGGAAAGTTTTAAATTTCTGTGAAACCACTTAAAGAAATTACACCTTGTTTCTTTGTTCAAGAAAAAGTACGAAAGTGTGACCATCATAATCCCAGTTGTAGATTGCATGAAAAATCTTACTTCAGTCTCGGATAAGTCAGAATAAAAATGAAATGAGTATTCAACCCATCCTGTCCACATCAATACAGCAGCAAAATATCCAAGCCATGTTGCGACTACTTCATTTTCGTTCTTCATTCCAATGAATAGCAGAGAAAGACCAAAGATCCCTAAAATGAAAGCTGCTAGATATTGATAATCATGCCCGAACATCATCGAAACCAACATCCAAAGCGTATGCCCAAGACCTTGAGATATAAAAACGAGTAGAAATGC
>ERZ802830.943-NODE-943-length-28432-cov-12.8162_pt1 | contig 28432 bp, 16 predicted proteins | sample MGYA00345654_ERZ802830 | MGnify/ENA primary metagenome ERZ802830 (study PRJEB30503, sample SAMEA104212375) | marine metagenome | biome: Westerlies Biome; feature: [SRF] surface water layer (ENVO:00010504) within the epipelagic zone...; material: water...
TCTGCCCTAATAATTTTGTGCGGACGGGTGCTGGCTCTTTATTAGAGTCAGTAATAGCCCATCCAGTTATTGTCATGCGATTGGACATTATACGGAAAGATGAACGAGGTCGATCTACCGTAGCTCGCAGTTGTGATTTTTCCAGACGGTGCGCGAAGAGCCAATCAAAAGTAAGCAAATTAAAAATCAATCGCACGCAAGAAGAAATGGGCCTAAGCGTAGTGCGTAGAGTTCGTTTAAGCATTACTTTAATTTTCTACGAATTTACTAAGTGCACTCAGGAATAAAAAAGGCTGAAAAGTATGGTAATAGATAACGACCAATTGATATTAAGAAATTTAAAAGAGATGGTCGAATAGGGTTCACTTTCAGCAGAATGCTTATTAGAAGCCGTTTTGCCTTGGGTATAGAAGATATCTGTTTCTATCACCGCCTTGGGTCAATTTAATAAGGCCCTCTCGGTTAAACACGGGACAGCGAATTAACTATTTGAAGTCACGTCAAAGGGCAGTATCGAAATGTCATTCACAGATTAAAAAGGGTCGTGTTCCGTATGTTTTGAAAAATAGCAGTTACATTCCTCAAGTAGGTTGATGAACGTGTCTTAATATAAAATACAACGTTTATTTTTAATATGTTTCTTACGGATTGGTAAACGTGATTTTTACCCACCAAAGGTAAGCGGTGTACAGGGTTTGCTAGCCTAAAGGGTTATCTCAGTTTGGAAATATACCGAATCTAGATGCCTTTTCTTCGATTGCGGAGTGCAGGCTGCGACAGTAAGCGAGAGGCGTAAATTAGAAATTTATGTATTGTACGAAGAATAGGGTCCGAACTAGATGTCTTATGATTCGTAAGAATTCTGATTTATTACTCACTAGGATAGGAGCTGTTATTCTCGTCGAATATTTTGTTGCTGAATCCTTTGGAGGTGGCAGGCCTTACGTTCTCTAGCTTTGGGGTCAATCCTTCTAGGCTACGATTGCCAAAAATAATTTTAAATGATACCCAAAGATAATTAGTTCGTGCCGCTTCGGTCACACGCAGATGGCATCCGTACCTTTACGAGAAGCCGGTCGGCGGATACGACAATTTGGCTCCAAATAAATCAAACGTAATGTTCGAAACAGCACATCCACAATCAGCCCTTATCACTGGCGTTACAGGACAGTTACTAACTAACGTCTCCTCGGGAAGACCGTGACTCTCGTGTAATCGGGACAAGCTGTAGCCATTACTGTCAAGATCTACCTAACTCAAAGGAGTTATTGGTAGGAAATCTTTAGTGCTTGAAAAATTAGATCTTTTGAATCCGCGTGCCTGTCAATCTATCATCAACAAGTACACGCCGGGACTCGTTTTCTATCTGGCTGGACAGTCCTCTGTGGCGATTTCTCTCCGAGATACTGAGGGAACGTTTTCAAGCATCGTCAATACAACACATCACCTTCTCCACAGGCTATTCGTCAAAAGTCCTCTCATTCACGGATTTTTATTTCCGGTAGTAGTGAAATCTTTGGATTCAATCAAAGTAAGTCTGTAACTTGTGGCACTCCGCCAGAGCCCCTACGGCATGGCAAAAACGGCTGCATTTAATTTTACTTGTGAGGTTCGAAAGTGTCATGGAATCTACACCTGCACTGGGGTTCTTTTTAGTCACGAAAGTCCTCTGCGTCCCCAACATTTTGTCTCCCAGAAAATTATTATGGGAGCATGTGCTATCGCAAATGGCAAACAAGATAAACTTCAATTGGGCAATCTTTCGACTAAACGCGACTGGGGCTGGGCCCCTGAATACGTGCAAGCAATGGAGAAAATGCTTACACTGAAAGAGCCAAAAGACTTTATTATTGCGACTGGACAACAAAACCAACTAGAAGATTTCGTTGCTCAAGCTTTCGCAGAAGTTGATCTCGATTGGAAGAAATACGTTGTAATAGATAAGCGATTATTTCGCCCTAACGATGGATCACATCCATTAGCTTAGCTGATATGGCACACACAACTCAGCACCTTGGCTGGACCGCTACAACAACAATGAATGGTGTAGTCCAAAAAATGGTGGATGCTTGTCGAAATCAGATGTCCAAATGCGAATAACCACAATATCTCATGACGTGTTCGATTGGAAAGTCACTCGATAGGGATCCTTTCGCAAGCCGTCCTTTCAGTGCAACGCCTTGACTATTTGCCAACCTAATCACGTCTTGATGGTCTAAGCGCAAAGAGTCAAACTGCTCCTGATCTCTGTGCGAAACCTGATGTGCAGAACTCGTATTTCTTTTTCAGACATTGTGGTAGTTGTTGTCGGTCAAGAGGACAGGTAACAAGTGTCTTCAGTGCTAAGGGTAATCAATTATTTGGAATTTGAATCAGTACTCATTATGGCCTCTAACATGACACTGGGCGATATCAAAAAACAAAGATCAAATTTGGTCGATCGTTCGCAAAAAGGCTGCTGGCACCTGCTATCAGAAGAGGAGGGCGGACACTCAACGACTCAGCGTGTCGTAAGATCCCATGAAATTTTTCTCAACTGTTCACTTGTACCGACTTACTGATCGCTATCCTGATTTTCCTCGGACATCTGATCTTCATAAGCGGTTTTAGGGTCCCTGTCTTTTTCCTGCTCGTCTCTGAGACGTTCTGTGGCTTCGTCTAAATAGCCATTTCCTCGACGAGTCATTTCTTCTTCACTTTCTGTTTCTTTGCTTCAACTAATGCGTAGTGCTGCAAGCAGTATCCTGCTTTCTGGAGTGAATAGCAAGAATCAGAAGTGACTTTGCTGTCGCTTCACGTCCTCACAGGTTGAAGAAATGCGAGTCTGTAGGAAGAAGTGCCTGTGCTATCAAAGGTCTAATTCTCCTCGTGGGCTTGATTGTTTTTGGAAAAAAATTCCAAGCCATACTCGATGGTTGCAAAATGTTCCCTGACTTCTGATGGTGTTTTTTCAATCCCTTTTTCAGCCAAGTAATTTCTGTAAATCTTACTGTCTTGTTTATTCAATTTTTTCAGCTCTTCAAATTCCTTGAGAGTTCCTTGATTGTTATTGGCTTCTCTTATTACATCTTTCAATAACTCATAAGCACGCTCACAACTAAACTCATAACCGAACGTGTCAGACATATATTCAAAAAATTGTTTTTTACTTGGCTGATTCATTTGTTCTTCTTGGTGATCACACACTCTTTTGGTTTAGGCTTATTACTTCTTTCTCTGAGTGTAGCGAAACCAGGCATGGGATAGCCGTGCAAGAACGAGACATCCTGGTGGGGTTGTAGACGCACCTTCCCTCGCGAAGGGTCAACCGTGCGAGATCGCGGCAACAGACGCAAAGATGACATATCCCAGAATCTTAAATACTGGCCGTAGTTACCCATCAGAAAAAATATGCTATCTTTAACGTAGGCGGATTCATTAGGAGTTTCTTAAATGAACCGAAGATCCAGCCTTTCTTATTTAATAGCATGTGTCAAAGTCGGACTCCTTCTGCCGCTCGCGCGGGGAGTCGAGACAACAGCTGAAACGATCCGCCGAATAGGCGGCCCGCGATGGAATGTAAATGGCCGTTGGAACCCTACGGTTGAGGCCATCCAGCGGCATCTGCTCCAAAGCCACGGTATTGACCCGACGGGCTACAGTCTTGAAGAAATGCTTGCGCTGCATGACAACGACCACAACAGAAGAGGGTATTTCCCCAAGAAGAAAAAAACCCCGAAAAGTTCTGCACGGGGCTACAAACGCACGTAATCCAAAACTTACTCTTTATAAAACGAGATAATGTTGAGGTGATGTTGGTTGAGCGACAACATAAACGCCTGTTCGAACGCAATCTCATCTAAGCAATCTGTGACTCCTCAACAAGCGTCAACGCTGAAAAGGATCAACAAAGGTTACAACGTGTAACCAGAAAATGAAGAAAGCCAAGCCTCAAAACATCGTGTGTTCCTAAACGTCTTTGAAGACACTAGAGGGTCATAGAGGCCACCACCTCTATCTTCCCAGTATCCAAACTTGAGCATGATGGATTTCAGCTTCAGAGGATAACTTTTGCCCACGACTCAAGGTGTGCTTTTTCTAAAAGTACACATGTGTGTGCAAATTGAGTGTTCCGAATGACTCTCTAAAAGTTTTTGATGAGTTGGACAATAGCCTGATTCGAAAACGGCAATGGCCCAACCAGAGGAACCTCAAAGCCAGCGAGGAGATACCAGTCACGACCGACGCCTGTCCGCATTCCCGGGGTCACACTGAAGTAGGTCATGTTTCCACCATTTATTTGAGTGTGCAAGTTGGTTGAGACTGTTCCACACAAATGTTTGAAGAAAGGAGCTTCATCGTCAGTGAGATACAATCCACCGGCAACCCGAGCGTCAAAGGAACTAAAGGCACTCGGTGAAAGGTTAAATCCTGTCCAGGGGTTTGCTTCAAGCAGCGGAAGCGAAACCGCTGTGAGATTTGTAGGAACGGTTACACCAACTCCTCCACGAAGAATCCATTTCCCGGTTGGGTTGAGCCAGAATTCGATATCTGGTGAGAGACTGGTCACACCATTTCCTGTGAGTACGTTCCCAGTAGGGCAACGAATGTAGCAATTAGCAGTGAATGAGTATTCTTTATCTTCGGCAAGGAGAAACCGCGGTGCTACAGTAAGGTCGCCCGTCCCGCGAAAAGTCTTAGTCACCGGACTGGTCACATCAGGAGCAATAACAGAAAAGGGAAGAAACCAGCCAATCTCAAAGCGACGATTGAACGGCGTAAAAAGAAAAACACTTCCGTTCGCTGTGTCCGTAACCTCAGACGTACCTTGGGCCCATGAACCAGATAGTACGGCAAGTCGATAAAAAGCACCATCGGCACTATTAATCCATGTCTGACGAGGAGTGTGATGTGAAATGGAATCGTAGGGGCTTTCCCACCCGTCGCTTAAGAATTCTGCAAAAGAGAGAGGTCGCCAACAGTCTGTTTCCAGAGATCCAACAAGTGATTCCCACCAGAGTTCAGCCCGAGTTTCAGGAGGTTGGCAATCTGGAAGAATTGGTGCACCACTAGCGGGATACGTGCATGCAAACAAAGCGACCCAACATGCCGTTACGAGGATATAAAATTTCACGATCAGACTTTCGCATTCATTTGCTGTGGCCTCTGAGCAAAAGTACCAACACTCAAAGGTGCTCATGCGTTGATTCACGAAGTCTTGAAAGAATCGACCGGTATCTATTAAATAATCCAGATATTCAGAGCAGAACAGAAAGAGCCATCAAAGTTTCTCTAATTTTACTCCGGCAGTAGGTGTAAGGGGTGAATGATAGGGCTTTATTTCCAATAGACATTTGATGTTTCTGGCTTGGGGACACCATACTGCTCATCATTTATTCGTTCAGGTCTCCTCTGTGTAGCTCAACCCAAGGACTAGGCAATTGAAAATAATCTTGCTGTTATCGATGCGACTACAAAAAATAATTATTGTATTGGCTCTGCTATGTAACCTTGAAAGTTCGGTATTGGCTCATGAAAAGGATAAGCCCAAGGCTGATCGTAGCCCAAAAAATATCGGTACAGTGCTCGTCTTTTCCGGTACCGGTTGGTATCGTCACCCTGAAACTGCCTCCATTAATGGCTGGTTAGCGCGTCTTTCTGATGACGTTGGGATGCAGATCGATATTTCTGAAACCCCCAAAGACATTACAACAATTCTCGATCATTACGACGTTCTGGTTTTTAATAACTCGAATGAACTCACTAAATTATTTGATAAACAGCAACAACAGAAGATCGAAAATTGGTATCACGCAGGCGGCGGAATTGTTGCCTTACATGCAGCCCTGGTGCATCAAACTGAGTGGGAGTGGTTCAGCGAGATAGCGGGATGTGACTTTAATAGTGACTCTGAATTTTTGCAGGCAACTGTAACGGTTGATCCTGCAATGAAGGAACATCCGACAATTCGTGGACAGGCCGACCGTTTTGAGTATTCTGCAGACTGGACGAATCACACCCGATCTGTGACAGATTTATACGGTTTCAAAGTACTCTTAAGAGTGGATGAAAAAACGTATGAACCTGTACGTGATTATTTCAAGACACGAGGTGGTAAGGCAATGGGTGAAGATCACCCAGTTGCATGGCTTCATGAAAACGGGGGTGGCCGATTCTTTTATACAGAACTTGGACATGACATCCGTTCATTGGAGACACCATTCGGTAGACAACACATCACCGAGGCAATCAAATGGGCAGCGGCCAAATAACAATAGGTCATACGAGCCGTCGAGCTCACTCGCAAACCTAATGCGAACGCGTTTTATGATGGAGCAGGAACCGTCGTGTCTGATAGCAAAAATGCCGAAGAGACATAAAAAACCCTCCAACTGCGTTGAAAGGCTGATCTAGGAACAAAGGCTAGTGGGCGATACAGGGTTCGAACCTGTGACCCCCAGCTTGTCGAGCTGGTGCTCTAACCAACTGAGCTAATCGCCCGGGTCTAGACTTCAATTCTGACTCCCAGTTCCTTTCCGTCAACCCGCTAATGAGATGAATCTTAAAAATGGTGTGGTACAATCGCTTTCGGTGGTGTCGTGATGGCCACGGAACTGCCAAAATTGCCAGATTGGACTAAGCCTCGGTGAACCATTTTCTTGCCGCCTTGCAACGCTTTGAACTGCGGTCAACAGGAAAGTGGTTTCTTCTCTCAGCTATCATCGGCTTGGTGGCCGGCCTGGGTGCAATAGGCTTTCATGCCTTCGGACAAGCAGTCCAGTTCACGGCACTCCAGCAAATAGCAGGCTTCCACCCACGTGAAGCAGCCGCCGAAGGTGCCCTCTTTGAAGAAGTTCCTGGCGAGGGAAATCAACAGGCTGACAAGACTCATGAGCCAACAGACCATAGTGGGTTTCAGCCATGGCTGCTCGTTCTTGTCATGGCTGGTGGAGGACTTGCCTCTGGATTACTCGTCTACACCTTCGCCCCCGAAGCCGAAGGCCACGGAACAGATGCGGCAATCGATGCCTTTCATAATAAACGTGGCGAAATTCGCGGTCGCATTCCTATTATTAAGACCATCGCTTCTGCAATTACACTCGGTACCGGTGGCTCTGCCGGCCGCGAAGGACCAATTGCACAAATTGGTGCAGGTTTTGGCTCATACCTCGGGGGGTTACTGAAACTCCCCGCACGTGATCGCCGCATTATGCTCGCTGCCGGTATGGGCGCAGGTGTTGGGGCAATCTTTCGAGCACCTCTGGCTGGTGCTGTGTTTGCTGGAGAAATTCTCTATCGCGATGCCGATATCGAAAGTGATGCCATTGTGCCAGCAGCGATTTCATCAGCGGTTGCCTATTCTGTTTTCTGCCTCTGGCTCCCACCCTCGCTTCGCTTTGTGCCGCTGTTTGGTGCAAACATTCGATATGCAATCGATTCGCCATTGGAACTGTTGCCGTACGGTGCCATGGCAATCGTTCTGGCACTTGCCGGTGTCCTCTACATTCAAACGTTCTATGGCATCCACCATCTCTTTAAAAAGCTGTCTATCCCACCCCATGTGAAACCACTCATTGGTGCCGCACTCGCAGGACTCGTTGGTGTTGGACTCTGGTTTGCCTTTGAGCAAAATCATGACGCACTCGCCGTTCTTGGCAGTGGGTACGGTCTCCTGCAAAAATTGTTTACCGCAGGTGAAACAGTTGGGCCTATGCTCTTGATTACCGTTGCACTTGTTAAAATTCTGACAACATCACTGACTATTTCATCAGGTGGATCAGGTGGTGTTTTTGGCCCATCAATGGTTATTGGTGGTTGCCTTGGTGGAGCTGTAGGTATTGTCTTTCATTCCCTTTGGCCCGACCTCGTCAAGCAACCGCAAGCTTTTGCCATTGTTGGTATGGCCGGTTTCTTTTCTGGGTGTGCTCGAGCGCCACTCTCGACAGTTTTAATGGTCAGTGAAATGACCGGTGGGTACAGTCTGCTGCTGCCAACACTTTGGGTTTCGACGCTTACCTTTCTGCTGGGTCGCCGCTGGACACTCTATATCAAACAAGTGCCAACACGACTTGACTCACCAGCGCATCGTGGTGACTTCTTCGTTGACGTACTTGAGGGCATCAAGGTAGACAATGTTTTCAAACGGGCTCCAGTTCTGAAGTTGATCCACGAGGGAACAACACTGGATGACATCGTTCATGCATTAGCAGAATCAGTCCAACGATATTTTCCTGTTGTCGATGCTCAAGGGAAACTCGTCGGTATTTTCTCAGAAGAAGATGTGAGAGGTTATCTCTACGACGACACAATCTGGCAGATTGCCAATGCGCGAGATGTTATGAACGGGAATGTCGTGACGGTTACACCGGATGACGATCTCAACACAGCACTTGGCAAATTTACGGCGACTAACGTTGATGAACTTCCTGTGGTTTCGGCCGAGGACCGACAGCATCTGATTGGTATTATCACCCGAAAAGATGTGATTACAGCCTATAATTTGAGGCGTCTTGAGCACGAAAAAATGCGGCGAGCGGCTGAGGTTTATCAGGAACCAACAGGCCAAGCGTAAGCCCGGCTTGTCCAAAGGACCAAAGGCACGTTACTGTGCCATAGTTGCATAGTGTTTTTACTTTCTTCTTGTATTTGAAAGACAAGGACGTTTCCATTCATGCCGACCATTCAACTTATCGATCCCAAGAAATCTTCCGTTTCGCCTGAAACCCAGTCATTTCCTGCGGGCTCTCGTCTTGCAGACGTCGTCGCAACCTTCGTGACAGAAAAGACGAAGAAGAAGAAAAGACCGATTGCTGCAGTCCTTGCTGGAAAAGTCGTCGGACTCGACAGTCTTCTGCCGGAAGAAGGAGAGCCGGCGGTTGAGTTTCTATTGCCAGGCGATCCTCGTGCGCTTCCAGTCATGCGACACTCGGCTGCTCATATTATGGCACGAGCCGTGATGCGACTCTTTAAAGGCGTTGAACTGGCCTTCGGCCCAACGGTCGGCGAGGGTTTCTACTACGACATGCGTGCTGAAGAGCCCATTACCGAAGAAGATCTTCCAAAAATTGAAAAAGAAATGCGGAAGATTATTGCAGAAGATGAAGCGTTTGAACGAGTGGAAGTCGATCGTGAGAAGGCAATTGAAATTGTTCGCGACCTCGATCAGCCACTCAAGGTGGAGCATATTGAAACTGGTTTAGCGGAACACCCGTCGCTTTCATTTTATCGGCAAGGTGAGTTTGTTGATCTCTGTCGCGGTCCGCATGTCCCGAGCCCCGGGTGTATTGGTGGCTTCAAATTGACAAGCCTTGCCGGTGCCTACTGGAAGGGTGATGCAAACAATGCACAGCTTCAGCGACTCTATGGAACAGCCTGGTTCACACAGCAAGACCTTGACCGCCACCTCGAAGCATTAGAGGAAGCGCGGAAGAGAGATCACCGTGTGCTTGGAAAGCAGCTGGACCTCTTTACGATTAGCCCCTTGGTTGGTTCCGGGCTTGTCCTTTGGATGCCCAAAGGCGCTCGGTTGCGAAGTGTGCTTGAGGGATTCGTTCGTGAGGAACTCACCACCCGTGGTTATGAGCCGGTCTACACCCCACATATCGGAAAAGTTGATCTCTATAAGATTTCGGGCCACTATCCCTATTACGCTGATAGCCAGTTCAAGCCAATCGAGATGCATGAAGATGAGAAGTATCTTCTGAAACCAATGAACTGTCCGCATCATACGATGATTTATAAAGCTCGGCCACGAAGTTATCGTGAATTGCCATTACGACTTGCTGAGTTTGGCACAGTCTATCGGTACGAGCAGTCCGGTGAACTCGGTGGATTGACACGGGTCCGCGGCTTTACCCAGGACGATGCCCACATTTTTTGTACACCAGACCAGGTCGAACAGGAGGTGGCTGGCTGTATCGACTTCACACTGAAGGTGCTTGAAAGCCTTGCGTTCGATTCATATCGTGTTCGCCTTGGATTCCGAGATAAATCAAGTGACAAATATGTTGGTGACCCCGAGCGGTGGGATGAAGCAGAGGCAGCAATCGAAAAAGTTGCCCGCGAAATGAATCTGCCAGGTTGTGAGCCAGAACCGGGAGAAGCAGCGTTCTATGGTCCCAAAATCGACTTTGTGATCAATGATTCGCTCGGGCGTGAATGGCAGCTTGGCACGGTACAGCTGGACTACAACCTGCCGAGTGCCGAACGTTTTGATCTTGAGTACATCGGTTCGGATAGTGGTCGACATAAACCCGTCATGATCCATCGTGCACCCCTGGGCAGTATGGAACGATTTATTGGCGTGCTGATTGAACACTTTGCCGGTGCGTTTCCGCTGTGGCTTGCACCTGAGCAGGTGCGGGTTCTGCCGGTAAGTGAAAAAAGCGAAGCATACGCCAGAAAAGTTGAAGCGGCTTTTACAGCAGCTGGTTTACGTGTGGGTGTTGATCTTGATGCTGAAAAACTTGGGGCCAAAATCCGAAAGGCACAGCTTGAACTGATTCCTGCGATGGTGGTGTGCGGCCCTCGAGATGAAGCCGCTGGCACAGTGAGCCTGAGAGATCGGCTTGATGGTGACCTGGGTGCCATGAGTCTCGAAGCAGCAATTGAACGCCTGCGTGATGAGAACGAACAACGTGTTGTTCGGCATAAACCAAAACCACTCGGCATTGGCGGGACAAAGCCTTCAGTGGCTGCCGACGACTATTGACCCAGAGTATGAAGGAACTCATGTCACGGTTTGTTCTTCTTGAGCACACGGGTCATCCAGATGATCCAACAGGGAAGCATTTTGATCTTCTGTTGGAGCAGGCGGATGCCTGCGAGACATGGCGGCTCGCGGACATTCCTCGAGTCGAGCAGCCGGTAGTCGCGGCCACCCAATTGCCTGCGCATCGGCTTGCTTGGCTTGATCGATTGGAAGGAGAGGTCTCTGGTGGCCGAGGGTTTGCACGCCGAGTGGATAGTGGTTCGTATGTCTATCTGAATACGACGTCCGCGAATGAGGAACGAGTTGTCGAACTAACGGGAGAAACTCTTTTCGGGGTTTTGACAATAACCAGGACAGAGGCATTTCTTTCTCAGTGACCTATATGTTTTGCTGAGGAAGCCAAGACATACTTTACTCATACTTTCTGACAATCGCACGGCTGTATTTTGGTATCTACCAAGTGTCTGTCGGAAATTTTGAAGTGCCGTTTATCGGGCTTGTCTTTCGGAATTCAGTTCCTTTCATTTTCTGTTTTTAAAAACGCAGTTGATCTGTTCTCTACCCAAACCCATATCAATTAAAACGAAGGGCAAGGCAGGTATAGCGGCGCATGCCGCAGGTGCTCTGCCATGAATAATAGGATACTGCTTCGTCTCCTATTGGGGTTTTCGAAGCGTCGTGAAAGGCATTGTGGAACCACTGCGCGTGTTCATCTCGGAACTGAGCAATTGGAGCCGCGTGCTTTGCTTTCAGCAACACCAAGCGTTGAGCTGCTTGTGGTTGAGTCCATCCCTCGTTCCGTGATGCCGGTAACGCTGCCAATGCAGGAGGCCGGTTACAGTACAACGACTCTCTCGCAGGCGAATGTCGCACCCATTCTTTGGGGAGAAGGATTGTCTGATCCCGGACAGCCTTCTGCCTGGAATCTTACAGACATGCCACTGGGTGAATTCCATTCATTACTGAATTTTTCCAAACGGGACACCATCGACCCACTTCTTGCGCCGGGTAATCCAAACTTTTGGCATGCCCATGATTTTTTCGTGAATCCGTCCGTGAGTGAAAACTCAACACTTGCAAGTCTGATGCAAGCGGGTGAGTCTGCTGCTGCGCCAACAAATAACCTTTCGGTTTATTGGGTGCCAAGTCTGATGAACACAACGACTGGTGATTTTGTGACACCACTGGATAGTTCAATTGCTTACTACGCAGTCCAAAAGCCTCTGGAGCCAAGCAAGATCGTCGACATGCCTGCAGGGCTTTCGATTATCGCGGGATCAGCCATGCCCAGTGAACGCCAGCCTACGGCGGTCATGTTCTGGAATTATATTGGTACATCAACGCAATACGACCATATACCGCAAGGAGATGAGTGGCAGGATTTACCACTGCAGGCTGTCATCATGTTTCCTCAGTTCTGGGATGGAAAAAGTCTTGCGGGAACTAACTTCAAGGACCATATGGCTTATGACCGAGGCGGTGACGGTGGTCCAAGTAGTCACCCATACCTTCTGCCAGAACTGCAACTCCAGATTCATTACGGTCATGTACCAGAGGATGCTTCATTAGTTCTTACGTCGGACTCCATGACGGCAGATCAACCCGACTATGCGCCAGGGTGGAGTATGCATGCCGATTTTATTCATACGCCTTGGCCGGAACGAGATGTCGAAGGAAATCTCTACGATGGCTTTGCCCGCCGAGTCAACGACAATCTCCGTTGGCCGACAGTAGCTGGAACTGATGGGAATGCAGCCAGACCTAACCCGATGGGCTTACAGCAACCGTTTACGCCAGCGCCGCTTGTTCTCGACCCAACGCTTCCTGGTATTGATCCACAGCCTGTGAGTGATCAGCCACCAGAAGATATTCCGCGTGATGTGCCGATTATGGGCCCGCATTTTCCAGGCACCAGACCTTCTCGACCGCTTCTTCCTTCTCGCCCGTTACCGGTAGTTCAACCACGTAATCCATCTCTTGAAAATCTGGATGATGGTCAAACCGTGATGATTGTTGGTCAAACTTTTCAGGATGAATATATCGACTTCATTGATGGGACTGGTTTGGTTCCAAGTGGATCATCTCATTATTCCACTTTTTATCTCGGTCAAATTGAGCAAGGGGACGATAGTCCAAATGCCGAATTTCTCGACTATGTGAGAGAGAATGATCTCGGTGACTATGCCATGGTTGCACTGAGCTTCAAAGATAATACACCGGCAGGTGGCTACGGTCAGATGATCAACCAGAATGCAAGCGACTATAATTCGAACGCGATTTGGGAGGCTCTGAATGATATACGGAACGGTGCCTGGGATGCTCAAATCGATAGCTTTTCTGAGATTATGGCTGATCGCCCCGACACACAGTTTCTTCTTCGTGTTGGCTACGAAGTAAGCCTCTTATTATTTGCCTACAACGGGGATCAATATGTTGTTGACTGGCTCGATGAGCAAGCCAGTGCAGGAGTCAATGTGTTTGAAAACCCTGACGCATTTCCTGAGCTCGATAGGTCTGCTTTTGTTGATGCATACAACCACATCGTCGATCGCATTGAATCACGAGCCAGTAATGTTGAATTCGGATTTCATCCAGTTCGGGGCTACAACGATACTCGTTGGTTGTATCCAGGTGAAGAAAATGTTGATTGGGTTGGGTTCTCTGTCTTCAACAATGATGTCGGCATGGAAGTCAATGGAACATTCAATGCCGAGGGGCTCAGGCTCGATCCAAACCTAGAGCAGAGTATGGACTTTGCACAGTTGCAGGGCCATGAAATTGTGATTGCTGAAGCAACGGCACAGAATCCTGCAGCGAGCGATCCAGACCTCTTTATTGATTATCTCGATCGGCTGGATGACGTTGTTCAACACTATGACGTCGCCGCACTGACATATATCAATTCTGACTGGCCCGCTCATGGATGGGGACCAGAATGGGGTGATTCCCGTGTGGAAATGAACCCACAGGTGAAGGCTTTCTTCCTTGATACATTCGGTGATGGAACTCGGTATCTCTACTCGAGCACCACAGATGGCCCGATCGATCGACCAGACCCAACTGATGATCAACCAATTGCACCACAGCCAGAAAGCCCCGCCCCAGCACCTGTTCCAGATGATTCAACACCAAGCCCTATCGATACACCTACAAATCCAGTTGATGCTCTACCACAACTCGCGTTTTCACTTGATTGGCCAGGTCCAGATATCTGGATGGTCGTGGATCGTACAAATGCTCTGTTTGGATACGCAGAGAACATTGCAGCAATCTCCAGCATGTCTGCAACTATTCAGAATCTTGACACGGGTCTTTATCTTCGTCGTGATGGACGTTTTGGCGTTGCAGAATCATTCGATATTGAGATCAACAGAAATAACGGCCATTGGTCGCTGCTGCATACGCCAGTGGCTGGTGGCACATATCGCTTGGTCGTGACGGCCGCAAGCGTTGATGGAACCACTCAGTCGCAAACAACAACATTTAACGTACGTGGCGAACTGAGTGATCCTTCGGTTCAAGATCCTGTATCACCACCACAAGAAGATCCTATACAAAGCCAGCCGATCTTCACGGTTGATTTTGAGAACAGTGGAGCAGGCATCTATACACGCGATCAGCTTCGCGCTGACTGGAATACACCGGCTTGGTCACAGGGTGTCGATGAAGGACGAGTGTCACTTGTAGAGCAGGAATCAGGCAGCACCGTTCTTGCTGTTGAATACCCTGCTGGGGAATATGGCACGAGGGAAACGGGGGCTCAATGGAAACTCAATTTTGACGCATCATATACCAGTGTTGAATTGAGTTACGACGTTCAGTTTGAGGAAGGGTTTGACTTTGTAAAAGGTGGCAAGCTTCCTGGTCTCTTTGGTGGTGAGGGAAATACAGGAGGGGGAATACCAACCGGAATGGACGGTTTTTCAGCCCGCATGATGTGGCGTGGGAACGGTCGTGTTGTTCAGTATGTCTACTATCCAGACCAGCCAGAGCACTTTGGGCATGACATGCCCTGGACAGATCCAGCGACTGGCGAGGACCTCATGTTCACTCCAGGAACATGGCACAACGTCGTGCATCAATTGAAACTCAATACACCTGGGGAAAGGAACGGTGTCTTACGGACGTACTTCGATGGACAACTTGCACTCGAAGTGCAGGGTCTTCGTTTTCGTGACACAACAGATTTTGCGATTGATGGAATGTACTTCAGTACCTTCTTCGGTGGAGGGAGTGATTCGTGGTCAACAACTGCTGATGAGACGATTTATTTTGACAACTTCAGAATTTCAGAAATCACATTCGAGAACCAACCCCAACCAGTCGTGCCACCTGAGGTGGCTCCTGAACCAGTACCAAGTCCTAACCCAACACTACCAAGCGTCGGTGACCAGCCTCTTCCAACAACTGACGTATCGCTAGCACTTGCTCAGGCAATAGCAGATGGTCGTATCCTTGCTTCTCCTGCGGTTGGTGATGCAGTTCCTCATCGTTTTGATGGCACTCCACTGCAGCCTTTGACAACATCAAGCTTCAATCAGGCAGTCCCATCTTCAGACTGGTGGTCGTCTGTTGTTATGCCAGTATTTGGTGATGATTTTTCTGCTCCACTCCACGCCCATCCACTGACCGTACAGGCTACCTCAACAGGTCTCCTTGTCGGTGCACCGACTGAGACGACTGTTGCTGTTACAGGTGCGACAACAGCAGAATATAAAACGCCTCATCGGTTTGATCTGCAACTTGAGCTTCTTCAACAAGATCCTGCTAGCCAGTTTGCAGTTGAAGAATACGGAGACTGGTCGTTCACCGGGAGATGGCTTGGTGGTGATACTCAGCCGACTGCGACCCTTGCACAAGGATCACCAGTCGTGTGGCTTGACGATGTCAATTTTGAGCAGATGGTTGTTGTGCCGACTGATGGCAATGCTGACATTGAAATAGGGAGTAACTATGCATTTGTCACGGTTGCTGGGCGAACATCACTCGTTCTTGGTCCAGAAGGATCGCGGCTTGAAGTTCTGCCCGAGGGGATCGTTGTACGTGGGGTTCCACGTGGTGAACTTGCTGTTGGACTGCTTCCAGAGAGTGATGAAGAAACGCGAGTACGATTTCTCGAAACAGCAGGAAATCGTCTAGAGACAACACAGTTTTCATGGGACACACATTCAAATCCGTTTGATATTCGAGTGCGATATGAGTTTGGGGCAGAAGAATCGTCAGAGGTCCTGCTCGCTGCCTATCCGCATCTGACCCGGTTGGCAGCAACACCAGATTCACTTGGACAGGCTGTGGGCTCATCGGGCTATGTCAGTCCGCGAGGTGAGTTGGGCCTGGTGTCAACAACTGGTTTTGATATTGATGTTCCAGCTCGTGGTGTGCTCCCCACACTTCCAGCAGTGCTCACCGGGGATCAGCTTAATACTCTCCGAGATATGGTTCGTAATGACCCTGCAGCGATAGATCCTGCTGGAACATTGAATCGCTATGGCGATACCTACTGGGCTGGAAAAGCGATGCTCAAACTGTCACAGCTCACTCAACTTGCTGAGATCACTGGCCAGACAGATGTGCGCGAGCGAATTCTCGTAGCACTAAAAAATGAACTGAGTGACTGGTTTACGGCAACAGGTGAATCAGGCGACAAACACTTTGCCTACAACGCAGAGTGGGACACGTTGCAAGGATACCCAGATAGCTTTGGTTCTGCTGGTGATCTCAATGATCATCATTTCCATTATGGCTATTTCATTCACGCCGCCGCACTTGTTGGGAGTTTTGATGCCGAATGGGCGATGAATCAAAAGCAGATGGTGGACCTGCTCGTAGCTGATGTTGCCGGCACCGATGTTGCTGGGAACATGCTGCCACGTTTACGAAGCTTTAGCCCGATGGCGGGGCATTCATGGGCATCAGGACACGGAGCCTTTGCCAGTGGAAATAATCATGAATCAAGTTCAGAATCCATGAACTTTGCAACAGCCGTGATGCTCTGGGGCGAGATGACTGGTGATACGGGAATGACAGGTCTTGGTCAGATGCTCTACAGCGTTGAGGCCGAAGCTATTTCAGAGTACTGGTTCAATCGGTATGGCACGGTCTTTCCTGAAAGCTTTCAATACGAATCTCTTGGAATGGTCTGGGGTGATGGAGGGAGTCATGCCACCTGGTTCTCAGCCGAACCAGAAATGATTAAGGGAATCAATTTTCTCCCATTTCATGGAGGCTCACTCTACCTTGCAGAAATGGCTCGGGACCCCACAGCGTTGCTCGCCGAAATTGAGCAACTTGGTGGTGGTGTCATTGATGATTGGCCAGGAATTATCTTGCAGTACGAGGCACTGGTAAACCCTGAGGCAGCAGCAAATCGACTGGCTCTCGGAGGAATAGGAACTGAAGAAGGCCAGACAATGGCACAAACGTATTTCTGGACAACGGTGTTATCAAATATTGGTACACCAACATCGGTGATACGAGGAGATCATCCGCTCTCTGCTGTGTTTCAAAAAGAAGGAGTCACAACCTATGTTGCTCATAACGCTGGGAAAGAAAATATAACCGTTCTTTTTAACGATAATACATCCATTGAAGTGCCAGTAGGAGAAACAGTGACTCGGCAAAGACTTGAAAGTTCTGATCAACTTGTCGATCCAATAGTCGTCGATCAATTACCGGATCAACCAGTCAGAGAACCTGCGCTGCCTTCGACACCATCTTTCAGTCTCGTCTCTTCAATAAATACAGTGCGTCTTCTGGTTGATTCAACAACTGGTTTGGCATTCGTCCAGGAATCTGCCAATGAACCACTCCTGATTCGTCGCGCCGACGATTATTTGAATGGGGATGTCCCGCTTGTTCGCGGGACGGCCACACTTGTCGCGGCTGCTCGTGATGATCTCGGTAGAATTCGTGTGCTCGATGTGAGCGAATGGGGTGCATTCGCATGGATCCTTGATGAGAACGGAATGTTTCAAGCAGAAGAAGGACCAACAGACTCCACGCTGTCCTCAAAAGAGGTCCTGTTCCAGATCGATCTTGATGGGGATGGAGTCATAGGTATGTCTTCGACCCCATGATTTTTTGTCCACATCGAGTGTTCGCATCATGTAGCAAAAACCAGTATTCCTTTGGTTTTTGGGAGTCAATGGACTTCCGTACGTGATGCAAAGACAGTGCTTTTCCTCTCGGTTTATCAGGCAGGCTCCGGGTGCGAGCTGTCCTGCTGCCAATTCAGGCCCATTCGGTGTAAATTCGTAGGGTCTCTATTCGTAGGGTCTCTATTTCATAGGCATAGTCTACCGAGAGCATTATGAAGCCCCGTGAAGTCATCGCGATGTGTCGCGAGAAAGAAGTCAAAGCAGTTGATCTCCGATTTGTTGATTTTCTTGGTACCTGGCAGCATTTCACAATTCCAGTTGCCAAGTTGGAAGAAGAAGTTTTTGAAGATGGAATCGGGTTTGATGGCTCAAGCATTCGTGGCTGGCAGGCAATTAATGAAAGCGACATGTTGCTTGTTCCGGTTCCGGATACAGCATTTGTTGATCCATTCACAACCGTGCCAACGCTTGCTGTCATCTGCATGGTGCAAGATCCAATTACCCGTGAAGACTATTCTCGTGATCCACGATTCATTGCTCGTAAAGCAGCGATTTATTTAGAGGGAACTGGTATTGCTGATACGTGCTTTATTGGTCCGGAAGCAGAGTTCTTTGTTTTTGATGCAGCTCACTTTGATCAAACTGCGCATGAGGGCTTTTATTCAATCGACTCAGCTGAGGCTGAATGGAATCGAGGCAGCGGCAGTCATGGGTATCAGGTGCGACACCGTCAGGGTTACAGCCCAGTTCCACCAACTGATCAGATGATGGATATCCGCACAGAAATGATGCTCACCATGATTCAGTGTGGTATCGATGTCGAAGCACAACATCATGAAGTTGCCTCAGCCGGTCAATGTGAAATTGATATGCGATATCAGAGTCTTGTACGGATGGCTGATCACCTCTGTCTCTATAAATATATTGTTCGGAACGTCGCGCGGAGACACGGACGGACAGCGACATTCATGCCAAAGCCAATTTACGGAGATAGTGGATCAGGAATGCATGTGAATCTTTCCTTATGGAAAGAAGGCAAGCCTCTGTTTGGTGGCTCTGGCTATGCAGGACTATCTGACATGGCACTGCATGCACTCGGTGGAATTCTGAAACATGCACGAGCGCTTCTTGCACTGACGAATCCAACGACAAATAGCTACAAACGACTCGTCCCGGGTTATGAGGCACCCATTAATTTGGCGTATTCTCAGCGAAACCGTTCGGCAGCATGTCGAATCCCGATGTACTCAACCAATCCAAAGACGAAACGGATTGAATTTCGTTGTCCAGATCCGACGTGTAATCCATATCTTGCGTTTTCTGCAGTTCTTATGGCAGCTATCGATGGGATTCAAAATCATATTGATCCTGGTGAACCACTTGACCGTGATATCTACGATATGCCGCCGGAAGAATTGGCCAACGTTTCAAGAACGCCAGCAGCTCTTGGTGAATCTATTGATGCACTCGAGCAGGATCATGATTTTCTTCTGCGCGGCGACGTGTTCACTGAAGACGTGATCCGTACCTGGATTTCACATAAAAGAAATCACGAGATCATACCGCTACGATCTCGCCCTCACCCGTGGGAATTCTGCCTTTATTTCGATGCGTAACGTCTACGAATGCTACAGGTGGGTCTAAGGGTGGCAAGTCAGGCAAGCTAGGAGATAAGTGCCTCCCGTCCTGAGAATACCGTTCTGATCGTACCGGCTGTACCGATTCTCCTATTCGTAAAGAGTGGATTTGCACTCAAAGAGGATGATGACCTGAATGTACGCAGGGGGAGTTGGAATGCTCAAACAGTGGCAAATAGTTTTATATGTCGTAACCGCGACGCTTGTTGTGGCAACTACGAACCAAGCGTTGGCAGATGAATCTTCTGATGGGTGGCGGCCCAAGTCGAGCTCAAGAGCTGAAGACGTGCTTTCCGGGCAGCAAGAGGAGATGCTTCAGTTGGTTCCAGGGGAGATCAATCAGGCGGGTGCCGACGATGGATCAAAAGAGGAACCATTCGATTGGATGGATGAACGCTATGGTCCACAAGGTGCAACATCGCAAGGCACTTTCAACACTGTGGGTGCCAACGAGGCTGTCATGATGGCTTCGCAAGCACCACCACCACCTGGCATTCAGGATTTACAGGAGGGCTCATGTAACAGATGGTGTACGTGCCAACAGCGACGTACCTGTAAACAGTGCGGCCTTCATCTCCCAAGCTTCGCGATGTATCCGGCTGATACGAAGGAGTCAGCAGGAGGATACCTCAATCTAGCTGATGCAAATCCGCAGAAAGTATTTGAGGATATTCGTGTTGGGCTGAGTCATGTGAATGATCAGATTCAATCAACACTCGGTCGTTTCTAAATCCATGTGGCTGATTACCAGACAGTTTTTCCACCATTGACCGCAATGGTTTGGCCGGTCACAAACGAAGCTTCATCACTGGCAAAGTAGGTAACCGCCCAGCCAACGTCGTCAGGCTTGCCCCATCGGCCCATGGGAACAGTTTGAACGTACTCATCCTTATCCTCTTGGGGTTCGTCTTTATGCCTCTCTGTTGGAACCCATCCGGGAGCAACCATGTTGACCGTGATGCCATGAGGAGCGAGTTCGTTTGCCATGCTGCGCGACCACCCCGTCTGGCCACCTTTGGCTGCAACGTAGGCTGAAAATGGTGCAACGCCCAGTAAGAAAACTTCACTGGTAATGTTGATGAGTCTTCCACGTTTGCGTTCTTTCATTCCCGGAAGAAGTCGACGGGCGAGCAGGTATGGGCTCTTCACAAAAAAATCGAGCATCTGTTGGTAGAAGGCCCAGTCATATTCTTCAATAGGCTTGAGTGGTTGTGCTGGGGTAGCATTCATAACTGCAATGTCGATTGGCCCAAGAGACTGTTCAATCGCCGTAGCCATCGAGTCAATTTCTTCAGCATTCGTGACATTTGCCTGAAAGAGTTCGGCAGCAATTCCCATGCTATGAAATTCAGCAAGAGTGGATTCAGCTCGCTTCTTATTGTTGGCATAGTTTAGAGCAATTTTTGCACCGGCTCGACCAAGGCATGCGGCGGTTTCTTTCCCGAGTCCTGTTGAAGAACCAGTGACGAGAGCAACTTTGTTGTGAAGTGTAAATGGCGGCATGGTTTTTAAAGAAAGGGTGTGAGGGTCTTGTAAATGGAAAGAGCGTGTGGTGGTCTGGGAACTGGTGCCGAAGGGACACGTTTCTAAACCAGGCTGGTTTTCCGTCTCTTTGATTTGAAGCCAATGATCATAGGTGAAATAGCTTAGCCAAAACGCATATGTAAAAAAGCGTAGCGAGAATGCGCGATTCTATATGATCCGACATAGTTGTCACGGTGCGCTAGAACACAGGTTTATCATCCAGAATATGGGCCCAGATCGTTCTAGAGCGGCAAAGGCAACAAAACAGAGTGATTCCTCTCCGTTTTTTTTGTTTTCGGTAAGGCTGGTTTAGAATGAGAGATAGTCTTTCAGAGGAATTCATTCGCTATGGCACAACGTATCTCCCCTACGGCAGCATTCGGAGCGGCACTGGCTGTCTGTTTCAGCCTCTCTGGCTTGCTTCAGGTGACAGCTGCTGATTTTTCTCGCGATATCCAGCCACTGCTGGCCAAGCGATGTTTTGCGTGCCATGGCCCTGATACGCAGGAAGCGGGATTACGATTTGATACTGCAGAATCGGCAACTGCTGAACTTGATAGCGGGTATCGGGCTATTGCGCCGGGCGATGTCGATGCGAGTGAGATTCTATCGCGCGTGACCTCGACAGACCCTGATCTCCAAATGCCGCCAGAAGGTACAAGGCTTACTGGTGATGAAGTTTCAGCACTCCGTGACTGGATTCGTGAAGGAGCACAGTGGAAAGAGCATTGGGCATTTCGCGCGATTACAAGGCCCGATGTACCGGTGCCTGAAATCGGACGCGATGCTGATGACACAAACCCCATCGATGCATTTATTCGGGCAGGTCTGACAAAGCATTCGTTGCCTATCCCACCGAGGGCAGATCGTCGAACGTTATTACGACGGGCGACCTACAACGTAACGGGTATGCCACCGTCAGAAGAAGAAACTCAATCCTTTCTCGCTGATCGTTCACCAGATGCGTGGGAGCGAGTCGTCGATAGACTGTTGGCTTCACCCCACTATGGTGAACAGTGGGCTCGCCATTGGCTTGATCTTGTTCGATACGCAGATACGAATAGCTATGAACGGGATGGGAACAAGCCTCATTCATGGCGGTATCGTGATTACGTCATCCGTTCATTCAATGACGATAAACCCTTCAAGGACTTTGTCATTGAACAACTTGCAGGCGATGAAATACTCGAGCCAACTGCAGAGAGTCTGATTGCAACGGGCTACTATCGTTTGGGTATCTGGGACGATGAACCAGCCGACAAGCTTCAGCATCGCTATGACCAGCTTGATGATGTGGTTGCGACAACGGCTAAAACATTTCTCGCAATGACTGTCGATTGTGCACGATGTCACGACCATAAAATCGATCCGATTCTACAGAAAGACTACTATTCGCTTCTTGCATTCTTTCAGAATATCACGCCTATGGGTGATCGGCAGATGAACCCAGACTTCATCGAGCAGCCACTTCCGGAAGGAAAAATGACACCGGCAGAAGCGAAAGATATTGCAGTTGATACAAATCGTCGGCTTCAGGAAGCCCGTGGAGAAGTGAGAGCTATTCAGCGACGTATCAAAGAGTATGGCGAGCAGGCACGAGACGAACTGACGAAGAAAGACATGAAAGTATGGCGTGAAAAGGTAAAGCAGCTCGAGCAAGAAAAAGCCGAAGTAGCCAAAATGCCAGCAGCTCTTGTTGTTACGGAATATGGAACCAAAGCTCCGGACACGTTCGTTCTCTATCGTGGAAACCCCCATGCTGAGACGTCTCCGGAGCTTCTTGTTGAGCCGGGATTTCCATCTGTTTTGAAATCAGGAGCTCCTGTTATTGAGCCACCTGAAACTGGTCGCTCAACCGGCAGGCGGCTCGCCCTTGCAAAGTGGATTGTGTCAGCAGAGAACCCGCTGACTGCACGTGTTCTTGCCAACCGAATATGGCAGTATCACTTTGGTCGAGGGATTGTCCGAAGCCCCAGCAACTTTGGGTTTGCAGGCGATCCTCCCACGCACCCAGAACTGCTTGACTGGTTGGCAACAGAATTACTGCAACAAAACTGGCAACTCAAAGGCCTGCAGAAAACAATTCTGATGTCAGCGGCGTATCAGGCAGCCTCCACCCCAAATGAAAAAGCATATGCAAAGGATTCAAGAAATGAATCATTTTGGCGTTTTGATATGCGGCGCCTTTCGGCTGAAGAATTGCGAGATACTGTTCATGTAGTGAGTGGTGCTTTTAATCCGAAAATGTTCGGTCCGGGAACATATCCTGCGATTCCTAAGGAAGTACTGGCAACGCAGTCGAAACCAGGTCATGGTTGGGGAAATTCATCACCGGAGGAACAGGCTCGTCGTAGCGTTTATATTCATGTCAAGCGATCATTGATCACTCCGATACTTGCTGATTTTGATCTGGCTGATACCGATACAACATGTCCCGTTCGCTTTGTCACAACGCAGCCAACACAGGCTCTTGGCATGATGAATAGTGAATTCATGCAACACCAATCAAAAGTATTTGCTGAGCGCATCGCGCAAGAAGCCGGTGGCCCAGATCGAGCAGACATGAAAGCGTGTGTACGGCGTGCAATTGAAGTTGCTCTTGTTCGGGAGGCACAAGACGATGAGGTGGCACATGGCCTGGCACTTATTGATGAACTGGAAACGACTGAAGGTATGAGTCCAGGTCGATCGCTGGAACTCTACTGTCTATTTCTTTTAAACCTCAATGAGTTTTCTTATCTCGATTGATTGAAACGAAATTCGATTCGTGAACAAAAAGAAAGAACTTTGGAATCAACAATGAGTACACCAGACCCCAAGCCCCGTGGGACATTCTGCGGCCAAACCCGGCGTGAGTTTTTCTGGGAGGCCGGCGGCTCGTTTACTGGTCTTGCGCTTTCTGGCCTGTTAGATGGCAACTTTTTTGCCCGTCAAACGCGTGCAGCTGACGGGGTTACTGGGTACCAGAATCCGCTGGCAGCGAAGCCGCCGATGTTTGCGCCCAAAGCGAAGAGTGTCATCTTTCTATTTATGTACGGTGGGCCAAGCCATGTGGACACATTTGACTATAAACCTGCCCTGTATCCACTCGATGGAAAAATCATCAAGGTGAAGACAAAGGGTCGGGGAGGTGAGCGGAGTGAAAGCCGAGCGGTTGGACCAAAGTGGAAGTTCAAGCAGTACGGCCAATGTGGAAAATGGGTGAGTGATCTCTTCCCTCATATTGGTCAGCATGTTGATGACATTGCGTTTATTCATTCGATGACCGCGGACTCACCAATTCATGGGTCAGCAATGCTCCAGATGAATTCAGGAAAAATTCAGTCAGGTGCGCCGTGCCTGGGGTCCTGGGTGAACTATGGTCTCGGAAGCGTCAACGAAAACCTTCCCGGTTTTATGGTCATGCTTGACAAAAAAGGCGGCCCCATCTCTGGGGCAAAAAACTGGGCGAGTGGCTATATGCCAGCGACCTATCAGGCAACACTGCTTCGAAGTCAGGGTGACCCAATTTTGAATTTGGCTCCACCAGATGATATGCCTTTGGCTGCTCAGCGTGCCTTGCTGGATTCATTACGACAATCAAATGCGCAACACTTTCTCTCACGGGGAGATAACTCTGAACTTGCCGCCCGAATTGCTTCCTATGAGTTGGCATGGCGAATGCAGGAGCATGCGCCAGAGGCCGTTGATCTTTCACAAGAGACAGTGGAGACGAAAAAGCTATACGGCCTTGATCAGGATCGAACTGCCCACTTTGGCCGACAGTGTCTTTTGGCGCGTCGAATGGTTGAACGTGGGGTTCGCTTTGTGCAGGTGTATTCTGGTGGTGCCCATAATGATGACAATTGGGATGCCCATGGTGATCTTGAAAAGAATCATGAATTTCATGCAGGAAATACGGACCGGCCGATTGCTGGCCTTCTTGCTGACCTGAAACGGTCGGGCCTTCTTGATGAAACGCTTGTTATTTGGGGTGGTGAATTTGGCCGACAGCCAACTGCTGAATATGCAAAGGGAACAGGGCGAGATCATAATTCCTTCGGCTTTACGATGTGGATGGCAGGTGGCGGTGTGAAAGGTGGGATTAGCGTTGGTGAAACCGATGAACTTGGTGCGGCAGCGATCGCGCCTGGGCCGGGACATGGCAATGGTGAGAAAGCGGGATATCACGTAAAAAGCCTTCATGCCACAGTCCTTCACTTGCTGGGTCTCGATCCAAATCGATTAAGCTACTTTTTTGGGGGCCTCGATCAGAAATTGGTCGGTGTCGAACACGTGCAACCAATCAAAGAATTGTTGGGATGATGAAAATTCAGAAGTTGATGCAAAAGTCTTGCGATATGTTGAAAACAGCCGCAGTGCCATTCGTGTTATCTCTTGTGTGTTTGGTTTCCACCAGTTTGGCCCAGCAGCCAAATGTTCTTGTCATTCTTGCTGATGATCTGGGGTACTCAGATTTAGGCTGTTATGGCGGTGAAATTCCTACGCCGAATATTGATGCTCTGGCAGCCGATGGAGCTCGTTTGACACAGTTTTATACGTCGGCACGATGCTGCCCGAGTCGAGCGTCACTCATGACGGGCCTGTATCCAACGCAGGCCGGTATCGGTGACTTTGTGAGTTCGAAGCCCAATAAAAAAAGAGGCCCGGGATATCTCGGTCGTCTCAGTGATCACTGCGTGACCTTAGCCGAAGTTTTAAAACCCGCAGGATATGGGTGTTATTACGTTGGCAAGTGGCATATGCATACTGCAACCGGACCGATTGTCCGTGGCTTTGATGAATTTTACGGGTACACAAAAGATCATTCACATGATCAATACGATGCAGAGTATTACATTCGCCTGCCAGAGGGACGGCAGAAGGAGATTGATCCACCCGCAGATGATTTCTATGCGACGGATGTCTTTAATGAGTACTGTCTTGAGTTCATTAAGAAAGGGCAGGCCACAAAAAAACCATGGTTTGTCTTTCTGGGACATTCATCGCCACATTTTCCAATTCAGGCGCCTGCCGATCGCGTTGATCGCCACGAAGCCGTGTATGCACGTGGCTGGGACGTCTTGCGTGAAGAGCGTTTTAAGCGGATGCAGTCTCTGGGTTTGATAGATGGGGAGCAATGGACGCTTACCCCTCGGTCGCTTGTCCCAGTCGATGAAGATGATATTGCCAATGGATATTCTGGGAAGCACAACCCAGCGTGGAGTTCCCTGTCTGAGGATCGCCAACATGATCTGGCTCGGCGAATGGCTGTCTTTGCGGCAATGGTTGAAGGAGTTGACCAGGGGGTTGGGCGCATTGTTCAGCATCTCAAAGCCACAGATTCCCTCGAGAACACACTGATCCTTTTTCTTAGTGATAATGGGGGTTGTTACGAGTGGGGGCCATTCGGTTTTGATGGGCGTTCTCGAACAGGTCAAAACGATCTTCGAACAGGCAAGGCACTTCGTGAGATTGGCGGTCGGGGTACACACCAGGCGTATGGCAGTGGTTGGGCGAATCTGAGCAATACGCCCTTTCGTCTCTATAAGCATTTTACCCACGAGGGCGGTGTGTGTTCACCGCTGATTGCACATTGGCCGAAAGGCATACAGCCACAGCATGATTGGGTGCGCGCACCTGCACATATGATGGATATCATGCCAACACTTATTGAGGCATCCTCAGCAACCTATCCGTCGAAGAATACAGCCGGTCACGTTCTGCCCTTAGAAGGTACAAGCCTCTTTCCGGCTTTTCGTGGGAAAGAAATCCCTCAGCGAACCATTGGGTTTGATCATCAAGGTGCGCACGCGCTTCGTCAGGGTGACTGGAAAATCATTTGGTCGAAACGAATGCCAGAAGCCATCTCCTGGGAACTCTATAACATTGCTGATGATCGGTGTGAAATGACAAACCTTGCTGCAAAGCAACCCGATCGTGTGAAGCGGATGGCTACTGATTGGGTAGAGTGGGCTTCACGAGTAGGTGTGCATTGGACAGAACCTACTTCACAAAAATGACCACACGAGGCACAACAAAATCATTCGATACGGGAGTCACTATGCGCGTCGGAGTAAGTAAAATCTACTGCATCCTTTTGGTGATCGTCGGTGTTCTTGTTCTTTCAGGAACCAAAACCTACGCAACTGAAAGACGTCCGAATATCATTATGGTTTTCATTGATGATATGGGGTGGGGTGACTTTTCATGTTTTGGTAACACCGCTGCCTCGACACCGGCTATTGATCAACTGGCTGATGAGGGCGTGCGATTTACTCAGTTCTATGTGAACTCGCCTATCTGTTCACCATCCCGGGTTGCTCTCACAACAGGACAGTATCCTCAGCGATGGCGGATTGGTTCATATCTCGCAAGTCGATCTGCGAATCAGAATCGTGGTATCGCAGAATGGCTTGATCCTGCTGCACCAACACTTGCTCGAATGCTTCACGATGCTGGCTACACCACAGGGCATTTTGGAAAGTGGCACATGGGTGGGCAGCGCGATGTTGATGACGCACCGCCAATCACTGACTATGGATTCGATCGTTCTCTCACTAATTTTGAGGGTATGGGCGCAAAGTTGCTGCCACTGACCATGACACCAGATGGGAAGGGAGGTCGTATCTGGCAGGATGCGGAACGGTTGGGAAGTCCGGTAACCTGGATGCAGCGATCAGAAATCACAGGTGGGTTTACGGCTGCTGCTCTTGATTTCATCAAAGAGGCAGACGCGGCAAAAAAACCTTTCTATCTCAATTTGTGGCCCGATGATGTGCACAGTCCATTTTGGCCGCCGGTTGATCAGTGGCAAGAAGGGAAGCAAGGAAAATACCGGGCTGTTCTTGAGGCCATGGATACGCAACTTGCAGTGCTCTTTGAACACATTCAAAACAATAAAGAGCTTGCACAAAACACGCTCATTCTTATCTGCTCTGACAATGGACCTGAACCAGGAGCTGGTTCTGCGGGACCGTTTCGGGGATCCAAGACAACGCTCTACGAAGGTGGAGTTCGATCGCCACTGATTGTCTGGGGTCCAGGAATAGTTGCTCAGGAGGCCAGAGGAAGCACAGACGAAGAGTCATGTTTTGCAGCCTTTGACCTTGTTCCTTCACTTCTTGCGATTGCGGGGATCCCACCTACTCAGGAGATTCCGTTTGATGGGACAGATATCTCACCCGCACTTCAAGGAAGGAAATCAACAAGCCACGATGGTCCGCTGTGTTGGCGGCGGCCACCCGATAGAAAGATGTATAAGGCACTCGGTGATACAGTGCTGCCTGATCTAGCAATTCGAGCCGATAAGTGGAAGCTTCTGTGTGATTACGATGGACAGAACGTACAGCTCTTCGATCTACAAAAAGACCCCGGTGAAACGAATAATATTGCAGCAGATTTTGAAAACGTTCGGGATCGTCTTTGCGAGAGGCTTATAAGCTGGCATGAAGACCTTCCATTGGACAATGGCCAATCTCTTGGTGTGCAAGAAATGCAGAAGG
>ERZ802830.945-NODE-945-length-28424-cov-9.04198_pt1 | contig 28424 bp, 28 predicted proteins | sample MGYA00345654_ERZ802830 | MGnify/ENA primary metagenome ERZ802830 (study PRJEB30503, sample SAMEA104212375) | marine metagenome | biome: Westerlies Biome; feature: [SRF] surface water layer (ENVO:00010504) within the epipelagic zone...; material: water...
TTGCAATGATGCACTCATCAATGCCACTATATGATTTAGAACGTTTTGGTGTGGCGCCTCGCGCATCACCACGCCAATCAGATTTGATGATAGTAGCTGGAACTTTGACTAATAAAATGGCTCCAGCTTTAAGAAAAGTATATGATCAAATGCCAGAACCTCGATACGTTATTTCGATGGGTTCGTGCGCAAATGGCGGTGGATATTATCACTATAGCTACTCCGTTGTGCGCGGTTGTGATCGGATAGTGCCTGTTGATGTGTATGTTCCAGGTTGTCCCCCTACAGCAGAGGCGCTTTTATATGGTATTTTAACGCTGCAGAAAAAAATTCGAAGAACGGGTACAATCAAAAGATGACCGCTGAGCTTCAAGAATTACAGCAATATTTGGATAACAAGCGCGTCGATTGCGTTTTGGCTTCTGATATTACGCATGGTGAATTGTCCGTTGATGTTGCTCCGGCTCAAATTTATGGTCTGGTTGAGTTTTTAAAGGTAGACCCGCGCTGTAAATTTTCATCGCTGGTTGATATTACTGCAGTAGACTATCCGGAGCGGGTTAAGCGTTTCGACATAGTATACCATTTTTTATCTATGTATCAGAATAAGCGCATTAGGTTACGTGTGTCTTTGAGAGACCTAGATATGCTAGCGTCAATCGTTGACATACATCCTTCAGCTAATTGGTTTGAGAGGGAAGTTTTTGATATGTTTGGTATAATGTTTACTGGCCATCCAGATATGCGAAGAATTTTGACAGATTATGGATTTCGAGGACACCCATTGAGAAAAGATTTTCCGACATCAGGTTATACTGAAGTAAGGTACGATGATGTGGAGAAAAGGGTTGTCTACGAACCTGTAAAGCTTGTGCAAGAATATCGAAAATTTGACTTTATGTCCCCTTGGGAAGGTGCTGACTATATTTTGCCGGAAGAAGGGGGCGATAACTAATGGATGGCTCTAAGGGGTTTGAGGATGTTCTTACAGGTGAACAAAAAATCCGTAATTTTAATATCAATTTTGGACCTCAACACCCGGCCGCGCATGGGGTCTTAAGGCTTGTGCTAGAGCTCGATGGGGAAATAGTTGAGCGTTGTGACCCACATATTGGATTACTGCATCGCGGTACTGAGAAATTGATGGAAAGCCGAACTTATTTGCAAAACCTCCCGTATTTTGATCGTTTGGACTACGTTGCGCCAATGAACCAGGAACATGCTTGGTGCCTTGCAATTGAGCGACTGACGAATACAGAGATTCCCAAAAGAGCATCACTAATTCGCGTTTTATTTTCCGAAATAGGGCGTGTACTTAATCATCTTCTCAATGTTACGACACAAGCTATGGATGTTGGGGCTCTCACACCACCTTTATGGGGGTTTGAGGAGAGAGAAAAGCTTATGATTTTTTATGAGCGAGCATGTGGCGCTCGTCTTCACGCGGCTTATTTTAGGCCTGGTGGTGTGCATCAAGATCTAACACCAGAGCTGTTAAGTGATATTGATAGCTGGGCAGTAGAGTTTCCCAAAGTTATTGACGACATAAATACTCTGCTCACTGAAAATAGAATATTTAAGCAGAGAAATGTAGATATTGGCATCGTAACTGAGGACGATATCCAGAATTATGGGTTTTCAGGAGTTATGGTGCGAGGGTCTGGGTTGGCCTGGGATTTAAGGCGGGCTCAGCCCTATGAATGTTATGATGAATTTGAGTTTCAAATTCCTGTCGGTAAGAATGGCGACTGTTATGACCGTTATCTAGTTCGTATGGAGGAAATGCGTCAGTCCGTTGCGATTATTAGGCAAGCCATTGAAAAGCTTAAATTTGAAACTGGGCCTGTGTTGGCAGAGGGTAAATTATGTCCGCCCAGAAGGGTAGAAATGAAAAAATCAATGGAGGCATTGATACATCATTTTAAGCTCTACACAGAAGGTTTTCATGTTCCTGAGGGTGAGGTTTACGCATCCGTTGAGGCGCCAAAGGGAGAGTTTGGTGTTTTCCTTGTATCGGATGGTTCGAATAAGCCATATAGAGCTAAAATTAGAGCGCCAGGTTATCTACACCTTCAAGCTATGGATCATATGGCCTCAGGTCATCAGTTAGCAGACGTTGCTGCTATTATTGGCACGATGGATGTGGTTTTTGGGGAGATTGATCGATGATCAAACTCTTTTCGTATACTGGTTCAAAAACTAAACTTACGAGGCTTTGTTAGAATGCTCCGCAGATTGCATCCAGACCAGCCTGAATCTTTTGCTTTTTCACCTGAAAATCAGAAATGGGCTGAGGCTCAAGTGACTAAATATCCTGAGGGGAGGGAGGCATCAGCAGTAATACCTCTTTTGTGGCGCGCTCAGGAGCAAGAAGGATGGCTTTCCCGCCCAGCAATTGAGTTTGTTGCGGATATGTTGAATATGGCCCATATTCGTGCTCTAGAAGTCGCGACTTTTTACTTTATGTTTCAACTTCATCCTGTTGGATCAGTGGCACATGTGCAGGTGTGTGGTACTTTATCGTGTATGTTGTCCGGGGCAGAAGATCTTATAGGTATATGTAAAGAAAAGATTTCACCAACTCCACATACAATTTCAAAAGATGGTAAGTTATCTTGGGAGGAGGTGGAATGCCTAGGTGCTTGTACCAATGCCCCAATGGCACAAATTGGAAAAGATTACTACGAAGATCTTTCAAATCAAAGGTTTGGAGAGGTAATTGAAGACTTAAGAAATGGGTCTGCTCCTAGCCCAGGCCCTCAAAATGGACGTTTTTCGGTGGAGCCATCCCTTGGCTTGACAACTTTATTGGCGGGTGAGGGTGATAGACCATCTACCAATGAGAGTGTTTCGCTAGCCGAAAAATTTAATGATACAATAAAAAAAATAGATGGGTCTGAGGTTAACTTATCAGTCCGCTGGGATAAACAATGATGTTAAGTTGGGCAATAAAATATTTAGAGCACATATATTGTAAAAAGGGATAAATGGGCGAGTTAAAGAAAAATATAAAAGAAAAACAGAGTCGGTTGATAGCGATCGTAATTGCTGGCTCTGTTTTATTTTGGACTATAATACAAGGCGCAGCGCCTTCACTTGAGATATCAGCCAGATATATGCTGCTAATAGATTTTATGACTTTAGCTGCATTAACTTGGTGTTTGATTTCATTGTATAAAATTTTTAGTTCGCGTCGAGAAACAAAGGGGTAATTTTGTAATGCTTAAAGACCAAGATAGGATTTTTACAAATATCTACGGTATGCATGACAGATCTCTCGCTGGCGCTAAAGCCAGAGGACATTGGGGCAACACAGGTGACCTTATCAAGAAAGGTCGCGATTGGATCGTAGACGAGATGAAGGCCTCCGGTTTGCGAGGTCGGGGAGGTGCAGGTTTTCCAACCGGACTAAAGTGGTCTTTTATGCCAAAAGAAAGCGATGGTAGACCAGCTTATCTAGTTGTTAATGCTGATGAATCTGAACCTGGAACATGCAAAGATCGGGAGATCATGCGTCATGACCCACATTCATTAATTGAGGGTTGTTTGATAGCGAGCTTCGCAATGAATGCTAACGTTTGTTATATCTACATCAGAGGCGAGTATATTAGAGAGCGCGAAGCGCTTCAGACTGCTATTGATGAAGCATACGAAGCGGGTCTGATTGGTAAAAATGCATCAAAATCAGGCTGGAAGTTTGATTTGTTTTTGCATCATGGCGCTGGGGCTTACATTTGTGGTGAGGAAACGGCCTTATTGGAAAGTTTGGAGGGCAAAAAAGGCATGCCTCGCATGAAGCCGCCATTTCCAGCTGGTGCTGGTTTGTATGGCTGTCCAACGACCGTAAACAATGTCGAGTCGATTGCTGTCGTTCCAACAATACTTCGCCGGGGAGCAGATTGGTTTGCTAATTTTGGTCGTGAGAATAATGCGGGGACAAAATTATTTGCAATATCGGGACATGTTAATTCTCCGTGCGTCGTTGAGGAAGAGATGTCTATTCCATTTGAGGAACTTATCGAAAAACACTGTGGCGGTATCCGAGGTGGTTGGAAAAATTTAAAAGCTGTTATTCCGGGAGGGGCTTCTGTTCCATGTGTTCGTGGCGAAGAAATGCGAGAAGCGCTAATGGACTTTGATTATCTTCGTGGAGAGTTGGGTTCTGGTCTTGGAACGGCAGCAGTAATTGTTATGGATCATAGTACCGACATAATTAAAGCTATTTGGCGTCTCTCAAAGTTTTACAAACATGAAAGCTGCGGACAGTGTACACCTTGCAGAGAGGGTACTGGATGGATGATGCGTGTGATGGAGCGATTGGTAAATGGCAATGCGGACCCTAGCGAAATTGATATGCTTCTGGATGTTACAAAACAAGTAGAAGGTCATACAATTTGCGCCCTTGGTGATGCTGCAGCATGGCCTATACAGGGACTTATAAGAAATTTTCGAGAGGAAATTGAGGACCGCTTGAAGAGACAAGTATCAAAGCAAAATATTTTGGTGGCCGCACAATGAACTCTGCTATAGTTACAAAGTGGCTTGGAACCCGATATTTTGTGATGATATTAATTTTGTGTTCCTGTCTGATCTTGCTGGGTTGTTCAAATCCACTAACTCTTGAGGAGAATAAGGTATCTTTTGAAGGGTACTACTTTCCCTACAAATTAGTAAGAAATAAGGCAGACGACCGTTCGTTTGACTTAACCGTTAGGCGTGCAAGCAGGTCCCTGTCAGGAGCTCGAGAGGCTGGTAGATATGAGGCAACAAGGTTTTGTATAAAAGTTTTCGGTACTTCTGATATTAAATGGTTTTTGGGTCCAGATGATGAGGATATAAGTTTAACTGGCCGAGTTTTAAAACTCAGCGGACAGTGTGATGTATAATGAGAATTTGTGTGCTGATTTTTTTAAACTTAGTTTTTACAATTAGCATATTTGCTTATTTTGATAAATTCAAAAATGTGGTGTTTTGGAAAAAATTTACAGGGATTGAGTGTTAACCTTATGACCGATGAGCGTAAAGTTATAATTGATGAAGTTGAGTTACAAGTAGAGGGATCAATGACGTTGATTCAGGCTTGTGAGGAAGCCGGAATAGAGATTCCACGTTTTTGCTATCATGAACGTCTTTCAATTGCCGGAAACTGTCGAATGTGTTTGGTTGAAATAGTGGGAGGCCCTCCGAAGCCAGCTGCATCTTGCGCGATGCAAGTGCGAGACCTGCGCCCGGGTCCGGATGGCCAGCCTCCAGTAGTAAAGACCAACTCCCCAATGGTTAAGAAAGCTCGAGAAGGTGTAATGGAGTTTTTGTTAATTAATCATCCACTTGATTGTCCAATATGTGATCAGGGTGGAGAGTGCGATTTGCAAGATCAAGCTATGGCTTATGGTGTTGATTTCTCACGTTTTCGGGAAGCAAAACGCGCTTCAGATGATTTAGATCTTGGCCCATTAGTGGAAACTCACATGACCCGTTGTATTAGCTGTACTCGTTGTGTGCGTTTTACAACCGAAGTGGCGGGCGGTTCGCAAATGGGTCAAACGGGTCGAGGTGAGGATAGTGAAATTACAAGTTATTTGGGCGAAACATTAGAAAGCAATTTGCAAGGAAATATTATTGATTTATGCCCTGTTGGAGCGCTCACCTCCAAGCCGTATTCTTTCACGGCGCGTCCTTGGGAGCTTAGCAAAACAGAAACCATAGATGTTATGGATGCGTTGGGATCAAATATTAGGGTCGATACGAAAGGTAGAGAAGTTATGCGTATAATGCCTAGTAATCATGACGGCATTAACGAAGAATGGATTTCTGACAAAACTCGTTTTGTTTGGGATGGATTAAGGCGCCAAAGACTAGATAAGCCTTATATACGAGAAGATGGAAAGTTACGCGCGGCGACCTGGGCTGAAGCTTTAAAGAAGGCAAAATCAGAAATAGCTGATAAAAAAATATTTGGTCTTGTTGGTGATCTAGTCTCTGTAGAAGCTACGTTTGCGATGAAACAGCTGGTTGAGGGATTGGGTGGCTCAGTTGAGTGCCGCTTGGATAAAGCCAAACTTCCTAGCGACAATCGAAGTGCGTATGTGGGAACGGCTTTGATTGCAGAAATAGATACAGCCAAAACTATTTATATAATAGGGTCCAATCCGCGGGACGAAGCTCCAACCTTGAATGCGCGCATTAGGAAAGCATGGCTAAATGGAGCAGAAATAAAACTTGTAGGAGAACCTTCCGACTTAACTTATGAATATCACCACTGTGGAACAGGTAGAAAAGCTTTAAAAGATTTAATCAAAGGTGAAGCCTTGAAAGCAGGAGATCATGAAAGTCTGGTGATATTGGGGCAAGGTGCTATCACGGATGAAGACGGATTGTCTGTTTTAGCTAAGGTTATGGAGTTAGTCGAAAAAACAGGTTCAAAGTTTTTAAATTTACATATTGCAGCATCTAGAGTTGGTGCCTTGGATATTGGCGCTGTTGCAGATGGCGAAATAAACGCAGAGATTGCAAAAGCAGATGTGATATACAACCTGGGTGCCGATGAAATCGAACTACCTCAGAGTGGCTTTGTTATTTATCAAGGAAGTCACGGTGATCGAGGGGCGCATAATGCAGATATTATTTTTCCAGCTGCTGCCTACACAGAAGAAAATGGAATATTTGTAAACACTGAAGGTCGTACTCAAGTCAGTAATAGAGCAAATTTTGCGCCGGGTGAAGCAAAAGAAAACTGGGCTATATTTAGAGCTTTGTCCGAAGAACTAGGTGATAGCTTGCCCTTTGATAACCTTACTCAGCTGAGAAAGCTGTTAATCGGTTTATACCCAGACTTAGAGCGATTGGATGAGGTTCCATTTAACGAATGGAAGCCACTAAAAGTGGGTAAGATGGTGGAGAGAGATTTTATAAACTCTATAAGTGATTTTTACCTGACAAACCCAATTGCAAGGGCTTCTAGCGTAATGTCTGACTTATCTGCTAATGCAAAAGCCAGAGCCAATTCTAAACTAGCGGCAGAATGAAACGGTTTTAATCTAAATGACAGAAATATTTTCACATTTATTTACGATTATTGGATCGGTGCTGTCGGATCTAATGTCCTCCGATTTTGGTTTTGCGCTTATTTTAATAGGCCAGGGCTTACTTATGGCAGTATTTTTACTCCTTTCAGCTTACTTTTTGATTTACGCTGATCGAAAGGTTTGGGCGGCTGTTCAATTGAGGAAAGGACCAAACGTAGTGGGTGCTTTCGGACTTTTGCAGTCTGGTGCAGACATGCTGAAATTGGTGTTCAAAGAAATCGTTGTTCCGGCTGGATCTGACAAATTTGTATTTTTTTTAGCCCCTGTAGTTTCATTTGTAATGGCCATTCTAGCGTGGGCGGTAATTCCATTGAATGATGGCTGGCAACTTTCAAATATAAACGTCGCAATCCTTTATGTCTTTGCGATATCTTCACTTGAAGTTTATGGGGTTATCATGGGAGGTTGGGCTTCTAATTCCAAATACCCCTTCTTGGGTTCTCTTCGCTCTGCTGCTCAAATGATTTCTTATGAGGTTTCGATAGGGCTAGTGATCATTGGTGTTATAATTTCTACGGGGTCCATGAATTTTGGCGCGATAGTTGCTGCGCAGGATACTGATTATGGGATTTTTGGTTGGTACTGGTTACCCCATTTCCCAATGTTATTTTTATTTTTCATTTCAGCATTAGCCGAAACAAATAGGCCACCATTCGACCTTCCAGAAGCCGAGTCAGAGCTCGTAGCAGGTTTTCAAGTTGAGTACAGTTCCACGCCATTTTTATTGTTCATGGCGGGTGAACTAATCGCGGTTTTCTTAATGTGTGCTCTAACTAGCCTCTTATTTTTTGGTGGGTGGTTGTCTCCAATTCCCGGTTTGCCGGATGGGGTATTTTGGATGCTTTTAAAAATGGGGTTTTTCTTTTTTATTTTTGCAATGATTAAAGCAATAACTCCCCGTTATAGGTACGATCAGTTAATGAGACTAGGCTGGAAAGTGTTCTTGCCATTCTCTTTAGTTTGGGTCGTTTTTGTGGCGTTTCTTGCAAAATTTGAAGTTTTTGGCGGCTTCTATGCTCGTTACCTGATTGGAGGCTGATTTGGGTAAAATTGATTACACTCGCGCAGTAAAGTACTTTTTTCTAGCTGATGTTTGGGCGGGGATGAGGCTTGGATTGAAGTATTTTTTTAGTCCCAAAGCGACAATAAATTATCCCAATGAGAAGGGGCCGCTGAGCCCTCGGTTCAGGGGAGAGCACGCCCTTCGTCGATATCCAAATGGTGAGGAAAGATGCATAGCTTGTAAATTGTGTGAGGCCATATGCCCAGCTCAGGCCATTACAATAGATGCAGAGCCACGGGAAGATGGCAGTAGGCGAACGACCCGCTATGATATTGACATGACTAAATGTATTTATTGTGGGTTTTGCCAAGAGGCTTGCCCGGTAGACGCTATTGTCGAAGGCCCTAACTTCGAATTTTCTACGGAAACCAGAGAAGAGCTTTTTTACGATAAAGAAAAACTTTTAGAAAATGGTGAGCGGTGGGAAGCGCAAATTGCACGTAATTTAGAGATAGACGCACCATATCGATAATGATGAAAAGAAAAATAGATGCGAAGTTGAGGTTGCAAATGGATATCTTTCAAAAATCTAAAATTAATGGGAATAAATAAAATGGGTGCAGAAGTTTTTGCATTTTATCTTTTTGCGATTAGCACGATAACTGGTGGTTTGTTTACTGTTTTAAGTCGGAACCCAGTCCATTCTGTTCTGTGGCTGATTTTGTCTTTCTTATCATCTGCAGGTCTATTTATTTTGCTGGGTGCTGAGTTCGTGGCCATGCTTTTGATAATTGTATATGTCGGCGCCGTTGCTGTTCTTTTTCTCTTTGTCGTTATGATGCTCGATGTAGACTTTGCCAGTTTGAAAGCCGACTTGGCGAAATATTTACCTTTAGGTTTGTTGATAATGGTTATTCTTTTGATGGAGTTGGCAATGGGCTTAGCTGTATGGGTTCCCGCAGATGGTGCCGAAGCTGTCCGGGCGGCACCGACGCCATCAGACACTCACAATACAGCTGCTTTGGGCTTATTGCTTTACGATAAATATATTCTCCTTTTTCAATTGGCTGGTTTGATCCTGCTTGTAGCTATGATTGGAGCAATTGTTTTAACCTTAAGACATCGGAAAGATGTCAAACGTCAGGACATTTTGGCCCAAATTTACCGTGATCCAGACAAATCGCTGTCTTTGAAGAATATTAAATCAGGGCAGGGGCTTTGAAATGTTTATCTTATATGATGGAAGAAAGAATTTAAAATGATAACGTTAGAGCACTATCTCACTGTCGCAGCGGCACTTTTCGTCATTGGAATTTTCGGTCTCTTTTTAAATCGCAAAAACGTCATAATTTTGTTAATGTCTATCGAACTTATGCTTCTTTCAGTAAACATTAATCTTGTTGCTTTCTCTAGTTTCATGAATGATCTAGTCGGCCAAGTGTTTACACTATTCGTCTTAACTGTGGCCGCCGCTGAGGCGGCGATTGGCTTAGCAATCTTGGTCAGCTTTTTCCGTAATAGAGGAACAATTGCTGTTGAAGATGTTAACGTCATGAAAGGGTGATTTTTTGGAACTAATTATTTTATTTTCACCTCTTTTAGGGGCAATTATTGGTGGGTTTTTTTGGCGGTCAATAGGTGAGAAATCTGCTATATATCTTACTATAGTGTTATTATTTATATCATGTTTTTTGAGTTGGATAATTTTTCTTTCGCATGGTTCTGATGTCGAAAAAATCACTCTTTTTCGTTGGATAAACAGTGGAGATCTGTCAGCTAACTGGTCAATAAGGCTTGATCGACTAACATCAATAATGCTGGTGGTCGTAACGTCTGTTTCCGCTTTGGTTCATCTATATAGCGTTGGATATATGGCTCATGATGAAAACTGGAAAGAGGGTGAACATTATAAAGCAAGATTTTTTGCTTATTTATCCTTTTTTACATTTACAATGCTAATGTTGGTAACTTCTGATAACCTAGTTCAGATGTTTTTTGGTTGGGAGGGTGTCGGAGTTGCCTCTTATTTACTGATTGGATTTTACTACCGAAAGCAAAGTGCAAATGCTGCAGCTATCAAAGCTTTTGTGGTTAACCGGGTGGGTGATTTTGGCTTCGCCTTAGGTATTTTTGGTCTATTTATGCTGACTGACAGCATAAGTTTTGATGATATTTTTTCCGCGGCTCCAAAGTTAGCTAATACAACTCTTACTTTTCTTTGGACTGATTGGAACGCAGCAAACTTTATCGCTATTCTTCTTTTCGTTGGGGCTATGGGGAAATCTGCTCAACTTTTTTTACACACCTGGTTGCCGGATGCGATGGAAGGGCCAACACCAGTGTCGGCTTTGATCCACGCAGCAACAATGGTAACCGCTGGTGTTTTCCTGGTTTGTAGAATGTCACCTCTAATGGAATATGCACCAACGGCTCTTAGCTTTATAACAATTCTTGGAGCTTTTACTGCCTTTGTTGCTGCAACCATTGGTTTGGTGCAAAATGATATAAAGCGCGTAATCGCTTACTCAACAATGTCTCAATTAGGATATATGTTTGTAGCCGCAGGTGTTGGAGCCTATTCGGTAGCGATGTATCATTTGTTTACTCACGCCTTTTTCAAGGCGATGCTTTTCCTTGGTGCTGGTTCAGTTATTCATGCGATGCATCACGAGCAAGACATGCGTAATTATGGCGGACTTCGAAAAAAAATCCCATATACCTTTTGGGCTATGATGATAGGCACACTCGCAATCACTGGCGTGGGAATACCGTTAACACATTTTGGGTTTGCTGGGTTCCTTTCTAAGGATGCGGTTATAGAAAGCGCTTGGGCAGGCACTGATGCCGGTTTTGCTTTTTGGACTTTGGTTGTAGCAGCTCTTCTCACGAGTTTTTATAGTTGGCGCTTGATGTTTATGACTTTTTTTGGGGAACCCAAAGGAGACGGCCATGCTTATTCACATGCCAAAGAAAGTCCGAATGTGATGTTGATACCGTTAGGAATTCTTGGACTGGGCGCGATATTGTCTGGGATGATCTGGTATTCCAGTTTTTTTGGAAAAGATTATCAAGTTGCCGAATTTTTTGGAATCGAGAGTGAATATTATCAGATAAAGCAAAATGCATCTGATGATAATTCCAGTAAAACTAGTAATGATGAAATAAAAGAATTTATACCTCCTAAAGGTGCAATTTTTATGGGTCAAGATAATCATGTTTTACATGACGCGCATGATGCCCCTGTTTGGGTAAAGATAAGCCCTTTTTTAGCTATGCTGACGGGTTTTATTATGGCGCTGTGGTTCTACGTTTGGGATAAGAAAAAACCTGCGCAATGGGCATTTACTTTAGATCCTGTATATAAATTGCTTTTAAATAAATGGTATTTTGATGAAATTTACGACGCTATATTTGTTTCTCGAGCGAGAGCTATTGGTCGCTTTTTTTGGAAAAAAGGTGACGGTGGGCTGATCGATGGAACGATCAATGGTATAGCAATGGGTGTTGTTCCTTTTGTGACACGCATTTCCACTCGTTTGCAGTCTGGTTACATATTTACTTATGCATTTGGTATGGTGTTAGGCCTCGTTGTGTTGCTGTCATTGATGATTTTTTCAGTTGGAGTTGAATAAATATGGATCAGCCACTGCTTTCTATGGTAACCTTTATACCGGCTTTTGCGGCATTTGTTCTTCTGATGGTTGCGCGGGGAGAAGATGCTGCTGCACAACTAGTTTGTAAAAGAGTGGCTATGTTTACTACGGTTGCGACGTTTATTGTGTCCTTACTAATCCTAGCTCAGTTTGAACCTCAAAACACTAATTTTCAAATGGTTGAAAGTTACCATTGGATAATGGGTTTAAATTACAAACTTGGCGTAGACGGAATATCTATTCTTTTTGTTATGTTAACAACTTTTATGATGCCTCTGGTGATTTGGGCATCTTGGAGTTTAGAGAACCGTGTCAAAGAATATATGATAGCTTTTTTATTATTAGAGACACTGATGTTGGGGGTTTTTATGGCTCTTGATTTAGTTCTTTTCTACTTATTTTTCGAAGCTGGTCTGATCCCTATGTTTTTAATTATAGGAATTTGGGGCGGCAAAGATCGCATTTATGCATCTTTTAAATTTTTTCTTTATACTCTTCTTGGATCAGTACTGATGTTGATCGCTATGATTTCTATGTACAGTGTTGCGGGAACATCTGATATTCCTACTTTAATGAATTTCAAATTTGATTACAGCAAAATTGATTTAATAGGATTTGAGATAATAGGCGGTTTTCAAACATTGTTATTCTTAGCTTTTTTTGCAAGTTTTGCTGTGAAAATGCCGATGTGGCCTGTGCATACCTGGCTGCCGGATGCCCACGTACAGGCTCCTACCGCTGGCTCAGTAGTTTTGGCCGCAATCCTTTTAAAAATGGGCGGATATGGATTTCTACGATTTAGTCTTCCTATGTTTCCCATTGGCGCATCGGAGATGACAAATCTAGTTTTCTGGTTATCAGCTATTGCAATAGTTTATACCTCGTTGGTTGCACTGGTACAGGAAGATATGAAAAAACTTATCGCATACTCATCAGTAGCGCATATGGGATATGTAACCATGGGAATTTTTGCTGCAAATCAGCAAGGTATAGATGGTGCCATTTTTCAAATGTTGAGCCATGGTTTTATCTCTGGAGCTCTATTTTTATGCGTTGGTGTAATCTACGACCGCATGCATACTAGAGAAATTGAAGCTTATGGTGGTTTGGTAAATATAATGCCAAGTTACGCCTTAATTTTTATGTTTTTTACGATGGCTAATGTTGGACTACCTGGAACTTCGGGTTTTGTGGGGGAGTTTTTGACTCTTGTGGGCATTTTCCAAGTAAATACTTGGGTTGCTTTGTTTGCTACTTCCGGAGTTATTTTATCCGCGGCTTACGCTTTGTGGCTTTACCGCAGGGTTGTCATGGGTGATCTTATAAAAGAGGCATTAAAGTCTTTAAAAGATATGAGCTTTCGTGAGAAAACAGTCTTCGCGCCTTTGATTTTTTTTACTTTACTACTGGGTGTATATCCTGCACTCGTTCTAGATATCATTGGCCCTTCAGTTGAGAGTTTAGTTATTAGTTATCACGAAGAAATTGATGCTTCAAAATTAGTAGAAACCTCAATGGTTAAAAATTAGAAGGTCAGTAATATGATTTACAGCGATCTAAGTATTATCTTTCCCGAAATATTTCTCTCAGTATACTCAATGGTTGCTTTGGTTGTTGCTGTATATACCTCGAAAGACGAAGGCGCTCAAAAAGTTACTTGGTTTACTGCTATCGTTTTTATCTTGCTTGCTTTTTGGATGATTTTTTCTTCGGATAAGACTGAAATTGCATTTGGAGGTATGTTCATTAACGATGCATTTTCTCGCTTTTCTAAAATAATCATATTACTATCAGGGGCTGTTGTTCTGATTATGGGACAAGAGTATATGACAAGAAGAGGCTTTCTTAGGTTTGAATACCCGCTAATAGTAGCACTTTCTGTTGTCGGCATGATGGTTATGGTGTCAGCAGGTGATTTGATGGCTCTTTATATGGGTTTAGAATTACAATCTTTGGCACTTTATGTAATAGCAGCCTTTAAAAGAGATAGTTTAAAGTCAACTGAGGCAGGACTAAAATATTTTGTGCTTGGAGCTCTCTCGTCAGGCTTATTACTTTATGGCTCGGCCCTTATATATGGTTATTCCGGAACAACACTATTTGATGGTATACTAAAGAACGTAAATGCTGATGCCCCGTCTTTAGGCTTGCTTTTTGGGTTAGCACTTGTCATCGCTGGCCTGGCATTCAAAGTTTCTGCTGTTCCTTTTCATATGTGGACACCAGATGTCTACGAGGGTGCTCCAACTCCAGTAACAGCCTTTTTAGCAACAGTTCCGAAAATGGCTGCGATTTGTTTGCTCATGAGGGTAATGTATGACGCTTTTGGAAATATTCTAGGGGATTGGCAACAAATAATCATTCTTCTCTCTATTCTCTCAATGTTTCTGGGTGCCTTCGCAGCAATAGGGCAAAGCGATTTGAAACGTCTATTAGCTTATTCATCAATATCACATATGGGATATGCCCTTATTGGTTTAGCCGCCGGTACCGAGTTTGGAGTTCAATCAGTTCTAGAGTACATGACGATTTATATAACAATGAATATCGGTGTTTTTGCTATTTTGATGTCAATGCAAAGAGATGGACAGTCTGTAACAGAAATAGCCTCTTTGCGGATGATTTCTGAAACGGACCCTGGGAAGGCCATAGCATTATTAATTTTATTATTTAGCCTAGCCGGCATTCCACCCATGCTGGGATTTTTTGCTTAGTTTGAGGTGCTTAGACCTGCAGTAAATGCTGATTTAACTTACTTGGCGATTATGGGAGTTTTGGCATCGGTAATTGGAGCTTTTTATTATCTTAAAATAGTTTATTTAATTTATTTTGGTGATATGCCAGAAAGCCCTCTGGACAATTCACAAACCCCTATTTTGAAGACGATATGGACAGCATCCGCTGCCATGATGGTTTTTGGTGTTATAAGTTTATTTGGGATTGAAGATATGGCGAAGGCTGCGGCATCTTCTTTGTTAAATTAAAGTAAGTATGGAATTCGATTTTGTAATTTTAGAGGAGGCTGAGAGCACAAACGCTGAAGCTATAAAACTAGCAAAACTTACTAATAGGCCCACTTTTGTTATTGCAAAGAAGCAAACAAATGGGCGAGGTCGCTTTGATCGCCGTTGGGCTGCCCCGAGTGGTAATTTCTCTGGCTCAATCTTAATTAAAATAGATGAAGACTTACAAAATTTGGCTCTAAGATCATTTGTGACGGCCTTATCTGTATTTGATGCCATAGGTCAAAACATTGGTGGGGAACATGAACTTACTATTAAATGGCCTAACGATATACTTCTAAATGGCAAAAAAATATGCGGGATTTTACTAGAGACTAAAATTCTTGAAAATATTACAGCTTTAGTGATTGGAATTGGTGTTAACCTATTATCTGCCCCAAATTTAGCCGAAGACCACAGGGTTACAACAGAACCTAGTTCTATATTAGATGAGACTAATATTAATTTAGATCCAATAGATTTATCTAAGTCGATTGCACATCATTTTTCTCTCCGTGAAAATCAATTTAGAACATTGGGTTTTTCTAAAATTCGTGAGATTTGGATTGAGCGTGCAGCAAAAATTGGGAAAGAAATATTAGTTTGCACTCCAAATTCTGAGTATCAAGGTATATTTGACTCTATCGATGAAAAAGGGCAGTTGATAATTTTAAATAACGGTGAAAAAAATAAAATTGCTGCAGCTGAAATTTTTTTTTAATTATTGGGTAGAATATTATGCTTCTTACCATTGATTGTGGAAATACAAACACAATTTTTTCAATTTGGGATGGAACTAGATTTGTTTCAACCTGGCGTACGGCTACTGACCATCAAAGAACTGCTGATCAATATTTTGTATGGTTATCAACATTAATGTCACTACAAAAGATAAAGGCCAATATTACCGATGTAATAATTTCATCCACGGTTCCCCGAGTTGTTTTTAACTTAAGGGTTTTATCTGATCGTTATTTCAATACACGTCCGATTGTGGTCGGTAAGTCGGAATGCAAAATACCGATAGATGTTCGAGTTGATTCTGGAACGGCGGTAGGCCCAGATAGAATTGTTAATTCAGTGGCTGGTTATAATCTTTTTGGTGGTAATTTGATTATTGTTGATTTTGGAACTGCCACCACTTTTGATGTAGTTGATCATGACGGTGCTTATGTAGGCGGGGTAATAGCGCCTGGTGTCAATTTATCACTTCAGGCGCTCCATCAAATGGCTGCGGCTTTGCCGCATGTCGATATTGCGAAACCCAAAGAGGTTATAGGAAGAAATACAGTTTCCTGCATGCAGTCTGGAGTTTTTTGGGGTTATATCGGTTTAGTAAAAGAAATTTGTAAAAAAATAAAAGAAGAAAAAAAAGAAGCTATGAGAATTGTTGCGACAGGTGGACTAGCTCCGTTGCTTCAATCAACAGAAGCATTATTTGAGGACGTAGAGGAAAATTTAACTATGCACGGCCTTCGACTGATTTTTGATCATAATAAAAATATTGATAGTTTATGAGTAAAGATCGATTAATCTATTTGCCATTAGGCGGTGCTGGTGAGATTGGCATGAACCTCTATGTTTATGGTTATGGGCCTAAGGATAACGAGCGATTGATAGTCGTTGATTTGGGAGTTGCTTTTCCAGATATGGATACAACACCTGGTGTCGACTTAATATTTCCTGACATTTCATGGCTTAAAGACCGACGTAATCAACTTGATGCAATCTTTATCACACACGCGCATGAAGATCATATAGGAGCACTTGGGCATCTTTGGTCTGAATTGGGTGCACCAGTTTATGCTAGAAATTTTACATCCAAAATAGCGCGCCGAAAGTTAGAAGAGAATGGCCAAAGCGGCCCAATTGTCAACGTAGTATCTTCTTGGCCTGATACCACAAAAGTTGGACCGTTTGAGGTTTCTTATTTACCAGTACCACATTCTATACCCGAAAGTAGCGCCTTGGTAATTGATACTCCCAAAGGTAGATTAATTCATAGTGGCGATTTTAAGTTAGATGAGAATCCTGTTGTAGGTGAGGCTTTTGACCATGAAATGTGGCAAAAAGTTTGCTCCCCAGGTATACGAGCATTCATATGTGACAGTACCAATGTATTTTCTGAGAACGAAGGTCGTTCAGAATCAGAAGTTGCGCCGGAAATTAAAAAACTGATAGAAAACTGTTCTGAAATGGTTGTTGCAACTACATTTGCTAGTAATGTGGCGCGGATCAAATCAATTGCGGAAGCTGCTGAAGAAGCAGGTAGATCGGTTTGTTTAATGGGTAGGGCAATGAAGAGAATGATTGAAGTTTCTCTTGAGGCCGGCATATTATCTGACTTCCCAAAGTTAATATCCCCAGAGGATGCTAGGGCAGTTCCAAAGAGAAACCTTCTACTGATTGTAACTGGATCACAGGGAGAAAGACGGGCAGCGTCTGCTCAACTTGCTAATGGAAAATATCAGGGAATGGCATTGAGTGCGGGTGATCTTTTCTTATTTTCATCAAAAACAATACCCGGTAATGAGCGTGGCGTTATTAAAATAATAAATCAACTATCCGAAAAAGGAGTTGATGTTGTTGACGACAGCTCTGGGAAATATCACGTATCAGGTCATGCAAATAGGCCAGAACTATCAAAGATTCATGAGATTGTGTCACCGCAGTTTTTATTGCCTATGCACGGTGAACACCGGCATTTGCGTGAACATATAAAATTAGCTGAGGCGAAAGGTGTTTCTTGTTTATTAGCTTCGAATGGTACGATGGTGGACCTTTCGGGAAACCAACTTAAGGTAGTTGATCACGTAGATACTGGTAGGTTGTATTTAGATGGCACTACAAAATTTGGTGCCCTAGATGGCATTGTTCGGGATCGCATAAAGCTTGCTATCAATGGAATAATACTTGTGAATATTATTTTTGATGAGAATGATGACATGCTAGGAGAACCCTGGTGTGAAATACGGGGCTTGCCAGATTTTGGCCAATCGGAATGTAATGTTATAGACGTCTTGGAAGAAGACCTAAGCCAATATATAGGTCGATCTAAGCCCAGTGTAATTCAAGACGATGAAAAGCTGGAAAAAGATATAAAACGTATTGCTCGCCAAACAGCCTTAACTGAGATTGGTAAAAAGCCAGAAGTTAGCGTAATTATAAGTCGCCTGACTTAATTAACTAGCAAGGCGATCATTAAAGCTTTGAGATAAAAAACCTGGCGTATGTTCGCCTAGACCAATAATTCTATTATTGTTTTCTGATTTTTGGTGCTTTTTAGTGTTTTTTGTCTTTATTTCCTTATCTGGTGTCAAGTACTCTTCAGTACTTACGCTTTTGCTTTTCAAATTGTCATTTTTTATTTGCTTAGCACTACTGTCCTCATCAGAAGAATTTATACGCGGAATTTCTTTTTGTAACAAAGCTTCAACGTTCAAAAAGTTTTTTCGATCTCTATTGTTACAGATCATTATCGCTGTACCTTCACGTCCTGCACGACCTGTTCGACCTATTCTATGTACATAATCCTCTGCTTGGATCGGAACATCAAAATTAAATACATGGCTAACTGATGGAATATCAAGTCCCCTAGCTGCTACGTCAGAAGCAACTAAAATCCGTAGATCTCCCTCTCTAAAACTTTCTAATGTTTCTGTTCTCTTTGTCTGGTCCAAATCGCCGTGTATTGGAGCAGCTTGATATCCATATTTATTTAAAGATTTAGAGCAAATATCCACATCGGTTTTTCTGTTGCAAAAAACGATAGCGTTGGTGCAATTTGTTCCCTCTAAATCAATTAAATGTCTTAACAGCTGGCGTTTTTCTGAGGCCTCTTTGTCTTTTCGTTTAGGTTTAAACATTACCACTGATTGCTTTATGCTTTCTGATGCAGTCGCTTGCCGTGCTATTTCGACCCTCACGGGTGCAGATAGAAACGTGTTTGTTATTCTTTCAATTTCTGGCGCCATGGTCGCGCTAAAGAAAAGGGTTTGTCTAGTAAAGGGAGTTAATTTAAATATGCGCTCAATGTCTGGTATGAATCCCATGTCAAGCATTCTATCGGCTTCGTCAACTACCATCACTTGTACGCCCGTTAAAAGTAACTTTCCTCTTTCAAAATGGTCAATTAGTCTGCCTGGCGTCGCGATTAAAACGTCAACGCCTTTGTCAATTAGAATATCTTGTTCTTTAAAGCTTACACCTCCAATTAAAAGTGCTTTACTCAACTTTAAGTTTTTTGCGTAAGTGTCAAAATTTTCTGCCACTTGGGCCGCTAATTCTCTAGTAGGACATAAGACTAAGGATCTTGGCATACGAGCTCGGGCACGGCCGCGCGATAGCAAGTTTATCATTGGTAATGTGAAGCTAGCAGTTTTACCAGTTCCAGTTTGCGCTATCCCCAAAACATCTTTTCCATCTAAAGCCGCTGGGATCGCCTTCTCTTGAATTGGAGTTGGTTTTTCATATCCAGCGTCTTTGACGGCTTTTAAAATTTTTGGGCTAAGTTTTAAGTCGGAAAATAATTCCATAAACATCCATGGTTTCTAAATTTTAATCGTGCCTTAACATACATATTCTATTTTCCTACTAATTAAATCAACACTATAGGTCAACAGGTTGATTTCTTTTGAGCAATGAATTCGTTTTAAAGTAAAGGATAGTCTAACTCATCATCTCTTTTGTGGCAGAGAGATGAATTTGTGGATAGTCACGCTCTACGCGATCGATATCCCATTGAAGACGGGTTAAAAATACAAGATCGTTATCGTGATCAGTAGCAATATGTTGTTTGTTTTCTGATGAAAAATTATCCAGATCAGTTTTATTCCCGGAAACCCATCGCGCAGAATTAAACTGAGACGCCTCAAATCGTACGGGCAAACCATATTCTAACTCTATTCTGCTGGCTAAGACGTCAAATTGTAAGGGTCCAATAACCCCAATGATGAATCCCGATCCAATGTTTGGCTTAAAAACCTTAGCGGCGCCTTCCTCAGAAAATTGCATCAAAGCTTTTTCTAAATGTTTAGACTTTAAGGGATCTGCTGCTCTGCAGGATTGTAAAAGTTCAGGTGCGAATGAGGGTATATCGCTTACCCTTAGTGCTTCTCCTTGTGTAAGTGTGTCACCAATTCTAAGTTGACCATGATTAGGTATACCTATTATGTCTCCAGCCCAAGCTTCGTCTGCTAATTCCCTATCGGAAGCAAGAAACATAACAGGGTTTGAAATTGCCATCGGCTTATTGGTCCTGACGTGGGTTAGTTTCATTCCACGTCTAAAATGCCCTGAAGCGACTCTTACGAATGCTACTCGATCTCTATGTTTTGGATCCATATTAGCTTGAACTTTAAAAACAAACCCCGATACTTTCTTCTCTTCCGGTAATATTTCTCTAGGTATAGCTTTTTGAATCTGCGGTTCTGGAGCAAGCTCACTCAGCCCGTTCATAAGTTCTTTAACGCCAAAAGAGTTTATCGCAGATCCGAACCAAATGGGCGTCAAGTGGCCCTCAAGAATAGATTTTTTATCTAGTTTTGGTAAAAGGGTTTTTACCATTTCGACCTCTTCAACTAGTTTTGTCAAAAGGTCGTTTGGCACATATTTTTGTAGTTCTGGATCTTCTAAACCATCTATTTTGATCGATTCTACAGCAAGATTCCGATTTGCTTTATCAATAAGCTCTAAACTATCATTTATTAGATCATAACAGCCTATAAAGTCTTGACCAATACCAATCGGCCAACTGACGGGAGTAACATCTATCGCTAGATTTTCTTGAATTTCGTCGATAATTTCAAAAATATCTCTACTTTCTCTGTCCATCTTATTACAAAAAGTAAAGATTGGCAGATCCCTCAATCGACAAACTTCAAAAAGTTTTCGGGTTTGGCTTTCTACACCTTTAGCTCCGTCTATTACCATTACAGCGGCATCAACTGCTGTTAATGTACGGTAAGTATCTTCCGAAAAATCGCTATGACCCGGTGTGTCGACAAGGTTGAACCGAAAGTTTTTAAAATCAAAAGACATTGCTGAAGCGGAAACTGAAATTCCACGATCTTTTTCCATTTGCATAAAATCTGATCTTGTTCGACGTGCTTCACCCTTTGCCCGAACTTGCCCTGCCATTTGAATAGCACCACCAAAGAGTAAAAATTTCTCAGTCAAAGTAGTTTTTCCAGCATCGGGATGCGAAATAATCGCAAAGGTTCGCCGGCGGGAAATTTCTTCAGGAATTGTTGATCTATTTGCTAGTTGATCCATCATAATCTGCGATATATTGTTGATAAATCGAAAAGGCAAGCTGGATTGAGGTTGAAAAATATGAATTAATATTGATGGTATTTTCCTAGTATCTTAATTTTTCATTATACAGTAATTAATTAATTTAGCCGTTTTTTAAATAATGTTTATCCGATTTATCGGACCTAAAATTAACTGACTCATGTTAGAAAAGGAATTAAAATTGGATTTAGGCATAAAAGGTAAAAAGGCTGTTGTTTGCGCCTCTAGTAAGGGGCTTGGTTTGGGTTGTGCGGTTGCTTTAGCTGAGGCTGGGGTTGATTTGGTTATTAATTCTCGAGACCCTAAAAATTTGGAAATCGCGGCAAACCTTCTAAGAAATAACTATCAAATTTGCGTTGAGACTGTCGTGGCAGATATTACCACAAAAGGGGGTCAAGAAGCGGTACTCAAAAAAGCTGGAAATAATCTGGATATTCTAGTCACAAATGCAGGAGGGCCGCCACCTGGCCTCTGGAGTGATTGGACCCGATCGGATTTGATAATGGCTTTGGATGCACATATGCTGACGCCAATTGCTTTAATGAAAGAAGTTTTGCCTGGCATGATCGACAAAGGATGGGGAAGGATTGTAAATATTACCTCACAATCTGTTAAAGCCCCAATTCCCGCTTTAGGTTTATCAAACTCTGCTAGAGCGGGATTGACGGGTTATGTCGCCGGGACTTCACGACAGGTTGCCGAATTTGGTGTAACAATAAATAACCTACTGCCAGGTGTTCACGATACAGATAGAATTAAGTCGTTAGATTTGCACAGTGCTAAACAAACAGGAATCACTCCTTTGGAAGTAAAAGAAAACCGTCGTAATGCAATACCAGCTAAACGCTACGGTACCGTTCAAGAATTTGGTGCTGCTTGTGCTTTTTTATGTTCGCAACAAGCGGGTTTTATAATTGGACAAAATATTTTATTAGATGGTGGTGCGGTAAATTCGACTATGTAGTTTTGTGTAACTTTAAATCCCATTCTCAATCTTGAATAATAAAAGATTGCTCCATATAAAATAAATTTTTAACATTTAATTTGAAAAGATCTGCAGTTTTGCCAAGGTTAGAAGTCAAAAATCTATCTCGATCATTTGGAAACTTAGCTGTTGTTGACAAAATTTCATTTCAGATTTCTTCTGGTCAGGTAACTTGTCTTCTTGGTCCCTCTGGATGTGGTAAATCAACCACATTGAGAATGATAGCGGGTGTTGAAGCGCCTAACTCTGGGCAAATTCTAGTGGATGGAGAATTAACTAGCAGCTCTTCCTTTCAAGTACCTCCAGAGGCTAGGTCAATAGGGTTGATGTTCCAAGATTTCGCCTTGTTTCCTCACTTAACTGTTCAGCAAAATGTTTATTTTGGGCTCTCTGGATCCAAAGAGTTTAAAAAAGAAAGATCTTTTAATCTCTTGGAAAAGGTAAGTCTTGCTCACCTAACAGGTCATTATCCGCACTCTTTATCTGGGGGCGAACAGCAGCGGGTTGCATTAATAAGAGCTCTAGCTCCACAACCAAAAATCATGCTGATGGATGAGCCATTCTCAGGGTTAGATGATAGACTGAGAGATGAGATTCGTGATGAAACATTTAACTTGCTCAGGTCAGAAGATGCTGCAGTTTTGATGGTAACTCATGATCCACAAGAAGCCATGAAGGTGGCCGATGAGATTGCTTTAATGCGGGATGGAAAAATTCTACAAAGCGGTGCGCCTTACAATATTTATAATGCGCCAGTAGATTTAAAGGCACTTCAGTTTTTTTCTGATGCGAATGCTATTCAAGCCACTTTACAAGGTAGCCTCGCGGATACTCCATTCGGTCAATTCTTTGCTCCAGGACTATCCGACGGGACAAATATCGATATCGTTTTCAGGCCACAGCATGTACGCATTGACTTTGATAGAAAGGGGCGTGGCCCCTTACCAACTGCAAGTCAAGGGATTGCAGCAAGAGGTATCGTAAAGAGGGCTCGCTTTGTTGGAAACGAGAGTTTGATAGAGTTTGAAATGGATTTTGGTGTTAATATAAAGGCATCAGTTCCAAATGTTTTCTTGCCTAACCAAGGACATCCGCTTTGGTTAACTGTTCCAAGAGATAAATGTTATATTTTCCCAAAATCTTGAATTCCTTAGCTATTATAAGGATTGAGAATTTAATATATCTTTCGATGGAGCTTGATAAACTTTAGAGTTAATAGTACTCAGTTATTTCAAATAATAATTAGATTTATATAATATATAGCGTTCTTGATTTATCATTTTTGAGATTTATACATATTATGTTAAAAGTTTTAAAACCGCTATATAAAAGGAGACTGAAATGTCGTACTTAATAACGCCCTTTTTTATTCAAAACGCTGGCCCAATGGGGATTTTGTTAATTGCCGTTGTTGTGCTTGTTTTATTTGGCCGCGGCAAAATTAGTTCTTTAATGGGTGAAGTTGGCAAAGGCATCACTGCATTTAAGAAGGGTGTGAATGATGGCACTAAACAGCTTGAAGATGAGGCTGTAGAAAGCGCTAAAGATGTCACACCAGATGAAGATAAAGACAATAAGGCATAATTTATGTTTGACCTTGGGCTGACCGAGCTACTCGTAATAGGGATAGTAGCTTTGATAATTGTTGGACCAAAGGACTTGCCGGTTTTATTTCGACGTGTTGGTGAATTTGTTGGTAGAATGAAGGGAATGGCAAGAGAATTCACTTCAGCTATGAATGAGGCTGCAGATCAAGCTGGTGTGAAAGATGTTGCTAAAACCATGAAGGCTGCGGCTAACCCCATTAGAACAGGTTTGGACAAAGTCGGGGAAGCTACAAAAGAGTTTACAAACTTTGACCCAATGTCGGAGACTGGAAAATTAGCCTCTGAAAGAGTAGATGCATCAAAAAAAATACGTGAGGCAACGGAAAAAAGACAAAATAATAAAAAAGGTTCTAAAACTGTCATAAAAACGGAAAAAAATAATAAAAGTAGATCTAAAAAGAATAGCAAGAGTGAAAACAAGAAATGACAGAGGGAAAAGATGATCCAGAAGATTCTGCAGCACCCTTAATAGAGCACTTAACTGAACTGAGACAACGATTAATCTATTCAGTTTCAGCTTTCACGGTCGCCATGCTGGCCTGTTTTACGATATGGAAGCCGATATTTAACTTTCTTACTCTACCACTTTGTGCATCGATGATTCAAAGAGGACATCAAGATTGCGGGCTGATTTTAATCAAGCTGCAAGAGGGGTTTTTTGTTGCTATTTCTATTTCGCTGATGGGCGGTTTGATTATAGCGTTTCCAATTATTGGATATCAAATGTGGCGATTTGTTGCGCCCGGTTTGTATAGGTCCGAAAAAGGTGCATTTCTGCCTTTCATGCTAGCTTCTCCAATAATGTTTTTCTTAGGTGCTTCCTTTGCCTATTTCGTAGTTACTCCATTGGCTTTTGATTTTTTTCTAGGGTTTCAGCAACCAGGGTCCCTTGGCTCGGAAGAGTCTTCAGAGAGTGGAGCGGCTGGCATAGCGTTTCAAGGCTCAGCCCAAGAATATCTAAGCTTAACAATTAAATTCATAGTTGCGTTCGGAATATGTTTTCAGCTTCCGGTCTTGCTAACTTTGATGGGTAAGGCTGGTTTAGTGAGTTCGGCAGGGTTAAAAAATGTCCGTAAATTCGCAGTTGTTGGTATACTTGTATTGGCTGCGTTAGTGACACCGCCTGACGTGATAACTCAAATTATTTTGTTTGTAGTTGTTTACGGATTATATGAGGTCTCAATATTCTTGGTTGCTAGAGTTGAAAAAAAGATTAATGAGAAATTTGCCGCTGATGATTATTTTGAAGATATGGACGATGACTTTGATGATCCAATCCTGAAGGATTTTGACGAAAAAAAATAGTTTCACATGTGGTAAAGACTTTTGTATGTCCGAATATGATTTTCAAAAAATGAAAGGCTCATTGGTCCAAATAGCGGAAGCGTTGGAAAGGCTTAGCCCACGTCCAAGTGAATACCCTGATTTCGCAAATAATGAGGCGTTTGTTTGGAGTACGTCGCCAGATCAATTGAAGCCAGTGCCCCAGGTTTCAAAATTAAAATTGGAATTATTAGTTGGAATTGATGGGGTGCGTAATATTTTACTTGAAAATACTCTTCAATTTTCCAGAGGTTTATCAGCCAACAATGCGCTTTTATGGGGTTCTAGAGGCATGGGAAAATCCTCTCTAATTAAGGCCATACATCAAAAAATCATAGACGAAGGCTTCCCGCTCAAAATTGTAGAACTCCAGCGGGAAGATCTTCCTTCAGTTGGTCGATTATTGAATATTTTAAGAGATTCTTCTGAAAGGTTTCTTCTTTTCTGCGATGATTTAAGTTTTTCGCATGATGACCAGCATTATAAATCATTGAAAGCGGTTCTTGATGGTGGGTTAGAAGGTAGGCCCGAAAATGTTTTGTTTTATGCAACTTCAAACAGAAGACATCTGATGCCAAGAGATATGATTGAAAATGAAAAGTCATCTTCTATTAGCCCATCTGAGGCAGTAGAAGAAAAAGTTTCCCTTTCTGATCGTTTTGGGTTGTGGTTAGGTTTTCATCCATGCACTCAAGATGAGTATCTAGAAATGATAATTCGCTATTGTGATGCATATGGAGTTTCGGTGGATTTGGATTGTATAAGGTCGCAAGCTATTGAGTGGCAGGCGACAAGAGGCGCCCGATCAGGCCGGGTAGCGTGGCAATTTTTTGTTGATTTAGCTGCTAAAAATGAAGTCAATATTGATTAATAATGGATTAATATTATTCTAGAAACTCCATAGGATCGATTGACTCAAAGCCTCGCCTTACTTCAAAATGTAGAAAAGGTGGATCACCAGGCTGTATTTTGCCAAGTACCTGAGATCTCGAAACTTTATCTTTTTCTTTTACAGCGATATCTCCGATTCCTGCATAAACAGTGAGTAAATTCCCTTCATGTTTTAAAACGATTATTGGCACCTCTTTTGTATCCGCTGTAATTGCAGCCACGATACCCCTTTCTGCTGCTACAATAGGGGTGCCTACTGGTGCAGATATATCGATACCGTCTGTCTTGTTTTTTACATAATCGCGAATTATTTTTCCATTGATGGGATAGGAAAACCGTCCTGTGTTGTTAGTGGCTATACTTTTTGGTTGTTCGGAGGTTTTTGATTTTTCAAGCGTTAATTCTGATTTTTCCGCAGATATAGGTTCTGGTAATGCTTCTGAACTACTTGGTGGAGAGGGTGTTTTACTATTTTTACCAGGTTTTACTGAGGTTACTTCTGGAGCTATTTGATCGCTTGGCAGCGGAATTAACAGATACTGGCCTTCTCGAATTGTGAAGTTACTATCTAGTCCGTTCCAATCAGCTAGGGATCGAATAGATACATCGTACAGTCTTGATATTGTAAAAGCGGTTTCTCCTCTCGAAACTTTATGTCTAATGGGTTCGTTTTCTATCCTAGAAGTACTTTTTTTAGTTACCTTTTTTCTGTCGGCAGCCGTTTCAATTGCTGAAGCGGCTAACTCCGTTACGTTTACTTCATTTCCATTTGAAGTTGATATGTTTTGTTGCTTTTTTATTTCAACTGTTCGATTTGGTAGGCTTATAAGTTGACCTTCATTGAGTTTTTCTAGAGCACTCATACCATTGTATCTGGCTACATTTTTAGAAACTAGTCCAAGACGATCGGAAATACTTTTAATAGTATCACCCTGTCGAGCTACTGCTACTTCATAAGTAGGATACGAAATAATTCCTCTGCTATCTGGCAAAGGTCTAGTTTTCATCGCTTTTTTAACAGCATCAGAGGTGTCGTATTCGTTTCCTCTTAAATCAAAATCAAGATTGCTTAAAATGCCGCAGGAGCTGGCACTCATTACAATAAAGAATAGAATTATTTTCACAATTTTATTTAAAGTTGCACACTCCATTATAAACGACTCACTTTTCTTGCTCGTTCGCAATTTTTATTGTTCTTTTTCTGTACCCGCAACCAATGGAACAAATCTCACGGGTTGAAGGTCTTGATATTCATAGCCCTTATCCGTTTTAGCAATTTTTATAAGATTTTGTATATTATCAGATTGACCCACTGGTATAATCATAATTCCACCTACTTTTAATTGTGATAGTAATGACGAAGGGGGATCGTCAGATGCCGCGGTCACAATTATCCTATCAAACGGTGCTTGTTGTTCTAACCCATAACCCCCGTCAGATAATATAGTAGTGATATTGCTAATATCTAATCTTTTAAAAATTTGAGTAGCGTTATGAACAAGTAAACTATGGCGTTCTACCGTATAAACTCTTCTGGCTAATAAGCTTAAAATGGCGGCTTGGTAGCCTGACCCTGTTCCCACTTCCAATACTTTATCCCTTGGCTTAACTTGCAAAGCTTGGGTCATTATACCAACTATCGTTGGTTGGCTAATCGTTTGACCGCAAGCGATAGGGAGTGGGGTGTCATCATATGCTTTTTCAGAAAAAACTCTATTAACGAAATTTTTTCTATCAACTCTTTCCATCGCATTTAAGACTTGTTTATCTACAATACCCGCCTTTCTTAACGAAAAGAGAAATTGCATCTTTAGAGTTGGATCATCGATCATTTATTATTATTGAGATGATTAAGTGTATCATAATCGGTTAGATCCGCTTTCATTGGAGTTATTGAGATATAACCGTCCATATTCACTTTAGCATCAGTATTTTCAGATAAGGCGGCGTGTTGGTTTCCACCCTCAACAAACAAAAAATCTTTCCCTGAAGGGGATTTATGTGTCTTGGTTGAGAAGAAAGAATTTGGTCTTAATCCTTGTTTGACATATCTTGTACCACTTACATTCTGTGCGGCAGTAGGTGGAAAGTTTACATTATAAAATATTTTATAACCTTCAGTCTTTGGTAATTTATGGGCTAGAATATCGTTAATTACCTTTACGCCATGTACTTCACTTGCTTCAAATGGATTTTTTAAATTTAAATTCTGTGGACCATAGTATTGAGATAAGGCAATTGATTTTATACCTTGAAGAGCGCCCTCTATAGCTGCTCCTATAGTTCCTGAATACAAAACATTTTCAGCAGAATTATTACCTCTATTTACTCCCGAGAGGACTAAATCTGGCTTTTGGCCATTAAATACATGATATATACCAGCGAGCACACAATCTGCTGGATATCCATCAACACTGAACTGTTTCTTGTCAATTTCCGTAATCATCATTGGGCTTGTATAGCTGATACAGTGCCCAACCCCCGATCTTTCACCACTAGGTGCAACAGTGAAGACATTATCTTCATCAGCTAATTGAAGAGCTATCGTTTTTAAAATTTTAAGGCCAGGAGCGTTAATTCC
>ERZ802830.946-NODE-946-length-28408-cov-44.5157_pt1 | contig 28408 bp, 30 predicted proteins | sample MGYA00345654_ERZ802830 | MGnify/ENA primary metagenome ERZ802830 (study PRJEB30503, sample SAMEA104212375) | marine metagenome | biome: Westerlies Biome; feature: [SRF] surface water layer (ENVO:00010504) within the epipelagic zone...; material: water...
CTAAAAACAATTGGACATGGAAATTGTCCACCAGACATTTGTCTAATTTTTGCAGCATTATTAATTATCTGATCTATTCCAACTAAGGCAAAATTAAAAGTCATAAATTCTATTATAGGTCTAGCTCCTACCATTGTTGAGCCAACACCAACACCAGAGAAACCAGCTTCTGATATAGGTGTGTCTATTACTCTTAATTCTCCAAATTCATCCAACATACCCTTTGAAGCTTTGTAAGCGCCATTATATTCTGCTACTTCTTCTCCCATTAGATAGATAGTTTCATCTCTTCTCATCTCTTCTGACATAGCTTCACAAATTGCTTGTCTAAACTGGACTGTCTTCATAGTTATTAATTTTAAGCGAATTTAATCATAAAAAAAATATTTCCTATAGTGGTCTAACGAGATTTAAGTTTTATTTAATTAATTTGTGTAATTATATTTTTAGATGGAATTGATAGAATTAAAAATTCAAGGAATATCATACAACGACAATACTTCTGGAGCTTTTGCTCTAATTTTAGATGAGCTAAATGGAAATAGAAAACTACCAATCGTAATTGGAGGATTTGAGGCCCAGGCTATTGCAATTGCTCTGGAAAAAAAAATTAAGACTTCTAGGCCTTTAACACATGAATTATTTAAGAGTTTTGCGGATAAGTTTGAAATAAAACTTAATCATGTAATAATTCATAAATTAATAGATGGTGTGTTTTTCTCAAATATAGTATGTGAAAAGAAGAACAAAATAATAAAGATAGATTCTAGAACTTCTGATGCAATTGCATTATCACTAAGATTTAGTGCTCCAATATTTGTTAATAAGAAAGTTCTTGATGAAGCAGGGTTTGATGATGACGAAAGATATTCTGAAGAAATTAAACTTACTGATGATAGTTTTTTTGAAACGTATAAGACTGACTCAGCTGACGATAATATTTCTAGATCAAAAGATTTAAAAAAAATATCTACAAATAAAATTAAAAAAATGCTTGAAAAAAGTATCCAAAACGAGGATTATATAATGGCTGCAAAATTAAGAGATGAGTTGAATATTAGAAAAAGTGTCAAATGAAACAATACATAGATTTACTTAAACATATAAATGATAATGGCCTGGAGAAAAAAGACAGAACAGGCACTGGAACTATTAGTGTATTTGGTTATCAAATGAGGTTTAATCTTCAAGATGGATTCCCCCTTGTCACTACCAAGAAATTGCATTTAAGATCTATTATTCATGAACTGATTTGGTTTATTAAAGGTGAGACAAACATCAAGTATTTAAAGGATAATGGAGTTACAATTTGGGATGAATGGGCAGATAGTAAAGGTGATCTTGGTCCAATTTATGGTCATCAATGGCGAAACTGGAACAGTGATGGAATAGACCAACTTAAAGATGTTATTAAATCTCTTAAAACAAACCCTTCTAGCAGACGAATGATAGTTACTGCTTGGAATCCAAATATAATTCCTGATAGCACAAGATCATTTAGTGAAAATGTTAAAGATGGAAAAGCTGCATTACCTCCATGCCATGCTTTTTTTCAGTTTTATGTAGCAAATAATAAATTATCATGTCAAATGTATCAAAGAAGTGCAGATGTGTTTCTAGGTGTTCCATTTAACATTGCTTCCTATTCTTTACTTACTCATATGATTGCTCAGGTATGCGGATATGAAGTTGGAGATTTTGTTCATACTTTTGGAGATACTCATATTTACCTTAACCATCTTGAACAGGTTAAACTTCAATTATCAAGGGAACCTATGCCGCTTCCAACATTAAAACTAAATCAAACAGTTAAGATTATTGAAGATTTTAAATTTGATGATATAGAAATATTAAATTATAATTCTCATCCTCCAATAAAAGGAAAAATTTCAGTTTAAGGATATGATAAAAAATGAACTTACAATAATTGCTGCTGCATCTACAAACAATGTTATTGGACTAGATAATAAACTAATATGGAATATCCCCAAAGATTTAAAAAGATTCAAAGAACTAACTCAAGGTCATAATGTAATAATGGGTAGAAAAACCTTTGAGTCATTACCTAACCCTCTTCCTAATAGAGTAAATATTGTCGTTACAAGAAATACTGAATATAAATATGAAGGAGTAATTATTTGTAAAAGTATTATTGAGGCATTAGAGCATTGCAAAGATGACTCTCAGACTTTTATACTTGGTGGTGGAGAAATATATAGTCAAACAATTAATATTGTAGATAAAATTGAATTGACAAGAATATTTAAAGACTATAATGGGGATGCATACTTTCCAGAAATTCCTGCTGAAAAATTCAAATTAGTTAATGAAGAAACACATGAATTAGAGGGTATTGAAAATATTAGATATTCTTTTTTAACTTATATAAAGAAATAGTATGAAGGCATATGTTTTTCCTGGACAAGGATCCCAAAAACCAGGTATGGGTCAAGAACTATTTAATGAGTCAATAGAATCTAGAGATCTTTTTAAAAAAGCAAATGAAGTTATGAACTTCAATATTACTGAATTAATGTTTGAAGGCTCTAGTGAAGAATTATTACAAACAAAAGTTACTCAACCAGCAATTTTTATTCATTCTGTTATTTCAGCATTAACTTCCAATACATTTAAACCTGATGTATGCGCAGGTCATTCCCTTGGTGAATTTTCTGCTCTTGTTGCTTCTAAATCAATAAGCTTTGAAGATGGTTTAAGATTGGTTTCTATTAGAGCAAATGCAATGCAACAAGCATGTCATGAAACTGAAGGAACCATGGCAGCAATACTTGGCGTATCAGATGACATTGTCGAGTCTGTATGTAATGAAGTTGATGGTATTGTTAAACCAGCTAATTATAACTGTCCTGGTCAATTAGTTATTTCAGGGGAATTTAACGCTGTAGAAAAAGCATGTGAATCACTTAAAGAAAAAGGTGCAAGAAGAGCATTAATACTTCCTGTAAGTGGAGCTTTTCATTCAGATTTAATGAAATCTGCCTCTAATGAATTAAAAAAAGGCATAGACGATATTGATTTTAAAAAACCTGACTGTCCTATTTACCAAAATTTTTCAGCCTCTGCAGTTACAGATCCATTAATTATTCAAGCTAATCTTCTTAATCAATTAACAGGAGCTGTTCTTTGGTCTCAAAGTATAAACAAGATGATTGAAGATGGTGTCAAAGAATTCATTGAGGTTGGACCAGGAAATATTCTTCAAGGATTAATTAAAAAAATTGATGGAGATATTGTTGTGAATAAAATTTAGATTTATTTTTTATAAACCTCTCCGTCCTTCATCACAAAAATTATATTTTTTAAAGTAGAAATATCCTCCGTTGGACTGTCATTAGTTGCTATAATATCTGCATAAAACCCTTTCTTAATTTGACCTAATAAATTATTCATATTAAGTAATTTAGCATTTGTAATTGTAGCTGATTTAATAGAATATTCCGGAGGAATTCCAATTTCATCCCAGTATACAAATTCACCAGCATTATCTCCATGAGGAAAAACTCCAGCATCTGTTCCAAACGCAATGGGAACACCCATTTGATATGCTTTCTTTGTAGAGGCTTTATTTTGAACTCCAACCTCTAAAGCCTTAGGAATTATAATTGCAGGATAATATCCTGGAATACTAGCCATTTTTGCAACGTGTTCACCTGCACTAATTGTAGGGACTAAAAAAGTATTTTTTTCCCTCATAAGTTTCATTGTTCTCTCTTTCATAATAGAACCATGTTCTATAGTTTTTACTCCTGATCTAACAGCTCTATACATGCCCTCATCTCCGTGAGCATGAGCTGCAACATGCATTCCATAATCATTTGCTGTATTAACTATTGCCCTCATAACTTCTTCTGTAAATTGCGGGTTTTGACCATTTTTTGCCATACTCATTACTCCGCCAGTTGCAGTAATTTTTATTAAATCAGCTCCATTTTTATATCTATATCTAACTGCTTTTCTAGCATCAGCTATTGAATTAACAACTCCATCTTCTGGACCTGGATCTTCAACTAAACCTTCCCTGTAACCATTGGTGGGATCTCCATGACCACCTGTTGTAGCTATTGTTTTTCCAGACGTAAATATCCTAGGTCCAACAACAACACCACTATTAATAGCATTTCTAAGAGAAATATTAACTCCAGAACCTCCAACATCTCTTACAGTAGTAAATCCTGCTAACAGAGTTTTTCTAGCAACTACTGTGGATCTATAGGCTACATCTGCTTTATTATCTTGAAACCTATTTATATATTTATCTTTCCCACCTGACTCACTTTCCATATGAACATGAAAATCTATTAATCCGGGTAAGAGAACTTTAGATTTAAGATCATACACTATTACATTCTCATTATCAGGTTCAATAAATCCATCTTCAATTGAACTTATTATATTTTCCGAAACAATAATAGTTTTATTTAAATGGTATTTTCCTGAATTTGAATCATAAATTTTACCAGCATGAATATACTTTTCTTGCGAGAGTAATGTTGATGACATTAATAAAAAAATTAATAGGTTTTTCATGGTTCTTTTTTACTAAAGTAAACGAATTGAATAATTATTCAAAAAAACTGATAATTGTATTGGAAATAAATTTTATTTGTTTTTTTGAAAGCTCAGTATGCATTGGTAATGAAATGACCTGGTTTTTAACTTTGTTAGTTACTGGAAAGTCATTATCTGAAACAAACTCTTGTTTATATGCTTTTTGCTCATGAAATCCCAAAGGATAATATATTCCAAAGGGAATATTTTTTTTTAATAAGTGATCTGCTAATTCATCACGTTTACCATTTATAATTTTTAGAGTGTATTGATGATATACATGTGAATCAATATCTGATTCAATGAATGGAATCTCAATTTGATCAATATTCTCAAAAGCAGCATTATAATGATTTGCAGCTTCCTGTCTTCTTTTGTTATATTTATCTAAATATTTAAGTTTGACATTTAAAATTGCTGCCTGAATAGAATCTAGACGAGAATTTACTCCAATTTCATCATGGTAATATCTTTCATACATTCCATGATTTACTATTCCCCTCATCTTATAAGCTAGATTATCTGAATTTGTAAATATTGCACCTCCATCTCCATAACATCCAAGATTTTTAGAAGGAAAAAAGGATGTTGTAGCAATGTCTCCAATAGATCCAGACATTTGCCTCTGAGAATTTGCAAATTTATATTTAGAACCTAAAGCTTGAGCATTATCTTCGATTATTTGAAGATTATTTTTATTAGCTATTTCTAATATCTCTTCCATTCTACATGATTGGCCATATAAATGGACAGGAATAATAGCTTTTGTTTTGTCTGTAATCTTATCTTGGATCAAGCTAGGGTCGATATTAAAAGTTCTTGGATCGATATCAACAACAACTGGTTTTAAACCCAATAAGAGAATCACCTCGATAGTAGAAGCAAAAGAAAAATTTGTTGTAATTATTTCATCACCACTTTTTAATTCAAGAGCCATTAAAGCAATTTGTAATGCATCGGTTCCATTAGCACATGGAATAACATGTTTTACATCTACATATTTCTGCAGATTATTTTGGAACTCCTTTACAATAGGACCATTAATAAATGAAGAAGAGTTAATTACTTTTTTTATCTCTCTATTAACTTGCCATCTAATTTTTCTGTATTGACCATTTAGATCAACCATGTTGATTTTTTTCATCAAAAACAAAATTAAAAAAGTATTTTTGGAAAAAGGATATAGTGAAAATTTTTTATGAAATATTTATAAGGCTAGCTTATTTGCTATCTCAACCTTTAAGGATTTTATCTCCTAAAACAAATCTATTTTTTAAAGGCAGAAAGAACTCATTTAAAATCTTAAAAGAAGAAATTAATTCTTCAAATAAAAATATTTGGTTTCATGTTTCCTCCCTTGGAGAATTTGAAATCGCAAAACCAATGATTGAATCCCTCAAGTCAGAAATTTATGATCTTAAGATTGTAGTAACTTTTTTCTCTCCATCTGGATTAGAAAATTCTAGAGATTATAAAGTTGCTGACTCAATGGTATACCTACCTCTTGACACTGAATTAAATGCTAAAAAGTTTATAAAAATTGTTAATCCAAAAGTTGCTGTTTTTATAAAAAATGATATTTGGTCTAATTATTTAACATATTTAAAAAAAAATAATTCAATAATTTATTCAGTATCGTCAAAGTTTGATGAATCTCAATTTTATTTCAAATTCTATGGAAAATGGTTTCTAAATAAATTAAAGAAAATTGATTTATTTTATGTCCAAGATATTAATTCAAAAAGGATACTTAAAAAATACTTATCTAATGATATAAATATATCTGGAGATTCTAGGTTTACATCAGTAATCAGAACACTTAAAGAGAATAAAAAAATAAATAAAATAGAAAAGTTTATTGATAATCAAAAATGCTTTATAGCAGGAAGTGTATGGGAAAAAGATATTAAATTGATCGATAAAACCATAAAAAATAAAAGTATAAAGTCCATAATTGCTCCACATGATATTTCATCTGATTTTATTAATAAACTGGATAATCTATATGGTGAAGAAGCTATTAAATTTTCATGTTTAAAATCTGAAGATGATTTTAAAAGAAAAATTTTAATTATCGATTCAATAGGTATCTTAAAATATTTATATGCCTATGGAAGTATTTCATATGTAGGTGGCGGAATGTCAAATAAAGGACTTCATAATATTCTTGAGCCGGCAGTTTTTTCTTGTCCTGTAATAATTGGCCTTAATTACCAGGGATATATTGAAGCTGAAGAACTAATAGAATTAGGAGGAGTATATTCAGTCAAGGATTCTGAAGAATTTTATGAAATCTTTTCATCGTTAAATAATTCTGAGAAAAAGAGAAATGAGTCTGGACTAGCTAACATAAATTATATATTAAAAGAAGTAGAAAAAAATTCAATAATAATTCAATCCTTAACAAAAAATTTACAGAAATTATAATTTATAAATATAAATTTGCAATTATGCTAAGAAAGTTAATATTGATAATAGTTTTTCTCTCACCCTTATTTAGTTTCAGTCAAGAGTCCAAAGCTCCAAATATTATTATGATGATAGGAGATGGTATGGGATTATCTCAAATTTCATCTGGCATGTATTCTAATAATAATTATACTTCACTAGAAAGATCTCAGCATGTTGGTTTAATCAAAACTCATTCATTTGATAATCTAGTCACTGATTCTGCTGCATCTGGAACTGCAATGTCATCAGGTGTTAAAACTTACAACAGAGTAGTTGGTATGGATGAGAATTTTATTCCTGTAAAGTCTATTCTTGAAATCTCCAGAGATAAAGGCTATATGACTGCTATTATTGCTACTTCTACTATTGTTCATGCTACGCTAGCATCGTATTATTCAAAAGTAAAAAGTAGATATGATTATAATGAAATAGCTAGTCAATTATCTAAGAGTAATATTAATTTTTTTGTAGGAGGTGGTGAGAAATATTTTAATGATAGGCGTGATAAAAGAAACTTAATGAACGAAATGGATGATTATTCATTTGCAAATAGTTTAGAAAATTTTATTGAAATCAATTCAAATAAAATTGGATTTTTAACTAATTATGATCAGCCTATTGGAAAACATGAAGGAAGAAAACCATCTCTAGAAGATATGGTTCAGGCAACTATTAAAAAGCTTACGAGCTTCAATAAACCTTTCTTTCTATTAATTGAAGGTTCACAAATTGATTGGGGTGGTCATGATAATGACTCAGAACATTTGATTAGCGAAATGTTAGAGTTTGACAGAACAGTTGGAAAGGTTTTTAACTTTGCTGAAAAAGATAAAAATACTACAGTAGTTATTACAGCAGATCATGAGACAGGAGGTCTTTCAATTGTTGATGGTAATCTAGAAGATTCTAAAGTTATAAATAAATATGTGTCAGAAGATCATACAGCTACAATGGTTCCAATATTTAGTTTAGGTCCTTATTCGTCACTTTTCAACGGCATTTATGATAATACTGAAATTTTTGATAAATTAGAAGCAATCATTATAAAATGAAAAAAATATTTTTAGTACTCGTATTATTAGCTTTATCATGCAATAATGAACCAATTAATGTTGATGTCTTAATTTCTGGTGGGACAATTCATGATGGCAGTGGAGATAAAGGATATATTGGTAATGTTGCCATAAAAAATGACACGATTTTTTATGTTGGGAAAAAAAATAATTTTTTAGCCAATCAAACAATTAATGCTTCTGGCAAAGTAGTTTCTCCAGGATTTATCAATATGCTTAGTTGGGGTTATAACACATTGATGCAAGATGGTAGATCATTAAGTGATTTGAAACAAGGTGTTACATTAGAGGTTTTTGGTGAAGGTACTTCTCCTGGACCTAGAGGCTCAATAAGGAATAATAATTATGTTTCTTTTGGAGAAGCAATGGAAAAATTAGAATCAAGTGGTGTTTCAACTAATATTGCATCATATTTAGGATCTGCTACTGTAAGGATTCAAGAGGTTGGTTTTGCAAACAGAAAGGCAACATCTGAAGAAATGAACTCTATGAAAAATATTGTTAGAATAGCCATGGAGGAAGGAGCTATGGGTATAGGATCTTCATTAATATATGCTCCTGGTGATTATGCTGATACAGATGAGTTAGTTGAGTTATCAAAAATAGCATCATCATATGGAGGAAGCTATATATCTCATATGAGAAATGAAGATTTTAGGGTTTTAGAAGCAGTTGATGAATTACTAGAAATTGCAGAAAGAGCAAATATACCTTCTCAAATTTATCATCTAAAAACTTCAAGAAAACCTAATTGGCATCTATTAGATTCAGTAATTGATAAAGTAGAAAGCGCCAGAGAACAAGGTTTAAAAATTACTGCTGACATGTATACTTATCCTGCTTCCTCAACAGGATTAACAGGAGTAATACCAACATGGGTTCAAGAAGGTGGAACACAAGCGTGGATAAACCGTATGAAAAGACCTGATATAAGAGAGAGACTTTTTCAAGATATAAGAAAAGAACTTTCAGAACAGCCTCCAGAAGATATATTAATGGTTGGCTTTAACAAACAATCTATGTCAAGTAAATATAGAGGTATGACAATCGCTGAAGCAGCAAAGATTAGAGGAGAATCTCCTGAAGAAGCTATTGTAAATCTTATAATCGAAGATGGTAGTAGAATTCAGTGTATATATTTTAGTATGTCAGAAGATAATGTTAGAAAAAAGATAATGCTTCCTTGGGTTTCATTTGACTCAGATGCTGGATCCTATTCAGATATATCTAAAGATTTTATTACTCATCCAAGAGCATTTGGAAGTTTTGCAAGAGTATTAGGTAAATATGTAAGAGAAGAGAAATTGATTACAATGGAAGAGGCAATTAGAAGATTATCTGGGTTTCCTGCTGAAAATCTAGGAATTAAAAAAAGAGGATATTTGAAAACAGGTTTTTTTGCGGATGTTGTAGTTTTTGACCCAAAAATAATAGAAGACAAAGCTACTTTTGAAAAGCCTCTTCAATTTGCAGTTGGAGTTGAAGATGTATTTGTAAACGGAACTCAAGTATTATCAAAAGGAGAACATACTGGAAATTTTTCTGGGAGATTTGTAAAAGGATCTGGATATAGAGGACTAAATAACTTTGAAGATTAAATAAAGTGCGGGTGAAGGGACTCGAACCCCCAAGCTGTTAGGCACTAGATCCTAAGTCTAGCGTGTCTACCAATTTCACCACACCCGCAAAAGGTGAACAAATATAAATAAGTTTTTAAAAATAAATCAACTATGAGTACATTATCTGAAAAGGAGAAAGAGAAATATTTAAATGAGCTATTTGAGTTTTTAAAACTACCATCTATTAGTGCTGATTCTAGGTATAAGGAAACAATGAATAAAACAGCTAAATGGCTTTCGAATGAACTTTTAAAATCAGGATGTGATTCATCAAACGTGTATGAAACAGATGGGCATCCAATTGTCTATGGAGAAAAACATGTAGATGATTTATTTCCTACTATTTTAGTCTATGGTCACTATGATGTTCAGCCACCAGATCCTTTGGAGCTCTGGACTAATCCACCATTTGAACCAATAATTAAGAAAACTGATATTCATCCAGAAGGTGCAATTTTTGCAAGAGGTGCTTGTGATGATAAGGGTCAAGTTTTCATGCATGTAAAAGCTTTTGAACAGCTTATAAAAAAAGATAAACTAAACTGTAATGTAAAGTTTATGATAGAGGGAGAGGAAGAAGTTGGTAGTGATAATCTAGAAAAATTTCTTTTAGAAAATAAGTCTAAGCTTGATGCTGATGTTATTTTAATATCAGATACTGGTTTAAGCAATCTTGAAAAGCCAACTTTGACAGTAGGTCTAAGAGGTTTATCTTATATGGAGGTTAAAGTTACGGGACCAAATAGAGATCTTCATTCAGGAATATACGGAGGAGCTTTAGCTAATCCCATAAATATTTTGTCAGATATGATTAGTTCACTTATAGATGATAAGGGAAAAATAACTATACCTGGGTTTTACAATGATGTTATAGAAATTGATAAATCAAAAAGAGAATCAATAGAGGAAATGTCAAAATTTGATGATGAAAAGTTTAAAGATTCTTTAGGACTAAGAAAAACGAAAGGAGAAGAAGGATATTCAACACTAGAAAGAAAATCAATTCGTCCTACACTTGATGTAAATGGTATATGGGGAGGTTATACAGGAGAAGGGTCTAAAACAGTTATACCTAGCGAAGCTAGTGCTAAAATTTCTATGAGATTGGTGCCAAATCAAAATTGGGAAAAAGTAAGTGAGTTATTTACTAATCATATAAAAAGTATATTACCTGATTCAGTATCAGTTCAAGTATCAACACATCATGGTGGAAATCCATACGTAACTCCTGAGGGTTTTAAAGGTTATGAATCAGCAATTAAAGCATATAAAGATAGTTTTGGAATTGATCCTATTCCACAGAAAGATGGCGGAAGTATTCCAATAGTTCCAATGTTTGAAAGTATTCTTGGAATAAAAACAGTTTTAATGGGATTTGGACTAGATAGTGATGCTATTCATTCTCCTGATGAAAACTATGGAGTAAGGAACTTTTTTATTGGCATTGATACAATCCAAAGTTTTTATAAACATTTTGGAAGTTAGATAATTTTATCAGGGTTTTTATTAATAAAGCTTGACCAATTTGAATATTGTTTTTTAGGATTTTTATTATCAAAATTGAAAAAATGACATACTGCAGCTGCTAATCCATCTGTAGAGTCAAGATTCTTGGGTAGCTCTTTTATTTTAAGCATACTCTTTAACATTTTTGCAACTTGTTCTTTACTAGAGTTCCCATTTCCAGTAATTGCCATTTTTATTTTTTTTGGAGAATATTCAGTAATGGGAATATCAAAGTTAAGTGCTGCAGCCATTGAAACTCCCTGAGCTCTTCCTAATTTTAGCATAGATTGAACATTTTTGCCAAAAAAAGGGGCTTCAATTGCAATTAAATCTGGATTATGGTATTTAATTAATTCAGATGTTTTTTTAAATATTTTTGACAACTTAGCACTATGGTCATCTTTATTTGGCAGCTTGTATTCAATCAAATCTATTAACTCCATGTTATTTCCATGAATTTTAATTATTCCAAATCCCATTATGTTTGTCCCAGGGTCAATTCCCATTATTATCGAATTATCTGGTATATTATTCATGATTAAGTTTAAAAGGTAGATTAAATTTCACTTCAACAAATTCCCCAACATTTGTTTTAATTGCAGGTAATGCATTAGGTAACTTTTCCACTGCCTCTTGAATTATTAAAACTAATTTTTTGTCTAGTTTATCTTTAGGTAAAAGATTAGTAAGACTAAAATTGCCGATGGTGTCTATTCTTAGAGTCAATACGTATTCAGTTGTATCTAGTGGAAAAACTTTATCCTCGAGAAAGCTATTCATTTCCATTTCTATTTTATTTCTGAAACAAATTAGCTGATTATCAATTTCTAAATTTTCACATTCAGGAAATGATGGTGGCTGATCATTAATTGTCCAAGAAGATGCAGATTCAATTTCAGACTGTGGTACTTTTAAAAAATTAGAGTCGCAAGAAGCTAGTGTAATTACAAAAAGTAACCATCTTGAAGGGAACTTAATATTATAATTCTTAATTAAGTTAAGCACGATTAAAATTACGATTTTTTTATAGCTTTGTCCAATGGAGTTATTTCTAATCTCAGTATTATTGATTGCTATTGCATTTTCAGGGATAGCAATTAAATTAATTTTAAAAAAAAATGGAGAGTTTTCTGGCACTTGCGCTAGTCAGAGTCCTTTTTTAAATAACTCTGACGAACCTTGTGGTATATGTGGAAAAATTCCAACGAATTCAGAATGCGCTAATGATACTCAATGATTAAAATAATTTCTAAGCTTGGACCAGGTTTACTTTTTGCAGGAGCTGCTATTGGTGTTTCACACTTAGTTCAATCAACTAGAGCCGGAGCTGAATTTGGATGGGGCTTAATTTGGGCTTTGATACTGGTCAATATTTTTAAATATCCATTTTTTCAATATGGACCTAGATATGCAATTGCAACTGGCGAAAGTTTGCTTGACGGTTATTATAAAATTGGTAAAGTGTTTTTAATTACATATTTCATACTGAATCTAGCAACAATGTTTACTATTCAAACAGCTGTAACTATTGTAACAGCTGGACTTGCTTCCAGTCTTTTTGGCATTACTGACAATATGGTCGTATGGAGTCTAATAATTACTATCATGTGCTATATTATGCTACTCCTTGGTAAGTATCAGATTTTAGATAAAATTATAAAAGTTATAATCTTAATACTGGCAATAAGCACTATCTTCTCAACTGGGGTTGCATCAATAAACACAGATGAGGTTTATAGCTTTAAACAAATATTTCCATCAGGTAGTGGTTTAGTTTTTTTAGTAGCTTTTATGGGGTGGATGCCTGCACCACTTGATATTTCAATTTGGCATTCTATATGGACGCTTGAGAAGAAAAAAAGTCAGAAAATAACTGCAAAAGAAAGTCTATTTGATTTCAATGTAGGGTATTTAGCTACTGTTATATTAGGTATTTGTTTTGTTAGCTTAGGTGCATTGGTGATGTATAATTCGGGAATAAGTTTTTCAAATAGTGGAAGTATCTTTGCAGGTCAACTAATTGATTTATATACATCTAATTTAGGTGACGGTTTTTATTTGATAATTTCAATTTGCGCATTTACGACTATGTTAAGTACAACTATTACATGCCTAGACGCATCTCCAAGAACAATGTCCAGAGCAACACAATTATTAACAAAAAATAATGATAAAAATTATTATTTTCATTGGATATCAGCGTTAGCTATAGGCACAATGTTAATATTTTATTTTTTGCTTTCTGAAATGGGAGCATTAGTTGAGTTAGCTACTGTGTTATCTTTTATAACTGCTCCTTTTTATGCAATTTTAAATTATAAATTGATAATGAGTGATAATATGCCTAAATCTCATAAGCCCTCTAAAAATTTAAGAATTTTAAGTGTTACAGGTATTTTCTTTCTTAGCTTTTTTGCACTTGGCTATATTTTGACCAGGTTTATTTAGTTTGTATCTTTGTAAAATATGTCAGAGACTAGAACAGTAAATCAGGGTTGGGTAAAACTTAATCTTCCAACGAAAGAATCTAATACAAAAATTAGAACTAAGAAACCTGATTGGATTCGTGTCAAACTTCCTATTGGTAAAAAATACACACAACTAAGGTCTACTGTTGAGAAGAATAATCTTCATACAATTTGTGTTTCTGGTAACTGTCCTAATATGGGTGAATGCTGGACTGAAGGAACTGCTACATTTATGATCTTAGGTAACATATGTACAAGGTCATGTGGTTTTTGTAATGTTCAAACTGGAAGCCCTTTACCTGCAGACGAATTAGAGCCATTCAAAGTAGCTAGGTCTATAAATATTATGGGAGTTAAACATGCTGTTTTAACTTCTGTAGATAGAGATGATTTAAAAGATGGGGGATCAATAATTTGGTCTGAAACTGTTAATGCTGTTAGAGATTTAAATCCTAAAACTACAATAGAAACTTTAATACCTGATTTTAGAGGTAATTCAGAAAATATTGACAGAATTATAGAGGTAGCTCCAGAAGTAGTCTCTCACAATCTTGAAACTGTTAGGAGGCTCACCAGAGAAGTTAGAATTCAAGCCAAGTATGACAGAAGTTTAGAAGTTTTAAAATATTTAAAGGATAATGGCATTAATAGAACTAAATCAGGACTAATGCTGGGTCTAGGTGAAACAAAAGAAGAAGTTTTAGAAACAATGGAAGATTTACGTAATGTTGGAGTTGATATAATAACTTTAGGTCAATATCTTCAACCTACAAAAAAACATTTAACAGTAAAAGATTTCATAACTCCTGAGCAATTTAAAGAGTATGAGATAATTGGCAAAGAAATGGGATTTAGACATGTAGAGAGTGGGCCCTTAGTTAGATCTTCTTATAAGGCTCACAAGCATATTCATTAATCGTTAAATATATAATCCTCTATATTTTTATCAAAATTATAGTCATTTATTTCCTTAGTAAACTTTAGTCCTACTTCAATATAATATATATCTCTGTTGTTGATTTTAGGTCTGAGTCTACCAAAATCTTTTTCAGTAGTTAAGATTATTTTATTTAAAGAGAGCCCTGTAATTTTATCAATAGATGACTTATTAAAATTATAATGATCTGAATATTTTAGATGTTTAAATTTTAAGGCTTTATTTTTTAAGAAATTCACTAAATATGAAGAATCTGCAATTCCAGTAACTAGAATAAAGTCAACATCCTCTAATACATCGATGTCAACTTCTTCAGAATCAGATTTAATTTTTTGCATATATGTCAAAGAACTAAAAAAAACCTTTTGGTTATCATTTGGGTTAAGTGATTCAAGAAATGATATTTTATCTTTTTGGGATAAATTATCAGGACATTTAGTAACAACAATCAAATCAGCTCTTTTAGCAGAGCTAATATTCTCTCTAAGATTTCCAACTGGTAGAATTTCATCTTTGTAAAATGGATATTGAAAGGTTGTTGTTAAAATCATCAGTCCAGGCTTTACAAATCTATGTTGAAAGACATCATCCCAAATACATAAATCAGTATCAGGTAAGTTTTTTAGAATTATATTCATTCCTTTCCTCCTATCTTCGCATACAACCACATTGATCTCTGGATGTTTTGAGTAAAATTGAAATGGTTCATCTCCAATTTCATATGCTGTTGACATATTAGAAGCTTGAATAAAGCCTTTAGTATTTCGATTATAACCTCTACTTAATGTTGTAATTTTATTTTTATTTTTGAATTTACCAATTATATAATCTACAACTATTGATTTTCCTGTTCCACCAGTAGATAAGTTTCCAATTCCAATAGTTGGAATTTTATACTCAATTGAATCAATTATTCCTAGATCAAAAAGAAAATTTCGAAAAGATGTATAGAGATTGTATATAAGTGATAAAGGATATAATAAAAAATTCATTTTTTTCACCAGAGGAAAGATAATATTATATTTGCAATGAATCTAAACTTATATGAAAGTTAGTGAAATTACAGAAATTCTAGATAACTGGATGCCAATATCAATTGCTGAGGATTTTGATAATGTTGGATTAATTGTTGGTGATCTCAATTCTAAAGTGAAAAATATTTTGGTAACTCTTGACACTACACAAAATGTAGTTGATGAAGCTTTAGATAAAGATTGCAATTTAATTGTAAGTTATCATCCTATAATTTTTAATGATTTAAAAAAAATTACTACAGATTCTGGATATGTTCAAAAATCGATAATTAAAGCTGTAAAAAATAATATATCTGTATATGCTATTCATACATCTTTAGATAATCATCCAGAGGGAATTAGTTATTTTTTATCTAAAAAAATTGGTTTAAAGAATACATCAATACTAATTCCAAAAACAAATGAAAAAATTAATTTAAAAATTGGTATGGGAATTAAAGGTGAGCTTATTGAACCCATGGAAGAGACTGATTTCTTTGATTTACTTAAAGATAAATTAGAACTCAAATATCTTAGACACTCCTTGACACTAAACAAACTGATATCAAAAGTTTCAATTGTTGTTGGATCTGGAAGTTTTGCAATTAAAAATTCCCTTGACTCTGATATGGATGCTTTTATAACTTCAGATTTAAAATATCATAATTTTTATGAAGCAGATAATAAGGCTGTTTTAGTAGATATTGGACATTATGAGAGTGAAAACCATATAAAATTGATAATTAAGGAATTTCTTAATAAAAAATTACCTAATTTTACCATCCTTTTATCTAAGGAAAATATTAACCCAGTAAACTACTATTAAAATGGCAAAAAAAGTTGAAATTTCAGTTGAAGAAAAACTAAGAGCTCTGTTTGATCTACAGTTAATTGACTCAAGAATCGATCAAATTAGAAGTATAAGAGGTGAACTTCCTCTGGAAGTTGAAGATCTTGAAAATGAAATTGAGGGATTAAATAAAAGACTTGAAAGTTTTGAGAACGAAATTAAAGAAAGTGAAGATGGTATTAAATTTGAAGAAAACTCAATATCTACATCTAAGGTAAATCACAAAAAGTATGAAGGTGACTTAAAAAAAGTAAGAAACAATAGAGAGTATAATGCCATTATTAAAGAACAAGAATTTCAAGAATTAGAAATAAAACTTTCTGATAAAAAAATAGCTCAATATAAAGAGACAATTGAAAACAAAACAGTTGTTCTTGACGAGCTAAAAGGTAAAATTAAAGACAGGAAGTCACACTTAAAAAGTAAAAACTCTGAACTTGGTGAGATTCTTAAAGAAACTGAAAAAGAAGAAAAAAAACTTTTAGAAAAATCTAAAGAATTTGAGAAAAAAATTGAAAATAATTTAATATCTGCATATAAAAGAATTAGATCTAACGTAAGAAATGGTCTTGCAATTGTGCCTATTGAAAGAAATGCATCTGGTGGATCATATTTCACTATTCCACCCCAAGTTCAAATGGAAATTGCATCTAGACAAAAAATAATTACAGATGAGTATAGTGGTAGAATCTTAGTTGACCCAAAATTAGCTGAGGAAGAAATGGATAAAATGAAATCTATTTTTTCTTAATTTACAAAGCAGATCTTGTAATTACCTCTTTATTCTCTCCATTATAATAATCCATATAAGAGAATCCAGGCTCTATACTAAATGAACCTACTTCACCACTTTTATTCATAGCGATGTAAGCTACCTGAAATTTATTTTCTTGTGAATTACTTGACACAATTCTTTTAACAGCAGTTTCACATGCCTCCTGGGGTGACTTACCTTGTCTCATTAATTCTACAACTAAATATGAACCAACTGTTTTTACAACTTCCTCTCCTAAACCAGTAGCAACAGCTCCACCAATTTTATTATCTATAAATAATCCAGATCCAATTATTGGTGAATCACCTATTCTACCTTTCATTTTATAGGCTAACCCACTAGTGGTACAAGCTCCTGACATATTATTATTTTTATCGAGACATAACATACCTATAGTATCATGATTTTCAATATTTATTATAGGCTTATATTCCTCGTTTTCAAGCCACTTTTCCCAATCTTTTTTTGATGTTTCAGTTAATAAATCTATTTTTTTATACCCTTCAGAAATTGCAAATTCTTCTGCACCTTTACCAGCAAGCATAACATGAGGAGTTTTTTCCATAACATCTTTTGCTAATCTTGCAACATTCATAATATTTTCTACTGCAACCACAGAACCACAATCTCCCAGATGATTCATAACACATGCATCTAGAGTTACATTTCCAGATCTATCTGGTGCACCTCCATATCCAACTGTTGTGTTTTTTGGATTTTCTTCCTCAACCGCTACACCAATTACAGCTGCATTTAATGCATCTGTTCCATTATCAAGTAAAGATCCTGCTTTATAATTTGCTTCAGTTGTTTTCCATGTTGATATAGACCTTATCATAGGAGAAAAATTTAAATTATTTGCTTTAAGTCTTGTTGATATTGAAGACATTAAACCAATACTAAATATATCAAAAATAAAGTTTCTTCTTTTCATATTATTTATTTAAAGCTCTTAATCTTTTAATTAATGGCGGATGAGAGTAGTGAAAAAATACATACAGAGGGTGAGGATATATATTTGAAAGACTATCTACAGATAGTTTTTTTAACGCCAATGACAAGTCATCTCCATTATATGTTTCTTTTGCATAGGAATCTGCTTCAAACTCATTTTTTCTACTTATGTAATTCATTAAGATTCCAGACATCATTGAAATAGGTGAAAAGATTATAGTGAATCCTATTAAACCTAAATGAAAACTAACATCTGATCCTCCCAATGCCTGAGAGATTTCTGGTAGTTTTAAACATAATTCGAAGAAAAAGGTCATTACACCAATTTGTATAACTGACATTAATAAACCTGAGAAAACATGTTTTTTCTTAAAATGACCAACTTCATGAGCCAAAACTGCAACTAATTCATTTTCACTATGCTTTTCTATCAAAGTATCATATAAAGCTATAGTTTTTCTTGGCCCAAGCCCGCTAAAGAAAGCATTAGCCTTAGTTGATCTTTTTGAGCCATCAATCACGTAGATGTTCTTTAAAAGATATCCAACCTGTTTAGAATAATTTTCAATTTTTTTTCTTAACTCTCCGTTTTCGAGTGGGGTAAGTTTATTAAATATCGGTACAATTAAATCTGCATAAAACATATTAATAAAAACCATTAATAACGAAAGTCCGATCCATAGATATAACCAGAAACCATCATTTAAACTATCAAATAAATACAAGGCTAAAAATAAAAGAAACCCTCCAATTAAAATCGAAAGCATAGATGATTTGATTATATCAAAAAAGAATGTAGACTTTGAAGTTTTATTAAAACCAAAATTTTCTTCAATAACAAATGTGTTATAATATGAAAAAGGTATTGATATTATTAAGTTTAAAGTAAATAGTATTAGAAAAAAGATTCCTGATTCTATAAAACTATTATTAATCTCAAAAGGTAAAAATAAGTTGAGACTAAAGGAATTGACTAGTTGGTCAATATATCCATATCCGTTAAACACTAAAAATGAAACAACTAATAAAAAGCTTGTTGTGCTGGATAGTAATCCTATTTTATTTTTACTTATTGCGTATTGTTTTGCTTGTTTATATTTCTTTTTATCGTAGAAATCTTTTAACTCTGAAGGTATTTCATCTTTCCAGTTTTTATGATTTAAATAATCTAAAATATTTGAGAATAAGTAATTAAAAATTACTAACCCCATAATTATTAAAAACCAGACTTCAGGTGCCATAAAATTGAATTTAATTAATTTAGATTTAAATGTAATAAAAGATGATTAATAAGTATACTATTATAGGAACTTTAGGAATTTTAATTTTTAGCTCAGGGTTATGTGTATTTGGAGAAGCTGTAATAAGAAAATATCAGGAATTAGATTTTTTCTTGATTGGAACTCTATCACTTATTTTAATAAATACTGGAGTTTGTATTATGATAAAATCAAAAGAACTATCTAATTAGATTTATGATTATCATAAAGATAAAGAGGTAGTGCTAGTGAAAATCCAACAAGAAACATAGGCAATAAATATCTAATAATTTTTATTGGAGATTTTCGATAACTATAGATTAAAAAAATTAAAAAAGAAGAAGCTGCTACAGTTAAATCCATTGATAACATTGAAACAGCATAGTTTTCATATAAAAGGCTAAAGAATCCATCCATAGACCAGTTATTGATTTTTAAAAAATTAAATAAGTTATAATAAGGGAGTGCAATACCAAGTATACACAATATCAGATATATTTTTTTCATAATTAAATAGTTATATATTCATTAGGTTTAATAATTATTAATTCTTTGTTTACTTTTTTAAACTCTTCTACTGCTTTAGATTGATCAATTTCAATTAAACCAAATGTATCAAAATGATATCCAAGGATTTTATTACATTTAATAAAGTCAGAAGCTAAAATTGCATCCTCATAGCCCATTGTAAAATTATCTCCAATCGGAAGAACAGCAAGATCTAAGTTGTATTTAAGAGGAATAATTTTCATATCAAATGTTAAAGCAGTATCTCCTGCAATGTATATTGATTTATTATTTGCTGAGATTATAAAACCTCCAGGCTGCCCTCCATTTGCTCCATCTGGGAATGTAGAAGTATGAATTGCATTAACATACTTTAGTTCTCCAAAATCAAAATTCCATTTACCTCCATGATTCATAGGATGACCCTTTAGCCCTTTATTTTGAAAATGATTGACAATTTCAAAATTCGAAATAATGATAGAGTCATTTTCTTTAGCTAGTTTTTCAACATCTAGAATATGATCTTGATGTGCATGGGTAATAAGAATAAAATCAGGTTTCAGATTCTCAATATCAACCTCAGATGCAAAGGGATTTCCGGATATAAATGGATCAACAACTAAACTAAACTCATTAATCTTGATTTCTAATGTAGCATGACCTAAAAATGTAATTTTCACTTTTTTTAATTAATTTAAAGAAATCATTTTTATAAAAGCAATTTAAATAGTAATTAATATAAACAATGAGCAACTCAATATTTAGAAAAGATGGAACTGCTCAAGGAGTTGCAAAACAGAGATTGATTGAATCACTTGCTAAACCTGATAAACGTATTATTTATGACCCTTATGCGAAACATTTTGTTCTTGGAGCAAGTATAATAAAACTTTTGGGGCATAAATTCAGTGTCTGGTTAGGAGATAAATTTGTGACTGGAATGCATGAACATCTAATCTCTCGAACAAGATTTATAGATGATTTAATCGAGAAAGTTGCCTCTATTGATATAGAGCAATATGTAATACTAGGAGCAGGTTATGATTCAAGAGCTCATCGTCTTAAACTTCCATCCAAATTAAAAATATTTGAAGTTGATCAGCCTGAAGTTCAGAAAAGAAAACTTTCAAGGCTTCCGGATAAGACAACTAATAAAGAAAATGTAACCTATATCAGTATTGATTTTAATAACCAATCTCTTAAAGAACAACTTTTGAATGCAGGATTTAATCAAAGTAAATCAACTATTTATACACTTGAAGGTGTATCTCAGTATATTACAAAAGAGGCATTTAACTCAACTTTAAAAGAACTGGCTGTTTTAAACCAAAATTCTAATTCAAAAATTTTTATATCATACGTAAATAAACTTCTAAAGGATGATCCAAAAGCCTGTTTTGGTTCGGGTTATCCAAATCCTGAAAAAGCGGTCAATTTTATAAAAAATACATCAGCTAAGGTAGGTGAACCATGGATATCATTTTACTCTGCTAAAGAAATTGAAGATTTACTATCTCAAAATAATTTTACTGTAATTGAAAATAAAACCTTAGCTGATCTTAATTCTAAATATTTCACTCCAGTTGGCAGGACTATTCCTGAAAACCATGTTTTCAAGCTTGAACATTTTGTAATAGCTGAAAGCAAAACATAAATACACCCTTTTTTATTTATTAATTCTTTCTGGAAAATCAGTTATAATTGCATCAACTCCCATTGATTTCATTCTTTTTATATTGGTAGGAGTATTAATTGTGTAGGGATAAACTTTAATATTATTAGAATGTATTTTTTTGACTATTTGATTTGTGATAAACTTATTATTAGGATTTAAAGCAACAGCATTAATTTCCTTAGCTAATTTAATTGCGTTATCAATTTTATATAATGAGTCTACAAGAATTGCAATTGGAACATCTTTATTAATATTTCTAAACTTTTTTAACTCATCCCATCTAAAGCTTGATATAATAAATTTTGAGGGAGTGAGATTAGATTCAGTTAAATATTTGATGATGATTTTATTGGTTTCATAGGCAGTATTCTCACCTTTTAGCTCAATATTTAAAAAAATTTTTTCTGGTATTATATCTAATACCTCATTTAAAGTAGGGATAGATAACCCTCCAATTAATTCTACTTTTTTAATAGAATCTAAAGAAATTTGCTCAATAAATGCAGTTGAATTAGATAGCCTACCTAAAGACGGATCATGATACACTATTAGCTCACCTGATTTAGATTTAAATACATCAATCTCAATTCCATCAACTTTTAAATTAATAGCCTTTTTAACTGATTCAATTGTATTTTCAAGTGCATGACCCATTGCGCCTCTATGACCAATGACAATTATATCTGAAGTTGTATTACAACTTGAAAAAAGAAAAATAAATAATAAAAATGATGATAATAATTTTTTCATATATTTCAAACAAGATAATTAAACATTAGTGTTAAAAATACTATATTTTAAAATTCTTTAATAAAATAGATATGAAAGAAAATATTAAACTTTATGCAGTTTATCTAGGGGGAAGAGCCGATGGATGTAATACTGAGCTTCATGATGTTGTTTTCACTTGTGGTAATAAAATTGAAGATACTTATATGGATTTACTTGATAAGTGGTTTGGAAATGTAGATAGACTTCATATTGATTCTTGGGTTGAGATAAATCATGTAGATGGATATAAGGTTTCTCTTTCATCAAAAAAAAATATCTCAAAAAGCAAATTATTTTTTATAAATCTAGGAGGGTATGATAAAAATAAATTTGAAGAGTTACATGAGAGTGAATTTCTGGTTGGTGAAAAAAAAATATTAATAAAAAAAAGAGCAAAAGAAGTTTTAATGAAAGGATTGTATCAAGTTCACACAGATGATTTATATGATGTTGATGATTGTATTGAAATTAATAAAGTTTCTGATTTCTTTATTAATCTTAACAAGGATGATAATATAAATGAGACTTTGAAATATAATAACGGCTATCACCCTATACCCAAGAAAATAATAGAAAAATATAAGTCATTGGCTGGTGATTAACCCCTATTAACTACTGTTGAAGAAGCTTGTGATTTTGCAAGAACTGTAATATCACTAATATTAACATTCTCTGGACAATTTATTACATAGGATATTACTTTAGCAACATCATCTCCGACTAATGGATCAACTCCATGATAAACTGACTTAGATTTATCTTCATCATCTTTAAACCTAACCATTGAAAAGTTTGTTTCTACCAATCCTGGATTTATTTGTGAAACCTTAATATTAAACTTATTTAAATCAATTCTCATACCCTGGGAGATAGCATCAACAGCAAATTTGGAGGCACAGTAAATATTACCTTTAGGATATAATTCTTTCCCTGCAATCGATCCAATATTAATAATATGTCCACAATTATTTTTTGTCATAATATCTAATACAGGTTTACTCACATACAGTAATCCCTTAACATTAGTATCAATCATCATGTCCCAATCTTCAATTTTACCTTCATGAATAAAATCTAAACCATGAGCGTTACCTGCATTGTTAATCAAAACATCTATATTCTTCCAATCATTACCTAAACTAGAAATTTTTTCATAAACATCTTGTTGGTTTCTTACATCAAATTGTAAAGTTTTAACTTTAGTCTTTGTCGAAAGTGAAGCTTCTAACTCTTTAAGTTTATCAGTATTTCTTCCACATAGTATCAATGAAAATTGATTAGCTAACTCATAAGATGTTGATTCTCCTATACCTGAAGTAGCTCCTGTAATTAGTACAATTTTTTTATTTTTTTCCATTTAGTTAAAATATAAAAATAAAAGCCCAGCAGCAACAGCTCCAAGTGATGGGCCAAAAACTGGAATCCAACTGTATGCCCAATCTGAAAGCTTATTTTTTCTAGGAATTAATTGATAAACAATTCTTGGTCCAAGATCCCTAGCTGGATTTATTGCATATCCTGTAGTTCCTCCAAGACTTAGCCCTATTACCCATACTAATATTCCCACTGGAAGTGCATCTAATGAACCTATTCCGAAATTTACATCCATTCCTTCAATAAATATATTAGGCTTAACAATGTATAAGATTCCAAAAATTAATATAAAAGTTGCAAGAAACTCACTAAAAAAATTATTCTTAAAATTCCTAATTGCAGGTGAGGTACAAAATGATCCCATTACAGCACTTTCATCAGTCGTTGATCTGTAGTGGTCTATATAAAAAATATAGGTTAACCAACTACCTAACATTGCTCCAAGAACTTGTGCAATTATATATCCTATCATCAGATCAACTGAAAATTTACCTGCAACAACTAATCCAATTGTTACAGCAGGATTTAAGTGTGCGCCACTAAACTCACCAGTAACATAAGCAGCAACAAATACTGCGAAACCCCATGCAGTTGTAATAGTTATCAAAGGGGTTTCTTTAGAGCCTTTGGTTTTACTTAAGTTAACGTTAGCAACAATACCTGAACCTAGAAGTAGAAGAATAGTTGTACCTACAAATTCCGCAATATATGGACTTATCATACTATATAATTTTTGATTAATTTATTAAATTTTTTTAATTCAGCATCTATCCATTTATCATCTTCTCCTAAAACATCAGCCATTTTTTGAGCAACAATTGGGGCAATTCTCTTTGATTCTTTTGAGTCTAAAAAAACACATCTTGTTCTACGAGCCAAAATATCTTCAACAGTAAGAGCCATTTCATGAATTATTGACCATTCTATAATATTATTTGAAATATAAAATTTGTTTGATAAAGATTCATTATCATTGATACCTCCAAGTGATTCTACTTTTTTCTTTAAAGAACCATAAACATGCATTGGATCTGACCAACTGACATTTCTTTTGAAACCAAAAAGCTTGGTTCTTTCAGTCTTACATTTTTTCTTCTTAAGCTTATTGATAGAAATAGCTGTATTAATGGCATCCTCAGCAATTTTCCTATAAGTTGTCCATTTTCCACCTAAAACACTTATTAAACCAGATGGCGAGATGTCTATCTTATGACTCCTTGAGACTTCTTTAGTTGATTGTTTATTTGATGTTGCAGCCAAAGGCCTTAATCCAGCAAAAACACTTTTAATATCATCTTTTTTTGGCTTAACTGACATATACTTACCTGCATTTTTCAATATAAAGTCAACCTCTTCCTTTAGCGCTTTCGGCTCCTCACTTGCTTTTTTTACTTGTGTGTCAGTAGTTCCAACTACTACATAATTTTTCCAAGGAACAGCAAATAAAACTCTACCATCTGATGTTTGAGGAATTAAGATTGCATGTTTACTTTTTAAAAATCTTCTTTCAAGTACAATATGAACTCCTTGACTTGGTTGAATCATTTTTTCAATTTTTGGCTGATCCATTCTAATTATCTCCTCAGCAAATACTCCGGTAGCATTTATAACCACTTTGCTTTTAATCTGATATTTTTTGGAATTAATTGAATCTGTAAAGTTAAGTCCCTTTATTTCTCCATCTTTTTTTATCAATCCTTCAACATTACAATAATTTAATAATGCTGTTTTTTTTGAATCAGCTGATAGAGCTAATGTTATAGCCATTCTTGAATCATCGAATTGTCCATCATGATAAATAACCCCTCCTCTAAGTCCTTTCTTATTAACATTTGGAATTAATTTTTCAGTTTCTTGTTTTGAGATAATTTCTGATTTACCTAATCCAAGCTTTCCAGCCATCATATCATAAATTTTCATTCCAATTCCATAAAACGGACTAGCCCACCAATCATATGTCGGAATAACAAAGCTTAAATCTTGGACTAAATGAGGTGCATTTCTTTTTAAAATTCCTCTTTCTTTTAGAGATTCTATTACTAATGTTATATCACCATTTTGCAAATATCTAACCCCTCCATGAATCAACTTTGTGCTTCTTGATGATGTACCTTTTCCAAAGTCATATTTTTCGAGAAGTAATGTCTTATAACCTCTCTTTGAAGCATCTAGTGCAATTCCAAGACCTGATGCACCACCACCAATAATCACAACATCCCATTGAAGAACTTTATTTAGTTTAATAATTGAGTCTGCTCTATTCATCTATTCTAAGAACCTTTTTAATCCTTTTATTCCAAAGTTCAACTAATTGTTCAGAGTCATTTTCTTGTTTAGGTTTAAAAGATCTATCCTCAATCCAAAGGCTTTTTAAGCTAGGTATGTCTTTCCAAAAGCCAGTTGCTAATCCTGCAAGAAAAGCAATTCCAAGAGCTGTAGTCTCAGTTGTTTTTGGTCTAATAACCCTTGTATTTAATAGATCTGATTGAATTTGCATTAAAAGATTATTATTACTAGCACCTCCATCAACTTTTAAACTAGAAAACTCTATACCAGCATCTTTCTCCATTTCAATAATTATATCTCTTGTCCTAAGAGCAATTGATTCAAGAGCTGCTCTAGCAATATGACCATTTTCAGTACCCCTAGTTATTCCAAAGATTGTACCTTGAGCATATGGATCCCAATACGGTGCGGCAAGCCCTGATAGAGCAGGAACAAATGTTATACCTCCGTTATCTTTTACTGTATTTGCAAGGTCTTCAACTTCAGGTGCATCCTTAATAATACCTAGTTTGTCTCTCAACCATTGAACAAGAGCTCCTGCAACAAAAACACTACCTTCAAGAGCATATGTAACTTCACCATTTATTCGCCAAGCTATCGTAGAAAGCATTTTATTGTTTGACTTAACAAATGTTTTTCCAGTATTCATCATGCAGAAACAACCAGTTCCATAAGTGTTTTTAATGTCTCCTTCCTCAGTACATAACTGTCCAAATAATGCTGCTTGTTGATCCCCTGCTATTCCAGATATTGGAATTTTTGCACCAAAGATTTTAGCATCAATATGTGCAGAAATTGATGATGAATCAACAACATTTGGTAAAATATTTTTAGGAATATCAAAAAGAGAGAGTAGTTCATCATCCCAACTATCTTTCTTAATATTATATAAAAGTGTTCTGCTTGCATTAGAAGGATCTGTTATATGAGATTTTCCATTAGTTAAATTCCAAATTAACCACGTATCTATAGTCCCAAAAAGAAGTTCTCCGTCGTTTGCTTGACTTCTAATTTTAGGGTCACTATCTAGAATCCATTTTATCTTAGTCCCAGAAAAATATGCATCAACTACTAATCCTGTTTTGTTTTGAATCAATTCGGTTTTATTATTCTTTATAAGATCATCACAAAAACTCGCAGTTCTTCTATCTTGCCAGACAATTGCATTGTATACTGGCTTACCAGTCTTTTTATTCCATATTACCGTAGTTTCTCTTTGATTAGTTATTCCAACAGAATCTATATTATTTGGATCAATTTTGGAATTATTTATTACATCTCTAATTGCTTTTAATTGAGTATTTAATATTTCTATAGCATCATGCTCAACCCATCCTTGCTTGGGAAATATTTGATTAAATTCATATTGAGCTATTTCAACAGCTGATGCATTTTTATCAAATAATATTACCCTTGAACTTGTTGTGCCTGCATCAATAGCCAAAATAAACTTGTCCATAAATTCTTTATTGCAATTTAAAAAAAAACCCTCCAATGGAGGGTTCAATTTTTAATAGATTTATTCTGTTAAAATAAATCTAGTTCCAGTTTCCACCATTTTGAGTTGTAACTGATCCTCTATAAGTTGATATAGGGTTAACTCTTTTAAAAAACTTTTCAAAGGCAGCCTGTTCAGAGGCATTCTTTGGTCCAGTATTCAATTGTGATACATAATCTGGATAATTAGCATAAATGTAGTGAGTCCTACCTGATTCTCCAGCCGTGTATTGACCCAATGATACATATCCATCTGTTTCAACAGATTCCATGAGCTCAGCAAAAGCTTCTCCAAATTCTCTCTGATCCTCAACATAAAAAGACCATTCCTGAGAGGAGTATACATCTTGGCCTTGTTCACCAGGAATTCTAATTAAAGTTTTACCTTGAGTAATAGAAACTATCTCTGCAACTTGAGTAATATTTCTATTGTATGCAGAATAAGTTTCACCAGATCTTAAATCTCTTAACTCAGATAAAGCTTCAGCACTTCCAATAAAATTTAAAATATGAGTAGCCTCATTCCACTGAGATGAATTTACGACACCTGCAAGGGTTAGAGAGGCACCATCTGGTATTTCAATACTTGAATAAAAATCATCAACTAATTGATAAACAATTCCTGCACTTCCAGATTCAACAGCTATTGCTACTTCCTCCCAGTGCACTTGATCTTGAGCATGAGCTTTATTTATAAAAGCTATCAAGGCTAAAGAAATAAAAAATATTTTTTTCATTTTAATTTGATTTATGATTAGCCACTAATATAAAAAAAAAGCCCTTTCTCAAGGGCCTTTTTATGTTAAATAAATTTAGTGTTAATC